>Ga0187850_10002607_pt1 | contig 16462 bp, 9 predicted proteins | sample June2016WEW_4_15_FD_132436 | JGI IMG/M metagenome (GOLD analysis project Ga0187850, IMG submission 132436) | Peatland microbial communities from SPRUCE experiment site at the Marcell Experimental Forest, Minnesota, USA - June2016WEW_4_150 | ecosystem: Environmental > Terrestrial > Soil >... | reverse complement strand
GCCATCTACACCGCCTGTGAAACTGACCTGAAATTCTCAAAGGGCTTCCGCCGTGGCCCCTCGAATTCCTTCGGAAAACCGAAGGATTACGGTCGGGTTTTGCCCCTTGTGGGATGCCAGTGGTTGGATTTTGCTCCGGAGATCGGCCTATATCCTGGCGCTGGGCATGAGCCTCACAACGACGTCGGCCAGTGATTCAGGAACCCTGAGCAGGGGTGACGTGGTTTATGAGGCCGATTTTGAAGGTTCCAATGCGCTCAGCGGGTGGTCCGGCGCGGCGCTGTTGGAACCAGGCTATGGCAGCCCGCAGGCGGTGGCTTTGGAAACCAAGGCCAATGCGTCCGGCGCCGTCATCACCAGGCACCTGCCGGTCGAAGCCCTGCGCGGCTGCCGGATTCGCGGCTCCGTGATGGTGCGGGCGGAACAGGTCAGTCCCAAGCCCAACCCCTGGAACGGCATCAAATTCATGCTCATCACCGAGAGCCAGGCGGGAAAATCCTACCCGCAAGCCGCCCTGGAAACGGGCACAGTCAACTGGCGGCGAGTCGGGTTCACGGCCTACGTGCCGGCCGACGCCACGAACCTCACGCTCGTGCTGGGCCTGGAACGAGTCACCGGCAAGGTCTGGTTTGACGACCTCAAACTCACCATGGCCAGGGCGCCGCTCACGGTTCAACCGTTACCTGTGGCAGGTCCGGTCTTCAAAGGCCACTCCCTGCCTCGGCTGCGCGGCGCGATGGTCAGCCCGGGCATCGACCCCGAGAGCCTCCGTGTGCTCGGCCAGGACTGGAAGGCCAATCTCATTCGCTTTCAACTCATCCGTTCCGGCCGAGTCGGCCAAACCCCGACACCCGACCAGTACGATGCCTGGCTGGAAGGCGAATTGAAGCGGCTCGATGCCATCCTGCCCCTTTGTGAGAAATATGGTCTCCTGGTGGTGGTGGACCTGCATTCTCCTCCGGGCGGCAAACCTACGGCCGGCGGCTATTTCGGCTCGGACAGCGGGTTGTTCAGTGACCGGCAGGCCCAGGAAAAGTTCGTCGAAGTCTGGCGCCGCATCGCCACCCGATACAAAGACGCAAAGCCGATCTGGGGCTATGACCTGGCCAATGAACCGGTGGAAGAGGAGAGCGAGGAAGGTTGCGATGACTGGCAGGCGCTGGCGGAACGGGCCGCCCGCGCCATCCGCACCATTGATCCCGAGCGGGCCATCATCCTCGAGCCCTCTCAATGGGGCAGCCCCGAGGGTTTGACCGACTTGGTCCCCATTCCGGTCTCGAACGTGGTCTATAGCGTCCACATGTATCTGCCGCACGCCTTCACCCACCAGGGAGTGTTTGGTTCAGGACCGGCCTATCCCTATCCCGGCCGGATCGAGGGCAAACAGTGGGACAAGGCCCAGCTCGAGCGGGCGCTTCAACCGGCGATTGCCTTTCAGGAACGCTACCATGTTCATATCTATATCGGGGAATTCAGCGCCATTCGCTGGGCGCCCGACAACAGCGCCTACCGGTACCTGAGCGACCTCATTGACATCTTTGAAGCCCATGGATGGGACTGGAGCTACCACGCGTTTCGGGAGTGGAGCGGCTGGAGCGTCGAGTATGGCTCGGACCGGCAAGAGACCCGACCGGCCGCCTCGCCCACGGAGCGGCAGCGGCTCTTATGCGATTGGTTCGCCCGGAACCAAAAGCCTCGCTAGTAAACGGGCTCCTGGAGTGACGGCCGCCTCCTCGGCCACTGGCGCAGCATCAACTGCCGCAATACCGGGTCGCTTACAACGGTTGGGCCGTGAAATCCCTTATTTCCAGAAGTCCCGCACGACCCGCTCCCATTCGTCAGCGAGGAGTCGGTTGTCCAACCAGGTTGATCTCGCGGTACACGTTGAATCCCAGCGGACCATCTTCAAACTCCAAGCGGACGGCCACGACGCCGCCGGCTTTCACCGGGAGACGCAATTCCGTTGCCCCGCCGGTGGAAGGCTTGGAACCGGAAGCGATCTTCACGAATCTCCCAGGCTCGGCGGCATAGGCAGCCAGCACGGTGTAGAATTGGCTGGCCCGAGCGTCCGGATGACCTGCGAACGTTCGGATCTCGTTCAGGTCGCAAGGCTGCTTGAGCCGGAGTGTTAGCCAGTCACTCTTGCCGTAACCACGAAAGGTCTGGCCGTCGTCGGCGGTGCTGGCGTGGCCCGAACCATTGCGTGTGGTGCCGTTGAACAGTGCGCTGGGGTTCGCTCCGCCGCCGGTGTGGGAGCAATGATCCTCGGCGCTGGCCAGGAATCCATGCAGCAGATCATCCTTCAGTACGTCGGCCTCGTGGTCATCTTCGACGGCCTCGCTCATTTCCTCGTTGGCGGAACCGGGTGGGGGCGGCTTGAGTTTCCCGGTGACCTCAAAATGGTATGTGCCGGAGGAAAGGTGAACCACCGGCTCGACCTTCCGGCCGTCCAGGGTGATCGCCGGCTGTTCGAAGCGGGAGGTGGGCACGGTCACCTCGGCTTCCATATCGGCGGGAATGGTGACGCCAAGCGTCAGTCCTTGCTCGCCCCAGGCCCAGGATACGGCCACATCGCCGTGCGGCGTCGGCACGCTGCCCTTGGCCCAGGCCAAATCGCACAGAGAGGGGCGGATAATGACCGTTTTGAAGCCGGGTGCGCCCGGTGTCACCCCCAGCACCCGCGCCGACATTTGCACCAGTGGCGTCGAGCACCAGCCGTGGCTCAGGTCGCCGCCATTCCACATCTCACGGAACGACTGCGTCTCAGGCACGATCCGCCAGCGGCGCATTTGGCGCGTGCCGTATTGGTCGAACAGTCCGGCATGGTCAATGGCGGAAAAGACCCAATGCATGAACCACGGCTGCGTGTTGAGCGGTCGCGCCGCGAGCACCCGCTCGACAATGGCCGCCTGCCGTTCGTACGGCGCCAGATCGTAGAGCACGGCCAGAAGGTTGACGTGCGGGCTGAAAGTCTCGATGTCCTTGTCTGCCGGCAACCACTGGCCCGGTTTGACTGAGCTCTGGAACGGCTTCCCATCCCGATAGAGCCCTTTATCGGCCACCCACAGTTCCCGGTTGAAGGCTCCCGCAAGTTCCGTGCGCAGCCTGGCATACGTCTCAACACGCGCCGAGTCGCCGACCATCGCCGCCACGCGCGCGGCCATTTCCAGCCCGTGATAATAAAACGCCGTGAGGTAGCCCTGCCCAATTACCGCGGGCGGGTGATGACAGCCGAAACCGCCAATGTCCACCCAATCCATGAACATGTAATTCGGCGCACCGGAGATGAGGCCGTTTGTGCCGCGCCACGACGTGTACGTGTCCAGCAACTCGCGGACATAGGGCGCCAGCTCCTGGACCAGCGATTGGTCGCCCGTATAGTCGTAGTAATCCATCAGCATCTGCAGCCAGGCGATCGCATAGCTCGTGTGGAAGTTGCGATACTGTTCGTCCGCGAGCAGCCAGGCAAACTTGCGCAGGTCCTGCCGCGCCAGCCACGGCTGGGCGAACGCGTAGTGGTTCACCATGGCCTCGATCACGTAGTCGCCCGGATCGCTGATCGGCTCCTGGTGGTTCGGCGAATCCAGGTGGTGCGTCTGCAAGCAGACCTGCACGGCCCAGCGCGAGGCCTTCCAGACCCGGTTCAGCTTCGGGTCGCTGCATTCGAACCTTCCGCGATACTCCACCGGCTGGGACGTGAAGTTGGCCCCGACATCCAGGACCTCCACCGGCGAAGTGAGGTTTTTCAACTCGACCGCGAACGCCGGCGCGATCTCGGTCATGAACGGGAACTCGAAGCACTGTTCACCCCCGGCCAGAATCACCGTCGCGGAATGCTGCGCTCGGATCGTCATCCGCGCCCCCTTCCCGCCCTTCACCTTCAACGTCGGATAGGCGCTGAGCACCCGATCGAACACGACTCGAAAGCTGCCGTCCTGGGCGATGGTCTTGCTCGGCAGGCCCTCAAGGCGCTGGACTGGATAACGTGCCTCCATCAACGGGGGAATCTCGCTGGGCACGAGTGCCTCCCAGACGTCCTTCACCTCGCGGCACACCGGCCAGGCTGCATCGTCAAAGCCCCGTGAGCGCCAACCAGCGGGCTCCTTGCCGGCATCGTAGGCAGTCGGATTGGGGAACTGCGCTGCCGATAATGCCCGCCAGGTCGCGTCGGATTTGACAGTCAACCTCTCCTGCCCCGGCAGCGTCACCTCCGCCTCGAAGAGAAACCCCGGTCTGCCCCGCGAAACGGTGAAGCCGATCGGCCATTGCCGGAACACCTCCGCGGCAATGACGTTGCTGCCTTTCTGGAAAAAGGGTGTCAGGTCGCGGCAATCATAAAACCAGCGATGCGTCTCGCCGCCAGCGTAATCTCGGCCGATGTCCACGGGCCCACGTGAGACGAGCCGGCCATTGACGTAGAGCCGGTATTTCATGTCAGCGGCCATCCAGGCGGCCACCCGCGCGGGCGCCTGGGCCAGCGTGATCTCCTTGCGGTACATCGCGACCGCCGGCGAGGGCTCTGCCCCCAGCCAAATCCATCTTGCCTGCCACGGCGACGGCTTCCGGCACTCTTTGCCAAAGGCGTAGCCCTTCACCTGGACACCTTGTTCGTCCACCGCCGGCCTCATCCCCGGATATTCCACCGGCCCTCGTGGATCCATAGGTGGTTCCATAGCGGCTGCTCCCAGCGACGGTAGCGCGAACAGCGTCAGCCCCAACAGCACCATCGCTTGGGTCGTAATCATGCCTGTTCTTTTGGCCGTAGCCTCGGCGCATGTCGAGTCCTTTCAGGCTGCTTGCCTGTACCCAAATGACTGGTTAGGCTCTGCGCCCATGCACCAGGATGTTCCTGCCATTGTGAAGACGGCATTTAACCGCCGTGCCATCTTCCGACGCCTGCCATTCCTTGCCGCCCTGCTGCTGAGCACGCTCGGCAGGTTGTTGCCGGCGACCGAATCCACGGCGGCCCACGAGGTGGATCGGGAGACAGTCGCCAAGTGGTCGGCTCCTTATCGTGGCTGGCATTACCGCCCCGAGCACGTCATCCCTGCCGAACCGAAGATTCCCGGGTACGAGCAATTCCACAACACGGATTGCCCCTGCGTCTATGAACTGCCTGGCCAACCGGACAAGTGGTTCATGAGCTTCATTGCCTTCGACGGCCACGGCTACAACTCATTCGTCGCCGAGAGCACGAACCTGGTCCAATGGACTCATCCCCGGCTGGCCATGGGCTTCGGTCCGCCGGGCGAGTTCGATTTCGGCGGGTGCGTCATCGGCGCATTCCTTTATGAGTCTTATGACGTGAAGGCCCCGCGCCTGCTCAAGAGACATGACGGCAAATACTGGACGCTCTATGGGTGTTACCCGCGCCAGGGCGGCTACGAGTTGCGCCCCGGCTACGAGGGCGTGGCCTGGAGCGATGACGGACTGACCTGGCGCCGGGCCAGAAACGCCCCGATCCTGGGCGTCCAGGACCCCGATTGCGGGGCGTGGGAAAAGGACTGCATTTACCAGCCCTGGCTGGTCGAGTATCGCGGCCGGTACTTTGACTTCTATAACGCGGCCAACGGCGGCACCGAGCAGACCGGCCTGGCCTTTTCCACCGACCTGCTGCAATGGATGCGGTATCCCGCCAACCCGGTGATACGCAACCGGGAGGGCGGTTTCGATGCGCAATTTGCCTCCGATCCCAAGGTGTTCCGGGATGACGACCACTGGACCATGTTCTACTTCGGCGTGGGCCGGGGCGGGGCGCACATCATGGCGGCCTTCTCGCGCGACCTGGTCCATTGGACAGCGGATGCGGAACCGCTCCACAGGGCCGGCGGCAACCCCAGCGGCCTGGACCAGCAATACGCGCACAAGGTGTCCCTGGTTTACAACCCGAAGAACGACACGTTCTACCTTTACTACTGCGCCTGCGGCAGCCAAGGCCGAGGCATCGGACTGATCACCAGCAAACCGCTGTAAGCCGTGCCCATGAAGATACTCACATCCTCTCTCATCCTCCTGCTTGGCTGCCTTGCGCTCGCGCACGCCGCCGAGCCGGATTCCCATTCAAAACTCCTAGCCGTTGGGTTGTCCCGCACCCGCCCCGCCTTCAATTTCTTTGCAGTGGATTCGCTCGGCCAGGGCAAGCTGGCGTCAAACCCGGTCCTGGCCGAGACGAATTCCGCTGCTCTGCCGGGCCTGGAACTGGACGGGCGGTTCACCTACCGGTTGAACGGAAAACCGATTTGGCGCATCACCTGCCGTGAAAAGTCCATCACGCTACGCTCCGATTTTGCCGCCGGAATCGAAGCCCCTCCGCTGGTGCTGGAGTTCAACCAGAAAGCCAACCACGCCACGCTCCTCGGGCTGATGCGGCCCGGCCAAAGGCAGGTAGCCCTGCCGTGTGTGCTCCACCTGCCGGATATGGGCTCGGTGCGCATCACCGCCAATCTTCGCGATGGGCAGCTCGATTACGATGCGCGCCGGTGGCAGGTGCTCACGCCATTCGTGCGGGTGGCCTTTCCGGCCGCGACCGCGCATCAGCCGCGGGTCCAGTACCAGCTCGAAGTGGCCGCGATCTGTCCCAAGCTGGCCGGTCTCGAAAAGGACACCCGTTATGACGGGTTCCGCCGGGGTTACCTGAACATCTTTCAGCTCAATCCGCGCGTGCAGATGCTGGCCAACAATGCCTCCAGCGATCCGGTGCCGTTCACGCTTTTCCTGTACTCCGAAGTGGGTTTGCACACCCCGCCCCTGGTCCGTGGCCTCACCGCCCTGGACCTGGTGCGCATGACGCTGGAACGCTACCTGGCCGGCGCCAAAGGCTATGGCCAGGTCGGTTATGCCTGTGAACCCACCGATGCGGACCTTATCCCTTGGAAGACGCCCTGGACCTCCTCCGACACGCTGCCCTCGTTGCTCATCGCCGCCGGCAACTACGTCCAGGGCGCCAATGATTGGCAGTGGGCTCGTGCCAACTACGGCAAGCTGCTCGGCTGGGCCCGCGAGATGATGGCTGCCGACCACGACGGCAACGGCCTTATCGAGTACCCCGGCACCGGCAACTACGGCGACCGACCGCTGGCTGACAAACGCCCTTCCAATTGGTGGGACACCATCAATTTCGGCCATGAGGACGCCTATGCCAATGCGCTGGCCTATCGTGCCTGCCGGATGTTTGCCGAACTCGCCCGCCAACTGCAACACCCTCAGGATGCCGAGTTCTTCCAGGCTAAAGCCGCCCGGCTCCGCGCGGCTTACGCGAAGACTTTTCTCAACCCCGCCACGGGCGTGCTCGCGGGCTGGAAAAGCGCCGACGGGCAGTTGCACGATTACTGGTTCACCTTCGTCCAGGGCGTTGCCATCGCCTGCGGCCTGCTTGACGACTCGACGGCCAACGCCGTGATGGACCGGCTCCTGGCCAAGATGAAGGCGGTGGGCTACACCAATTTCTCCCTTGGCCTGCCGGGCAATCTCGTGCCGATCAAAAAGGGCGACTACGCCAACCACGATACCCCGCCGCAGGTCCACGGCGTGCCGCGGTTGGAAAACGGCAGCGACGGGTTCCAGTATTACGAGAACGGCGGCGCCACCGGCTGCTGGACCTACTACACTCTCAAGGCGCTTTACCAACTGGGCCGCGTCGCTGATGCGCGCCGCATTCTCTACCCGATGCTCTCCAGCTATGCGGCGGGTCAATTCCAGGGCTTCGGGGCCAATGGCCTGTCACGCGACTGGCGCGACTGGCAGGGCGGCTGTCACGGCTATGAAGGTCTGCTGGTCGACAACTACCACGCCCTGCTCGCCGTGCTCGACGACCTCAAGGCCCTGCACCAGCCGGGACCATAAACGCCATCACAAACTCCCGCTTGGGCCTTGCGCTTCCGGCCAGACCGGGTATAGTGCTGGCGTATGGGCATGACTCCTTTTCCCGAATCGGCTCAGCCTAGTAAACTGCTAACCCCTGGGCTTCCGGAGCCGCGTCCTCATTCGACCTCGGTGCGCGGACTGGTGTCATGGCCCGCCCCAACTCACGTATGCAAACATTCCTCGACATACTCAACAAAAAGGTTCAGAGCTTCAAAACGAAATTCAGGCTTTCGGATGGCAAAGCGTTCGGCATGTGGCTCGCGACCGAATACCTCGAGCTGGACGATGACGAGGCCTTCGAAGCCGTATCGATTGACGGTGGCAACGACAAGGATATCGACCTGTTTTTTGTAGATGACGAGGCCGAGCGTGTCGTAATAGCACAGTTGAAATTCAACGCTAAGGGAGCCTACAAGGCATCGAAGAACGAACTTCTAGGTCTTCTGCATACCACTGACTGGCTAAGGGATTTGGAGGGGATGAAGCGTGAAGGACGAAAGGAGCTGGAGAGCGCCGCCGTCGACTACAATCGGGCTGTCACGAATGGCTATTCCGTCGAGTATGTGTACGCTTTCTGCGGTCCATCGCACCCAGACGTCTCGGACGCAGTGCGCCAGTTTAATGTCAGCGAGGCCGGCAGCATCCCATCACGCTTCTGCAAATTAATGGCGCTTGAAACGCTAAGGACCATCCACGACGAGAGCATCAACCAAACCACCCGGGTTCCTTCGTGCGAGATTTCGTTGTCCGAGCACTTCAAAGAAACAGGCGACTACGGGGAGGCTATAATTACGAGTTTGGATGGGGCACAATTGCGCAACTTGTACGAAACGCATGGTGACCGCTTATTCGACCGAAATGTCCGGCTGTTCCTCGGTGCTCGCAAAGGCGGAGTCAATGCGGGCATTCAGGAAACGCTCGATTCGCCCACCGAACGCAGGAACTTCTGGGCCTATAACAACGGTCTGACGTTTATTTGCGATGACTATACGCCTCCGAAGCGTGGTCGGATGACGCTGAGGAACTTCAGTATTGTGAATGGGTGCCAAACGACAGTTAGCCTCTCAAATGCCTCCCCCGAAGCACTGAAGGATGTTCGAGTGCTCGTGCGCTTTATCCGAGCATCGGAACGTGTCATTGACTCGGTAATCACATTCAACAACTCGCAGAATCCCATTCGACTTTGGGATCTCAGTTCGCAAGACAAACTCCAGAAGAAGCTCAAGAGGGATTTGGCGGCCCTCCCGCAGCCATTTTTTTACGCGCTGAGAAGAGGAGAAATACAGAAGCTAACGGATGAGGAGCGCGCGAAATTTAGACGTGATGGAAAGATCCAACAGATCCGCCACGATGTCAACGCGCAATTCCTTGCAGCGTTTCGCGGGTTACCGGCGGTCGGGTACAAAGACAAGGGAAAGGTTTTTTCCGTCTACCGAGACGAGGTCTTTCCACCCCAGATTCGGGCCGAAGAACTCGTGCTGGTGTGGCAGGCTGGAAGGCTCGCGAAGGAGCTAGTCAAGCGTCAATTGGAGGAGGCGATCAGCGGCGAGGATCAAGGCCGAATTGCCATTCTGAAACGGGGCGCCCCTTTTTTTGTCCTCGCGATTATGGGAGTTCTCCTACATCAGCGGAACGGGCAGACCTTTCTGAACAAACTCAAGCCTGAGGTCGCCGCGAGCAAGGCAACCGCACGCAGGCTCGAGAATTACGCGACCATCAGCCTGGAGTGGTACGTCGAGCTCTTGACCGAGCTGCTCGCGGCTGGCGATGAAGTCTCGTCTGTGGTGCGCAGCCAATCCGGATGGCAGAAGATCAAGCCGAGGATTCTCGCGAAGTGGAGGGTGTACTGCCTCGCGCGCAAGGTAATGGAGGAATCCCTGCCAAAGTTGTGACCTGAACGGCGTTTGAATTGAGCGTTGTCACTGGTCACCATTCTGCCGTCTCGTCGGCCGGGCGGACAGGCCGCCAGCGTTCCCGCAGCACGTCCCCTCGCTCACCCGAGAAATCGCGCCTGGAGGTTATTCCACCCCGGACGCAACACCTCGTTGATGTGGAGGTCGTGCTCTGGCCGGACCCTATATTGGGAAGCCGCCACCTTGGCCAAGAGGTGAGATTTCGCCTCATATTCTCAGGCTCACACTGGCCGCGGACTGGTTGATGATTCGGCGGTGCGCCATGAAAAGCTCAGTCTCAGCCAACACTTCTGGGGCAAGCTCCGGATTCCGTGGCCTAACGCGCCGCCGCTGCCTCCAGCTCACCGCGTTGGCGTCGCTGTCCGGCGCCTTCTTGCCCTGGCACGCCTGGGCCGGGCGGGCGGCCAGAGCCCGGGAATACCATCTATGCCTCAATCCTCAGGCCGTTTTGCAGGACCCCGATTTCCCGCTGCTGGTGGCCCGGGCAGGAGTATCCTGTGTGTGGCTGGCCGGCTTCTTTTACGGGCATTGGCCCTGGTCGATCCAGACCCTGACCCGCGCGAGGGAGGCACTGCGCCTGGCCAGGCTGGAAGCCAGGATCGTCAATGTCCCCCTCGGACATCCGGGTGATTCCCTCGGGGCCCGGGATGGGGACTTCCCGCTGACACCCCCAGCCAATTGGCGCTTGGGATCAAGCCGGGACGGGAGACCCTACGCGGGCACTTCGCTCCATGCGCCGGCGACGGAGGAAAACGCCAAAGCCTTGCGCCGGTTGCGCCGCGCGGGCTTCTCGCAGTTTTTCCTCGACGACGATTTCCGCCTGGCCCGTGGGCCGGGCGAGATCGGCGGTTGTTTCTGCGCAGAGCATCGCGCCCGGTTCCTGCGGCGGGCCGGTTTGCCCGACAGTCGTTGGCCCGAGTTGTTGGATGACCTGCGCTCCCGCCGCTTCACGCCGCTCCTTAGGCAGTGGGTGGAGTTCGTGTGCGACGATTTGACCGGCTCATTCCGGGCGCAGCAGAAAGCGGCGGGTGGCAAGCTGGGCATCATGGTGATGTATTTGGGCGCGGAAAAGGCGGGCATCCGCTTGGCAGATTACTGGGACGTGCCCTTCCGGGTCGGTGAACTCATGTTCGACGACCGGGCGTTCAGCCCGGTGAAAGGAAAAACCGACGAACTGTTCAGCGTGCTGTTTCACCGCCGTTTTGCCGCGCCCGAATCCGCCTGGAGCGAGACCACCGCCTACCCGGCGGACAGACTCTCGGCCGGGCATCTGGCGGCCAAGCTCGTGATGTCCACCGTGGCCGACGTGCGGCACACGATGTTCATGAGCGGTGTCACGCCCTTTCCGAAGACCCACTGGGCCACCCTGGGTGCGGAGATCCAGCGCCAGGCCGGGTTTCACAGGCGGTTGGCCGGGCACCGGCTGCACGGGCCTTTCAAGCACTATTGGGGTGAGGCCAGCCGCTACACCGGGGACGACCGTCCATTCAGCCTGTTCCTGGCCGTGGGCGTTCCCTTCGAGGTTACGGATCGCCCTGCGCGGGAGGGTTGGACCTTCCTGTCGGATGCGGATGCTACGGCCGCCACCGAAGGCAAACTGCTCTCAGGCGGCACCCGGTTGGTAAGCCGCTCGACGGCTGGGGCTGCGACCGGAGTGCTTGAGCCCTGTGAAGAAACCTTGGCCGCTCTCTTCGCCTTGAAACACCGCATCCGGCCGACCCTGGGCAAAGTGCCCTTTGTGGAGAACGACGAGCCCGCCCTGCTGGCGTGGTATCCATCGGCCCGCGCCGCATTGCTGTGGAATCTGCGCTCGGAACCCACGACCTTCCTCGTTCGTTGCGGCGCGCAAAGCCGCGAAGTCAGGTTGACTGGGCTGGAAAGCGCGCTGTTGCCGAACCTGCATCTATGAGCCCCATGAAACACAAGTCACGATTCACCTTGGCCCGGTTTCCATCCGTGGCTGCACTGCCAGGACGCCGGGCTTCTAATCTTGCGGCAGGCATGCTGCGCCCCCTGGCCGCGCTGGCCGCGGTGTTGTTGACGGTCTCCGCGTCCGCGCCCTCAAGCCCGATGGTGACCACCAAAAAGGCGGCCAGATGAGCTTGGCGGAACTGGAGGTTTACACGACCGAAAATGCGGGGAGGGGAAAATGAAAAATATCTTGGCTGACTCACCTCCGATAGTCCCCATCACCCAATTCGGAGATTTCCGGCATCATTTGCTCTCGCGGTTATTCGGCATTGCGGCGGCGTGCGCCTGCCTGGCGACGTCGGGAAATGCGCTCGGCGGAGCCGAGCCTCCCCTGGTAACGCTGCGAACACGTGCCGCCACCTTCTGCATTGATGGCATCGGAACGCTCTGCGCCCTTTCTCGTGACAGTGACAGCCGCAGCTATCTGGCATCCCATCAGCCCGCGCCGTTATTGAGCGTGCGCGTCGGCGGCCGGCTTTACCCGCCGGATCGCGCTGCTTGGGACCCGCTGGCCAAGCGGCTGACACTGTGTTTCACCGACGCCGGTCTGAGCACGGTCTTGGCTGCGGAAGCCAAAGCCACCCACATCGTTTTCGAGGTGCTGGACCTGCAGCCGACGAACCGGGTCGAACTTGTCCTTTGGGGGCCGTATCCGACGACGATTGGCGACATCATCGGCGAGGTGGTCGGCGTAGTGCGAGACGCCGAGTTCGCCATCGGCATCCAAACACTCAACGCCAAGACCCTCGGCGGCTACCCGGCAAGGGAGAATGACATCGAGGCCGATTACACGGCCAATGATCCGGGCCATTATGCGAACCTCGCGGCGGAGTTGAACAAGGACCAACTCTATCGCGGGGACACGGCGCGGCGCACGGAATTCGGCAGCGTGTTGCAGGCCTACTGCCGGGATCGCAGCCGCAACCGGGTCGTCGCCAACTGGGGCCACGAGCAATACCTGGCGCCCGCTTACGCGGACGGGGGCGTTATCGGCAGCCGGATTGCGCTCTTCGCCTGCCCGGCGGCGCAGGCGCTGGAGACCATCGGCGCCATTGAAGTCGCGGAGGGGCTGCCCCATCCGATGCTCGACGGTGTCTGGGCCAAGGTCGCGACCAACACCAATTGTTCCTATCTCATTGTGGATTTCAGCGAGCAGACGGTCGACCGCGCCATCGAGATGACGCGCCGCGCGGGCTTGAAATATCTCTACCACAGTTCGCCGTTCGAGACCTGGGGCCATTTCCGGTTGAAGCCGAGTCTCTTTGCGAACGGCTGGGACGGCTTGCGGGCCTGCGTCGAAAAAGGCCGCAAGGCCGCCGTGCGCATCGGGTTTCATACGCTCTCCAATTTCATCACACCGAACGATCCTTACGTCACACCTAGGCCGGACCCCCGCCTGGCTCGCATCGGTGCGAGCGCGTTGACGGCGAGCGTGGATGACGCGCAGAACGAGATTCCAGTCTCCGCGCCGGACTATTTCCGCAAGCAGACCGACCTGAATACCGTCGCCATCGGCGACGAATTAATCCGCTACGGCTCGGTGTCGGCAGAGCCGCCCTGGCGCTTGCTCGAGTGTCAGCGCGGCGCGTGGGGGACGCACGCCTCGGCGCACGCCGCGGGCGAGGCGGTGGCCAAGCTGATGGATCACGCCTACAAGGTCTTCCTCACCGATCCCGACCTCACGCAGGAGGTCGCGCGAAACATCGCGAAACTCTGCAACCATGCGGGCACGCTCCAGATTTCGCTCGACGGCCTGGAAGGCAACTGGTCCACCGGCATGGGGCAGTATGGGCGAACGCTCTTCACCCAGGCCTGGTATGACGCGCTCCTGCCGGAGTTGCGCGGCCAGATTAACGACGCCAGCAACCCGGGCCACTTTAACTGGCACGTCTATACCCGCATGAATTGGGGTGAGCCCTGGTATGCCGGTTTTCGAGAGAGCCAGACCCTCTACCGCTTCAAGAACCAGTTGCATTTCGAGCGCAACCTCATGCCCCACATGCTCGGCTGGTTCGCGCTGCGTTCCGACACCAGCATCGAAGACGCCGAGTGGCTGCTGGCCCGCGCGGCCGGATTTGATGCCGGCTTTGCCCTCGCTACGAGCCTGGCCAGTTCAGCCCAACTGGCCGCCGACCCGAACTCTGCCGACGCGGCGAAGCGGTTCGGCGCCACGGTGGCGATTCTCGAAGCCGTAAAGCAGTGGGAGACAGCGCGGATGTCCGGCGCCTTCCCGCCGGAGGTCAAAGCGGATTTGCGGGATAACGGCCGGGAATTTCACCTCGAACCCGTCAGTGAGGGGCGCTGGAATTTGTATGCCGCGCACCCGGAGCGCTTCACGCACGACGCCGCTCGGGGCGAGGCAACCCAATGGACCTTTCAGAACCCGCACGCGGCACAGCCATTGCAATGGGTGGTGCGCTGCGTGGGCCAACAGCCGGTGGTTGGAGTGACAATCGAAATCAACGGCAAGCCACTCCTCGGGCTCCAAGGATGCGCAGTGCCGACCGGTGGCAGTCTTAAATACACCCGCGGGTCAGAAGCCCGCATATATGATTCAGCCTGGAGAGAACTTTCCCGCGTGGCGGTGGCTGCGGCGGCATCACAAGTCGGCGCCGACGAGCAGCAGGTTGCGATTGGATGCCGTTCGCAAAGCGGCTCCAGCCTGAAAATCGAACTGCGCACGCTCGGCCCGGCCAAGGCCATTGGCGTGGGGACCGCGAAGCAACCGGACGCACGATGAATTTAATGGGCCTTTTCCAGTGCGATGGCACCAGGAGAATATTGAAGCACCAGTGCCGCCCGGTCGCGCGGAAGCACGACGGGCAGACCCTCTGACATCAATTGGACGCCGGACGGGGCATTGCCCGCAGTTCAGCCAGCCTGAAGTCTTCCGCCAACTGGATGGCTGAGCCATTAGCAGTGTCTAAAACCGGCCGCTCAGTGTCATCCTTGGCCGCAACCCGCAGGTCGGAGTCCGCAGCCGGCCCAACCAAACGCGCCAGGGCGAACGCGACGAACCCGACGACAAAAACGACTGGCACGCTCGTGGCTGCCCCGTGCTTGTCTCGTTGCGATCGGCCCGGCAGCACATCATTGTCCTCCCGTTGTCGAGTCTTTGCAGCTCATCACGGCGCGGGCGATCTTCCAGCGCCGAATGTCAGCCGCGTTGCCCGGGTGGCTTTGGATGTAATCACCAATGAGGTTGCTATACGGTTCGATGTCGTTGAGGATGGCTGCGGCCATTTTCGGCGAGGCTTTCCTCAGCAAGGCAACATAGCGGGCGTCGTCGATGCCCTGGCGCGCCGCTTCGAGCCCGATCGTCGGCAGCGGTCCGTCGGGCGCCGGCAGCGCATAATCCCACCCGGCCTTCGAGCCCGCCGCCGCCGCGGCGTACGGGGATTGGTTGCCCACTGGCCATTGGAAGGCCCATTGGGCGTATCCGTCCGCCCCACAACGCTCGGCAAAGAAGCCGAACACAAACCGCTCCTGGGCCGGTCTCGCGCCTCCGGTGCCAAGATTGTAGAGCCACAACCCGTCGTGCGAGTCACCCGCCGTCCGGAGCATTTCCGGAGTGATGTAGTTATAGACCCGCAGGTCAATCACGTCGTCGAACCGTTTCTGACCCAGGAGATGCACGCCGCCGTGCATCGAGTTGTCGGTCACGGAAGTCAGCACGCCGCTGTCCTTGGCCAGCCGATAATACCGCAGCGCGGTGCGGACCCGCTCCTTGCTGTTGCCGATCTCATCGGCACATGCCCAGCAACGTCTGTTTAAGCATGCACGCATCCTCCCAAAAACCTGGCGGGGAGCAAGCCCTGGCGCCCCTGGAAGGCCGAATCACTGGCAGGAGCAAAAGAGGATCGGGACGAGTTGCGTCAGCCGGGAACCGGGACGCTTTTCTTGCTGCCAAGTTCCACAACACGCGGCTGCGGCACGCGATTGGCAATCACCTGTCGAGACTACCCCGACTAAAGTAATCGCACCAGGATTGCGCTGCTGGCCGCCAATCGCAGGGAAGCAGCCGCCCCGCTTACCGTAATTCTCTCCGCAGGGCCGGGAGACCAGGCGCCTTCCGCAGAAACCTGTGCCCCCGCCAGCGTGACCCCGTCGCGGCTCTCTATTGAGGGTGCCGTAAGCCGACAGGCCTCTGCCCTGGAGCAGCCTTCCGGCAGGGTGATTTCGATGGTGGCCGGCCGGAAAAGGTCTTTGTTCACTACCGTTACCCAAAACGGACCCCCGGCACTCTTGGTTGCGAAAGCGCTCAAGTTGACGTCGGTCTGGCTCGCCGTGAGCTTCACCAGATTGCCCTTTCCGGCGACGGCAAAGGCCAGCATCCCGTAATATTCCGGGCGCGCGGTGAGTTGCCCGGCTGCGTCCCGGAAGATCGGCGAGTAATGGCTGACCCAAGCCGTCTGATTGACGTCGGTTTCCAGGTTCACCCCCTCGCAGCCGCACGACGCCAGCAGGAACATGTAATCCAAGCACCAAAGCGCCGAGGCGAACGTGTCGCTCACTCCGGGCTTCCCGCCGCCATAGAACGAATTCACTTCGTTGATGCGGAAACGGATGCCCTTGCCGGCAGAGGCTTGCTGGAGCTTCTGCAGCTTGGCCTTCCAGGCGGGATCGGGAGCAAGCAGCGTCTCGATGGTCGCCTCTGGTCGCTTGGCGCCAGTGCGGTAATAGTGATGGGTCAGGAGCTTCATGTCCGCGTATTC
>Ga0187850_10002589_pt1 | contig 16547 bp, 14 predicted proteins | sample June2016WEW_4_15_FD_132436 | JGI IMG/M metagenome (GOLD analysis project Ga0187850, IMG submission 132436) | Peatland microbial communities from SPRUCE experiment site at the Marcell Experimental Forest, Minnesota, USA - June2016WEW_4_150 | ecosystem: Environmental > Terrestrial > Soil >... | reverse complement strand
GATGCTCCGCCACTGCTCACACTGGACCGCATGGGAGGCAACCGCTGGACGGCTTACAATTGGGAGAACAACTACTCCAACGCCGGCAGCGACTGGGGCCCCTACAGCAACGACAACTACCTGAGCAGCAGCACTGTCCCAGCCGAGGCGGTACGCAGCGTCATTGCTGATGATCAGAGCCTCGGCCTAGCGAGTTTGATGACCATCCAGCTCCAGGGCTTGGTGTCCGCCGATGCGAACGGCAATGTCAGCGTAACGAATCCGCCCGACATGACACGCTTCAAGACCGTGGTCGACAAGAAGAGCACGAAATCCAGCCTGGCGTTCACAATCAATCCCCCCACGACGGACGCCTACGTGTACATGGACGAGTTCCTTTGGGCGCTGGACCAGAAGTTTGCGGGGGCGAACATCTTCGGGGCCAGCCCGGCACATCCCACCTTCGTGAGCTTGGACAACAAGCCGGAACTCTGGAACTCGACCCACTTGGAGGTTCAGGGGCCGAACCCCGTTTCGTCGGACACCTATATCGCCAATACCATCACGCTCACCAAGGCCTTGAAGGACCAATTCCCCAATGTCGTAATCTTTGGGCCCGTACACTACGGATTTGAAGGTATCTACGATTGGCAAGGGGAATTGAATGCCACGCCGAACGGGGCGAACTGGTTCCCAGACAAGTACTTGCCCGCCATCAAGACCGCTTCTGACGCTTATGGCAAACCCTTGGTGGACGTCTACGACTTCCACTGGTATTCGGAAGCTACCGATGCCAATGGCAATAGGGTTACTGGACTGAGTGGCTCAAGCCTATCCCCCGACCAAGTGCAGGCTATTGTTCAAAGCCCCCGCAGCCTTTGGGATCCCGCTTATACGGAGTCATCCTGGATTACCCAGGACGTGACGGGCGGTCCCATCAACATCCTTGGGCATCTCCAAACCAAGATTAACGCCGAATTCCCCGGCATGCAGATCGCCATCACTGAGTATGAGAACGGCGGCTTCAGCCACATCGCGGGAACCATCGCCCAGGCCGACAACCTCGGCATCTTCGGCGCCCAAGGCCTCTTCGCGGCCACCTTCTGGCCGCCGAGCGGCACCTATTCCTACACCATGGCTGGCTTCCGGATGTTCCGCGGCTTCGACGGCGCGAACGCTTGTTTCGGAGACACTTCGATAAAGGCGACCTCCAGCAACGTAGCGAACGTGGCCGTTTACGCGAGTTCGGACAGCACCACACCGGGTCGGTTCGTCTTCGTGGCCATCAATCGCTCCACGTCCTCGCAGGTGATGGCGATCAACGGCCTGTCTCTTGCCGGCACCGCTTACCTGTATCAGGCCACGGCGGCTTCCGCCCAGGGGCAGAGCCCGGTTCACCCCGTGTCTATCGGAACGATGCCCGTAAGTGGCTCATCGTTGACGGTCACGCTTCCCGCGCTGAGCGTCACCACCATCGAGGTAAGGTGACGCTCACTGGTGACTGCTGTGGATTGAGACTCTCTGATTCCACGATGAGCCGCGACCGCTAAGACGGCTCCTCGCTGCAATGCGTATCGCGCACGGAACCCAAACTCAAATGCGGCGATTGCTTTTTTCGCTGGACCCTTACCCCATCTCCACGATAACGCGATTCTCTGCTTTCATCTTGCCTACAGAGATGAAGTTCCCTTCGAGCGCTTCGCCATTGAGCGTGACTTTCTTCACGCCCTTTTGCGCGCCCGCCGGATTCTTGATTTCAATCGCCAGCTTCTTGCCGCGGAACATCCGCGTCACCTTCAGGTCCTTCCAAGCCGAGGGGATGCAAGGGTCGATTCGCAATCCCTCATAATCCGGCTGAAGTCCCAGGATGTATTGCGTGATCGCGAAGTACGACCACGTGGCCGAGCCGGACAGCCAGGGTACGCGCGACGCGCCGAATCGCGGACTGTACTTGCTGTGCGTGAACTGGCAATAGACGTACGGCTCGATCTGCCGAACTTCCGCTCGCTGGTTATAAGCCGCGGGCAGATAGGCCCGGAAGTACTCATAGGCCCGGTCGCCATGCCCTAATAGCGCTTCCGCGATGACGGCCCATCCCTGGATATGCGTGAAGATACTGGCATTCTCTTTCATTCCCGGGTTGAACAGTGTGGCCTTCATCACGCGAAAATCAGTTTGTGTGGTATACGCCGGGGCGCAGATCATCAATCCATACTCGGTGCGCAGCCACTCTTCCGCCGCCTGCATGGATTGCTTCGCCCGCTCCGCGCTGGCATGCCCGCTGATCACCGACCACGATTGCGGGCTAAGGAAAATCTTTCCTTCCGGACTTTCGTTCGACCCGAACTTCATTCCATCCGCTCGATACGCGCGCATGTACCATTTGCCGTCCCACGCCGCCTTTTCGAGTTTGCCATCGAGAGCAGTTAGCTCCTTTTTCGCCCACTCCTCTTCGCTCCTCTCTCCCAGCAACCGGCACACCTCGATGAACGCGGCGAGACCGAAGCGCACCTGAAACGCAACAAAGACCGATTCGCCGCCCTTGCCCAATCGAATGCAGTCATTCCAGTCGGCAAAAAGACCGCTGGGCAAGCCATGTGGCCCCGTGCGTGCCAGATTGAATTCCAGTGCCCGCTTCAGATGGCCGAGTACGTTGGCTTCCCCTTTGTCCGCGTAGGGCAAGACCTTCTTGTAGAAGCTGATGTCTCCGGTCTCTTTCACGTACGCGGGAATCGTGTTGAAGAGCCACAGGCAATCGTCGGAGCGGTATTCTTCCTCGCGTGGCGGAGTTTCGCGCCCCGGCTTATGGGAAAACTGTTTGACCACCGGCATCGCTCCGCCCGTGGACACTTGCCCCGTGATCATCAACTCCAGCCTCTGCCGCGCCTCCTCCGGAATCGCGTGCAAGACCCCCAAGATGTCCTGGACGGTATCCCGATATCCCAGCCCATCCCGCTCCCCTGCATAGATCAGACTCGCCGCTCGCGACCACGCGTAGGTCATCAGGCAGTTGAAGGGACTCCACATGTTCAGCATGCTGTTCAATTCCGCGTCGGGCGTCTCCACGGTCATTCCGGCGATGCGCCCGTGCCAGTACTCCTTCAACTTGGCCAGTTCCTTCCCCACCGTTTCCATGTTGCTGAATTCGGCGGCGGCTCGTTTCCCCGCATCCCGCGCCGATCCGACGCCCATCAAGACCAGCAATTCTTTCGTTTCGCCGGGTTTCAGTTGGATCTTGCTCTGAAGAGTGCCGCAGGCATTGTCTCCCACGCCCAACGAGTTGCTGCATTGCCCCCGCTCCACCGCGACGGGATTGGCGTAGGTTCGGTACCGCCCGAGAAAAGCATCGCGGTCCGTGTCGTAGCCCGCGACGTCCGCGCCCACGAGCGCCAAAAATGTGTGCCGCCCCTGGTCCTTCTCCTCGAAATCGTCGGGCATGTAAGGAAGATTCACGTTCGAGCCGTGATCGATGAGGTTGCCCGCCACGTCCATCTTCACGATGAACTGGCTGTATTGCAGATTCCCCAGATCGTCTCCCACGTTCCAGTTCGCCCCATATTCCACGAACGTAAACGCGCTCAACTGCCGCGGCTTCTGGCTCAGGTTCGTTATCTTCACGTGCCAGCATTCGAAGTTCTTGCCGAGCGGCACGAAGTACGTGGTCTCCGTCCGTATTCCCGCGTACTCCGAAGAAATCACCGTATACGCCGTGCCATGCCGGCATTCTGATTTGTACTGACTCAACGGTTTGCCAACCGGCTGCCACGAAGCAGACCAGAAGTCCTTGCTCTCGTGATCGTGCAAGTAGATGTAGCGCCCCGGCTGGTCCAGCGGCAACGAGTTGAACCGTATGCGGACAAATCGCCCCTGCGCGGCTGATTTGTAGAAGCTGTAGCCGCCCGCATTATTCGTGATGATCGCGCCGTACTCGGTGCTGCCCAGGTAGTTGCTCCAGGAACGCGGAGTGTCCGGGCGGGTGATCACGTACTCTTTGTTTCGATCGTCAAAATGGCCGTATTGCATACGAGAAGCACTTCCTTCTTGAAGTTATCAGCCCGGAGAGGCTGATCCATAGAGTGCGCGAGGCCCTCGAGCTAGCCCTGCGGAGACATCTCTAAGAAGCCGGCTGAACTTCGGCCGCCCGCTTCGCGCCGAGTTCGGCTCCCATCGTCTTGATCGTGTTCTCGTCCAACGGGTAGCGAGACGCCAGCGCGAAACTCACGAGAGCCGCGGCGGCGGGAATGAAGCTCATCATCACCCGAATCCCGGTCAGGCTGTGCGTGCTCTGCAACAGATTGGCCTTGTATCCGAAGAGCCACAAAACCCACCCGTTGAGCGCTCCGGCGAGAGCCCAGCCGAGCTTCTGCGACATGCTGGCCGCTGAGAAAACCAAGCCCGTCGCCCGCCGTCCGGTCTTCCATTCGGAGTAATCCACCGTGTCGGCGAACATCGCCCAGATAATGACCATGGTCGGCCCGGTGATCACGTTGATCAGAATGTGCCAGAAAAACATCAGTTTCAATTGCGAGGGACCCACCCAGAACGATAGGACGTGCAACACCATCGATGTGCTCAGAAGCAGCATGTACGCGCGCTTCCGGCCCAGTACCTTGGTCACCCCGGGGATCAGCACAACTCCCAAGAGCGAGCAAATCATGCCGGTGCCCAGGAAGATCGACAGGAGATCGTACTTCTTCACATAGCACAGCAGGAAAGTCAGCCAGTACGTCAGCCCCGTGCCGTGCGCAACGCATGCATTCGCGGAGGTTCCGTAGCTGCCCACGTAGTACTTGAAGTAGTACACAATCGTGCCGTCGCGCAGGCTCGTCATGATCTGCGTGAAAAGCCCCGCCGCCACCACGAATAACCAGGGCGCGTTGTGGAAGAGATCCTTCACATCCTTTCCCAAGCTCGTCTGCTGGCTCTTCAGCGGCTTGACCCGTTCCTTCGTCCAGGCGAAGCAACCCACGAACAGCAGCACGGCGAGTACGGCCCACACCGTCATAGCCCGCGGGTAGGCGTATTGCATCGTTTCCTGCAGACTATGTCCTTTTCCTTTCCCCAAATACTGCAACAGGGGATTCATCGTGAGCATGACGACCAAACTGCCGCCAAAGGCGAAGCGGAAGCGGTAGGAGGCGACGCTCGTGCGCACCTGCGAATCGGGCGAGATCACCGCCATCAGTGCTCCGTACGGCACGTTGATCGCTGAATACGCCAGCATCATGAGTGTGTAGGTCAGATACGCGTAAAGGAGTTTCCCGCCGAGGGTAAGGTGAGGGGTGATAAACATCAGCACACCGAAGAAGCCGAAGGGCACCGACATCCAGAGCAGGTACGGGCGGAACTTCCCCCAGCGCGTATTCGTCCGGTCGGCGAGCACTCCCAGGAACGGATCGAACCCCGTGTCCCAGATCCGCGTGACCAGCATCATCGTTCCCATCGCGCCGGTGGCCAAACCGAACACATCTGTATAGAAATTGGGGAGAAACACCGTGAACGTCTTCCAAAACAGGTTCGAGGCCGCATCCCCGAAGCCGTACGCCATCTTTTCCCTCATGGACAACTTCTGGCCCGATCCGTTCATGGCTGTGCCCTCTTAAGCGATGGGTTTTCGCGCTTCCAAGTGCCGGGAGAACATGCTTTATGCCGCAGAATCAAAACACAAAGGGTTGTTTCAGGCAAGCTCGGAGATCATTTGGTAGTGCTCCCCGCTGAGACTGGCGATCTCAGTTAGATAAGATCGGGGCTTCCAACAGGAGGTAGCATGGGCAGGAAACCACGCGTAGACCGAACCCCACAAGAGAAGTGGCAGATCGTGCAGGAAGGAATCAAGAACGGGAACGTCTCGGAGACGTGTCGCCGGTATGGGGTTGCTCCGACACTCTTCTATCGCTGGAAGGATGGAGCTCGGCAGAGAGTGACAGTGGTACCCGATACCGTCAAAGATCAACGCATCCGACAGATGGGGCGCGCCAGTGAGAAACAGGCTCTCAAGCCGGAGGTCCTCAGAAAGGTTACTGCCGGGAGTTGCCGGGTACTTCACGCCCAAGCAAGAGAATTGGTGAAGCAAGGCTACGAACCGACGCTGGTGGCGAGCGCGCTGTCGATCAGTCGCTCAAGCTTATATTACCGGAATCGACCACGATCCAAGGTAAGAAAGGCAGAGGATCCGAACTACAGAGAAACACTCATCTCGACGCTTCATTGCCCGCCAGCACAATACGGGATCAATAGGACAACCTGGACTACGAAGCTCCTTGGCAGGGTCATGGCGGCAAGAGGCTATAGGGTTGGTCACAACACTGTCTCGAAGATAATCAAGAATGCCGGATACAGATTCAGGAAGGCAAAGGAAGTTCTGACCAGCAATGATCCCCACTACAAGGACAAACTGAAGAGAATAACAAGCGTTCTTTCTCGGCTCGGACCCGAAGACAGGTTCTTTTCGATAGACGAGTTCGGCCCTTTTTCAGTGAAGAAGACGGGCGGTAGAAGATTGGTGGCAGCTAGTGAGTATCCGACGATTCCACAATGGCAGCCCTCAAAAGGAGTTCTCATCGTCACGGCTGCGCTTGAATTGTCAACAAACCAAGTCACGCATTTCTATTCGGAGAAAAAGAACTCCCAGGAAATGATTAAGTTGCTAGACATTCTCACTGCGAAATACTCCGGCTGCAAGCAGATCTATTTCTCTTGGGATGCCGCGTCATGGCACGCTTCCAAGCAGTTCCTTGCGAGAGTAGGGGAAGTCAACGAGTACCACCATAGAAAGCGACACCTCGTGCCTGCTGTAAGGCTCGCACCGTTGCCAGCCAGGGCCCAGTTCTTGAACGTGATCGAATCAGTTTTTAGTGGAATGGCCACCGCCATAATTCACAACAGCGATTATCAGTCCGTAGACCAGGCCAAAGTGGCAATCGACCAATATTTCATGGAGCGAAATGAGCACTTTCGTCAGCACCCCAGGAGAGCCGGAAACAAGATCTGGGGAAGCGAACTTGTTGCAAGTGAATTCAAAGAAGGCCAGAACTGCAAGCATCCTGGATGGCGTTAGCTCATCCGATAGTTTCAAGCTGACCTGAATCAGATGTTTGATTAACACGCTCACCTGAAGTCCGCCCACCGCCGATCATTTCGCTCTTGACGCACGTGTGCTCAGCCAGCTTCATTCAATTCGCGCAGACCCTCGGGTAGGAGAACCTCGATCACCCGCGCGGCCGTATCAATCCGCGTGCAGATTTCTTCAGCCATCGGAATGAGTATTTCCCCGCGCCGCGCTTTGGACGACTCCGCCGGCGTCTCCACAACCAGCAGCGGCGTTCCGGCAAACTGCACGTCGCGCACGATTCCAAGCGCCGCCTTGCCGGCGCCCGCCGCGCCGCGCTCGTGTACTTCGCAGCCAATCAAATCGCTGACGTAGTAGCGCCCCGCTGGCAGCGCGACTCTCTCGGCTAGCGGCACCTGCACCTCGAGCCCGCGCAGCTTCTCTGCGGCAGCCACCGAATCGCAGCCTTCAAACAGAAATATGGCCTGCCCGCCGCGGCTGGGACTCAGCCAACATCGCAAAACGCGCGCCGGACGCGGTGGAGAATCGCCGCAAAGAAACACGTTGCGCAGGGCCGTAAGCCGTTCGGGAAAATCGGTGAGGATTTCTGCGGCCACTTCGCCCCGCACGCCGCGGGGCCGCAGAATCCGCGCGAGAGAAACGTAAGCGCTGGCGTCTGACACTATTCGAGGATTTCGAGGGTGAGCCGCTTGCGCAGCTTCATGCCCGCGGCGCCGAGAATGGTGCGCATGGCCTTGGCGGTGCGGCCCTGGCGGCCGATGACCTTGCCGAGGTCCTCGGGATGCACGCGCAGCTCGATCACCACGACCTGCTGCCCATCGACGGACTTCACCTGCACTGCCTCGGGATGATCCACAAGCGCTTTGGCCATCGCCTCAACCAGCTCTTTCACCGGGCGCCTCCACGTTTCGCTCTTCTCCGCGGGAACTTGTGCGCGGCGTTCCGGCTGCTGCACGCCCGAACGCGCCCCTACGCATACTCGGCGGGCTGGATATCTAGGCGATCTTCTGGCGACGGAGGAAGCTGCGGACGGTGTCGCTTGGCTGCGCGCCGCGTCCGAGCCAGTGCTTGATGCGGTCGGCGTTCAGCTTGATATCCGCGGGCTTCTTCAGCGGATCGTACGTGCCCACGTTCTCCACAAAGCGGCCGTCGCGCGCCCGCGTCCTCTCGATCACCACGACTCGGTAAAAGGGCTTCTTCTTCTTCCCAATTCTCGCCAGACGGATCGTCAGCACTCAGCAATACCTCCTTTGCAGCATTATACAGGGCCAGGGCACCTGGGGGAATCCGCCTACGACAGCCCCGCCAGCTTGCCCAGACCGCGAAGCTTGCCCATGCGGGCCATCGAGCCGTATTGCTTCATCATCTGGCGCATCTGCTGGTATTGCTTGAGGACCTGGTTCACTTCCTGCACCGAGGTTCCGCTTCCCCGGGCGATGCGCTTGCGACGCTTGCCGTCGATCACGTTGTGATCCCCGCGCTCTTCGGCGGTCATCGAGTTGATGATCGCTTCCACGCGCTGCAAGCGCTTTTCGTCCACCGTGGTGTCTTTGGGGAGATTGGCGAGCGGACCCATCTTGGGGAGCATGCCCATGAGCTGCTCGAGGCTGCCCATCTTCCGGATCTGGCGCAACTGGTCGCGGAAATCCTCCAGCGTGAACTCCTCGCGCCGGAGCTTGCGTTCGAGCTCCGCGGCGGACTTCTTGTCCACGGTCTGCTCCGCGCGCTCGATGAGCGAAAGGATGTCGCCCATCCCCAGCACGCGCGACACGATGCGTTCGGGGTAGAAGGCTTCCAGCGCGTCGTATTTCTCGCCCACGCCCACGAATTTCACCGGAGCGCCGGTGACCTTGCCGATCGAGAGCGCCGCGCCTCCTCGTGCGTCGCCATCGAGTTTCGTGAGCACCACACCCGAGAGTCCCAACCGCCGGTGAAACTCCCCCGCCGAGCGCACCGCATCCTGCCCGATCATCGCGTCGGCCACGAAAAGAATCTCGGAGGGAGTGAGCTCGCGCTTGAGGAGCGAAAGCTCGTTCATCAGCTCATCGTCCAGGTGCAGCCGGCCGGCGGTGTCCACCAGGATCACGTCGTAGGCCGAAAGCTTCGCCTCACGAATCGCCCCGCGGACGATTTCGAGTGGCTTGTCGGTTCCGGCGCCGGGCCAGCACGGCAGACTGATGGCCTTTGCGACTTGGGCGAGCTGTTCGCGCGCGGCGGGGCGATACACGTCGGTGGAAACCACCAGGGGCCGATGTCCTGTTTGCGAGAGCCACTTGGCGAGCTTGCCGGTCGTGGTGGTCTTGCCGGAGCCCTGCAAGCCCACGAGCAACCAGACCGACGGCGGACGCGAGCTAAACGCAGCCTTGGCGTGTTTGCCCAGAAGAGCCAGCAACTCATCGCGGACGATCTTCACCACTTGCTGGTCGGGAGAAAGCTGCAGCATGACCTCACTGCCGAGCGCTCTGCTGCGAATATTGGCGAGCAGCTCGTCGGCCACGCTGAGGGCCACGTCGCCTTCCAGCAAGGCTTCGCGGATCTGCCCGAGCGCTAGGTCCAGGTGCTCTTCTGTGAGCTTCCCCTGCCCGCGCAGGTTCTTGAAAACGCGTTGCAGCTTCTCGGTGAGGTTCTCAAACATCGTCTGTCACAACTGCGTCTCCGCATCCGCTTCAGCAATCTTAGGCGGAGGGAGCAGACAGGTCAACGCGGCCGAGAGTTGACGCAGTGCCCGCGCTGCTGCAACATCGCTGACGGAGGCGGTCATGAAAAGGTCCTTGGTCGTTTTGTTGGGGTTGCTGGTCTTGCTGGCGCTCAGCGCGATGAGCCCTCCGCCGGCGGCAGCGCAGGCCGCGGCACAAGCGACGGCTCAGCCCGCTGCCAAGCCCGCGCCGAGCATTGACGAAATCCTCGAACGCTCCATCCGCGCCACCGGCGGCCGCGAGGCTTGGAAGAAACTCACATCGCTCCGCGCCAAGGGCGCAGCCGAGATTAGCGGCGCCGACGTGACGGGGGCCTTTGAATTCCTGGCAAAAGCGCCGAATAAGTCGGCTCAGACAATCACTCTATCTACGCCGGGCGGCGCCATCGTTGTCCGGCAAGGCTTTGACGGCCAGCAAGGCTGGAAAGATCTGCCCGGGCAAGGTTTGCAGGACTTGTCCGGTGAGGAATTGAGCCAGACGAAGCGCGATGCGGAATTCTACGGGGAGCTGAAGTTCAGGGAACTCTATCCGCACATCACCTATCTTGGCGAGGAGGATGTCAACGACCGTGGCGCCTACGTGATCCGCGCGGCGACTGCCGATGGCGCAGCGCGCAAGATGTACTTCGACAAGCAGAGCGGCCTGCGGGTCCGCATGGACGATGAAAAGGGCGTCGGCGGGAATCCCCCGTCGCAAAGCTACTTCGATGACTACAAGGAAGTGCCTGGCACCGGCGTGAAGCTTCCGTCCACGATGCGGGTCGTAACGCCGATGGCCACGGTCGTCCTGCATGTGGAGGAGTTCGCGCCCAATGCCGTCATTGACGATGCGCTGTTCGCCAAACCGGCGGCGGCCGACGCCACGGGCGGTCCCTCGCCAAACGACAAGGCGCCGCAATAGCCGGGCTGGGCGGGGCAACCCGCCGCGGTCCGTAGTTACCTGTCTCGGGCTCGTCCGCAACGGTTTCGGTGAAGGCTTGCTCGAATTGCCCTACTCGAGCGGCTTCAGGAATTCTACGCCAAGCAGATGAAGGTCCCCGGCCGTTTGGTGGCTTCTCACACGCGCGGTAATCGGAGGCGTCCCCGACGGTATCAAGGCCGACGCCAATGGGGTTGGAGCAGGAATTGTGAGGTGAACGACCTGTTCAGCACGAACAAAATGCGCAGAGGCGATGCAAGCGCCGTGACAACTGATATTGATCGTTCTCGCCAGCTCCAGAAAATCTCCCCCCTCATCGCTCGCCCGGATGAATACCGGCACCTGCAAACGAATGCGCGGTGATCGTCGCTGGCTTGGCTGGGTCACGCCCGGAAGCTCCTTTAGCGACTGTGCTGGCACTGTTTCCCTTTGTGGAACTGTACGCCCACTCCCCTCGTTGTCTACCACGCTCCGCAACCTTTGTGCCATTCTGGTTACGGCGTAAGAATCGTGTCTTCAATCAATTGCATGAGCTTGACCGGTCGGCTCTGTGTAATCTCTGCCTTCCTTCGTCCCTTTTCCTCCCAGCGATTGCCCGTCATTTAGCGAATAGGAGCATTTTTGGTGCCGATTGTCTTCTCCGCACTCGCTACTCGCTACTCGCCACTCGTCACTGCTCCTGAGGTGTCCGGCAGCGCGACACAGGCATCCCACGTCCGGACAGTCGCTTGGCGAACTCCCGGCGCTCGCTCGCCGTAAGCCTTGAATCGTGTGTCAGTTCCACCCTCGCCACGAGCGGCACACGACCTGCTCACCTCAGCGTGGGCGAGTCTCCCTGCTCGTTCCAGTGGAAAGTTCCAGGAGGCGCTTGTGAAGAACACCGAGCGGATTCGAGAAGATCTCTCCGGCTGGCCGAGTCCGGAATACCTCAAAGAGAAGGGCGACGCCGGGTGGCGCCTGGTCGCTGTGGAATGGGAGCGCGAATCGGAACGGGCCACAGTTACCGAGGAGATCCCCTTCGGCATGAGGGTTGCCCTCGATTGCCGGCACTTGGAGGAAAACCCATCAGAGATGCAGATTCTCCAGTTGTTTGCGGAGATGGTCGTCCAGGACTTCTCCTTTCCTCGCATGGCTGAAGCACTCAATGCGCGGGCCCTGCGGACGCGCGATGGGAGCCCGTGGAGTCCCGTCACCCTTTTCAAACTGTCTCCGCGATTGGTCGAAATTGCGCCGCGAGTCCTGTCTGGCGAGGAGTGGCAGAACCGCAAGAAGCAGATGCCCCCGGTCGCTTGGAATTCCTGAGGCAGCGGGCTCCTGCCGCGGGGCCCTTATCTGAAAAACCACCAGAACAATCACCGGAACAGCAGCGAAACGAATTCAGCCAGATTCCGCCGCCAGACCATCCACGTGTGCGCGCCCGGCGTCTCGATATCCACGTGCTGCACTCCCTTGGACGCCAGCCACGCGCGCAACTTGCGGTTTCTCTCGATCAATTCGTCATCCGTTCCGCAAGCGATCCACAGCAGGCGCAATTGCTGATTCGCTTTCGCGTCGAGCGCAGGAAAATCGGTGTTGAAGTCCTCCTTGGCAAGCCGCGCCGAACTGAACCCGCCAATCCAGGCAAACTTGTCCACAGTATTCAGGCCGGTCAATAACGACTCGCCGCCGCCCATCGAAAGTCCCACAATCGCCCGCGAATTACGGTCTTTGGCCACCAGATAAGCCGCTTCGACCTGCGGGATTACTTCCGCCAGCAGCGCTTCCCGGAACTTGGCGTAGTTTCGCTCGCGGACGTCGTCATGCTCGAACGCTTTCCAGCCGAAGGAGAGTATCTCCGGCGCGCCGTAGCCGAGCGGCATGGCCACGATCATCGGCTTGGCCTTTCCCTGCGCGATCAGATTGTCGAGAATTACGTTCGCGCGCCCCACGGAAATCCACCCGCTCGCGTCATCGCTGAATCCGTGCAGCAGGTAGAGCACCGGGTAGGTCTGTCTCGCCCGCGGATCGTAGCCCGGCGGCGTATAGACGTAGAAGTCTCGCTCGTCTCCCACGATGCCTGACTTGTAGAAGTGGTGGTGAATCGTGCCGTGCGGCACGTTGTTCACCTCCCACGGCAGGGAAGCCGGACCCGGCACGTGAACCACGCTCCGCGTGCTGATTAGGTTCGGCTTCATCAGTTGATTCAGAGGGTCAATCAAGGCGACGCCATCGGCGATAAACGAATAGCCGTAGAAGTCCGGCGCCAGCGGACCGATCGTCACGCTCCAGACGCCCTGATCGTCCTTTTGCATGGCGAAGGGCATTGGCGTGCCCTCCAACTGCAGTACGACGATCTTCGCGTGTGGAGCGAGGAGCCGGAACGTGACGCGCCTGTCCGGGTGAACCTCGGGCGAAACGACACCCTCCGGCGGCTGTTGCGCCCAGCCGCCGTGCACGGCCACGAGCAAAAGCAGGATTACTGGGACAGCCCGCAATGCAACCCCCGAGATGAACTCCGTGCCCGTCATCGCGCCTCCTTACGCTCCATCCTTCTCGTCGTTCTGGTCGTTCTCGTCCTTTTCGTCCGGGCCCGCTCAATCCCCCGCGCGAGATGATTGCACAGGACAGTGGGGACTGGCGAGTGGCGAGCAGAGGGACACCCGCCTTTTCTTCTAAGTGTTGATTCCAGGTGGTCTGCGTGGGTCATCCTGCCCGCTCTCCTAGCTGGGTCTTGGCATATAATGCTTTCTTTAGTACTCACTCGGCACCGTGAATTGCCCGGCATCCCTTTTTCGCCATCAGAAGGGAGTCTTCGTATGGGAATGTCGATTGGCCGTAGGCTCTCCTGCTGCGTCACCGTAATCGCCGCTTTGACTTGCTCCATTGCTGTCTTGGCAAAGGACAAGAACAAAGAGAACAACTCTCCAGTCAAATTCACCGCCCGCACGGAACTCGTACTGATCCCTGCGCTGGTGACCGACAAGTCCGGCAATCACATCAGCGGACTTAAGAAGGAGGACTTCACGGTCCTTGAAAGCGGCGTCGAACAAAAGATTGCTACGTTCGAAGAAATCTCCAGCGACGCGCGCCGTTTGTCGCGCCCCAGGAATCCGAATGAATTCAGCAATTCCCTAGTGGGCGGGCAGTCCGCCAGGCGCATTACGCTCATCGTGCTCGACTTCATTAACACGCCCTTTTGGGATCAGGCGTATGCGCGCCAGGAATTGCTCAAGTATCTAACGCAGTCGGTGGATCAGCGCGAGCCGACAGGTCTCTACACACTGACCCGTAACGGCATTCACGTGATCCATGACTTCACCACCGATCCTCGCGTCCTGGTCGCGGCATTGCATAAAGTAAAAGGCGACGCGGTCCAGATGGTTGACAGCGAGGAAGTTGTGGAAGCTGCGACCGGATCTGCCAGCCCCGATGGCAGCGCCGGTGTTGATCCCGCCGCTGTGCAAAGCGAAGCCAACAGACTCCAAACCATGATCGAAGACGCGGAACTGAATTTTAAATCGTTCGAGCAGCGCCTTGCCATTACCTACACCTTGCAGGGAATGCAACAGTTATCGCAGGCCTTGGCGGGATTTCCTGGGCGCAAATCGCTGATCTGGGCGGGCGGCGGATTCCCCTTCAGCGTGAGCGATAACACCATGCAGCTCGCTCCGCCCGGCCGCGAGTCTCTCACTGATGTGCTGCCGATGTACGAACACACCTGGCAACTGCTGAACGATGCGCAGATTGCACTCTATCCCCTGGACGTCAAAGGGCTGCAAGTGAACACGCCTGGCGCCTCCGTGCGCAACCCGGGGAGAAACTATGTGCGCAATATGAACTGGAAACAGTTGGATACCCAGGCGACCTTCCAGACCTTTGCGTCCGCCACCGGAGGCCGCGCCTATTACAACTCCAACGATCTGGTGGAGGGCTTTCGCGATGCCGTTCGCGATTCTGCCCAATACTACATGCTTGGCTACTATCTCGATCGGTCGAATACCAAGTCTGGCTGGCGCAAGCTCGCGGTCAAAGTGAAGCGCGGTAACTCGCAAGTGCGTGCGCGCGGCGGCTTCTTTGTGACCAATGCCACGGTCGATCCCGAGAACAGCCGCAACAATGACCTTGGCTCGGCTTTGCAGTCGCCCTTGGATTTCACATCGCTTGCGCTGGTGGCGCGTTGGGGCAGCGTCGAACCGGGCAAGGAGCCGGGCAAGAAGCATGTGAATTATGAGATGCGCTTGGCGGTAGATGCTGTCCTGATCGACGAGGCCGACAATAACCATATTGCGCTGGAATTCGTAGCGCTGGCCAAGACGCCCGCAGGCAAACAGGCCGATCAACCCGTCGGCCGGACAATTGACGCTCATCTGACTTCGGAGAAGGTGTCGGTAATTCGCCAGAACGGCGTTGCCTACAGAGGCGCCCTGGACCTTGCTCCTGGGGAATACACGGTCCGCTTTGTTGCCCGCGACAACCTGAGCGGACGCATCGGCTCGGTTGCCGCTCCCTTGAAGGTAGAGTGAAACAGGAGTTCTTTGTCTGTCCTGAACCCCTCCATGGGAAGCCGCAAAGCCAAAAAGGAACTTGAGCCTTTGCCGAGGGCAGGCTGGGTCGTTATTGGCATCGTCCTCTCTTCATTCGTCGGTTTGGCTGCACTGACAGGTAGGTTCTATCTACAAAACTGGCGCGGCGATACGGTGTTCCTCCCATTTGTCCTCTTCATTGGCCTGCTGCTCATCGCGGTGATTCTTGGGATAGCGTTCAGGGTGTATTTGCATAGAAAGAGGAAGCCGTGAAGCTCATAGACGCTTACAGGTGAGGAGCCGCGGCATCCTCGCGCCCATGCGTAAAGCGTGTTTCAACTTCTTACTGCCCTGCAACCGCCTCATTTTTCTTGACTTGCCCCAATTCGATTCGAATAACCACTAAGTACCGCTTGACAGCGTAGTCATCCTGTGGTAATATGGGTTGTGACTAGTCGCCCTCCACTGTCTGCGCCCTCTTCTGAACGTTCCAACGTTTTAACCTTCAAACGTTTAACGTCTGTCTGTATCCCCTTTAGAATGCGCAGTTCCGAAAAACGCGCCTGTAAGTCCTTTGGAATGCGCAGATCCAAAACATTGGACTTAAGACCCTTTAGAATCCGCAGATCCGAAAAAAGGTGGGGGGCGCGGGTACTTTTCCACAGCCTCCCCTTTGCTTGCCCTGTTGCAGATCCACCCGCCGGGGACCCCTTCGCGCTAAGCCCCCGCGTCCGCTTCGGCTACAATGGGTCGCGTGGAACCTGCCCGCGAACTCGGACGGCTGCTGCTGATCTTCGGCACGATCCTCGCCGCGCTCGGCGCACTGCTCTATTTCGGTGCAAAACTGCCGCTGCGCCTGGGAAAGCTCCCCGGGGACATCGTTCATCGCGGCGAGCACACCACGATCTACTTCCCGATCGTCACCTGCCTGGTCCTGAGCGTCGGGCTTTCGCTACTCTTCTGGGTGATCGCCCATTTTCGCAGGTGAAAAATCCGTGACCGGACAGCTCCAATTCAATCTCCTGCCCGAGCGCAAGGTCTGGACCGTCTCCCAGCTCACCACGCGCATCCGCGAGCTTCTCGCGCAGAACTTCACCGACATTTGGGTGGACGGCGAAATCTCCAATTGCCATGAGGCGCAGTCCGGCCATCTTTACTTCACCCTCAAGGACGAGGCCGCGCAGATTCGTTGCGTCTGCTTCCGCAATCAGCTTCGCCTGCTGAAGTTCCGTCCGGAGGACGGCCTGCACGTCACCGTGCGCGGCTCGGTCAGCGTTTACGACGCCCGCGGCGAATATCAGATTTACGTCGAGCACGTCGAGCCGGTCGGCCTCGGCGCGCTCCAGCTGGCCTTCGAGCAGCTCAAGAAGCGCCTCGAATCCG
>Ga0187850_10002536_pt1 | contig 16761 bp, 15 predicted proteins | sample June2016WEW_4_15_FD_132436 | JGI IMG/M metagenome (GOLD analysis project Ga0187850, IMG submission 132436) | Peatland microbial communities from SPRUCE experiment site at the Marcell Experimental Forest, Minnesota, USA - June2016WEW_4_150 | ecosystem: Environmental > Terrestrial > Soil >... | reverse complement strand
GGCGGACGGCATCGGAAAGCTGGGCTCGGGGGTCGCGGATCAGCACTGGAGTGCCGGGCGCCAGCCGCTGCGCCTCTTCCAACAGCGCGTCCGGGGTCCAGCGGGCTAGGGGAAAATCCAACACAATGGCGTCATAGGCGCTTGGATGCAATCTTCCCAAGGCCGCTTCCGGCGACTGGTACTCCGTTTTCCAGGTGACCAGATGATCCGGCCATTCGGCCCCCAATCTGTGTAAAGCCTCGCTAATCCACAGAACTGGTCTGGCTTGCATACCGATTACACAGCAGCAATCGGCAGAAACGGGGAAAGCTTTAGCAGGAATCCTGGAAATTCCTTGGAGAGTGGCTAAAGAGCCGGAGGCTATTTGCCGATATGTCATCCAGCCAAAGGTTGGCATACCGAATGAGAGTAAATGATCGAAATCTGACGAGCGCCTCTGCCGCCGAATCCGGGCGATCCCAGGAGACCCAGAAGCTGAACCGCACCCAAGGGGTCAAAGACGGAATCGCCACAACCGACCGAAGCGGTGATCGGGTTGAGCTTTCCAGCACATTGGAACAGCTTTCCCGCGCCATGTCGGCATTCGGATCCGAGCGCGCCAGCCGCGTTCAAGCCCTGGCGGCGCAATACCGGAGCGGGAACTACCACGTCGATTCACTGGCCGTCGCCCGCGGGATGGTTTCCGAAGCTTTGCTCCCAGAAAGCGCGTAACATGGCGGCAGCCGATGTTGTACAACGGCTCGTGGCGGTCCGCTCGGAAGTGGATCAGGCGTGCGAGCTGCTGATATCCGCTTCCCCAAAAGCCCTGGATTCCTGTACGCACATCCTGGAAACAGCGGGTTCCCGGTTGGCGGAATTGCAGCCGCAATTGCCCGAGGGAGCCGGGAATTCCACGGCCCAGCAAGAGGCGCGCCGCTTGCGCGGCGCCGTCGCCCGCGCCAACAGCTTGCTGGAAAACGCGTTCAGCTTCTATGTCAACTGGCGCCGGCTGCTAGGGTCTCTGAGCGCGGGGTACACCGAGCGCGGGGACCCGGCGCCGGCGCCGTGCCAGGGGCGAATCTGCCTGGAAGGCTAAAACGCCATGGTCAGCCTTCTCTCCATTTTGTCCACCTCGGCCAGCGCGCTGAGGGCCTACGAGCAGGTGCTGAACGTAACCCAGAACAACGTGGCGAACGCCTCCACTCCGGGTTATGCCAAGCAGAGCCAGCAACTCTGTGCCCTGCCGGGGGACCCGGAAATGGGGGCGACCGGCGGCGTCAAAGCAGGCGTAATCCAGAGTGCCCGCGACCAGTACGCCGAGCAAAACGTCTGGCGGCAAACGGTCTTGCTGGGGCAAGCCGGCCAGAACGTCAATAGTTTCACGGCGCTCGAATCCCTGTTCGACATTTCGGGCGCCTCGGGCATCCCCAACACGCTCAATAGCCTGTTGGCGAGCTTCTCGGCCTGGGGGCAGTCCCCCAACGATACGGCAGCGCGCCAGACCGTAATCGACCGCGCCACCGATCTGGCCACTTCCTTCCGGCAAGCCGCCTCCGGACTGGAGGGAGTCGTTAAGGATACCAATCAGCAACTGCAACAGACGGTGGATCAGGTCAATAACCTAGTTGGGCAACTGCAGGGATATAACGCGCAGATCCTCCGGGGCGACCGGAACGATGCCGGCCTGGAGGCTCAGGTCTATTCGACGCTGGAACAACTTTCCCAGTACGTCGATATCACGGCAAGACAACAGGACGACGGCTCGACGACCGTTCTGCTCGGCGGCCAGACGGCACTGTTGGTAGGGGCGCAGCAGTACAGCATCAGTAGCACCTTCCAGCAACCCGATAACCCGGTCTATCCGGATGGGCTGCCGGAAGCGCAAATTCTGGGGGCTGACGGGTCCGACATTACCGCCTCGGTCACCACCGGCCAACTCGGGGCACTGCTCAACATACGCAACCAGGTGCTGCCTTCCTACCTCGGCGACGCCAATCAGCCCGGCGACCTGAACACCATGGCGAAACAGTTCGCCGACCGCGTGAACCAACTGCTGACCTCGGGCAATGTTGACAACGGTGATCCCCCGCTGGCGGGCGTGCCTCTGTTCACCTACGACACCACTGACGACACCAACGTGGCGAACACGCTTTCGGTGGACCCCACGGTCACGCCCGACCAGTTGGCCGCCATCGATCCGGGCCCGCCAGAGGTCGCCAACGGCATTCCCCTGGCCTTATCTCAGTTGTCCAACCCTCAAAACACCGCGGACGAAATCAACGGCGCCAGCTTCACCGAATTCTACGGAAACATGGCATCGCGCATCGGCACCGCCCTGACTAATGCCACAAGCCAGCAGACGGTCCAGCAATCGGCCGTAGCGCAAGCCCAGAACCTGCGCAAGCAGTCGTCCGGCGTCGACCTCGATGCAGAAGCCATGGTGGTTGTCGAGTTTGAGAGAGCTTACCAGGCAAACTCGCGTCTGATTTCGGTGCTGGACCAACTCACCCAGGACACGATCAACATCCTGTCCACCGCCTGAGGACTGATATGATTACGAACCTCGATCCCGAATCAGCGCTTTTTCTGGCCGACGTAAACCGGATTCAGCAAAGACTCGCCGACGCCAATTCCCAGGTCTCTTCCGGCAAGAAGATCAATGTCGCCTCCGATGCGCCCGATCAAATCGATTCGCTGCTCCAGCTTCGGGCCGACCAGCAGAGCAACACTCAGATCGAGTCGAATCTGACGCTGGCGCAAGCGGACGCCAACGGCGCCGACAATGCTCTCAGCGCCGCCATCCATCTCATGGATCGGGCGGTCACGCTGGCGACACGGGGAGCCACGGCCACCTCCGATGCTACCACCCAGGCCAACCTCGCCCAGGAAGTGCAATCTCTTCAGGAGCAGATGGTCTCGTACAGCCAGACCAGGGTCCAAGGCCGTTACATCTTCAGCGGGGACCTGGATGGAAGCCCCTCATACGCGTTGGACCTCACCGCCCCTAATGGCGTGGATCAGCTTTCCAATAGCGCATCCACGCGCCAGATTGAGAACCCCGCTGGCGGATCGTTTCCGGCTTCGAAGACGGCGCAAGAGATTTTCGACGACCAAAACCCCGACGGCACTCCCGCGGCGGATAATGTCTTCGCGGCATTGAACGCGCTTCGAACGGCTCTGCTCAACAACGACAGCAACGCCATAGGCAGCTCGATCGGCGCTCTCGAACAGGCTTCCGATCACCTCAATTCCATGGAGGCGTTCTATGGCACAGTCGAGAATCGCATCCAGGATGCCACCAGCTTCGCGAGCCAGTATGACACCCAGCTCCAGACCGAAATCAGCCAGAAGCAGGATGCCGACGTGACCGCCGCGGCGCTGGGACTCACCCAGGCCAACACGCAGCTTCAGGCGGCCTACCAGGCGCGCGCCAAAATGCCGCACACCAGCCTCTTCGATTTCCTCGTCTGACGGCCCGCGGCCCTAATGCTTCATGTTCCTTTGGACGTGGTGATTAGTCGAACAGGTGCGGCACAAACTGGCTGGCGTTGGTCGTGATGGGCATGCCCGATTCGCGAATGCCCATGCCGCCCGCGGCGTTGCCTTCCTCGTGGCCGATCACCCAACTGCCGATGACCGGATACATCCCGTCAAAACTCTTCCACGGCGCCAGGTCCTGATAGATGAAACCTTCGGCGCCGTAATGGCCGCCAGTGTCAACGTCCTTGCCCGGCTGGTGCAGCGTGATGTTCGCGCCCTCGCGCCCCAGCAGAGGTTTCCTGACCCACGACAGCATCAGGCCCGGCCCGTCGAAGCTCGCCTCCAGCAGGTTGGGATGACGCGGGTACAGCTTCCAGAGCACCGGCAGGATTCCCTTGTTGGAGAGCAGCATTTTCCAGGGCGGCTCGATCCACAGCGTGTTCGCCGTGGCGAGGTGTTTGCCGAACTCTTCGCGCACCATCCACTCCCACGGATAGAGTTTGAAAACGGCTCCCAGAGGCTGATCGTCCGGCCCCACGAAGGTGGCGCCGTCCCACCCGATCTCATCGATCGGGAAAATCGACGCCGTGAGCCCCGCCTGCCGCGCCGTGTCGTGAAGGTAGGTGACGGTCATTCCGTCTTCGGCGTCGTCCATCGAGCAGAAGTCGATGCGGCTCCCCGGAAGGTACGGCGTCAACTGCTTCCACAGCGCGATCAGCCGCTCATGAATGGAATTGAATTGGTCGCGCTTGGGGAACGCGTTCTGGAGCCAGTGCCACTGCGCCACAGCGGCTTCCACCAGCGAGGTGGGGGTGTCCGCGTTGTATTCCAGAAGCTTCGGCGGATGGGTGCCGTCGAAGGCAAAGTCGAAACGCCCATAGAGCGAGGGCGGCCCGGCTTCCCAGGAGGCCTCGATGAGCGGGACGGCGTTCTCCGGAATCCCCATCCTGGCGTAGAGCTGGTTATCGATGATGTGCCCAGCCGCTTCCAGCGTCATCTTCTCGAGCTGGTTGGTGGCCGCTTCCAGAACGTCCACCTCCTTGGCCGTGAATTCATAGAACGCGGACTCGTTCCAATAAGGCTGCTCCAGGGAATGCCAGGTCAGGCCGGCCTCTTCGACCTTCTTCTGCCAGTCCGCCCGTGGCGTCGCCGCGATCCTTCGCATTATTCCCCTGCCACTGCGGTCAGGCTGGCTCTGGCCGATTTCTTCATGGAAACTTCTCTATCCTAGCGCGGTTGTGGGGCGGCCATTCCTGGCCGCAGCCGGCTTTTAGCCGGCAGGACCCGCTGGAAAGCGGGTCCGCAGCCTGAATAGGCTGCCCCACATCGAGAGGATTGGTGGTCCGCGGATCGCGATTTCAGCCCGGGTTGTTTACCGCGGCGTAAACGTCGATACCGCGCCAAAACGCTGGTAATTGCTGTACGCGATTCTCAAGCGGATGCGTTGCGGGCCCGTGCGGAATTGCAGCGTGTCATCGGCATACGTATAGACCGGGAACCAGTGCCGGCCGTCGATCGGTTTGCGGATGGTGGTGAAGCGCGGGAACAGGTTCTCCGTCTTGGTGGTCCGGATCTGCGGCACGGCCTGGCCCTCCAGCCGCACAATGTTGTACTCCTTCTTGTCCAGCCACATCATCCCGTCGAAGAATCTCTGCCCTTCGAGAATCTGGCGCGGACGCACCTGGAGCACCCAGCAGTCCACGTCATCCATGGTCTCATCGCCGCGGAACTTGGTCTCGTAATTCCAAAGCCGGTCTCCCGTCAGGACCAACGGCTGAATCTCGCGGATGTCGCGAAAATCTTCGTCGGTCAGGAGGAGGTATTTGAGCCGGTTCTCGACTGCCCCGATCAACTCTTCGGTGCGCTCGTGCTGGGGCGAGAAGATGATGTCCCGGACCTCGCGATAGGCGCCGCGCGCCGCGCCGTGGTCGTCCAGTTCGTCGATGGTGACGGTCTGGCGGTACATGTATTCGTTGCGCTCGGCCTCGGTTTCGGTCTCGCGGTGGGCCACCAGTTTCGCCAGGTTGGCGGGCGGATCTTGGGCGCGCGCCGGGGGCGGGAATGGCACGAATGTTAAAATGAAGCCGATGGCGAAAACGCTCGGCAGCTTCCGGGCGGCTGTGCCGATCGGCTGGATAGCGCTGGGCGTGGCGGGTGTTCTGTACGCGCGGTTCAAGGGCATCCCAAGCTGGGCGGCCGTGCCGGTGCTGGCCGCTTACCTCGTGGAATACCCATTCTATCTGGTCCCGGCCTTCCCCACCCTGCGGGAGCGCCTCGCCGGAGCCCGCCTGCCCGGGTTCCTGGTGGCCTCGACCGTGCTGCCGTACCTGGTGTGCTGCTGCGGAGCGGTCGATTTTCAGTGGATCGGCCTGGTGCGTCTGGCAGCGCTCTCGCTCGCGCTGAGCCTGTGGTACCTGGTGTTGCCGGCAACCGCGCTGGCGGATATCGCCTTTCTAGCGCTCATCGCCTCCGTGATGCTGGGCCGGTACTTCGATCCCATTTATCCCAAGCCCTACCCCGGCGTCGATGCCACCTATCTTGGGAAGCTGGCGCTGATTCAAATTGCCGTCATGACCTTGACCCTGGAGCGCCGCATTCACGAGACCGGCTACGGCTTCGTGCCGAAGTGGCATGATTGGCGCATCGGCGCGCTCCATTACTTGTATTTCGTGCCGGTTGGGCTTCCCCTGGCGCTGGTGATCAAAGCAGTTCGGTTCGCCGCGCCGGCGCCGCTTTGGGTCGCGGCCGCAACCTTTCTCGGCATGCTGTGGGTGGTCGTGCTTTTCGAAGAGTTCCTGTTTCGGGGCGTGCTCCAGTCCTGGATCGAAGAGTGGACGTGGAGCCGGAAGGCTGCTCTCGTCATCACGTCGGTGTTGTTCGGCTTGGCCCACCTCTGGTTCCGCAGTTTCCCGAACTGGCGGTGGGTGCCGGTGGCCACGGTGCTGGGATGGTTCTGTGGCCGCGCGCGCAATGAGGCCGGCAACATCCGCGCCGGAATGGTGACTCACGCCTTGGTGGTGACTACCTGGCGGGTCTTCTTCGCATAGGGATGCTGGGCTCCGCCAAGCAACTGGCCGTACTACTAGTACCTGGGCTGCTTGGCAAGCTACGCGCCGACTGGCAACCGGGTCCCTGGCGGGTTAACAACCCGCGGTGAGCTACGAGCCTGCCCCACATGAGATGATAAGTGTTCCAGAATCCACATGTTAGAAGAATTGGTTAGATCCTTTACAAAAAAATACAAATTTCTATTGATTTCTGGATCGGAGTCTATTATTATTGGAAGTAAGCCGGGGAGGCAACTCCCACCAAAGCGAGACTAACCTCTAAATAAAGACCCCTGAAGCAAACCTCCCCGGCGCCCGAAAGGGTTAGAGGTCTTCCAAAACAAACTCCCGGAGGCGAGGAGTCTGGCCATGGGCTTTCGGCTCGAACAACGACGGGAGCCGTACTCAGCACTGCATGATATGATGGCGGATACGTCTCAATAGGACGTCGCCGCGATGAAGACGCTGACGGTTCTGGGTTCGACAGGGTCGATTGGAACCAACACCTTAGACGTGGTGCGGCGCAACCGCCACGAGTATGGAGTGTACGCCTTGGTGGCGGGGCAGAACGTGGATACGCTGGCCGCCCAGATCGTGGAGTTCCGCCCCAAGGTGGCGGTTGTTGCAACCTCCGACGGTTTGGCGCGGCTGACAGACAGGCTGACGGCGGTTGGTCTGGCTCGAACAGCCTGGCCGGAGTTGCTGTGGGGCGATGCGGCGCGGGTTCAGGCGGTTAGGGCCACCGAAGTCGATACGGTGATTTCGGCAATCGTCGGGGTGGCTGGCCTGGAGGCCACTTACGAAGCGGTCCGATTGGGCAAACGGGTGGGGCTGGCGAATAAGGAAGTTCTGGTTTCGGGTGGCAAGCTGGTGATGGAGGCGGTGCGAAAGCACGGAGCATTGTTGGTGCCGGTGGATAGCGAACACAATGGAGCGCACCAGTGCCTTCGGGCGGGCAATCGCAGAGAGGTCACCAAGCTGATCCTCACCGCTTCCGGCGGCCCGTTTCGCAACACGCCCAGGGAAGCCCTGGCATTTGTGACGCCGCAGCAGGCGCTCAATCATCCAACATGGAGGATGGGAAACCGCATCACCATCGACAGCGCCACTCTGATGAACAAGGGGTTCGAGGTGATCGAGGCCTGCTGGCTGTTCGATTTCTCTCCATCGCAGGTGGAAGTGGTAATCCATCCTCAATCCAGCGTCCACGCCATGATCGAGTACAGCGACGGCAGCGTGCTGGCGCAGATTTGCGCCACGGACATGCGCATGCCGATCCAGTATGCCCTGACGTATCCCGACCGGTGCGAGGCGCCGGTGCCCAAGCTGAACTGGGCAGAGGCGCGGAGATGGGAATTCCTGCCGCCCGACTTTGACAAGTTCCCCTTGCTCAAACTGGCCTACCAGTGCCAGGAAACGGGCGGGTCGGCCACCTGCACATTGAACGCGGCGGATGAGATCGCCGTAGAAGCATTCTTGCAGGGGAAAATCGGTTTCTTGTCGATAGATGAGATTGTACGGGAGACGCTGTCGAGGAAGCCGGTCTGCTTTCCGGGGACGGTTGGCGATATCCTGGAAATTGACCGGGAGTCGCGAGCCCTGGCGCGCGAGATGGTAACGGCGCGCGCGGGAGGCGCGGTGACGGCTTGAGTTCTATATGCTGCTAGTCGGTGAAAACATACTATGGCTCCTGGTCCTGATCGGGGTCATGATCATGATCCACGAGCTGGGCCATTTCTGGGCGGCCCGTTATTTCGATGTCAAAGTGGAGACCTTCAGCTTCGGCTTTGGCCCGCGCCTGTTCGGCTTCCGCCGCGGCGAGACGGATTACCGCTTCTCCCTGATTCTGTTCGGGGGCTACGTCAAGATGGCCGGCGAGCAGATCGGCGACGAGCATGCCGACGATCCCCGCAGCCTGCTGGCCAAACCCCGCTGGCAGCGGCTGATCATTTCCTTCGCCGGGCCGTTTATGAATGTGGCGCTGGCGGTCGGCCTCCTCACCGGCCTGTACATGGTGAAGTATCAGAAGGTATCGGACGCCGACATGCAAGCCGTCATCGGCCACGTGATGCCGGATTCACCCGCGGCCAATGCCGGCATTCAGGACGGGGACCGCATCGTCAAGCTGGACGGCAAGGAGAACCCCACTTGGGAAGACGTGGGGCTGAAGGAAGTCGAGAGCGCGTACCGGCCTATGCACGTCACCATCGAGCGCGGCGGCCAGCGCTTCGACACCACCGTGACGCCGACTTTGGGAGAGCGCTCCGGGCTGGGATTTGCCGGCTGGGACGAGCGCGGCCAGATTCAATTGGGCGAGATCACGCCCCGTCTGCCGGCCGATAAGGCCGGGCTCAAGAAGGGCGACCTGCTGGTCACCGTGAACGGGCAGGCGATCCATTCTCAATTCAAGTTTCAGGAGATCACCCAGAACAGCGGCGGCAGGCCCATCGAAATCGACTTCGAGCGGAATGGCCAGAAGCGGCATATTACGGTGCAGCCGGTCTTCGCCAGCATCGACGGCCCGGCGCGCTGGATGATCGGAGTGATGCCGCAACAGAAACTGAACCTGATCACCACCAGGCTTTCCTTCCCGGACGCTCTTCATGAATCGCTGCGGCAGAACGCCAAGGGCACCCTGCTGATCGCGCAGTTTCTCAAGGGCGTGGTGGAGCGCCGCATGTCGGCGAAGAACATCACCGGGCCGATCGGCATTGCCCAGCTCTCCGGCGAAGCGGCCCGCGAAGGCCCCGGGGCATTCTTCCTGCTGATGTCGATGGTCAGCCTCAACCTCGCCATATTCAACCTGCTGCCCATCCCGATTCTGGACGGAGGGGTCATTTTGATGCTGCTGGTGGAAATGACCATGCAGCGGGACCTTAGCCTCAACGTGAAGGAAGCCGTGTTCAAGGTCGGTTTGGTCGCCATTATGGTGATTGTGGCTTTCGTCATTTACAACGACATCTCCAGGATTCTGCCGGCGGGATGAAGAGCGCGTGAATCCTTCGATGGCGGCCCATCATCTGCTAAGCTGATCCACGGCATGCATTGTACCTGCGTCCGCCAGAGCGATCTGCCCCACACCTCGCGGCTTCTCGCGGACGTGCTGTATCACCCCGATCGCACGGCCGCTTTTTACCGGCACCCGCTTCGCGATCTGGGCGCGTTTCAGGCCGCCGCGCGCGAAATCCAATTCTCCGACGAACGGCGCGCGGCGCTGGTGGCGGCCCTGCGCGTGCGGAATCCGGCGAGCGCCTCGCTCGACCGCCTGGCCCGGCCAGGCACGCTGGCAGTGGCCACGGGCCAGCAGGTGGGGCTGTTTTGCGGCCCGGCATATACGATCTATAAGGCGCTGCACGCCGCCAAGCTGGCGGCGTGGCTGACGTCCCACGGCCTTCCGGCCGCGCCGGTCTTCTGGCTGGCCACCGAAGACCACGATTTCGCGGAGGTCAACCACGCGTGGGTCTTCGATGCGGAGCACCGGCCCGTCAAACTGGAAATGCGGCGTCCGGCGGGCGCTCAGCCGGTGGGCGCAGTCCCGCTGGCGGTCCCGCCCGTGCGCGAGCTTCGCGCGGCCCTGCGCGCCTTGCCGTTTGGCGACGAGGTGGCGGACCTCGCCGAAGAGACATACCGCGGCGGCAGTACCATGGGCCATGCGTTCGGAGAACTGCTCCGCCGGCTGCTGGGGGAGTACGACATTCTCCAGGTGGACCCCATGCTGCCGGCGTTCCGCGAGCTGGCGGCCCCGGTTCTGCGCGCGGCCGTGGAATCCGCTCCCGAGTTGACGGCGCGCGTGCTGGATCGCAATCAGAAACTCACCGGCGGCGGATACCACGCGCAGGTACACGTGGAGGACCACACCTCGCTGGTCTTTCTGTTGGAGAACGGCAAGCGCCTGGCGCTGCGGCGCCACGGGCGGGAGTACATTCTGAACGGCCGCCGTTTCACCACCGGGGAGCTGATGGACCGCGCCGTCTCGCTCTCCCCCAACGCGCTGCTCCGCCCGGTGGTGCAGGATGCCATGCTGCCCACCGTAGCGGCCATCGGCGGCCCCGCGGAGACGGCCTACCTGGCGCAATCCGAAACCCTTTACAGCGCGATTCTGGGGCGCATGCCGGTGGCCGTGCCGCGCAGCGGTTTCACCATTTTGGACGGGCACAGCCAGAAGCTGATGGAGCGCTACGGCCTGGCGCTTTCGGATTTCTTCCATGGAGAAGAGGCGCTCGCCCAGCGCATTTCGGCGAAACTGGTGCCGCCCACATTGACGGGAGCAATGCGCGACACGGTGGCGGCCGTGGAGAGCGCGGTGGGGCGGCTTCGCGACCAGATGGCGGCCTTCGACCCCACGCTGGCCACGGCGATGGACCGTGGCGCGCGGAAGATGCAATACCAGCTCGGCAAGATTGAGCGCAAAGCCGGGCACGAAGCGCTGCGGCGCGACGCCCGCGCCGCGCGCGACGCGGCATCGCTTTATGGGCTAATCTATCCCCAGCGCCACCTGCAAGAACGGGTCTATTCCATCCTCCCATTCCTCGCCAAGCACGGTCTCGATCTCGCCGGCCACATCTACGACGCCGTTCAACTGGACTCGACGGACCACCGGCTGATCGTGGTGTAAGGGCGCCGGGAACGGATTCCAGAGGAAAGAAGAGGAAGCCCGAGACTACTGAAGCCTGGGCCGCATCTGTTCGTTGGAAATGAGGCCGTCGAAGATGGCCAGCACCTGCTTGCGATAGGCGTACACGCGCCGCAGATTCTCGCGGAAGGAGACTTCAAAATCGCGGGCCTTCATCCACTTCTCCAGCATGGCCCGGGGGACGTCGATGTCCTGCCTGAGTGTGCCGACATCGTGTCCGCGGAGGAACAGCCCGTAGAAAAAGGCGGCTTCCCGCTGGGGCGCCCACGGGTCGAAATCGTCTCTCGCCGTCATAAACATCAGCGAAAATGCCAGTATACCGGTGCCCCCGACTTCAAGGCAAGTCCCATTTCGCGCGGCCGGGACCTGCCGAGGTGACGCGTTGAAAGGAGCAAGCGACGGGCCCACATGGATGGCCGCACCGGCAGAACTGGCTGGCCGCGGATAAGTGGCGGTGAACGCCGAGGAAACTATGTCAGGCGGTCACGGCACTAGACTATGGAATGGTCCGCAGCGGCGATCATGGCACGACTGGCCCGCGTCTTGAATTGGTAGCGCTCAATCCGCACAGCCGCTCTGGTGGGGTCCGAGCGCACCACCTTGCCGACCGCTACAAATTGCAGTGGGCACGAGCCGCCCAAGCGCACGGGCCAGTTCACCGAAAGCTCTACCAGGCGTCCCATCGGGAGCCTTTCCTCCGTGGTGAACAGGATGCCTCCGCTGCCGATGTTCAGTGTCTGCCCGACGCCGCTCGTGGCCGCCGCTTTGGAGTGGAGCACACGGTATCGAACATTCTCCCGGACGGGAAACCGGCCGGTTTCCCTGCGATCGGTTCGGCCTCCGAAATGCGCGCTCGAATCACGTGTGCTTATCTGCATGTTCATTTCTATAATGCGAGAAATGCGCGTTGTTCAACAATAGTCCGAAAGCACCAAAACTCGCTGGTAACTTTCTGGTACTTTCGGTAACTTTAGTACGGCTCTACCTAAGGGACTAGGACCAACGATCCAGTTCTGGGGTGAAGCCCAGTCATAGCCGCGGTTGCCGCCGGAAGGGTCGTGATTGCCCGTTCTGGTATTCTAACCTCATGGACCAGGACCAACTCCGGTCGTTGTTCGAGCAGGTGCGCAGCGGCGCCGTGGATATCGATGCGGCCATGGTTCGCATGCGCCATATGCCCTTCGAGGACCTGGGGTTCGCCAAGGTGGACCATCATCGCGCTCTGCGTCACGGCATGCCCGAGGTGGTCTTTGCGAAAGGCAAGACCGCGGAGCAGGTGACAGCCATCGCAGAGCGGTTGCTGGAGAATTCGCAGAACGTGCTGATCACGCGCGCAGACCAGGAGTGCGGGGCTGCCGTGACCGGGAAGCTGCCATGCGGCGAGTATTTCCCGCTCTCCGGAGTGATCCGTTTCTGGCGTGACCGAACCATCCGCGGCAAGGGCAAAATCGTCGTGGTCTGCGCCGGAACCAGCGACATGCCGGTGGCCGAAGAGGCGCAACTCACAGCCGAGGTGATGGGCAACGAAGTGGAGGCGATCCACGATATCGGGGTCGCCGGGATTCACCGGCTGATGAGCAATCGCGAGCGCCTCACCGAGGCGCGCGCCATCGTGGTCTGCGCGGGCATGGAGGGAGCACTGCCGAGCGCGGTGGGCGGCATGGTCTCATGCCCCGTCATCGCGGTTCCCACCAGCGTGGGCTATGGGGCCAGCTTCAACGGCCTGGCAGCGCTGCTTGGCATGTTGAACAGTTGCGCCAGTAACGTCACGGTTGTAAACATCGATAACGGCTTCGGCGCGGGGTACGTGGCCAGCCTGATCAATCGGCCGTGAGATCCGGGATATCCACCCAGGCGCGCTTGCGCCAGGATTCCAGACCTTTCTCCGCGAGCTGAACGCCCTTGGCGCCTTCCAGCAATCCCCAGCGGAACGGCTCACCCTTCACCACGTGCCGCAGGAACAACTCCCACTCGCGCTTGAAGGCGTTATCGAAGGTGTCCGGCTCCGGCACTTTCTGCCAGCCATCGAAGTAATTCAAGGGGCTCTCGATATCGGGATTCCAGACGGGGCGTGGCGTCGCGCCATACGGCTGAATCCAGCAGTGGCGCAGGCCGGCGACCGCGCTGCCCTTAGTGCCCTCCACCTGGATGGTCAGCAGATCGTCACGGCGCACGCGCACGCACCAGGACGAATTGAAGTGCGCCACAATGCCGCCCTCCAACTCGAAGGTGGCGTACGCCGAATCCTCGGCCGTGCAATCGTAGGGCTGGCCGGCCTCATTCCAGCGCGTGGGGATGTGGGTTGCGCCCAGACAGGATACGGCCTTCACCGCGCCGAACAGGTTGTCCAGCACGTAGCGCCAATGGCACAGCATGTCCATGATAATGCCGCCGCCGTCTTCCTTGCGGTAATTCCAAGACGGACGCTGCGCCGCAACGGTGTCGCCTTCGAAAACCCAGTATCCGAATTCGCCGCGAACGGAAAAAATGCGTCCAAAGAATCCCGACTGCTTCAGAGTTTCGAGTTTCAATAATCCCGGCAGCCACAGCTTGTCCTGCACCACGCCATGCTTGACGCCCGCCTTCTCCGCAAGCTTCCACAGATCGAGCGCCGATTCCAGGCTGTCGGTGACCGGCTTTTCGCAATAGACATGCTTCCCCGCGGCGATGGCCCTGCGCATGGCGCCCGCGCGCTGGTCGGTGGTCTGGGCGTCGAAGTAGATGGAGTACTCGGGGTTGGCCAGCGCGGCATCCAGGTCGGTGGTCCAGTCGAGGCCGCCGCACTCCGCCGAGATGGCTTCGAGCTTGGCGGAGTTGCGCCCCACCAGCAGCGGGCGCGGCACGATGGTTTCGCTGTCGCTCAGCTTGACCCCGCCTTGCTGGATGATGGCAAGGATGGACCGCCGCAAGTGCTGATTCAGCCCCATGCGGCCGGTCACGCCGTTCATGATGATGCCAACGGTGTGCGTGGTCATGGCTTCTCCGTCGACTGCGGCCACGCCCCGGCGGGCAGCGGCGGCGCTTCCACTCCCGCGCGCGGCAGCGTGCCATCCAGTTCCTGGCGCCAGTGGGCCACGTCGCCCGCCGGTCCGTAGCAGTAAATCATGCGCATGGGCGCAGCTCCGGTATTGGTCAACTGGTGAAAGACGCCGTGAGGAATGTAGACCGCCTGGCCCGCGCAAACGGCGGCCCGCTCCTCGCCCAGGCACATTTCGCCGGCGCCTTCCACAATGAAGTAAATCTCTTCCTGCTCCTGGTTGTGCCACGGCACCTGCCCGCCGTTCGGTTCCAGCGTCACATGGCCCATGGAGAAGTTGGTTGCCTGGATGGGGCTGGCGCCACCCACCAGATTCTGCGTCCGGCGTCTGGCGGGATAGGTGCGCCCGGCGATTTGGGAAAGATCAGCGATGATCATGAATGCGTTCACCCAAGAAATAGGATACAACTCCGGCTCCGATCAGCAGCGCGCCGAATTCGAGAGCATTGATCGGCCCGATGGGTTCCGCGTCATTGCGAATCACCGTCAGAACCAGCAGCGCCAGCGGCGGAAGGCCCACGGCAATGGCGCCGGGAAGGCCGCCGGGAAGTCGATACGGCCTCTCCAGCGCGGGTTCGCGGATGCGCAGCGCTACCAGCGCGGCAAACTCCAGAAGAATACTGAGACCGGTCAGCAGCACATCCAGCACGATCAGTTTTACGAAGCTGAATCCCAGGCAAAGCGCCCATGCGGCCGAGCAGGCGAAGATGGCAACCCACGGAGCGCCGGTCTGGGGACGGCACTTTGCGAATACTCGCGGGAGGAACCCGTCTTCGGCCATCACCGCCGGCAGCCGCGAATAGGCCATCGTGAGAGCGTTCAGGGTACCCACCGCGCCCAACATGCCGCCGATAGTGATGGCGACAGCGAGAACGCCGCTGGCGGCTCCGCCTCCGAACACCGCTCGCGCCACATCCGCCCAGCCGCCGGTGGACCAACGGTTCGCGTCGAGCCCCGTCAGAGCGACCGCCGCGATGGGCAGAACGTAGGTCAACGCCACCAGAACCACCGCGCCGCCCATGGCCAGTGGATAGGTGCGTTGCGGCCGGTCGACTTCACCGGCGATGGTCGAAGCATTGTCCCAACCCATGTAGTTCCACATGGCGACGAGAATGCCTCCGAGAATGTCGACGTCATGGAGCGGAACGGCTGGCGCACCGGGCGCCGAGTGGTGGAGGACGGCATATCCTGCCAGAACCACGAATGGAATCAGTAGCGCGATGCTCATCGCCAGCGAGCTGCCGCCCACGGTCTTGGCGCCCAGCAGATTCCATAGCGCGCAGATCGCGATCAGGGCGACGCCGATCCAGATCCCCCTGCCCCCGGCGGTCAGTGCGGGCGCGAAGTGGCCGAGGTAGCTCACAAAGAGCGTCGGGTAAATCGCCATGTCGAAGACGCTGCCGGCCAGCGACAGCCAGGCCTCCTGGAACCCCCAGAAACGGCCCATGGCGCGGGTCACCCAAACGTAGTAACCGCCCTCCTTCGGCAGGGCGCTCGCCAGTTCGCTCACCATCAGCGCCGTGGGAAGACTCCAGACGAGCGGCGTCACCAGCAAGATCACAATCGCGCCCGCATAACCGGATTTCGAGACGATGTCCTCCAGGCCGAAAGGCCCGCCGGCCACCATCAGGTAGATGGCGGCGACGAGGGGGAAGAGCGTGACTTTACGCGGCATGACGTTGTAGGGGCCGGGCATGCCCGGCCCTTACACCCGCAGCAGCCGCGCGGCGTTGCCACCGAAAATCGCAGCTCTTTCCGGCTCCGAAACATCGAGCCCGCGAATGCTCTCCAACATGCGCGGGATGCTGCCGATCTGGTGCGGGTAATCGCTGCCCGCCAGCATGTGCTCCACACCCGCAAATTCTATCCCCAACCGAAGCGCGTGCCCATCGAAGTTGACGGTGTCGTAGTAGAACTGTTTCAGATACTCGCTGGGCGGCCGCGGTATGTTCGCGCGGCATTCGCCGAACGCGTAGAAGCCCCGGTCCAGCCGCTCCGCCAGGTACGGAATTGCGCCGCCCAGATGGCACAACGCCCACGGGATGCGGGGGAAGCGCTCCGGAATGCCGGCGAATACCAGTTTGGCCGCCGCCAGCGTCGTGTCCATGAGGAAGCCCACCAGCGGCATGAGCCAGAAATCCGTCATGGCCTCCACGCCCACCGGATGCGTGGGGTGAATGTAGAGCACCGCGCCGAGATGGTCGGCGGCTTCGTAGAGAGGCCAGAACCGCTGGTCGTTCAGACCAACTCCGTTCACGTTGCTGAACAGCATGGCGCCGCGAAAACCCAGAACGCGGCAGGCTCTCTCCAGTTCCTTGACGGATGCCGCCGGATCGTTCAAGGGCAAGGTGGCCAGCGCGGTGAACCGGCCGGGCTTGCTTTGGGCAACCGCGGCGAAGGCGTCGTTTACCAGGGCGGCAAAGCGCGCAGCGGTGGCCGGAGCTTCGACGTGCGTGCCCGGCGTGGTCAGCGTGAGCACCTGGGTATCCACGCCGTGCCCGGCGAGCACCCGCTCGCGATAATCGATGTCGCGGTGCCCGGGAACGGCGATGTTGTAGTCGCCGGGATAGTAGATGCGCGGATTC
>Ga0187850_10002534_pt1 | contig 16768 bp, 13 predicted proteins | sample June2016WEW_4_15_FD_132436 | JGI IMG/M metagenome (GOLD analysis project Ga0187850, IMG submission 132436) | Peatland microbial communities from SPRUCE experiment site at the Marcell Experimental Forest, Minnesota, USA - June2016WEW_4_150 | ecosystem: Environmental > Terrestrial > Soil >... | reverse complement strand
TCGACGACGGGTCGGGCCGGATCATTGGAGTGGTGGGCTGGGGCCGCGACATCACCGAGCAGAAACGGATTGCGGAGCAGCTCCGGCAGTCAAAAGAAGCGGCCGAGGCCGCCAGCCGCGCCAAGAGCGAGTTCCTGGCCAACATGAGCCACGAAATCCGAACTCCCATGAACGGCATCCTGGGGATGACCGAGCTGGTCTTGGGTACGGAACTGACCGCCGAACAGCGCGAGCACCTCGAAATGGTCGATTCGTCGGCGCATTCCCTGCTGACGGTCGTCAACGACATCCTGGATTTCTCGAAGATCGAAGCCCGAAAACTCGAGCTGGACTGTATCGAGTTCGACCTCCGCGACAACCTGGAGACGACCACCAAGACGTTCGCGATACCCGCTCAACGGAAAGGACTGGAACTGGTCTGTCGGGTTCGACCGGAAGTTCCCGCGCGGGTTCGAGGCGACGCATTCCGGCTGCGGCAAGTCCTCACCAATCTGCTGGGCAACGCGCTCAAGTTCACGGAGCGGGGCCAGGTGGCGCTGGAGGTCGCCTCCGACCCTCCGGACCAGGACAGCGTTACGCTGCACTTCTCGGTTCGTGACACCGGCATCGGGATCCCGAAGGAAAAGCAGGAACTCGTGTTCCGCCCTTTTTCGCAGGCGGACACCTCAACCACGCGGAGGTACGGAGGTACGGGCCTTGGATTGACGATTTCCGCTCACCTGGTCGAAATGATGGGCGGCCGCATCTGGGTGGAGAGCGAAGCCGGCCAGGGCAGCACGTTTCATTTCACCGCTCGGCTCGGCGTGGCCGAGGTCGCCCCAACCGCCAACGTAGTCGAGCCAGCAAGGCTGGTCGATATTCCCGTGCCGACTACCGGCGATTCGGTGCGGGAGAGACGACGAGGTTTGCGCATCCTTGTGGCTGAGGACAATCGCGTGAACCAGATTCTGATCGTCCGGTTGTTAGAAAAGCAGGGTCACACTACCGTGTTGGCCAGCAACGGCCTGGAGGCTTTGGCAGCCCTGGACAAGCAGGCCTTCGACGTGGTGTTGATGGACGTGCAGATGCCGGAGATGGATGGCTTCGAGGCCGCTACCATCATCCGGCAGAGGGAGAATGACGCCGGGGCCCACCAGCCGATCATTGCGATCACGGCGCACGCCATGAAGGGCGACCGGGAAAGGTGCCTGGCGGCAGGCATGGACAGCTACGTTTCAAAACCCGTCCGCCCGGAGGAACTGTTCGAGGCGATCGATGCGCTGGTCACCGCGCCGCCGGTCGGCGCTTCTCTGCCGTAACAGCCGTCGCCACTCTCATTCGAGCTCGCCGCGGGCCAGGCGGCGCACGAAATCCACGTCGCCGTCCAGGAAGTCGTAGTGCGGCAGCCGCTCGCGCGCTTCCCATCGGATCGCGGTGAAATCGAGGTTCTTCGGCTCTCCCGAATACTCCGTGACGCGGAAGAAGATGAGCAGGATCGGAGCGCGCGCGTGGTAGCGGTACTCGTAGCGCACGATCTCGGCGCCGATATCGGCCTGGATGCCGAGTTCCTCCTCGAGTTCCCTCTGGAGCGCTTGGCGCGGCGTCTCCCCGGCCTCCACTTTGCCACCCGGAAACTCCCACTTCAGCTCATGGCGCGCTCCTGCCTTGCGCTGGCACACCAGAATCCGCCCGTCGCGCTCGACCACGGCGGCAACCACCATCTTCAACCGGCTGCTCACGAACCAAAAGGATAACGGAAGATCAGGTCCGTGTGCAGCAAGCCTCCGCGCGACAGCTTCCGGAAAGCGTTGCGATAATCGAAGGGTGAAGCCCCTCATCGCCTTGGCCTTTCTTCTCGCTGCGCCCGCCGGTCTCGACCAGCGCCTGTCCCGTTGGCGCCCCGTCGAGATGCCGTTCCACTCGGCGGTTCTGACCGCCCGCGAGCGGCAGATGGTCGACAAACTGGTCGAGGCCTGCCGGTTCCTGGACGACATCTTCTGGCGCCAGAGCGACCCGGAGGGATTGAAGCTGTACCGGTCCGCAACCCAGCCGGCCGTCCGGCGTCTATTGATGATCCACGGCGGCCGGTTCGATCTGCTCGACGCCAACCGCCCCTTCATCGGCTCCGAACCGGCGCCGCTGGGACGAGGCTTCTATCCCAGAGACCTCACAGCCACCGAGATCGAGCGCTATGTCAAAGAGCATCCCGGGAAGAAGGACGAGGTCTACAGCCCCTACACCGTGGTGCGCCGCCGGGGCGGGGAACTGGCCGGTATCCCCTATCACGAGGAGTACCGCGAGTTCCTCGAGGGCGCGGCAAAGGCCCTCCGCGAAGCTGCCGCGCTCAGTCCCGACGCGCAGTTCGCGAGCTTCCTCCGCCTCCGCGCGGATGCCCTGCTCAATGACGACTACTACGCCAGCGACCTGGCTTGGCTGGATCTGAAGGACCCCAAAGTAGACCTCATCTTTGCGCCTTACGAGGTCTACCTGGACGATCTCCTTGGTGTGAAGACCTCCTACGGGGCGGCGATCCTGATCCGCAACGAAGCCGAGAGCCGCAGGCTCGCCGCCTGGGAGAGATACATCCCGGACATTCAGGATGCGCTGCCGCTCGCGGCCGAGGACCGCCCCTCCAAGCGCGGCCACGCCAGCCCCATGGAGGTGGTCGATTCTCCGTTCCGCGCCGGAGACTTGCGCCACGGATACCAAGCGGTCGCCGACAACCTGCCCAACGACCCCAAAATCCACGAGCTGAAAGGCTCGAAGAAAATCTTCTTCAAGAATTTCCTCGACGCCAGGGTGAACCTCATCATTCTGCCGATCGCCCGCCGCCTGATGCCGCCCGAAGATGCTTCGCGCGCGAGCGCCGAGGGCTACCTGGCCGGCACCGTGATGCACGAGATCGCCCACGGACTCGGCCCCGCCTACGCGCGGCGGAACGGCCGGCGTGTAGACATCCGCGCGGCCGTCGGGCCGCTCTACTCGGGCCTCGAGGAGGCCAAGGCGGACGCCGTCGGCATGTTCGCCCTGAAGTGGCTCGCGGACCGCGGCGCGCTGGCCGCCGACAACCTGCGTGAGGGTTACGCTTCCTACGTGGCTGGGCTGCTGCGCACCTTGCGCTTCGGAACCGCCGAAGCCCACGGCGTTTCCGAGATCATGCAGTTCAACTACCTGCGCGGCCGGAAGGCGATCGTCTACGAAGCCGGGCGCTACGGCGTAGACTATTCGCGCATGCCCGCGGCTGTTGCCGCGCTCGCCAAAGAACTGCTCGAGATCGAAGCTGCCGGAGACGCCGCGCGAGCCCAGCGCTGGTTCAGCCAGTACCGCGGGGTCCCGCCCGAACTCGACCAGGCCCTGCGCTCGATCGACGACATCCCTGTCGACATCGACCCGGTCTTCTCATTCCCCGACCAGTAGGATAAGGCTCTGCCTTGTCCCGGTTGCGCCGCTGTGGGATCAACAGGCCACAAGCCACAGGCCACATGCCCCTTGTACACTGATATCTTATGAAGCTCACCTTCTGGGGCGCGGTTCAGACCGTCACCGGCTCCATGCACGAACTGCGCGTCAACGGGACTCGCTGCCTGCTGGATTGCGGGCTGTTCCAGGGCCACCGCAAAGAGGCGCGGGAGCGCAACAGCAATTTTCCGTTCCGGCCCGATCACATCGACGCCGTCGTCCTCTCGCACGCGCACATCGATCACAGCGGCAACCTCCCCACCTTGGTGAAGAACGGCTTCGCGGGCCCGATCTACGCCACGCCCGCTACCGCGGACCTATGCGCGCCCATGCTGCGCGACTCCGCGCACATCCAGGAGAAGGACGCCGCATTCGTCACCAAGCGCTTCCACCGACGCAAAGCGCTCGATCCGAGCGCCACCGACGGCGCCGTTCCGCCGCTCTACAGCGCCGAGGACGCGGAGGCCACCCTTCCGCTGTTCCGCCCGGTTCCGGTGGCCGCCGAGCAGGAGTTGGCGCCCGGGCTTTCCTACCAGCCCTACGACGCGGGCCATATCCTCGGTTCCTCGGCCGTCGTCCTCACCAATCGCACGGGCGGCAAAGAAATCCGCCTGGCCTTCTCCGGCGACGTCGGCCGCGTCGGCCTGCCTATCACCCGCGATCCCGACGCGCTCCCCCCGGTCGACTACCTGATCATGGAGAGCACCTACGGCGGCCGTCTGCACAAGGACCCCGGCGTAGTGGCCGACAAGCTGCTTAACGTGGTCAACCGCACCTGCGCGCGCGGCGGCAAAATCATCGTGCCCGCCTTCGCGGTTGGCCGCACGCAGCAGCTTGTCCTCCTGCTCCACGAATTGTTCGATCAGCAGCGGATTCCTAACATCCCCATCTTTGTCGACAGCCCGCTCGCGGTGGAAATCACCGAGGTCTTCCGCAAGCACGTCGAGCTCTACAACGCGGAAGCCAACCAGTTCCTCAAGCTGGGCGAGGATCCGTTCGGCTTCAAGCGCCTGCGTTACATCCGCGACGTGGGCGAATCGAAAGCCCTCAACGATCTCCGCGGGCCGTTCATTATCATTTCCGCCTCGGGGATGTGCGAAGCCGGACGCATCCTCCACCACCTCAGGAACAACATCGAAGACCCGCGCAACACCATCCTCATCACCGGATTCCAGGCCGAGAACACGCTAGGCCGGAAGCTGGTCGACAAGCTCCCCGAGGTCTCCATCTTCGGCGAGCCGATGCGCCTGCGCGCCGAGGTCGAGACCATCAACGAGCTCAGCGGCCACGCCGACCAGCGCGAACTGCTCGACTGGATGAAGCCGTTCGCCAAATCGCTGCGCCGGGTCTTCCTCGTGCACGGCGAGCCGGTGCAAGCCACCGCGCTCTCCAAGGCCATCCAGGACCGCTACAGCCTGGACGTCGTCATCCCCAACCGCGGTCAGAGCTTCGATCTGGTTTGACAGCCGGAGCCGCTGCGGTACTAGCGCTGTTTCCGCGGGTACTGGAACGATCAGGCTATTCACCAGCCCCCGCATTGGCCCTACTGTTGGTCGAGTGAGCCTGCTGATCCAGTTCTCCTACTTGCAGTTGCTGGACATCTTGACCACGCTGGTCTTCCTGTCCGGCGGCGCGAAGGAGGCCAACCCCGTGGTGCGGCTCGCGTTCGCCGTTTCCCCTTCGCCCCTGATCGGGCTGCTTTCGCTCAAGCTGTTCGCCATCGCCATGGCCGTCTACTGCTGGCGTACCTCGAGAACGCGCCTGCTCAACCTCGCCAATGTTTTCTTCGCCGCCCTCGTCACCTGGAACCTGCTGGCGCTGCTGGCCCGCGGGTAGTGCCTGAAAGCTGCGTTGACGCGAAAACGGGACAGCGTTCGAAATGCGCCTTGCTGGGTAATCAGGCCGGTTCCGCAGGCCTGGGTCTTCAATGGCCATTCGTTTACTCATCCCCTCGCGCGTTCCACCAGCGCGATTTCCTCAGCCGTCAGCCCATACAGGTCATACACCAGCCGGTTAATCTCTGCATCCATCGCGTCAATCTGGCGCTGTACAATGGCCCCCTGCGCAACAGACTTCGCGGCGGCACGCTGCTTGTTAAATGCGATCATCGAATCGACTAGCGTTACCATGCGGTCATGGAGCCGCTTGTCCGCCGGGTCGCTGAAGTCAACTCTTCGGAAAGGTAAAGAGCGAACCTTCGCCAGCTTCACCTGTGGGAAAACTCTCCCCGCCTCCTTGACAGTTTCGACATAAATGAAGTTCAAGAATGTGGAGTTCAATAAACCAAGGATATACCGCAGGTCATAATCATGATTCAGAAGAACACCGGCCTGCAGGGTATTGGCAAACCAATGAGGCCCAATGATAGCGGCTCGGACTCGGTCGCTCGTTTGTCTCCACACTATTTTTTCTGGAAGGTCAAAAACCTCCTTGTTGAAGTAAACGATTTCGTCTTTGCGGAGAAGTCTTTCATAACGTTCCCGGAAATAATGCTCTGCAGTGTAGTCGACGTACCAGCAAGAAATGCTAAGATCCGCACCTATCAAGCAATGATGGTCACCGCTCGATTGTTTTGAACCTTCATAGTAGAGCCGCGAAGCAAGATCGGACTTGCCCTTCTGTTCCATTCCGCACCCAACTCGCTGATACTTAATCCCGCAGTCCTTGCAGTCGAGCACGTCAGAAAGCTTGGACTCCCTGGGGCCAAGTTCTCGGTAGAAGGTAACGAACGCCTCCTCGGTTGTTTTCCCGTACACGGATTGCGATAGCATTCGGTACTTCGCGCCTGAAGCGATTTTCTCGCGCTCGATGTTGTCTGTCAGGTGAGAAGTGTCAAGCACTGCGACCTTTGCACTTTTCCTCGGAGGCTTCTTATGAACAATGAAAACGCAGGATGGGGCCACGACCTTGGCGGTGAAAACCCTGTCGCCAACGTTCCAAAGCTTGCAAATGTGGAAGCGCTTCAGTAGCCGACGCACGTCGATGTAGCGGGGTTGGAACATGAAGGCGCTTGGCACAATGAAACCGACGAAGCCCTCGGGCTTGGCAAGTTGGGTTGCTTTGTCGATGAAAAGCTTGAAACTATCCCGATAACTCTGCGTGCTATCTGGATACCGAAGTGTGATGTACGAAGTGATGTCGTCAATGTTCGCTCCCCAAGGTGGGTTTCCGATGACGCAATCGAATCCGCCACACTTCACCGCGTCGGCAAAACCGCGGTTCCAGTCAAACGCATTAACGCGTTTCATTTCCTCAGGATCAGCGATCAGCTTGCCGGTGAAATAGTCCGGGCCGATCAAAGAATTGCCGCACTTGATGTTGTCTGCCAGATTAGGCAAGGCACGGTCGCCGAACGCAAGCAGGCTCAAGGAGAGGCTTTGGTCGGTTTCACCTTCAAGTACCTTTAGCAGCAAAGAAAGTTTAGTCACTTCAACGGCCTGGGGGTCGATGTCCACGCCGAAGATATGTGTCGTGAGGATTCGTTTCTTTTCGTCGATGGTCAGCCGCCAGTGACCGTTCTGGGTGTCCTTATAAACGGCGTTCTTGAAGTTTTCCGGCCTGTGTGCCGTGTACCAGTTCAAGCTGTAGTCCAGAAGCCGATGGTATGCGCCCAGCAGAAACGAGCCGCTTCCGCAAGCCATGTCGAGAACGCGGAGTGGGGGCTTGTCCTTGGAACCAGCCAGCTGGGTTGGGCTTCGTCCTTCGATCTGTGGATCGACAGTTTGCCTGACGATGTACTCAACGATGTAGACCGGGGTGTAGTAGACGCCTCCGGCTTTGCGTACATCGGGTTTCTCCTCGAGCTTTGCCTGGTGTCCGGTCGTAAGCCGAATCACCTTGCCCAAGAAGCGTTCATAAACGGTTCCAAGAATTTCGACGGGTATCACGCCGAACTGATAGGGGGAACCGTGAGCGAAGTAGAGGCTTTGCAGGATCAGCTTGAAGATCTTGTCGTCCACCTCCAACTTCGGGGTGATCCGGTCAGGCTCCTCGGATACGCCGCTCTCCTTCTGGAAATGGAACAGCCCGGAATTGTATTTTTGGTCGGCTTGCCGGGAGAGGTCGTGAATGAAGCGGGAGTAAACGTTGGGGCGTTCGCAAAGCGTCAATAATTGCTCGTAGGGTTCCAGCCCCCGGTCTTCCGCCATGCGAAGGAATACAACACGGTCAATCGTGAGTTGCACGGCCGCGTTCAGGTCATCCAAAGAGAGGCTCTTGTTCCGAACAGCGATGTTCCCGGCGAGAGCGAGCCGCCAGCCCTCCATCTCCTTTAGGAATTCCACGTCCACTTCGGACGTGCCGCGCTTCCGTTTTGACGCGGCGTATTGGTCAAACGCGCCTGACCAAACGGCTTCGCGCGAAAACACGTCCCAGAGATCGGGCCAACGGTCAGGGTACTCTTCAAAACGGAGGTATTGGATTCGAGCATGGCTCGCCTTATCGCTTGGGCGGGGCCGAAAGGTGCAATCGTAAACCGCAAGCTCCTCGAAGTTGGTCAGAACGGACAGCGCGACCCTGGCGCTCCATCCGTAGCGGCGGAGCTGGTAGGCCGGGGCGGGGTCGGAATTGATGTTGGCGTCGCACTTCTTGGCTTCGGCGTAAAATTTCGGCGAGGAGCCGACGCGAAACGCGTAATCTGGGGCCTTCTGGTGGCCTTCCACATCAAGGCTGTCCTCGGGAATGACCTCCCGGTACTGGGGTGCATTCCTCGATGTATTGCGCACGTCCCAGCCTAGCGACTCAAAGAGGGGATCTATCAGCGATTGGCGGACGTGGGCTTCCTTGACGCCTGGGGCGAGAAACGCCTGCCGGTTGGTAGCGAAGTACCGGCACAGCCTCGTGATTTCTTCTTTGCCTTGATCGATCGTCTTGCTCATCCCTGCGTCCTCTCGCCTAAAGCTCCGTATTGGATCTCGTCATCTCTCAACAGTACAGCGGGTCGCCTGGGCACGCAAGCGATTGGTATTCCGCTCAACGCAGCTGTCAGACACCACCGGCCCGCGCCTGACCTCCGCTTCGTTCTTATACAATTAGCCTGGGGAGGTTTCCTCAATGCTGCTCAAGTGGCCGGCCCTTCTGGCGATCCCGGTTTCCTTGCTTCTGGCCCAAGCCAGCGGCCCCCTCGCGCCCTCGGGGCTGCGGGTCGAGTACCTGGCGGAACCCGTCGTCGATGTTCCCCAGCCGCGTTTCTCCTGGGCGCTGAACCACACTGAACGCGGGCAGAAGCAGTCCTTCTATCAGGTCGTGATTTCGACCACGCCGGGCTTCGATGTTGCTGTTTGGGACAGCGGGAGGCTCGCCTCCTCTCAATCCACGCACATCGCGTACGCGGGCAAGCCGCTCCAGAGCGGCCGGACCTATTACTGGAAGGTCCGTTACTGGGACCGCGACGGCAGGGAGAGTCCTTACAGCGCTACCGCCAAGTTCGATACCGGCCTGTTCTCGGCCTCGGAGTGGAAGGGCAAATTCATCGGCGGCGCGAACCAGCTCCGCAAGGAGTTCACGCTGCCCGGCCGGCCGGTGCGCGCCCGCGCCTACATCGCGGGGCTCGGGTACTACGAACTGCGCGTGAACGGGAGAAAGGTCGGCGATCACGTCCTCGACCCGGGTTGGACTACCTACGACAAACGCGTGCTCTACGTGGTCCACGACGTGACGCGCCATCTCCAATCGGGCGCTAACGCCGTGGGCATCATTCTTGGCCAGGGTTGGTACGACTCGCGCGCCGCGCTCCTTCAGCTCGTGATCGAGTGCGAGGGCGGCCAGCGTGTCGAGATCGTGTCCGACGCGGCCTGGAAAACCGCACAGGGCCCCATCGTTTCCGACAGCATCTACAACGGCGAAACCTACGACGCGCGCCTCGAAACCCCCGGCTGGGATCGCCCCGGCTTCGACGAGGCCGCCTGGAAACCCGCTTCCCTGGTGGAGGCGCCGAAGGGCGTCCTCTCGGCGCAGATGATGCCGCCCATCCGCGTCGTCGACACCGTCGTTCCGCTCAAGATGACCAGCCCCCGCCCCGGCACTTACGTCTATGACATGGGCCAGAACTTCAGCGGCTGGGTCGAGTTGCGCGTCCGCGGCCCGCGAGGCGCGCAGGTCAAGCTGCGCCACGCCGAGCTGCTCTACGACGACGGCACGCTGAACGTCGAGAACCTGGGCCGTGCCAAGGCCACCGACATTTACACCCTGCGGGGCGACGGCGCGGAAGAGGTCTATCAGCCGCGCTTCACCTATCACGGGTTCCGCTACGTCGAGCTGAGCGGCTTCCCGGGCGCCCCAAAGCTCGACACCATCCGCGGCAAGGTGGTGCACTCGGGTGTGAAGCCCGCCGGCGGATTCGCCAGTTCCAAGGCCATTCTCAACCAGATCCAACACAACATCCTCTGGGGCGTCACCAGCAACCTGGAAAGCGTTCCCACCGACTGCAACCAGCGCAATGAGCGCATGGGCTGGATGGCCGACGCCCACCTCTACGCCGAGACCGCCATGCTGAACTTCGACATGGCGGCTTTCTACACCAACTTCCTGCGCGACATACACGACATCCAGGGCCCCGACGGCACGCTCACCGACACCGTGCCGCACAAGTACGGCCGGCGTCCTGCCGACCCGGCCTGGGGCGCCGCCTACCCGCTGATCGTGTGGTACCTCTACCAGTACCAGGGCGACCGCCGCATCCTCGAGCAGCACTACGAGGGCGTGAAGGCCTGGACCGAGTATCAGCGCAGCCGCAGCCAGGACGGCATTTTGAGCTACAGCTACTACGGCGACTGGGTCCCGGTGGAGCCGACGCCCGGCGACCTGGTCTCGACGTTTTACTACTACTACAGCGCGCACCTGACCTCGCGCATGGCCGAGTTGCTCGGCAAGACCGCCGACGCCGAGAGCTATCGCAAACTAGCCGGCCAGATCCGGGAAGCCTTCGATAAGAAGTTCTGGCGCTCCGAACTCCATGCCTACGGCAACGGCACGCAAACCGCGCAGGTCCTTCCGCTCTACCTGGGCCTGGCGCAGGAGGAGGAGAAGCGCAGCGCAGCCCTGTTTCGCCTCACTAACGACATCGTTTACGGCAAGAATACGCACCTGACCACCGGCATTATCGGCGCCAAGTACGTCATGGAACTGCTGACGCGCACTGGCCGCTCCGACCTGGCTTACGAGTTGGCCACCCAGACCACCTACCCGAGCTGGGGCTACATGATTGAACGCGGCGCGACCACGTTGTGGGAGTTGTGGCAGGAGAAGACCGGGCCGTCGATGAACTCGCACAACCACCCGATGTTCGGCAGCGTGGGTGCGTGGTTCTATTCCGCGCTGGCCGGAATCAATCTCGATCCCGAGCGCCCCGGCTACGAGCGCATCCGCATCCAGCCCCAGCCCGCCCGCGACTTGCAGTGGGCTTCCGGCTCGCTCGAAACCCTGCGCGGCTCGGTGGTCTCCTCCTGGCGGCGCACGCCGGATTCCTTCCGTCTCGAAGTCGTGATTCCGGTGGGCAGCGAGGCCGAAATCCACATGCCGCAGAACCACCTCGATCCGGTTGTGGTGAGGGAGTCCGGCCGCGTGGTCTGGAAGGACAATGCCTACCAGCCCGGCGCGTCCGGCCTCACCGCCGCGCGCCAAACCGCCGACGCGGTTGTCTTCGAGGCGGGCTCGGGAACGTATGTGTTCGAGCTGACCGGCGCCTACTGAACCGTCTTGTCCGGCTTCATGCCGAGTTTCTCGTAGAGCTTGCGGCGTCCCGTTTTGTCGGATTCCAGGATCTGACGGGCCGCCTTGGCCGCCGCCTCGGCGTATTCGCGCGGCACCACCACCACGCCGTCGCCGTCCGCCACCACCACGTCGCCGGGGCGCACCAGCACGCCGCCGCACATCACCGGCCGGTTCACCGATTCCAGCTCGTTCCGCCCCGGGCGAATGCCGCGCGCCGGCCGCCGGTAGTAGAGCGGCACCTTTTCCTTGATGATCTCGTCGGTGTCCCGCGCGCCGCCGCTGGTCACCACGCCGCGCGCCCCCCGCAGCTTCCAGGCCAGGATGTTGTTCGAGCCGATGGTGCCCGTGTCGCCGTCCTCGCCGCCATCGATTACCAGCGCCGAGCCCGGCCGCAACAGTTCCACGAACGGCTCCGGCGACAGTTCGTTGTACCAGGCCGACTCCCACTTCTTGAACTCCTCGGGGGTCATCTTGCCCGCGCGTTTGTTGGTGGGCACGTAGCGTGCCGTCACCGCGATGCCCACGAAACGGTGCTCGAAGCTCTCCGTGTCGCGCCACAGCGGCCGGATCTCGGGGTTCATCAGCCCCACGTCCTGGAGCCCCACGATGTCCAGCCCGTCGGCGACGTCGGCGAGGCGCAATCCGTCGTACAGCTTGAGAATCCTCTCGTCCTCCGCGGGCGAGTATTTCTCGAATCCGATGGTGCTCTTCTGCCCCGCCTCCTGCCCGAAAAGCAGGAAGACCTGGAGCAGCGCGATGACCAGCACGTTTCTCATGACAATTCTCCTGACGTCAGACTATGGTACGCGAGAACGCACCTGCCGGGGAATGGTGGGCGCGACAGGACTCGAACCTGTGACCTCCTGCGTGTGAAGCAGGCGCTCTAACCAACTGAGCTACGCGCCCGAGGGGCGGAATCTTGATTGTAGACCAGCGCGGCGGAGCCGGGCAACGCTACTCCAGGAACTCCACCCGGTACTCTTCGATCACCGGGTTGGCCAGCACGTCGCGTGCGATCTGCTCCATCTCCCGCTCGGCGCGCTCGCGCGGGGTGCCCGGGGCAAGCACGATCTCGAAGAACTTCCCCTGGCGAACGCTGGCGACACTCGCATAGCCCAATCCGGCCAGGGCGGAACGAATCGTCTGTCCTTGCGGATCAAGGACCGTGGGTTTGAAAGAGACGTACACTCGCACTTTCATGGAACGACCATTCTATCTCGCGGCGCGTGGTTCGTGTTGGAGCAGGACGCTCCGCTGGCCCGGATCGCACGCTTCTTTCACCGTGATACACCGTGTGTTTCCTTGCGGCGCCGGTTCCGGGCGCGCCATTCTTACATCACACAATGCTTCGGGGGTCACGTACTCGACCTCTGTCAGATTTGGCAACGTCAATGCCAGGGCCAACCGCCGGCCCCGATGTGCTACAACGGGAATTCCGGGGAGGGCGCCATAGTCAAGGTTTGTGTGCTGGCCAGCGGGAGTTCGGGCAACAGCACCCTCATCTCCACCGGGCGGACGCGGCTGCTGGTGGATGCGGGATTGAGCCGGCGGGAGATCTGCGCCCGGCTGGCCTCGATCGGCGAGCAGCCCGACCAGATCAGCGCCATCCTCGTCTCGCACGAGCACAGCGACCATGTCGCGGGCCTGCCGGTGCTGGCCCGGAACCTCGAGGTTCCCGTCTACCTCACCGAGCTCACCGCGCCGAGCGTGTGCTGGAACGGCTATGATCCCAAGCTTGAGACCTTTCAGGCCGGCAGCCGCATTGTGGTCGGCGACATCGAGATCGACACCTTTACCATCCCCCACGACGCCGTCGATCCGATCGGCTTCTGTTTCCGCGCCGAAGGCGTGAAAATCGGCCTGGTGACCGACCTCGGCTACATCCCGGACTCGATCAAGTTTCACCTCCGTGGGTCCGACCTGCTGGTGCTGGAATCCAACCACGACTTGGAGATGCTGAAGGTCGGCCCCTACCCGTGGCCGGTCAAGCAGCGCATCATGAGCCGCAACGGCCACCTTTCCAACGACGTGGTCTGCGAGTTCCTCCGCACCGAGCTCGACCCAACCACCACCACGCTAGTGCTGGGCCACCTCAGCGAGCACAACAATCACCCTGAGATCGTGCGGCTGGGCGCCCAACAGGCGCTAGCCGGTCGCAGCCTGTTTACCAAGCTGGTGATCGCCGAACAGCGCGAGCCCACGGAGGTCTTCGAGTACTGATTATGATCCCGAGATATACCCGGCCTGAAATGGGCCGCATCTGGAGCGACGAGAACAAATACCGCGCCTGGCTCGAGGTGGAGCTGGCCGCCTCCGAGGCTCTGGCCGAGTTGGGGGAAGTCCCCGCCGAGGCCGTGCGCGAATTGAGGGAGCACGCCAGCTTCGATGTCGCGCGCATCCTGGAGATCGAGCGGGAAGTCAAGCACGACGTGATCGCGTTTACCACGGCCGTGGCCGAGCGGCTCGCGGAGGCCGGCCATGCCGACGCCTCCCGCTGGCTGCACTACGGCCTGACTTCGAATGACGTCGTGGATACCGCCCAGGCGCTGCAAGTCGCGCAGGCCTCGCGCCTCCTGCTGGCCGGTCTCGAGGAACTGCGCGCCGTGCTGAAGGACCGGGCGCGGGAGTTCCGCCACACGGTCCAGGTCGGGCGCACTCACGGGGTGCACGCCGAGCCGATCACCTTCGGCCTCAAGCTGGCCCTGTGGTGGGACGAGGCGGGCCGCAACATCGAACGTCTCTCGGCCGCCGCCGCCGACATGGCCGTGGGCAAGCTCAACGGCGCTGTGGGCACGTTTGCGCACATCGGCCCGGAGGCCGAGGAGCGCGCCTGCGCCAAGCTGGGCCTCGCAGCCGCACCCATCACCTCGCAAGTCATCTCCCGCGACCGCCACGCCGCCTACATCGCCGCGCTGGCGCTGGTTACGGCCCTGCTCGAGAAGATTGCGCTTGAAATCCGGCATCTCCAGCGCACCGAAGTGCGCGAGGCCGAGGAGCCGTTTTCGGCCGGCCAGAAGGGCAGCTCCACCATGCCCCACAAGCGCAACCCAATCACTTGCGAGCAAATCTGCGGCCTGGCGCGGGTGGTGCGCGCCAACACGCAGGCGGCCTTCGAGAACATCGCCCTGTGGCACGAGCGCGACATCTCCCAGTCCTCGGTCGAGCGCGTGATCCTGCCCGACTCCACCATCCTCACCGATTACCTGCTGGCCCGCACTAGCCGCCTGGTCCGCGACATGCGCGTCTATCCCGAGCGCATGCTCCGCAACCTGGAGCTCACCCGGGGCCTGATTTACTCCGGCCAGCTCATGCTCGACCTGGCGACCGCCGGCATGCTCCGCGAGCAGGCCTACCGCGTTGTCCAGGGCCACGCCATGCGGGCTTGGGAGGAGGGTTCGGACTTCCGCGCCGACATCGAGGCCGATCCCGAGATCCGCGCCGCGCTCACGCCCGAACAGATCGCCGGCAGCTTCTCGCTGGAACGCCAACTGCGGAACGTCGACCGCATCTTCGAGCGCCTGGGCATCGTCTGAATCATCATGATCGTGAATCCCGATATCGAGCGCTACATTAATAGACTGCTGCCGCCGCGCGACCCCCTGCTGGCGGAGATGGAGCGGGAGGCTGAGCGGCGCGGCATTCCCATCGTCGGCCCGGCGGTCGCCAACCTCCTGGCGCAGTTAGTCCGCATCTCCGGAGCCCGGCGCATCTTCGAGCTGGGGTCCGCCATCGGTTATTCCACCATCTGGCTGGCCCGAGCCGCCGGACCAGAGGCCGAGGTCCATTACTCGGATTTCAGCCCCCGCAACGCCGAGGAGGCGCGCGGGTACTTCGAGCGGGCGGGTGTTGCATCTCGCATCCGTATTCATGTCGGAGATGCCCTCGCGGCCCTGGCCAGCGTGCCCGGGGAGTTCGACTTGATCTTCAACGACGTCGAAAAAGAAGGCTATCCCGCCGTGCTGGATGCCGTCGCTCGGCGCCTGAAACCCGGCGGACTGCTTCTAGCCGACAACGTGCTCCGGCGCGGGGAGGTCATCGACCCCCGCGACAAGGCTGCGCGTGCGATCATCGAGTTCAACGCTAAGCTATTCAATTCAAGTGACTTCTGTAGCAGCATCGTGCCCTTGCGGGACGGCCTGTCGATCAGCGTGCGGGTGTAGTCGAATTCCGATAGTAATAGTTTTACACTAGTAGTAAATACCACGAACGAAATACCGTGCTTTTTTTCGGGGCCTAGGTTAGACTTGAATTTGAGGAAAGGAAACCAGCCCCAGATGGTGAAGTCCCGCCAGGTTTCACGGAGTCGCGGCCTGGATCTGGCACGTGTTTTGCTTGTCGATGACGATCTGACCTCCCGCCTGACCTTGCAGACGGTTTTGGAGGCGGGGGGGTACCGGGTGGATGCCGCGGCCTCCGCAGCGGAGGCAGTGGAGAAGCTGGACGATCAGGAATACGAGCTGGTACTAAGCGACCTCCGCATGGAGTCCCCCGAGGCCGGCCTGAAGGTCCTGGCGCACGCCCGGATGATGGACTACAAACCGGCCACCGCACTCATCACGACGTACCACAACTCCAGGACCCGCGGCAGCTCCCGCAGCGCTGCCGGCACCATGCTGATCGAACCCGAGGATCTGCCCGGATTGTTGAGCCGGGTGGCGGACCTGATCAGCGAGCGGGCCACGCGCCGCGTGGAGCGAGAGCTGCGGCACGCCACCAGTTGCCAGTAGTGCGTTCGGCGCCGCCTGGCTGCCCCAGCAGGGAAACCGCTTGAGTGCTGGACCTGCTTTCCACCCTTCAGAACGTGCGATAATTCGTGAACTGCACGTCGATTCCGAAGTCCTGCTGCCGCAGCAGGTGAATCACCTCCTGCAATAGGTCCCGGCTCTTCCCGCTCACCCGCACCAGATCGCCCTGGATTGACGCCTGCACCTTGATCTTGCTCTCCTTGATCCGCTTGACGATCTCGCGCGCCTTCTCGATGGGAATCCCCTGCTGGATGGTGATTTCCTGGCGCACCGACGAGCCCGCGGCGGGAATCACCGGGCCGTAGGAGAGGCCCTTGAGCGGCACGCCGCGCTTGACCAGCTTGAGCTCCAGGATTTCGGTGACGGCGCGCAGCTTGAACTCGTCCTGGCTGGCCAGCAGGATTTTCTTGTCCTTCTGATCCAGCACGATCTCGGATTTCGAGTTCTTCAGGTCATAGCGCGTCTGCACCTCTTTGAGCGCCTGGTGGATGGCGTTATTCACCTCGTTGAGGTCGATCTTGGAGGCGATATCGAAGCTGTTATCCGGCATGCGACAAGCCCAGGATAACACCGGGCAGAGCCCGTGCGATGCAAGAAGGTCAGCGCTTCAAGGCCGCTAGGACGCGCTCGGTCAGTTCCTCGATCATGACTGGCATCGCCTGGTCGAGCGCAATGGTCACCGCGGCGCGAACCCGCTCCTGGTCGATCTCCACCGCGGCGAATGCCGGCGCTGTCTCCGGGGCCGCCTTGGGCGCTGGCGCCATGGGCTCGGCCGGCGCTGTGGGTGGTGGTTCCTCCCCCGCGGGAACAGCCCGCTCTAAGAGCACCTCGCGTGCCAGCCTGGCCGCTTCTATCAACGGCCGGAGGGTGGCCAG
>Ga0187850_10002533_pt1 | contig 16772 bp, 16 predicted proteins | sample June2016WEW_4_15_FD_132436 | JGI IMG/M metagenome (GOLD analysis project Ga0187850, IMG submission 132436) | Peatland microbial communities from SPRUCE experiment site at the Marcell Experimental Forest, Minnesota, USA - June2016WEW_4_150 | ecosystem: Environmental > Terrestrial > Soil >... | reverse complement strand
GACCGGGATGTTGTCATTGGCACGCGTGGCCGAGTTCATCGTGATCGTGGTATCAATCTCGATGGACACCGGCCTTCTGTCGCTTCTCGCAGTGCTTGCCGTCGTGAACATCGTGTTCGTCTCCCTGACGCACGTTCTGGTCCGGCAGAAATTCACTCGCACCATTCTCGTCAGCGATTTTGCCCATATGATGTCCATGCTCAAAGGGGGCCTCCCGTTTGCGCTCGCCACCATTTTCTCTTCCATCTACTTCAATTTTGATACGGTTCTTATTTCGAAGTACATCGGTGACGATGCCGCGGGCATTTACAGGGCCGCCTACAACCTCATCTTCCCTCTGACGATGTTCGGCCTGGCAATAACGGGAGCGGTTTTTCCGTTTGCCAGCCAGAACTATAAGGAGCGAAAGGCTGAGGTCGAAAGTGTGGTTCGCCGGAGCGTCGTGCAATTACTCATGATCTCGCTTCCGATTGCCATCATTACCACGCTGCTCTCCCGAGAAATCGTCCGGTTCCTCTTCGCTCCGGAGTTCGCGGCGACCGCCGACTGCCTGTCGGTTCTCGTCTGGTTTCTTCCTGTCGTTTTTCTTACCAATTTCTACAGCAATACGCTCGGCGCCATTGACGAGCAGACCTATGTTTTGAAAGTGACGATCCTCAGCGCTTTGTTCAACATTATCGCGAATCTCATTGTGGTTCCGAAGTATGCACAATTCGGAGCCTCGATCAACACCGTGCTGACAGCTCTCCTGGGCTTCGGGTTCCTGTTCGTAAAGATGAGGAAGAAAATCTCGTCCTCGGTCCCGATCTCTCAAATTCTGAAAGTTCTTGCGGCGTCTGTCACCGTACTGCCACTCCTCCTCCTGAAACCCAATGTGCATGTCCTCGTGCTGCTCGTGGGAAGCGTCCTCATCTACTTCATCGCGCTGCTACTGTTCGGAGTATTGACGTTCAAAGAAATCAAATCCCTCTTCCTCTCATTGAGGTCACCGGTCAAGTTCTAGCTGATTCAGAAGCCATGCATATTGCGATCGACGGTCGAACAATTGTACGAAACCGAACAGGCGTAGGCTACTATGCGGAGCGTCTGGTCCACGCGCTGCTACAACTTGACGAGAAGAACACCTACACATTGTTCCTTCTCGAGGACGACCCCGGCATTGCTGGTCCCAACCTTAGAAAGGTCATGGTCACACGTTATGCCGGGATGGGGCCCAATCGCTTCTGGGAGAATTTCGTTTTACCTCGCTACCTGGCAAAAAACGGCGTCGACATCTATTTCTGTCCTGCGTATGTGCTGCCTCTCCTTCGGCTTGGCAGAGGGAGATCGAAATCCCGCACGAGAATCGTTGTTACACTTCATGATCTCGTTGGGTTCATTTGCCCCGAGACGTTTACGCTCAAGATGAGGCTCTGGCAACGTCTTTTCGTTGGAAACGCCGTCCGGGTTGCCGATCGAATCCTCGCCGATTCGGAAGCAACCAAAAAGGATATCCTCAGGTTCTACGATCTTGAACCGAAGCTCATCAACGTCATCTACCCACCGCTTGGAGAACAGTTCCGACCGGTGACCGATCCGGAGATAATCGAGGGCATCCGAAAGGCCCATAATCTGCCGGACAAGTTTATTTTGTACGTCGGAACTCTTGAGCCTCGTAAAAATGTCGGCGGTCTCGCGAGAGCATACGCCAGACTTCCCAAGGAACTTCGCGACCAGTACGCCTTGATTCTGGCAGGAGCACCAGGATGGTATTCTGCCGACATCATGAAAGAGATTGAATCCTTGGGGATGTCAGATAGGATCCGGATAACAGGGTATGTCGATCGCCGGAGTCTCGAGGGTCTCTACAGCATGGCTTCTGTGTTCGCATACCTTTCTGTCTACGAGGGCTTTGGATCTCCTCCCCTCGAAGCTATGGCGTGTGGTACGCCGGTCCTCGCATCCAATGCATCATCGCTACCTGAAGCTGTGGGAAATGCAGGAATCCTTGTTGATCCAAATGACATCGATGAGGTCGCAGTACAACTTACGACGTTATTGACGGACGATTCTGTACGAATGAAATTGTCGCAGGCAGGTCTCAGGTGGGCACAACAGTTCTCCGCGCTCGACATAGCGAGAGAAGTGCTGACGATTTTCGAAGAGGTAGCAGCAGGAAATAGAATTACAGTCCGAACGCCTTCATGACCGTGGCAAGATCCTTGTCCCCCCTCCCGGAGAGATTTACCACGACCACATCCTGAGAAGACTCTTTTGGAGCGGTCTTCAAGACGTGTGCGATCGCGTGAGATGATTCCAACGCCGGGAGAATTCCCTCAAGCCGGGAAAGAACCCGGAAACCCTCCAGCGCTTCATCATCGGTCACGGAGACGTAGTGGACCAATCCCTGGTCCTTAAGATACGAATGCTCGGGACCGACACCTGGATAATCAAGACCTGCGGATATCGAATGCGCGATCTTCACCTGCCCTTGATCGTCCTGCAGGAGATATTGCATAGCCCCGTGTAGCACTCCCGGGGACCCGGCCGACAAGGGGGCAGCGTGGTGACCGGTGGATATCCCGAGCCCAGCCGCTTCAACTCCTATCATCCGGATCTTGTCCGCCTCGTCGAGGAACGGATAGAAGATCCCCATTGCGTTGCTCCCTCCTCCGACACATGCCACAATCGAGGATGGAAGACGACCTTCAGCGGAAAGGATTTGCTCGCGGGTCTCCCTTCCGATGACGCTCTGGAAGTCACGGACGATCATTGGATAGGGATGCATCCCAACAACGGAACCGATGATATAGAATGTCGTTTCGACGTTCGTCACCCAATCCCTGATTGCCTCACTGGTAGCGTCCTTCAGCGTACGGCTTCCGGTCTTGACAGCCCGAACCTCGGCACCAAGGAGCTTCATTCTTGCGACGTTGGGTGACTGCCGGGCTATGTCCTCTTCCCCCATGTAAACGATACATTCTAGCCCGAAGCGTGCACAAACCGTGGCAACAGCAACGCCATGCTGTCCTGCCCCTGTTTCAGCAATGATCCTCTTCTTGCCGAGGCGACGGGCAATAAGTATCTGGCCCACCGTATTGTTGACCTTGTGGGCGCCTGTATGGCACAGGTCCTCGCGTTTCAAATAGATCTTGGGTCCGCCGCAACGCTCAGTCAAGCGCTCGGCGAACATGAGCGGTGTGGGTCTGCCGACAAAGTACTTCAGATAGTACTTCACCTCGTCCTGAAACGCTGGATCGTCCTTTAACTCAAGATACTTCCGGGTGAGTTCCTCGGCTGCAGGAATCAGGGTTTCGGGTATGTACCGGCCGCCGAAGATTCCGAAATGTCCCTGCTGGTCCGGCAGGGTACCGATGTACTTTTTAGAGTTGCTCATCGTCACGATAGGATACTGGAATACTCTTTGCGCGTGCAATGAAATCGCGCACTTTTGCAGGATCTTTCTTCCCGGGCGATGCTTCTACACCGCTGCTGACATCCACTCCGTATGGCCGGACAAAACGAACGGCATCTTCAACATTGTCCGGCGTAAGTCCCCCGGAAAGGATAATTCGTCCATACTCCTTCGCCTTGACGGCGATGTTCCAATCAAACGTCTTCCCTGTTCCCCCAAAGGCTCCTTCCTTCATCGCATCAAGCAGAAATGCATCTACAATGTAGTTCTTCATCACTTCGACGTCATAGTTGCGTCCGACTCGGAAGACCTTGATGACACTTGTTTCAAAATTGACGAGGTCGTCGGGCCCTTCATTCCCCAGTAGTTGGACCGCGCTCAGGTTGACGTGCTTGACGATATCGCGAACAAACCTGAGATCTGTGTTTACGAACACTCCAATCTTCGAGATATGCTCGGGGAGGCTCTTGACGATCTCCGCTGCGCGACGATGAGAGATGAACCGCGGGCTTTGTTCGAAGAAGATAAACCCAATGGCATCCGCTCCACACCGCACGGCATGATGCGCATCTTCGCTGTTCGTAATGCCGCATATCTTTACAAAAAGATCCTGCTGCATGTTACCTCGGAATAAGTTCCCGTACTGCCGATGTGCGATCTTCCCGGGTCACAATTCCCTCCCCCACCAATGCTGCTTTGAAGCCTGCACTCTGCAGTGTCAGCACATCACGTCCAGAAGTGATTCCACTCTCGCTGACGGCAATGGCCCGCTTGTCGATATGCGAACAAAGATTTACAGATGTCTTGATGTTCACCTCGAACGTGCCAAGATCGCGATTGTTGATGCCAATGATCTCGGCCCCAATGGAATTCGCGATCTCTATTTCTACCTCCGTATGCGTTTCAACGAGGATCCCCATTCCGAGGGAAGCAGCCAAATCATAAAGACGCTTAAGATCCGCAGGCGGCAGCGCCCGAACAATCAGCAAAATGGCATCAGCTCCAATTGCGCGTGATTCGTAGACTTGATATTCGTCGAGAATAAAGTCCTTCCGGAGGACAGGAAGATTGACGACCTCTTTCACATCACGAATGAACGACGGATCTCCCCCAAAGTACTTCCTGTCAGTAAGCACCGACAACGCACTGGCGCCACCGGATTGAAACTCGATCGCAAGCTTTCTGTGATCAAAATCCTTCAGGAGAGTGCCCCGCGACGGAGAAGCCTTCTTGATCTCAGCAATGAGAGCGAAAGGGACTTGCTCCAGTGATTTCTTGAAAGGTCGCGGTGGAGCGGCATCACGCACTATGCCTTCGATCTGCACAATCCCCAAGCTCCGTTTCGATTCGGCCACTTCTTTGCGTTTGTCGTCAAGAATCGTGTCGAGAATGGTCACGATTGAGGCTCCCCACCTGGAGCTCTGCTCACTAAACGCTGAATCCGCACCTGCCGGATTCGGCGAGCGGTTTTTGAAAGAACTGTGATCTGAATGTCATTGAACGTCGTGCTTTCTCCAACCTCTGGAAGCCGACCAAGAGCTTTTTGAATGAATCCGGCCACGGTCTCGTATTCGGGAGCTTCCGGAAGATCGAGGGAAAACTGTCTGTTGAAATCGCTCACACTCAGCCGGGCATCGACAATCACCGAGCCGTCTTTCGCCGGTTCGATCGTTTTGCCGACTTCATCATACTCATCGTGGATCTCGCCGACAATTTCCTCGACAATGTCCTCCATGGTAACGATACCCTCAGTCCCTCCATTTTCGTCCGTCACAATTGCAAGGTGGGCCTTCCTCTGCTGGAATTCCCGCAACAGCTGGCTGATCTTCTTCGACTCGGGGACAAAAAAGACAGGGCGAATGATATCCTGCAGCAGGATGAGATCACGGTGTTCGAGCAAACTCAAGAGGTCCTTGCTGTAAATGATCCCAATGATGTGATCGATATTCTCCCTGTAGACGGGAAGCCGTGAATACCCTTCATCAATGACTTTCCGAACCAGCACTTCGCGCGGCATCGAAATATCGAGCGCCACGATGTCGGGGCGCGGGACCATGATCTCCTTCACCGTGGTGTCGGTGAATTCAAGGATACTCTTGATCAGTTCATGTTCGGTCTTGTCGATCGCCCCGCTGATCGTGCTGGCTTCGAGCACTTGCTTCAGGTCTTCTTCCGACAATTTCGTCTTGAGAAGGCCCCACCGCACAAGGAGATCTTTCAATATGTTTCGGTTCACGTTCACGTCACGCATTAGCTGTGTGATGCCTCTTTCCACTGGTTCAATGTTTTCATTGCAGCGCCGCCCGAAATAGAATCGTGCGCTCGAGCGATCCCCTCTTTCAAATCTCCTGCGACTCCCGAAACTGTGAGCGCCGCGCCTGCATTCAGAACTGCGATATCCGTGGCTGGGCTATCTTTGCCTTCGAGAATTGCGATGATTATGCCTGCGTTCACCTGTGCTTCCCCACCACGAAGACTTTCAGCGCTTGCACGTCGGATACCAAGCGATTCTGCCCTCAACTCGTACGTCGTGATCTCGCCATTCCGCAACTGGCTGACCTTTGTCCAGCCAAGCGTAGAGAGTTCGTCCAGTCCTCCTTCGCCGTGGACAACCAGGGCGTGTTCAGATCCGAGCTCCTTGAGCACACCTGCGAGCACTTCAGTCAGCGACGGATCGAAAACCCCCAGCAGCTGCCGACGGGCGCCAGCGGGATTCGTCAGCGGGCCGAGAATATTGAATATTGTCCTGATCCCCATGTCTCTTCGAACCGGAACGGCAAATTTCATTGCAGCGTGAAGTTGAGGAGCGAAGAGAAATGTGATGCCGACCTCGTCGAGGATCTCTGTGACCCTTTGAGGCGAAATCTCCAGATTTATACCAAGAGCGCGAAGCACATCCGCACTTCCTGACTGGCTCGAAACTGCACGATTCCCGTGCTTCGCAACCTTTGCCCCCGCACCGCTGGCAACGATCGCCGCGCATGTAGAGATGTTGAACGTACCCGAACTGTCTCCACCCGTTCCACATGTATCAATGATGTTCGCGTGCTTACTTCGGATAGGAACAGATTTATCCCGCATCGATTGAGCACAACCGGCGATCTCGGGAATTGTTTCCCCTTTCAGCCTCAAACCCATCAAGAAGGATGCGATTTGAGCTTCGGAGGCATTCCCAGACATGATTTCGTTCATGGTTTCGAACGACTCCTGCCTGGAAAGGTTTTCGCGGGATGCCAGTTTTTGGATTGCTTCGCGTATCATTGAAATCGCTTACCTAGTAAGTAATCTGCTCAAGAAACAGGCCTTTAGCGGGTGCGGCCATGCCTGCTTTCGTTCGGTCTCTGGCTGCCAGTATCTCTGAAAACGTGGCAAACTCCCGATGCCCTCTCGCCACTTCAACCATGGTCCCGACAAGTGCGCGTACCATCCCATAGAGAAAGCGATTAGCCCGGATTTCATATACCAGATTCGATGGGGTCTCCGTCCAACTTGAGCTCTCGACAGTACACCGAAAATGGTCAACCGCAGCGTCCGTTTTGCATAATGACTCGAAATCATGTTTCCCCAGAATGAGAGCTGCACAGTCCCTGAGCAACTTTCGGTCAAGATGATATCCACCCACATACCAACTGTACTCCCGCTCAATAGCCGTCGGCCGGAGAGAGAGGTAGTAACGATACGTTCTCGAACGTGCGCTATAACGAGCGTGGAAATCGTCCGGAACATCATCAGCTGAAAGGACGACAATGTCTCGTGGCAAAATCGCGTTCAGCCCTTTGGCCAACAATGGGAGTTGAAGCGAAGTCGTGCTTTTGAAAGAAACCACCTGCCCCATTGCATGCACGCCTGCGTCCGTCCTCCCAGCAGCCACGGTCGAGACTGTTTGTTGCAGGATCTGTTCCAGCGCTCTCTCAAGCTCACCCTGAATAGACGACCCATTCGGCTGAAGCTGCCAGCCTACATACTTCGTCCCATCGTATTCGAGAACCAGTTTGATGTTTCTCATGAGCCCAAAAAAACAAATCCCGCTTCATCGGCGGGATTGGGCTAACATCTGAGGAGAGGTCAGAACTCTCTCGACAGCGTTAGCTCCATGGTTTGTGCGGTTAGCACACCGCCCTTTACGTCGGCTTTGAGTCGCCAGGTTCCCAACGTCTGAACACTGCGATTGTAAGCAGCGACGGATCGAGCCGCAGAAATCGCGGCGATAATCCTGTTCAACACCAAAGCGCCTATGACGAACTGCGAGTTGCGAATGACTGCGTCGCCCCGGATCCGCAGGTCTTTGTAGTGAAGCCTTTCATCATCAGACGACCATTGCCAGGCAAAATTGGAGTTCGGGTCATAGAGGAGATCAAATTGACGATTCCTCAGCTTAGCGTCATTGTAATCATACACGTTCGTGAAGTTTCCCAGATCAACCGCAAACTGATCCCCCTTCCCGACAAAACTGGCTCCGGAGTGCTCGGATGCGAAAGTTTGGGCATCTTGTTTCAGCCAATGACCGTACGCTTGGAACCCGCCATACGTCATCCAGAGAGCTGCATCAGCTCCCATGTAGTAGCGACCGGTCTTGAGATCATCTGCATAAAGATTACCTAAGCCCGGCAATATCAATGAGTAACCTATCGCAGTCCAAATTGATTTCTTCTCAGTACGTATCTGAGGTTGGTCCAGCGTGGGTGTCGTTGTAACGGAGTGACCACTTGCACCAATAGATTGAATCGCTGGCTTGATAGAGGGCTGAGCCAACAAAACACCGACCAGAAGGAACTGGCCAATGAGTATACCGCACGAATGTCCTAGGCGCATAGGGATACCTCAGAAAAAGTTGGAGGATTAAGTTGTGGAGCCGTGTAAGAGGTATCAACCAACGTTCCCGAGCAGTCCTCCTCCTCAGAGTGAGTAATTCGCACATTGACAATTCGATTCGATAAATCCGATTCTGATTTCACCCGAACACGAGCATATTCCCCCGAGAGCCCCGTCCATTCGCCAGTGGAGAGTTTTTCTTCAAAAAGCACTTCCCGAGTTGAGCCGATGAGGGAGTCGTGGAAAACTCTTCGCTTTTTGACGCTGAGATTGCGGAGCATCTCGCTCCTCTGGAAGCGTATCCTTGGCTCGATACACTTTTCCAGTGAGAGAGCGGCGGTATTCGGTCGCTCCGAATATGTAAAAACATGTAAATAGGAGATCGGAAGATCAATAAGAAACCGGTATGTCTCCTCAAAAAGCGCGTCTGTCTCCCCTGGAAATCCGGCGATTACATCAGCGCCAATTCCTGCATCCGGGATCAGCCTGCGGATCATTCCGATCCGATTCCGATAGAGATCAGTCAGATAGCGTCTCCTCATCCCCTTCAACACACTATCATTTCCTCCTTGAAGGGGGAGATGAAAATGCTTACAGAGCTTGGGGTTAGATGCCCAAAATGAAACCAAATCATCAGTAAGTAGATTTGGCTCGATCGAGCTTATGCGTATTCTCGAAAGGCCGTCGATCACTACCAGCTCTTTCAAGAGTTCAACCAGATTGGACCCAATCTTTGATCCATAGTCTCCGACGTTCACGCCTGTCAGGACTATTTCCTGATACCCCTCCGCAACCACCCCTACCACTTGTGAGACAATTGAGGAGACCGGAGTGCTTCGGCTTGCTCCCCTGGCGAGTGGGATAGTGCAAAATGCACAAGAATAATCACAACCATCCTGCACCTTCACAAATGCCCTCGTCCGATCATCCGAGCCTGCAGACGAGGCCGCCAGGAACGAATCTGCATTCTGAATTGGCGATACGAATGTCCTCGAGCACTCAGACTTAATGAAATCTGAGCTGTAGCGAAAAATGTCGAACTTCTCAGATGTTCCCAGGACCAGATCGACGCCGGGAATTGCTGCCAGCTGCTCAGGTCGAAGCTGGGCATAGCATCCCGCGACAATGACATACGCGTTCGGGGAATGCCTGAGAGCCCTGCGAACAACTTGCCGGCATTCGCGATCGGCCCGCTCCGTAACGCTGCACGTATTGATGATGCAAACGTCCGCCGGATCATCGATTCCTACAACCTCGTACCCCCTATGCTTAAACTGACGGGCGATGGTCGAAGATTCGGCAAAATTCAGCTTGCAGCCGAGAGTATGGAGGGCTACTTTTCTCATAGATATGAAAAAGAGTTGCCCGACATGTGCGGGCAACTCTCTTCATGATGCCTGATCGTTATTATGCGTTCGATGGCTCGTTCACCCCGTGTTCAGCTGTCAGACCCGAGGACGTCATCATATCCTTCAGAGTCATGGGCGACAGCTTATGAGCGGACACATAGTCATCCACGATCTTCTGTTCCTTGCCGCGCAGGTATTCAATGACCGACAAGACGATTTTCTTGTTATCCTTGTCGAATTCAATGACCTGAAGCGGGAGAACGTTGTCAACGTGGAACGACTCGCTGATGTTCTTCACGGGTGTCTGTGAGAGCTGTGAAAGCGGCACAAAGCCATCAACGCCGAGCGGGAGTTCAACAATGACCCCCTTCTCGATGATCCGGACGATTTTCCCTTCGACCGGTGTTCCGACCTTGTACGTCGTCTCGAAAGCTTCCCACGGATTGTCCTGAATCTGCTTGTGTCCCAGTGAAATGCGCCGCTGGTCCACATCGATGCCCAGAATCACCACGTCGATCTTGTCCCCTTTTTTCACGACTTCGCCTGGATGGCGAATCTTCTTTGTCCAGGACAAATCAGAAATATGGACCAGACCGTCGACGCCCTCTTCAAGCTCCACAAACACGCCGAAATTGGTAAGGTTTCTCACCACGCCGGTGTGTTTCGAGCTGACAGGGTATTTCTGGAGAAGCGTAAGCCACGGATCCGGCTCGAGCTGCTTCATGCCCAGAGAGATCTTCTTCCCTTCCTTATCAAGGGAGAGAATAACCGCGTTGACCATTTGCCCCATCGAAACCATTTGCGATGGATGCTTGATGTGCTGGGTCCAGCTCATTTCGGAAATATGAATGAGGCCTTCGATCCCCTTCTCGATCTCGACGAATGCGCCGTAATCTGTCAGTGACACGACTTTTCCCAGCACCTTCGTTCCGACCGGGTACTTCAGTTCGATATTCTCCCATGGATGAGGCAGCAACTGCTTCATTCCGAGGGAGATCCTTTTCTTCTCCTGATCGAAGTCGAGCACAACCACGTTCACCGTCTGGTCGAGCTTCACAACCTCTGATGGATGGCTGATTCGTCCCCATGAAAGGTCTGTAATATGCACGAGACCGTCGACTCCACCGAGATCAACAAACACACCGAAGTCGGTGATTGCCTTGACGTGACCTTCCAGGATCTGGCCTTTCTCAAGGCTCTCCAGGATCGTCTTGCGCTGGCCTGCGAGTTCTTCTTCGACAAGCACCTTGTGGCTGACGACAACATTCTCGGAAGGATGGTTCACCTTTACGACACGGAAGTCCATTTCCTTACCGATAAACGCGTCGAAATCTCTGACCGGGCGAACATCGATCTGCGATCCGGGCAGAAATGCGTCGATCCCAAGCAGGTCGACCACGATGCCGCCTTTTGTCCTGCGCATGCATCGTCCCTTAAGCACCTCCCCTGTATCGAACGCTTTCACGACACGTTCCCAGACACGCATAAAATCAGCGCGTTTGCGGGAGAGAATCAGCTGGCCATCCTTGTTTTCGACAGCCTCAAGGAAGACTTCGACTTCTTCACCGATCTTCAGTTCTTTGATGTTGGGAAATTCTGCAACGGGGACCGCACCTTCGGACTTGAACCCGATGTCCACCGCAACATAAGAATCTCCAATGTGAACGATGCGACCCTTGACGATCTCGCCTTCACTGATTGAACTCATGGTCTTCTCGTACAGCTTCGAAAGTTCCTGAAACTCAGCTTCGGAATATTCGCGCTCGTCCTGACCTTTGCCGCCTTCTAAAACGTCAAGCATTAAACCTCCAAAAGAAATCTTACCAGCACTGCGGTAAGAAGCTCTCCATCCGGTCTCTGATGCCAGTCACCGACACACCTTCGGCCAGCGGAAGAAGCTTTATCCTGTTAAGTGAATTGATGTATTGTTTAAGGATGACTGTATTGTGATTGTACACTTTCTTGCGATGTGGCGCCAAACCTCGCTTCGATTTCCAGCTTCACCTTCTCCATCACCCACTGAGGGGTCGATGTGGCACCCGTAATCCCGACTTTTGTCACTCCTTCGAACCATGCCGGGCTCAACTCAGATACGGTCTCAATGAAATGCGTCCTTGCGTTCGCATCCCGGGCTATGTCGAACAGCACTTTGCCGTTCGAGCTCGTTCGCCCGGCGAGGAAGATTACCACGTCGTTCCCGGCAGCGAACTCCCGGATCTTCTTGTCACGTCCGGACACCTGTCCGCAAATCGTATCCTTTGCATGAAACTCAATCGCCTCGTCCTCGATTGAACCGACGACGAGCTCCTTCACTTTCTTCTGCAGTTCCTCTTTCAGTCGATGGAATGTCGCCTTATCCATCGTTGTCTGCGAGAAGAGGACAGTTTTCCGATCGAGGGCGACTTTTCCGATCTCGTCCAGCGAATTGACCACAATCGCTTCACCGTTCGTCTGTCCGACGAGACCAATGACCTCGGCATGTTCCTTCTTGCCGAAGATGACGACCTGGTAGCCATCAGTGTAGAACCGCCGAATGCGCTCCTGCACTTTTGTTACGACTGGACAGGTGGCGTCGATAATCGTGATCCCAAGTTCCTCCGCCCGCTTATACGTTACAGGCGGCTCGCCGTGCGCGCGAATGAGGACCTTTTTCCCTCTTACGGATTCAAGATTTGCTGTGCTGATCGTTCTCAGTCCGTGATCGCCAAGGCGCTGTATCTCTGCCGGGTTGTGAATAATATCACCCAGGGAATACAGTTCCTCCCCTTGCGCCAGCTCCTGTTCCGCGATGTCAATCGTACGGACAACGCCCCAGCAAAAACCCGAAAACTTGTCAATCGTTACAATCACCCGCCTCGACCCCCGATAATTTCGTTCGCCCTGTCGACAACAAACTGCACCTGTTCCTCAATGCTCATTGACGATGTATCGACTTCAATTGCCCCCGCGGCTTTGCGCAACGGACTGGCCTCGCGGGTAGAATCCAGACGATCCCGTTCCAGTATTTCCTCTTCGAGCCGGGCGGTATCAATGCTCACACCCTCTTCTTCAAGTTCAATTTTTCGGCGCCTCACCCTCTCGGATACACACGCCACCATAAAAATCTTCAGGTCGGCATTTGGAAGGACTACCGTACCGATATCCCTTCCTTCGAGCACGACGCCACCATCCCGCGCGATCCGTCGTTGTTCCCGGACAAGCACATCACGAACTCGCTGATAGCTGCTGACAGCGCTTACGCTTCGTGTCACCGGCTCCGATCGAATCTCCCGGGAAACATCCCGATCACTGACGTACACCCGGTTCGTGCGATCCGATCGCTCCAATCTGATCCTTGTTGCTTCTGCAAGTGTTCCTATCTGCTCTCTATCATCCAGCGGGATTTTTTCTTCGAGCACTCGAAGCGTCACCGCTCGGTACATCGCTCCAGTATCAATATGTAGATAGCCCAAGCGATCGGCCACAAGCCTTGCGGTTGTACTCTTCCCCGACGCGGCGGGACCATCGATTGCTATGACTATCTTTCGCAAGTTTCTACAGATTGGAATAAAAAGATACGCAAAATATGGTTGTTTATCAACCCAAAGAACACACTTTTGACTCTCCCCATCGCAATCCCCGCTGAGGATTTCCTTCGAAATCCCGTTAATTTCACATATCTTATCGTCATGAGAAAACTTACCCATGCAGAGATTACCGCAAAAAGGGCGACTCTCGAGTCCCTTGAATCGGCTCAACGCCTCCCTGTTACAGTCGTGGTTGACAACGTCAGGAGTCTTTACAATGTCGGCTCAATTTTCCGCACTTCTGACGGAGTGCTCATCGACCGCCTTATCCTCACGGGTTTCACACCTACTCCGCCCCGCAAGGAAATCGAAAAAACAGCCCTCGGTGCAACGCAAAGTGTTCCCTGGGAGTACCACAAACACCCTGCCGAAGCCATCCGCAAGCTCAAGAACGACGGATACAAAGCATGTTGCCTGGAGATCACCGACACCGTAATTCCCTACTACAGCGTCAAGCCGACAGATTTCCCTCTTTGTCTTGTCATCGGCAATGAGATCACTGGCGTCTCGAAAGATGCACTTGCGGAGTGCGATCTCGCTCTGGAAATCCCTCAATTCGGCATCAAGCAATCGCTCAACGTCGCAGTCGCGTACGGCATCGCGATCTTCGAGCTCAACAGGATCTGGACAACAGAAAACGTGCGAACCTAGTAGGCAAGTGTGTAGAAGTCTTCCTTTTCGTGGGTGTGGATGCGGAGCACGCCGGCTCTTACAAGCTGGATCAGGACGCGAGATGCGCGCCGATCGGAGATATTCACCAGCTTACCAAATTCCTTCACGGTTATCCTCTCGTTCGAATTGAGATAATCGAGCACACTCCGCTCTGTATCTCCAATGCTGATCCTCAACGGCGGCGCGTCCGGCCTTTCAGACCGGAGAATCTTTACAACCTCCCTGCTTGCAACCACCGTCTTATCCTTCACTCTAATCAGCACTTTCGTATCTGGGTCACCCGAACCGTCGTCGTCTGCGATCAGGCTATGGGGTTTCTGGCTGCTCTCCTCAACGGTGGCAATGATGATGTCTTTTCCCCGATGCGAGATGATTTCAATTTCGGGTTCAATGGGCGGGTCGCAGTGCACTCTCCCGGCCGTCTGAATCATCTCAACCTCCGTCTTCTCGCTCTCGACCCCGACAACACTCTTGTCGTCGTCCACGCCGAAGAGGATTGTGCCACCTTTGGTATTCGCGAAACCAATCAGGGCACGCGCGATCTTCTCGGGGCTCGTCACCTTCCGTTTAAACTCAAGCTGGAACCCCTCTCCCTCCTCCAGGAGCAACCGAAATTCTTTATATGTCATCCTCGACTCCGCAGGGTTGTCAGAAACCTCGTGCAGCCATTCTGCTCAAAATAAGCTGTGAACGGTGCTCAAGATACCTGGTTTCTTTGTCCACACGATACCGTCGCGGATTTGGTATGACTGCAGCGAGGCGGGCGGCTTCCTCGCGGGAGAGCATCGATGCCGATTTTCCAAAGTATTCCTGAGATGCAGCTTCAATTCCGTAGATCCCTCTTCCCCACTCGATCACATTCAAATATAACTCCAGTATGCGTGATTTACTCAGCTTCTGCTCCATGTACCACGTGAGAACCCATTCCTTCAGCTTTCGAAGCGGGTTTTTCGACGATGAAAGATACAGGTTCTTAACAAGCTGTTGTGTGATCGTGCTCGCACCACGTGCAGCCCTCCCCTCCTTCATGTTGCGTTCCATCGATTCACGGAACTCAAACCAGTCAAACCCCCCATGTGTCCAAAACGTGCCATCTTCCGCCACGATGACGGCGTTCATGGCATCCTTCGAAATTCTGTTCAGCGGTATCCAACGCTGCATCTTCCGGAAAGGTTTCCCCTCTTGCTCTGCTTCCTCCCGCTGCTCGCGCATGAAGGCTGTCTCAGCGGGATTCGTAGTTTTCAGCCGCCTTATATCTCCGTATGGAAGAGTCCCGAATTCAATAACAATCCAGAGACTGAACACTGCCAGGATGGTGAGGACTTTGTTAGTCCGAATCCACTCCAGAACAGCCGCGGGCCATTTCCGTACAGTCTCACCCTTTTCCATCACTAACAGATCATAGATCGTTTTTGGCTGTCGAGAAACCCCTGCAGCATAATAGCCGCCGCCATCGAGTCCACTCTCCCTTTCTTTTTCCGCCGCTCATCGCGTTTGGTCCCCATCGTCAAGAGGGTCTGGTGGGCAATCGATGTCGTAAACCGCTCGTCCCAATGCACGACCTCGACCTTTGTCGCATTCTTGATTTCATCGATGAACTTCTCAACCTCTTGTGCCTTTTTTCCCTTTTTCCCCTTGAGATTCAGGGGCATGCCCACTACGATAAGGCCAATCGCCTCTTTCACGACAATATCACATATCCGGGCGATGATTCCGGGTTCGTTGCCAAGTGTTGTGAAGGGTTGAGCGATGATCTGGAGGGGATCGGAAAGAGAAATGCCTATGCGTGTGGTTCCAAAGTCAATTCCCATGATTCTCTGTTGACGCTCACCCGCCTGGTTTGCCATCATTCTCCTGGCTTCAACCGAAGAACCGTTCGACTTCGATGATTCCAGCTACGCGCTTGATTTTGTCGACGACACGGAAAAGATGTTCTGTGTTTTTCACAAAGAGGATGATCTGCCCCTCGAACATCGAAGCCCTGGAATCTATGTTCACACTGCGAATATTCGTGTTTTGGTAGGTTGAAATCGCGTGCGTCACATCGCTGAGCAGGCCCGGCCTGTCTTTCCCATATACACGTATGGCTGCAATGAAGTCTGCTCCATTCGCGGGGGGCCAGCTTACCTCGACGATTCGCTCACTCTCAGCCATCCGTTTCGAGATGACGTTCTTGCAGTCCTTCCGATGGATCTTGATCCCCTCGCCTATCGTCACGAAACCAACGATGTCGTCGCCCGGGATCGGGTTGCAGCACTTGGCGTACTGATGCAGAAAATTATCATTGACACCGAGAATCGAGATGCCACTGGTCAACTCCCGGGCTGAGGTAATGAACTTCTTGAAGAGCGATGATGCCTCAGCAAGCCCCTTTTCCCCTTCCTCCACGGCGCTCTTGGGACTGATGATCATATCCTCAATGAAGATATCGGGATCGAGCCGATTCTCGGCAATATCGATATAGAATGTCTGAAGATTCTCGATGTGGGCTGTATGGACGATTTTCGACAAATCATCTTCGCTGAAGCGCAGCTTGTGTCTTTTGAGCTTCTTTTCCCAGACTTCCTTCCCCACATCGGCCTTCTTTCGCTCTTCTTCGCGAATCCAACGCCGGATGTGAGCTTTTGCCTTGTGGGTAACGACGAACTTGTCCCAATCCGGATTTGGATTCTGGTTTTTCGACGTTATAATTTCGACCTGATCTCCGCTCCTGAGCAACGTATTGAGAGGGACGATGCGTCCGTTGACTTTGGCCCCGATGCAATGGAAACCGACATTGGAATGAATTTCAAAAGCATAATCGACGGGCGTAGCGCTGCGTGGCAGAATTTTGAGGTCCCCCTTCGGGGTAAACACATAGATCTCATCCTGGTAGAGATTGAGCTTGAAGCTTTCGAGCAGTTCCTTCGGCGTGTCCTCATTCTTCTGCTCGAAGATCTCACGCACCCAGTTCACCCATGACTCGAGTTCCTTGTCAAT
>Ga0187850_10002532_pt1 | contig 16774 bp, 14 predicted proteins | sample June2016WEW_4_15_FD_132436 | JGI IMG/M metagenome (GOLD analysis project Ga0187850, IMG submission 132436) | Peatland microbial communities from SPRUCE experiment site at the Marcell Experimental Forest, Minnesota, USA - June2016WEW_4_150 | ecosystem: Environmental > Terrestrial > Soil >... | reverse complement strand
TTGACCCAACCTCTTGTAGCGAATACTGTTAGTCAGCAGTGAGCTGTAAAGAGACACGCCCAGACTCGGGGCCAACTCGTTTTCCTAAACCGTAGGTCAGATGTTCGAGTCATCCCTGGGGCATAACGGCCACGGTACCTTGCACGAATGTCACGGAGTACCATGACCGCGGTACTCCGTGCAGTTCCGTGGCATTTGCGTCACTCTTCAATCTGCAAGGAGTTGCGCCAGATCGCTACCGGAAAACCGGCGCGTTCTCGATTCACTGTCAGATGACTGTGGAAAAGTCGTCGGGGAGAATGAGCATGCGCGCGCGACGGATTGCCGGAGCCGGCACGCGGATCCAGGCGCCTTCGTGAACTGCTTGATCTCGACTTGGCCTTATCGATAGTCCGCAACGCTCCTTTTGCCCTCGATGACGCCGAACGGATCGTCCGCATCTTGAAGGACCGCCAATTGACAGAAAACGCTGTCATCAAGGCCGACCTCGGCGCGTGGTGCCATACCACAGGCTTGAGCCGAAGTTATATGAGCAGAAACTCAGCTACTACTCGAAGGAGACCAAGAAGGGGAAAAGCAGGAGGCGGCTTGACGCGTATCGTAGTAGGAGTAGCAAGAAGGGGGCAGTTGGAGGGAAAGATGGTCATATCGGAAGCAGGTCGGACATTCTCTCCGAGCCGATCCGCGGGCTTTTTTCATGCAGGTAGCATGAGGCAGCCTGGTGTTCAGCCACGCGAAAGAGCGGCGGGTTCACCCTGCATTTTTCCATTGCATGAGGGCAGCGCGAGTAGAACTTGCAGCCGGGGCCGTGGTCGGATTGCTCGGCTTCCGGGGACTTGAGCTCCGTTTCTCCCCACCTGCGGTTGATGTCCGGCCAGGGAATCGAATCGATGAGGAGGCGGGTGTAGGGGTGGCGGGGATTGGTGATGACGCTGTCCGTGTCACCTGCCTCCATAACCGAGCCGCGGTAGAGCACGATGATGGACCGCGAGATGTGGTAGGCGGTGGTCAGATCATGCGTGATGTAGAGAATGGAGACTCCATGATCCTTCTGGAGCCCGCGGAGAGTCTCCAGGATGCTGGCGCGAAGAGAGGCGTCCACCATGGAAACAGGCTCGTCGGCAACGAGGAGTCGGGGCTTCAGGACGAGCGCGCGTGCTACGTTGATACGCTGGCGCTGGCCCCCGGAAAGCTGATGGGGAAATCGACCCAGCACTTCCTCCGCGTGCAGGCCGACGGCGGTGAGGGCTTCAACCATCCTGTCTCGCGCATCCCTTCTGGATTTCGCCAGCCTGAACCGGCGGATAGGGACCGACAGCAGGTGATCCACCGTGTAGAAGGGATTGAACACCGCAAACGGATCCTGGAATACCGCCTGAACTTCCCGGCGGAAGGTGACGCGCTCCTCGCCGCTGAGCCGGCTGATCCTCTTTTTGGTAATCACGAATCCGCCAAAATTGAATTGAACCGGATCGAAAACGTGGAGTTGAAAGCTGCTGCTGCCATTCTCATTGACCATCAGTTTTCTTCTGTTGAAGATTGCGCATTTCTAAAGCTGCTTAGAGTGCGTTCTTAATCGGGACAGGGGGTAGCCCAGTGGACTACCCCTCCCCACAGAACGGCTCGGACCGGCCAGGTAAGCCGCTCTTCGATCAACTCTCACACCTTATGGTGTGAGAGTTGAGAACTACATGCCTCACTCAGAATCGGTGCCGCCCTGGCTTTTAAGCCGCCGGACTTCTGCGGCAATTTCTTCCATGCAGTCCTCGGCTTGAGGATACAACCCGATCTTGTCCATGAAGGCATGATCCATGCCGCAATATCGAATCACCCGGGTTCTCACCGATGCCCTCGTGAGCTTGCGCGCAAATGCTTCGGCCTCAAGACGCAGAGCGTCGTATTCGGCAGTCAGAATAAGAGTCGGAGCCAGCCCAGTGGCATCGGTAACGTAGAGCGGTGAGACAAGCGGATCCGCGGGGTCATCCCCCTGCAGGTAAACTTTGTGCAGCAGGCCGGCATCGGCCCTGAGCGCCATTATCATGCCCTCTATCAACTCATGGTTATTGCAGATTGAATACTCCGATAGATCCCATACGTACTCTTCACAGGGCTTGAGTACCAGGTCGACAGTTGGGTAGATGAGCGCCTGCAAGGCGATCATGCCGCTTTTCCTGTCCCGGTCCATGATCGCGCAGGCCGCGGAAAGATTGCCGCCGGCGCTGTCTCCGGCCACGACCAGGCGTCCGGGATCGATTGTGAGCTCCTGGGCATGGCCGTGAACCCAGGTGACCGCGTCGAAGCAGTCTGTCAGGCCGGCGGGAAAGGGATGCTCGGGCGCGAGGCGGTAGTCCACGGAAACCACCACTGCTCCCGCCTTTTTCGCCAGCGCTTTGCAGGGGTTTTCAACCGCCTTGACGCTGCCACCCATGAAGCCGCCCCCGTGGAAAAAAACCACAACGGGCACTGTCGCACGCGTTCTGTGGGAATAGATCGTGATTGGAATGTGCCGATCTGTCCCACGGATTGTTCGCTCCTCTTTGTGGATGCCCCCACCCGTGACGTCAGTGTTCGGCCAACCCATCGACGCGCGTATCTTTGCTATGTCCAGAGCCTTCAGATCAAAATGCCCCGAAAGAGACTGCTCTGGAAAGAGAGACTCGCTTTTCTGATCGCCGATGACTTTCAGGACCCGCGGATCGAGGTCACCTTGCAAGTCGGAATCAGGGATGGGTTTGATCTCGATCGTGAGTCCCTTGCCTTCAATTGTGGACGTCCGGGTCTTCAACAGGCTGAGGAGTTTTCCGTATTCTGAGCGTTCCGTCAAACTCGAATCCCCTTCGCCTACAGCTTCATAAGCGTCCCGATCACGTCCTCGGCACTTACGTCAGTTTTTCTGAGCTCAGCTACCTTGCGGCCCCGCCCCATGATGACGAATTTATCCACGATTGGATAAATGTGGATGATGTTGTGATCAACGATTATCTCTGACAGGCCCTTCTCCCGCACAGATTCGGCGAATTTCAGTACTTTATCGGTTTCCTTGAGCGAAAGCGCTGCGGTGGGCTCGTCAAGGAGAAGCAATTTGCCGCTGAACTCCATGCAGCGGCCAATGCAGAGCGATTGACGTTCACCTCCTGACATGTACTGGACACTCTCGTCGGCCTCCCGTACATGCACCCCAATTTCCCACATCATTTCGATGCTTTTTTTCTTCATTTCCTTCTTATCGAGAACACTGAAGGGACCGAATGATTTGGTCACTTCTCGCCCAAGATAAAAATTCCTCCATAAATTCATCATATCCACGACGGCGGTGTTCTGGTAAACGGGCTCTATTCCAGTGGCGCGGCTATCGCGAGGGGAATCAAACTTTACGCGCTTGCCCTCGAAATAGATTTCTCCCTCGTCTGGCTGGTACACGCCCATCAAGAGGTTGATGATCGTGGATTTGCCGGCTCCATTGTCTCCCACCAAGCCGACAATCTCGCTCTTTCCGACTGTAAAACTGACGTTTGAGAGAGCCTGAACTGCACCAAAAGACTTGCTCAGGTTTCTAACCTCAAGCACATTTTCTTGGGTCATTTAGAGACCTTGCCTCTTCTTCCAATGACGATGAGATTAATTATGACGACCACAAGGATGATCGCCCCGACGAACGCACGGTACCAGTACGGCGACGCTCCAGCGAGAATAAGACCGCTGTTTACGGAGGATAACAGGAGCACGCCGAGGAGAGTGCCGATAATGCTTCCGCGGCCGCCGGAGAGAAGGCATCCGCCTATGATGCCGGAAGCCATTGCGTCAAACATGAGGTCGAACCCAACCGATGGGTTGACCGAATAGACACGAGCCGTAGAAATGCAGCCGGCGAAACCAGCAAGCATCGAGCAGACCATAAAATTTGTCATCTTCACCCTTAATGTATTGATGCCCATCTTTCGCGCGATCGTCTCGTTGCCTCCCGTCGCGAATACCCAGTTGCCGTACGTGGTGGAACTGAGCATGAAATGGAAGAAGAGCACAATGAGGAGCATCCAGACGACCGAGATTCGGAAATCTCCGAATCGCTGAGCGAGGATCGTAAACCAGAGATTTTCGCCCGACACCTGAGTGATAAAACCACTTGTAATCGCGAGCAGCAGTCCGCTCAGGAGCATCATCGTCGAAAGGGTGACAATAAACGAAGGCAGCTTGAAACGCAGCGTGATCGTGCCGTTGATAAATCCCACAAGAACGGCAAACGCCATCGCGATGAGAAAGCCGATGAAGACCGGCAGGCGAAAGGCCTGAGCGGATTGTATCATGATCGTCGGCACAAACACGTACACACTGCCGACCGAGAGGTCCGTTTCCCCGGATATCTGGAGGAAGGCCATGCCGACCGCGATGATACCCATCTCGGCGGCCACGGTACAAATGCTCCCTATGTTCGCCGGCCAAAGGAATTTGGGCGAGAGTATGTAAAACATACTCCACACGACGATGAGACCGATTGTGACACCGACCTCGGGACGCGTGATCAGCTTATTCAACGAATATCGTTTCAAAATGACTTGCGGCGGATTCGCGCCAGGTTCCATGAGTTGCTCCCCTCTATTTGATTGCTCGTGAAAGTGTCAATGAGGTGCGGTCCTCGCGGTGAAACCGAAAAATACGCCTTACGGCATATGCCGTAAGGCGTCTCGAATGATCACGATCCTCCGGTCGCAGCGAGCTGCTTCTTTACGATGTCGAGGTTGCTTTTGTCGACAAGTGTCGGCCCAGTCGGTGTACTGACCGGGGGGAGCACCCCGAAGGCATTATAGAGGTAGAGCTGTTCGACCGAAATAAAGCCTTGGGCGAACGGTTGCTGGATAACCGTGTAGATGATCGTCCCGGAATCAATGCCGTCCAGCGTTTTCTGATCGACATCGAAGGTCGCGATCGATACCTTTCCGATCAGTCCCCGGTCTTTTAAAAGCTGCAGGGCCGGGTTGACGCTGACCGGGCCAAGAACGAAGACAACGTTCGTGTCAGGATACTTTGTGAGATATGCCCCAAGGACGTTGCTTGCGGTTGCCGGATCCGTGGTCAGGTTGAGCTTCTCGATCGGTATATTGTTGGCGGCCATTACCCGCATGATCCCGCTTGCCCGATTTTCGATGGGTGTCGACCCAGGATACATGAGGCCAACCACCGTGCGCACTATCTTCGTTTTTGTGAGGGTCGCCTTCGCGAGGATTTCGCCCGTCGTTCGCTCGTCCTGGCCGACGTATCCTATGTACTTTGTTCTCACGTCATCGGAACGGGTATCCGGCGTGTTATATGCGAGAACGGGGATGCCTTTTGCGATGGCATCGTTGAGGAGCTTGCCCATAGACTCCGGAAACCAGAGACCGGTGATGATGCCGTCGGGCTTGGCGGCGATCGCCACTTCGAGCTTGTTTGCCAGCCCGGCCGCATTCACCTCGCTACCCTGCAGCCCCAGGTAGTTGAGCGTGACAGGGAAGCAGGCCTCGGCGGCCTTCATCCCCTTATAGACAGTCGCGAAAAACGTATCAACGCCCGGCTGCACTCCGATGGCGTAATAAGTATACGTTTTTCCCGCCGGTGCCGCGGTTACAACGACTGCAACCGCGAGCATCAAGAGAACGGCGAACATCGATCTTCGCATACACCCTCCTTTGAATTGGCTGCAATCAGTAGTGCAAACTGAATGCCAAGTTTGTATCCGAAGGACAAATAATAAGACCATAGTCAGCAAGGACTTACGTGCGACAGCGAAAGGCGGATGAATTGGAAGCAGCGTCGAAAGGGGGAAAAGCCCCTTTTACGGGGTGATTTCACCCATACCGATATTGTATTTCTTCATCCGGTAGCGGAGAGTATCACGCGAAACGCCAAGAATTTTCGCGGCGGAAGTCACATTTCCTGCGCACATCGCAAGGGACTCTTCAATGAGCTCGACCTCGGAGGAAGAGAGACGGTCTTCGCCCTTCTCACTGTGGGTCTCCGGTACCTCGAAGATCTCGCGCGGCAGATCCGACAATTCAATGGATTCCCCCGACGACAGAATGACGCAGCGCTCAATAACATTCCTCAGCTCGCGAACGTTCCCAGGCCATTCATAGCGTGACAAGGCCTCCCGCGCGCCGTCTGAAATCGCTTTCGGTCGAACGCAGTTCGCGTCTGCAGACTTCTGAAGAAAATAATCGATCATTGGAGGTATGTCCTCCTTTCGGGCAGCAAGCGGAGGGATCGCGATCGTAATCGTATTGATCCGGTAGTAGAGGTCCTCCCTGAACGTACCGGCCCTTATCAGAGCCTTGAGATCGCGGTTTGTCGAGCACACGATACGCGTTTCAATGTTCACCGGCGTATTGCTTCCCAACGGCTCGAACGACTTATCCTCGATCAATCGAAGCAACTTGGGTTGAACTTCGATCGCGAGGTCGCCTATCTCGTCGAGAAAAAGGATACCTCCGTCTGCTGCCTTGGCCTTTCCGGCAAAGTTGGCGGAGGCCCCAGTGAATGCGCCCTTCCGATAGCCGAAGAGCTCGCTCTCGATAAGGGTACCAGGTATTGCCGCACAGTTCACCTTGACGAAAGGCTTCTCGGGAGAAAGGGCGTGCATGGCCCGCGCCACCATTTCTTTTCCCGTTCCGCTCCTGCCGAGAATGAGGACGGGTGCACTCCCCGCGGATATCTTTCGTACTGTCGCCATGATACCTGTCATTGCGCGTGATCGGTACACGGGTTCGATGAACCGTCGCGATATCTGCGGCCCCGGCCGGCCCTCCCCACCCTTTGTTTCGAGCATTCGCCTTACCACGTGGCGTATGATGTCTTTCTTGAACGGCTTGGTGATGTAATCCACGGCTCCCTTCTTTATCGTCTGCACGGCATCCGGGATCGTGCCATACGCAGTGATAAAAAGGAGCGGTATTTTCTTCACGTGCGCAACGAGGTATTCCTGGATGCCTTTGCCACCGAGAACAGGCATCTTCATGTCCGAGATGATGAGATCGATCGAACTGTCCTTTTCCAGAATCTCTATGGCGGTTTTTCCGTTTTCCGCGGTAATGACGCCGAAACCGTCTTCACTGAAAAGCATTTTGAGGATGTCCCGTGTATCTCCATCGTCGTCCACGATAAGAATTCTCTTCATGCCTGATCCCTACAATTCAATGCGAACGGTGCAGCCGCATCCCGGCGTCGATTCGATGTCAAGCGAGCCCTCGTGCTTCTCTACGATCCTGTGCACGAACGGAAGACCGAGTCCAGTCCCCGCCTCCCTGGTTGTGAAAAAGAAGTTAAAGACGTTCTCTCTAGTCTCTTCGTCCATGCCTTTCCCGCGGTCCTGTATCTCTATGTGAAGCCGGCCTTTGTCCATGGCCGCACGGACTTCGACAGTGGCATGCGGCGGGGAGCTCTGCAGGGCATTGAGGACGAGGTTCGAAAGCGCCGCGTGAATAAGATTTCGGTCCAGGGGATAGAGAAGTGTCTGGTCCACGCCGCTTACATCGATCCGCACGTCCTTGAAATCCTTCATTGGCATGTCCTCAATGACGGAAGCAACGAGATCTCCCACATGGACCTCTTCCTTATGAAACACTAAGGGTCGTACGTAGTCGAGCAGGTTCTTGACCATGTACTGCAAGGCTTCGATCTTCCGAATGAGCATGGACGTGATCTTTTCAAACTCGTCCTTTCTCGCAGTAACCGAAAAATTGTCCTGCAGCATTTCCACCGAAAGCTTCATGACGGTGAGCGGAGTGCTGATCTGGTGCGCGAGGCTCGAAGAGAGCTCCTTGATCGCGGTGAGCCTCGCGTACATGTCGAGGGTTTCGAGCTGACGCAGATCGATCGATCCTTTCTCAACGTTTGCGAAGTTCCTCCCATTCCGCAAGACGACGAACCGGTCGGCGACCTGAAACACCTCGTCAGCCTTGTGGGTGATGAAAACTACCGAGAGCCCGTTCGATTTTGCCTTTCGCACGAGGTTGAGAACTATGGATGTCTCCTCTTCCGAAAGCGCCGTCGTCGGCTCATCCAGAATCAGCAGGCGAACACCGAAATAGAGTGCCCTCGCAATCGTTATGGCCTCTCTTTGACCGCCCGAGAGCTTGCCGGGGTAATCGTCAAAATAGTTCACACCCCGTATCCTCAGCCGATCCATCTCCTGACCCAGGATCTTGTTCATCTTCCTTCGGTCGACATACCTGGGATAGCGCAGTTCTTTCCCGAAGAGCGCGACGCGTTTGTATGGTTCTCTCCCAAGAAAGAAATTGTTCGCAATGCTCATGGTCTCAATGAGCGAAGATCCCTGGTACTTGATTTCTATGCCGGAGTGTTGGGCGTCTTTCGGCGAGCGAAACGAGACTAATTGACCGTCGAGAAAGATCCTCCCGTCAAACGGTTTGCAGTAGCCTGTGAGGGTGTTGACCAAGGTCGTTTTTCCCGCGCCGTTATCACCGATGAGACCGACAATCTCATTCTTCCCAATTTGGAAGTTCACACCATCAAGGGCAACCACGTTTCCGTATCTGACACAGATGTTTTCCATGCGCACGAGCGGTGGTGGTGATAACGTCTGATTCGATTGATCTTGAACTCTCTCCATGACACTCTTTTGCCGCGAAATGACGGCATCTATTATAGAAGTGTTTTTTCGGCAAAGCAAGCGAATAGAGAGACAAGCTCACTCAGAGTGAAGAGCCCAAAAACGCCAAATGATCATGCAGGAAAGCGTAGCCGATGAAGGCGACGGAATCCAGAATCGCATGAGCAATGATCAAGGGACTCACGCGTTTGAAGCGAACGAAAAACAATGCAAAAACGATCCCCATAATGGCGTTGCCGATGAACCCGCCGAAACCCTGGTAAAGATGGTAGGAGCCGCGAAGCAAAGCGCTTGCTGCCACGGCCATCGGCACGCGCCATGACATTTCATGTAGGCGATTCATCAAATACCCTACTACGACCACCTCTTCTAGAAGCGCATTTTGAGCTGCAGAAAGCAGAAGAACTGGCACAGTCCACCAGACCAGAGGGAGTGCTTCCGGAATCACGGTAGTGTTGATGCCAATGGCCCTCGAGGCAAGGTAAAACGCAAGCCCCGGTATTCCAATTGCAGCGGCAAGCCCAATGCCCGATCCGACGTCGAAGCCGACCCGACTGGTCCGGAAACCCATCGGATCCTGTCTTCCATTCCGTTTCATTAGATGCAGCGCGAGAAAGGCCGGAACAGCGCCGAAAAAGATCGCTACGAGTTGAAAAGCCAGATCCAACCATAAGCGGCCTGACGCCCGTGAGGCGTTGAGAGTACTTGTCTGCGAGGAAAGCGCCTTGTTTGCGGTAAGTTTTCCGACGAGGTCCACCATCGCATAGATTGCGCTGTACCCAAAAGATACACCGAGAACCAAGAGTACCTCGGCACGAATTGTTCGCCGTTGTTCAGTCATGTCAACCACTATGGCCGCAAACCAAATGGTGTTCCACTGGGCGCTTCGATGGCACAGTGCCCCGATGATCCCTTCCTGCTACGACCCTTCTACGGACGAACCCTCCTCTCCCTCGACTACCAGGTCCCCATAGCGCTGCTCGTTATTCAGGCCTCCTCGGTTTGTCAGCGGGTGCCCGAAACCGTAAGTTAGTTACCGAGATACTGATTGTATGGCGACCTTAAAGCAGTTCAACCGCGCTTTCTTCCGTGACCTCTGGGGGCTGGTCAAACCGTACTGGTCCCAGTCTGAAGAGCGTTGGGGCGCGCGCGGACTCATCATCATCGTGATCGCCCTGAATCTCCTTATGGTCTTCATTTCTTTTCGCATCACGGAGTGGTACAACACGTTCTGGAATGCCCTGCAGCAGTACGATGCCAAAGGCGCATGGCGCCAGCTGCTCATCTTCGCGATTCTCGTCATCCCCTACATCGTCGCCGCGGTCTACCAGACCTACTTCGCCCAGATGCTGCAGATCCGATGGAGGCGATGGCTCACCCGGCGCTATCTGAATGCCTGGTTGGCCCATGGCACCTATTACCACATGCAGGTGCTCGGCGACGGCACCGACAACCCCGACCAGCGCATCAGTGAGGACCTGTTGAGCTTCAGCTCGCAGACCCTGAATCTCGCAATCGGCCTCCTCAGCTCCGTCACAACCCTGGTGGCATTTCTTGCCATGCTCTGGGGTCTCTCCAGCCAGGTCGCTATTCCCTGGCACGGAGGGAAGATCGTCATTCCCGGCTACCTGGTGTGGGTGGCGGCGATATATGCCGTCTTTGGCACCGTCCTTGTCGCGTCGGTCGGCCGCCCGCTCATCAAGCTTCAGTTCAACCAGGAGCGCTTCAACGCAGACTTCCGCTTCAGCCTCGTGCGCTTGCGGGAAAACAGCGAGTCGGTCGCCCTCTATGGCGGGGAGCCGCGGGAGAAGGAGCATTTCCTTGCCCGTTTCGCCAGCATCTTCGGCAACTTCTGGCAGATCATGCGTCGGACAAGGAGGTTGAACTGGTGGGTCTCCGGCTACGGCCAGGCGGCCGTGATCTTTCCCGTGCTCGTGAGCATGCCCGCCTACTTCGCCAAGGCCATCCAGATCGGCACGATCATGCAGATTTCGAGCGCTTTCGGCCAGGTCCAGAGTGCACTCTCCTACATCGTCAACAGCTACACGGACCTGGCGGCATGGCATGCGGTTGTTGACCGATTGCGCTTCTTCCAGCAAGCCATGAACAAGGTAAGGGACATCCACGAGACCCATTACAAGATCGCCCGCCGTCACGGACCGCGCCTGCGTGTCAGCAGCCTCGATGTGAGCCTGCCCGACGGCCGCGTGCTCTTGCGAAACCTCAACGTGGAGTTGAATCCCGGTGGACGTCTGCTGATCATGGGTCCATCCGGCAGCGGCAAAAGCACCCTGATCCGGGCGCTGGCCGACATCTGGCCGTTCGGGGAAGGGGTGGTGGAGCTGCCGGAAGGCGACACTGTGCTTTGTCTCCCGCAAAAGCCCTACTTGCCGTTGGGCAGCCTACGGGATGTTCTGATCTATCCCTTCGGGGATCCTGCGATGGCCGATACGGAGATCCTGGCGGGCCTCGATCTCGCGGGCCTGTCCGCGCTGTCCGGGCGGCTGTCGGAAACCCGGCTGTGGAGCCAGGTGCTTTCACTGGGCGAGCAACAACGGGTCGCTTTTACCCGTATTTTCCTTCAGCGGCCCCGTTGGATCCTCATGGATGAAGCGACCTCGGCCATAGACGAACCGGGGGAAGCGACGCTCTACGAGACTTTGATCCGCGAGCTGCCGAAGGCAGGAATCGTCAGCGTCGGCCACCGCTCGAGCCTGATCGATTTCCATGAGACGCGCCTGGTCCTGGAAGGAGAGGGGCGCTGGCGGGCAGATACGATCGACCAGGCGACCAAGGGGAGGATGGCCGTATGACCCCTCCGGGGCAGGACGTGGATCCTGACCTATCGCCCTTTGGGTTGATGTCAATGAGCCAAATGTCACTCTTAGGATTGCCTTCTGCGTATTCCGTGGGCGTATAGAAGCGTCTGAAGGACAACCCATATTTCTCACATTTGTGGCATTAGCTGATTTCGAGGGTCTGTGCTTTCAAATCCTTAAATGCAGTCAACCAGAAAACCACCATCTACGGGAATGCATGCACCGGTGACAAAACCGGCGGCTTGCTCGCTCGCAAGAAAGAGAATTGCGCCAGCGAGATCCCGGGGCTCTCCGAACCTCCGGCAAGGGGTTCTGCTGATGACATCTTTACCGCGTTGCGTGAGGTCACCGGTGTGCTCGTCGAGCAACAACGCACGGTTTTGCTTCCCGAGGAAAAAACCGGGCGCAATTGCATTAACCCTGATCCTATGGGGTGCGAACTCCTTCGCGGTGGCCATCGTAAGATTCAGTATGCCCGCCTTTGCCGCGTCGTATGCCCACACGCCTGAAAGCGGAATGAAAGATCCCATTGACGCCATATTTATCACAGACCCAGCCAGCTGTCGCGACAACCAATAGCGGCAAACTATTTTTGTCGGAACCAAAAGCCCGGCTATCAGATTTAGCTCGAGCACTTTCTTGAACTGTTCGATTTCAGTATCGATGAATAAGCATTTGCCTTTCGTTCCCCCAACGGCATTAATGAGAACATCAAGACTACCGAATCGAGTGACCGTCGCTTGCAATGCGTTCGCTATGGCGGATTCACTCGCGGCGTCTGCAATCTCAACGCCGATCCGCTCACTCGCATCCGAAATGGACTTCAAACGTTCCGCAGCATTCGAAACGGATTCCGCATGGACGCCCCAAAGGGAAATGTTCGCGCCTGCCCTCAGAAGCGCCTCCGCGATTGCCCCCGCAAGAACGCCTCCTCCCCCCGTGACCACAACAGTCTTCCCTGAGAGGCTGAACATCTCTTCGAGGTATTCCATTCCCCTCTCGACTCGCGGGACTTCTAACGGCTTGGGAGAATTGCTGCTCGGGCGCTCTGCCATGTGGCCCCTCCATCGTACGGGAACGTGCTTTGAAGGCTAGCGCTGGACCCTTCCCGACCCTGATCCGTAATAAAGACCCTTCACTTCAGCGACCGTGAGCAGTGGAAGGTCACCGGGTCCTGTGGATGCCTCATACCGCGTTCACCGGATACGTCGGCTTCCCGCCCATGAGCACGAGGGCGATGTTTCGTGCTGCCTTGGTCTTCAGCTCTGCCACAGACTCTTCGCTATACCATCCCGTGTGGTCCGACAAGGTGACATTATCCAACCCCCGCAAAGGACTGTTGGGGGGAAGAGGCTCTACCCCGAACACATCAAGCCCCGCAGCCGCAATCCTTCCCTCGCGCAATGCTGCCGCGAGTGCCTCCTCATCCACCACTGGACCCCGCGATGTGTTGATTATGATAGCGCTCGGTTTCATCAGGCCGATCTCCTTTTCTCCGATCAAACCCTTCGTTTCGGGAGAAAGCGGCGCATGAACGGAAATGTAATCGCATTCGCGGGCGAGGGTCGCCAGATCAACCGGGATCGCGCCTGTCTTCTCAGCCTCAACTGGGTCCACGTACGGATCGTATTCAAGCACCCGGCTTAGGCCCAATCCCGCGACCTTGCGCAGAAGGCAGCGTGCGATCGCGCCGAATCCGACGAGCCCAAGGGTCCTACCCGCAATCCGATGGCAGGGCTGGGCTCTGGTAAGGTTCCACTCACCTTCTCTCACGCGCCGGTCCTTGTACGCGGTCTTGCGAACGCATCCAAGCAAGAGGCTGAGGGCGTGGTCGGAGACATCTTCAAAGCAATAGTCGGGGACTCGCGCAACCCAAATGTGCTTCCGAGTCGCCGCCTCCACGTCTACATTGTCGTAGCCCACACCATAGCGGGAAATCACACGGCATTTCGAAAGGCTCTCGATTACCCGCTTGTTGAGCGGGAAAAGGTTAACAAGAATCCCGTCCGCGCGAGGAAGCGCCTCCAGAGCTTCCTCCTCGGAGAATAGATTCCGAATCTCCAGAGTTGACCCGATCTCGTTCAGGATCGCCTCCTCCTCGCGGTAGCTCCCATACCGGTCATCTGTCACGATAACTGTGAACCTGCTCATCCCGTGCTCCTGCGCAGAGAACGCTGAAGCCGCAGTCAGGGGCGCCTGCTCTCCCGGAACAAGGGCGAGAGAGGCTAAGCCCTTAGCCTCCCGGAGTGCCCATGCGGCCCAGATACATTTCCTGGACTAGTTTCACCTTGCTGAATTCGGCAATGGGTCCAGCCCCGGCAATCTGGCCATTGTTCATGAGGTAGCCACGCTGGGCGACGGCGAATGCCAGACCTGCGTTCTGTTCGACGAGGAGGACAGTGGCGCCGAATTGCTTATAGATATCCGGCACGATGCCACGCACCTCCTTGACGAGCAAAGGGGACAGGCCCAGAGACGGTTCGTCGAGAAGCAAAACATGCGGGCGAGCCATCAAGCCGCGGGCGATGGCCAGCATTTGCTGCTGGCCTCCACTCAATTCGCGTCCCTTTGCTGATCGCTTCTGCCCAAGGACCGGGAAGTAAGCTTCCATCCGCCCCACGTCCTCTTCGATCTGGTTGCGGTCTTTGCGCGTATAAGCACCGAGACGTAGATTCTCTTGAACAGTCAGCGCGGCAAAAATGCGGCGCCCTTCTGGCACCATGACGATGCCCCGTTTGGCGATCTCGTCCGGCGGCCGGCCGACCACGTTCTCGCCGTTGAGGCGGATCGTTCCGCTTGTCGGGCGCAGAAGCCCTGAGATGGCGCGCAGCAGTGTCGATTTGCCCGCACCGTTCGGTCCCAGGATTGTAACGATTTCCCCTTCATCGACGGTGAGCGAGACGCCGCGATTGACCCGGATCGGTCCATAAGAAGTGTGGATGTCAGTGACTTCAAGCAACATCAGAGATCCTCTCCCAGGTAGACTTCGCGAACTTTCGGATCATTGAGCACTGCGGACGGCGCACCTTCGGCGATCTTGGTTCCGAAATCCAGAACAACCAGCCGATGGCAGAGCGCTGATATCATGTTCATATTATGATCGATGATGCAGACGCCGATCCCCATGCTGTGAAGCTGTTTGATCAGTTCGGTGAGCGGTTCGAGCTCGGCATCGCTGAGACCAGCCCCTGGCTCGTCGAGGAATAGAAGCTTTGGAAGGGTCGCCAGGCAAATGGCGATCCCCAGCTGACGCGCATTGCCAAACGGCAGGGCTCCTGCGATGCTTGAGCGGAAGTCACTCAATCCGACTAGTTCTAGGAGTTCGTCAGGAGATGTCCAAAGCGAACGCATACGCCGTCGCCGACTTCTATGGTCCCATGCGACTTGGACATTTTCTTCAACGGTAAGTCCCGAGAAGGTCATAGCCTGCTGAAAACTGCGGGCGATGCCGAGGCGGGCAATTGCGGATGCTGGTTTTCCGGTGATGTCGACGCCTTCCCATGTGACGTGGCCGGCCGTAGGTGCGAATGTGCCCGTTACTACGTTGACGAGCGTCGTCTTGCCCGATCCATTAGGGCCGACGATCCCGAGAATCTTGTCAAGCGTGACGTCGATGTCGACGCCGGCCAAGGCGACCACTCCATCGAAAGTCTTCTGCAATCCGCTTATCCGGAGCGACATTATTCGGGGTCCTCCTTGTACCGTTGTCGTGCGCGCGCCGTCGCCCGTCGGTAAAGGTCAATAAAACCTCCGATCAGGCCACTTGGAAGCAGCATGATCACCATGACGAGAGCTGCCCCATATGCGATCCGGGCATCGACTGGGTCGAGGTGCAGGACTTCGGGAAGGAAATAGATGATAATCGCTCCGGCGAGTGGGCCATAAAGCATGCGCGGGCCACCTATCATCACCATGAGCGCTAGATACACGCTTGGGAATGTCTCGTAGAGCGCGGGTGAAATGTGCTGCAGGAAATGGGCCTGCAGTACCCCGGCCAGCCCGGCAAACAATCCGCTCAGCATGAACACTGCGATCTTGTGGAAGTCAGTGACGATTGCGACGGACCTGGCAAGTAACTCGTTCTCCCGGATCGCGCGGAGCGTCCGCCCATACGGAGAGATCGATATTAGATACGTGACAAGAATGCTGGCGAGCACAAAGAATACGGTCAGATAATAGAAATTGCGGATTTTGTTTAAATTGATCCCCAACACGGATCCGATCGGGCCGACATCGAGCCCTGTAGCGGCGCCGGTAAAACTTCCCCCATTAATCATAATGATGCTGAATAGCGCGCCGAAGGCGAAGGTAACGATAATAAAGTACTGAGCAGAGATGACGCGAAGGGAAAACACCCCTAAAACGCCGGCGACCATCGCCGAGGCGATCATGGCGAACGGAATTGACGACCAGAAGCCGAGCCCGATCGCGCGGGCGAGTATTGTCGCCGTATAGGCACCGACGCCCATAAACGCGGCCTGGGCCATGGACAAGAGGCCTGTTTGGCCAAAAAGAATGGCAAGCCCGTAAAGAGTTATCGTGGCAATGCCCGCGGAAATTGCGATTGACAAGAAGCGGTAGCTGTGGGTGATCCAGGGGGCTGCCAATAGAGCGACAATAACGAAGGCCGCGCCAGCGGCACCTCTGGAGAATCTTATCCGCTTGCCCAACTTGGTGGGGCGCGTCACGACATGCATGATGTTAGGTCCTCCTGATGCTCATCTCCTCAACCAACGCTTGGCCCCTCGGTTCCGCTTAGTAGCCCCTGCGGGCGTACCAAGAGTATGACAATCATGAGCCCGAACGAATAGGCGTCGGTCCATTGCGGCAGGCCGTAGCCAGCACTGAAACCATTAATGAGACCAAGTATGATCCCTGCGACCACGCAACCTGTCACATTGCCGAGCCCGCCGATGAGCGCGACCGCGAAAGCTCTGACGGTTATCGTGGTGCCGAGAAAGGCGGTGACCGGAAAAAGAGCAATGAGCAGTGCACCACCTAAGCCGGCAAGAAAACTACCATAGGCAAACACAGCCGCAATGTATCGGCGTATAGGGATACCCATTAGGGATGCGGTTTCTCGGTCCGCCAGGCTTGCGCGGAGGGCCATGCCATAGCGACTGCGCTGGATGGTGAAAAAGGTCACCGCAACGACAATGGCGGTAATCACGACGACGACGAGACGCATTGCAACGATCCGCACACTTCCGACCTGCCAGACGACGTCGCCCATCGGGTCGAGGATACTCTTCTGATTGGTGTTCAAGGCACGAATGACGATGTGCTGGAGCAGTACGACCAAACCGAGCGAAACGATGAACCCATTCATCGGTCGCTTCAACGTGAACCGGAA
>Ga0187850_10002509_pt1 | contig 16878 bp, 14 predicted proteins | sample June2016WEW_4_15_FD_132436 | JGI IMG/M metagenome (GOLD analysis project Ga0187850, IMG submission 132436) | Peatland microbial communities from SPRUCE experiment site at the Marcell Experimental Forest, Minnesota, USA - June2016WEW_4_150 | ecosystem: Environmental > Terrestrial > Soil >... | reverse complement strand
GATTTTCCCGGAGTGAACAAACCAAATCGGAGAGTGTAGACAGACGGCGCAAGCAGCGGTAGATGAGCACGCGAAGCATGGGATTAGCAACGGTGCATGGTCATAGTGGGCTACTTCTGGATTTCGTGCGGTGGTGATCTCTGCAGCGTTAGCTAACTTGCTGGCGACGTCGCAGATGCTCTGGGTGCTTCGCCAATTCTCAGAAAGCCGGAAGCTGTTCTCTTGCCAGTCGTTGAACTTGTCTTCAAACAAACGAGGTTCTGCCTGCCGCCATTCGTAGATGGCCTGATACGGATCTCCGACGAGCATCACTTCCTGACGGCAGCCAATGCTTCCTATCCTTTGGGGAGAACTGTCCGAGCCTTCGGTCACCGGATTCTCGGCGCCGGTCTCAATCTGCTTGATCCCAATGCGCTGCCGGCCGTCGCGCTCTGATACAAATGCAAGGGTGCGGCCGTCGAGGGAGACGTTGGGTGCGTAGTCATTTCCGGAAAAGGTCAGGACCGGACCTCAAGGTGGTCTTGGGACAATATCTCGAGTAGAATGCCCGTGTGACAAACCGGAGTGGGGACTGGCTGCGACAGGCGTGGGCGGATCTTGAGCATGCGGAATTATCGCTTCGGGAAGGGGATTTTGAATGGAGCTGCTTCGCTTGCCAGCAGGCCGCTGAAAAAGGATTGAAGCAGGAAGCTATTTCCTATGCAAGATCTATTCTCCACTTCTGCCAGGCTCAAGTTTGCGAACAGGCGTGAGATCCTGACAATTGCCCGGCAAACCGCGCTCCGGATCGCCCGGGAGCATCCGGAGGTGCTGAAAATCATTCTCTTCGGGTCCTTTGCCCGCGGAGACTACGGTGCCCGCAGCGACCTCGACCTGCTGGTCGTGCTGGCGCATTCGGACCAATCCCCGCAGCAGCGATACGCGGACTTCCTGCGTTGCGTATCCAATTATCCCACTGACTTGCTTGTGCTGACTCAGGCCGAATTGGCATCGCGGCAAGCCGACGACGATCTTTTTCTTCGGCGCGCCCTCCGCGAAGGCATCCTCCTCTACCCAGAATCGGACCACCCCGAATCTCGATGACATGGTTGCCCAAAAAGCCGGCTGTCATCGGTTCAAGGCTGTTTCGCGAACTGGACGACGAAGATCGTCGAGGTTGTGTGTCGTCAAAGGTATATCTCCCCTGAGTTCGGGTGCCGTCAGACATAAGGGCGGGGAAATCCACGCACTGAAATTGCAGGATATCTGTTGGGCAGAACCAAAATCCTTGTGTGCCCCGCAGCGTCGCCAAAACCGATCATGGGTTCAAATTCATAGCATAGGAGTCCATCCCACTGCCTGCGTTAAATGCTCGAATTTGCGGCCTCACCGAGTTTTGGCGACAAACAACGATTACAATTATTTACAATCCGGGACATTCTGGTGACAACCGGCCGCCCAGTCCCTCCTATACTCCATCCCCTAAAAGGGGAGAGCCATGCAATTTTTCTGGTCGTCGGCTTCAGGCTATGAAAAGTTCATTGCGTCAAAGCTTATCGACCCTGCGGGAAACCTTGGATATCTTTACACGGCGGGCTCGTTCGACAAAGCCATCATGTGCGCGTATTTCGCGGTCCTTGCCATCCTCAGTTTTTATGGCTTTCATCGGTACTTGCTCGTGTGGCTTTCCCTCAGGCATCGCGACCGCGCCGCAGTCATCAAGGAACGCTTCCAGGAATTGCCGTTCGTCACGGTGCAGCTCCCTTTCTTTAACGAGATGTACGTCGTCGAACGCCTGATCGACGCCGTGTGCGTATTTGATTATCCCTCCGACAAGTTCGAGATCCAGTTGCTGGACGACTCGACCGACGAGACGCAAAGCATCGCGCGCGCGGCCGCCGACAAATGGCGCCGGCGTGGTATCGACATCCATTACATCCATCGGGAAAATCGTGCGGGCTTCAAGGCCGGCGCGCTCGAGAACGGCCTGAAAACCGCGAAGGGGGAGTTTATCGCGATCTTTGACGCCGACTTCGTGCCGCAACGCGAGTTTCTGCAGAGAACCATTCACCACTTCACGGATCCCAAGGTCGGCCTTGTGCAGGGACGCTGGGAACACGTCAACCGGAACTATTCGCTGCTGACGCGGGCGCAGGCTCTTATGCTGGACGGCCACTTCATCATGGAAAGCAACACGAGATTCCTCAGCGGTCGTTTCTTCAACTTCAACGGTACGGCAGGAATCCTCCGCAGGAAGACCATCGAGGAAGCCGGCGGCTGGGAGCACGACACTCTTACCGAAGATCTTGATCTGAGCTACCGCGCACAGATGAAGGGCTGGAAATTCGTGTTCCTGCCGGATCTTCCTGTTCCTGCGGAACTCCCCGTCGAGATGAACTCCTTCAAAGCGCAGCAGTGCCGGTGGGCTAAGGGCGCCATGCAAACCGGCAAGAAAGTGCTTCCCGGGCTGCTGCGTTCCTCTCTCAGTCCTGCAGAAAAGATGGAATCCTGGTACCACCTTACCGGGAATGTGGCCTATCCCGTGATGATGTTGCTCGTGATACTCCTGTTTCCCGCCCTCATTGTCCGCTTCAATCAGGGCTGGTTCCAAATGGTGACCATCGATCTGCCGCTGTTTATACTTTCTTTCGCGAGTGTGAACTGCTTCTACATCTGTGCCCAGAGAACGCTGCATAAGGACTGGTACAAGAGGATCCTCTACCTGCCCTGCCTGATGGCGATCGGCATCGGCATGACCGTCGTGGTTGCGAAGGCCGTGATTGAGGGCGCTCTGGGAGTAAAGAGCCCCTTCGTGCGCACTCCCAAGTACTCGGTCGAAGGTAACAAGGGAGAGTGGAAAACAAAGAAGTATCGCGGACGAGCCGGCGTGCTGCCGTTTATCGAAATCGGTTTGGGACTCTACTTCACCTACGTCAACTACTATGCCTTCAGTCTGGGCATCTATGGCGTTATCCCTTTTCTGCTCCTTTTCCAATTCGGCTACCTGTACACGGGGTTGAGCTCCCTTATGCAGAACCTGAAGGGAATGGATCTGCGAATCTTCAAAGCGCCAGCGCACATCCGGCTGGTTCCCTCAAAGGAAGAACTGGATCCCGCTGCCTGAGCGGTTAAGCCGCTGCCGCGAGAGGGCCGATGCGAGGGGTTCTCCTATGAGCCGGAAGTAATCTTCGGGAGTGTCGATATCTTCGACGGTTCCGGATTCGCCGGTTTCAAGCCAGACTGTTTCATCCGCATGCCGGGCGACCATCAGTTTCGGATTCGCTTCGGGAGGCGCAGTCAGCAGTTCATGAATCATCGTTCGGCCGAAGATCGCCGGGTGGCCGGCTCTCCCTCGGCAGCGCGGCAGCGCGATCACGGCTGAGGATTCGGCGAACAGGCGCATCAGGCTCCTGACCAGATCCGGCGAAACCAGAGGCTGGTCTACCGGCCAGATCAAGCAGCCTGTGATATTCGGTTCGAAGCTGGCCAGTGCGAGCCTGATGGAGGAAGCCTGGCCGCGTGCCGGATCGGGATTGATCAGAATGCGCACTCTTTTGTCCTCCAGCAGCGGCCGGATCCGCGGTTCATGCAGGCCGAGAACCACGCGTGCCGCCGGGAGCGCGAGCGTGTCGAGCGTTCCGAGTATGCGCGCAAGGAAGGTCTCGTCTCCCAGCGGCAGAAGCGCCTTGGGGTAACCCATTCTCGAAGAATCTCCTGCTGCGAGAATCACTGGCGCAATGTCCGACATATCAGCATTTCCGTCCATTCTCTTTGCCTTCACACGACCCGGTGCCTGTGGTATCAAATAGGAGCGCTTGAATCTTATCACCTTCTGGCCGTTCTCGACGCTGGGCGTGAGCGGTGAATCCGGGCGGCGGCAAAAGAGGTGCCGATGCAGATCCACATCGTTGCGTGGCTGGCTCTTTTATTCCAGGCGGCGCAGCCGAGTCCGCCGACGCCAGGGCAGAGAGGGGCTGCGCCTCCTCTGGAAAAGAGCGCTTACTTTGCTTTTGTGGATCGCGATTACATATTCACGGTCGAGGTGGTGAACCCCGGTATTCCGCTGGTCAATTTCGTCTCCATGACGGATGGAGTCGCGAACCTCGCCGCCAAACAGGTGCGCTTGAGACTCGATAACCGCACTGTCATCGGCACGACCTTTCTCGTCGATACCGGAGATCCCAAGCAGCCGATGATTACTCCGTCTCTGACGATGCACGCGAGGTCGTCTTTCGGCGTTAGGATTCAAGGCGATTTCGGCAACGCAAGGGAACTGCTGGCAGTGACGATTCGCGTTGGCGAGGAGGATTTCAAGCTGGCGCCACTGACGAGCCTCGCCTTCGAAAACCTCGCCCTCAAGGTGAACCGAATCAACCTGGGCTCACCGGATTTCCGCGATGACTGGCGCGTCTTGAACCTGGAAACGATGGGATCACGCACGCCGGCTTCCCGGTGAGATCGCTCCACGCCGCGATCATTCCGCCAGGACCGTGCAATTTCCGCCGAGCGATTTCGCGTTGTACATGGCCTGATCGGCCCTCTCGATGAGGTTTTCCGCTTTAAGGTTATCCACGGATGATGCGATGCCGATGCTGGCGGTAATCTCGTGCTGAAAGTGGCGGCTCAAGCGTTCGCGGATGCGCTCGGCGACCACGCGCGCATTAGCCGCGACTGTCTCGGGCATGATGACGGTGAATTCGTCGCCGCCGTATCGATAGCAGGTGTCCACTCCCGCCCGCACCAGGCTGAGAACCATCGTCGCCGTTTCCTTCAGGGCCTGATCGCCTTTAAGATGGCCGTGAGTGTCGTTGTACTGCTTGAACCGGTCGAGATCGAAGAAACAGAGGGAGATGCTCCGCTGGAATCGGTGGCAACGCTCGATCTCCCCCGTGATCGTGGAAAAAAATTGCCGGCGATTGTAGAGCCTGGTCAACTCATCTGTGATGGAGAGCGATTCGAGTCGTTTTTCGAGCCGCACGTTTTCGGTCACGTTCTGGGCGATGCAGAGGAACCCCAGCTCTCGCTGATCGGCGTCGTAAACACGCTGCAAGGAGACGTCGAGATAGGAAATTGTATCATTCCCCTCTTGGGAGAGCCTGCTGCTCTCCAGGGTCGAGATCTCCTGGGTGGAGATATAGGCGGCCAGTTCCTTGCGGAAGCGCGGATCCGTAAAAAGCGTCAGGATGTCCTTGCCGACGATCTGCTTCTGGGACAGCTGGAACACGTTTTCCGATCCGATACTGCTCGTGATCACATAACCGAGCGTGTCGGTGGAGAGGATCGCGACGTTCTTGGCCGATTCCAGAATGGCCTGCATGTACACGTTCGATTCACGGGCGTATGCGAAGGCGCGCAGGTCGTCACAAGCCGAGGCGATCAACGAAGCGATCCCCTCGATGGTGTCGAGATCTTCCAGAGGAAAGGCGTCCAGCCTGTCGCTCTGGAGAAAGAGAACTCCAAGCCGTTTGCCGCGGAGCCGGATCGGGACCGCAAGCCTGGAACCGAACCCTGCTTCCGAGAGGTCGGGCGGATTGTTGTCGCATAGAGTTTTATCCAGCCGCGCACACTGGCGCACCATTTCGGGCAAACTCTGTTCTTCAGGCGCGTTCGGTTTTCCGGCGCGCGCGGCGAGGATCAACCCCTCCGGTGCATGACCTGCCGTCCAGATTTGCACGTCCGAATATTCCAGACTGACCCGGATCAGTTCGGATGCCGCGTCCAGAAATATCCCGAGGTCCTCTACGAGCACAGCCTGCCTTGCGATTTCGCTCACCATCGAAAGTTGCCGTCCCCGGCGGCACTCGAGGTAGTGCTTGTCAGAATTCTCGATCGCCTGCACAAGGTGAGCGGTTGTGTGCGCGAGCAAGCTTGTGTGCATCGCCGTTAGTTTGCTGCCATCCTGCAGCGCCAGAATCAGCATACCCTTGAACTTCTGTCCGAGAACCAGGGGGGAGTAGATCGCGGCGCGGTTCTCGGGATGCAGGAGATGATGCTGCTCGATGGCATCCTGATCCGCTGTGTCACTGAGTAGGACGACACAAGGCGCGCGGTCCGCAATGCACGTCTTCAGGCGCGAGGCCTCGAGCAGGATCACGGTGGGCCCGATCATGAGGGCGTTGTCGCCCGCATCGAGAGAGTACAAAGTTGCCGTCGACTCGTTGGATCGGTGCTGAACCAGGCTAAGGCGCCCCAGAGGGAAATGCTGCTGCAGCACTCGCCGGCAAGCGCGCAGGATGTCGGCCAGCACGAGGGAACCATGTACGGATATGGCAAGGGAATTGGCGGCTGCAGGCGAGAGGGGAGCAGGGTCGGGGGCCTCCTCGCGGCGCGTTTGCAGGTTCACAACATCGAAATGCATGGCTCCACTCGCAGCGTAAAACGGTCAGTCAGGCATGCCGTCCTGTCCTCCCGACCGGTTGTGCTTTTCATGCCAGCAAGTCCGGAAATACTCCATGAGAGCCCGCGACCACTCTTCCAATGCGGGGAGCGCGATCCCTCCTGCCTGCGCAAGCTCAGGTTTTCCACCGCCACGGCCTCCCAGCTTTCCTGCAACCTGCCTGATCGCTGCCCCACAGTCGCCCGGAACGTCCTGACTGCGTGCCACTACCAATTGTGCGGCCTCCTGCACCGTGCCCAGTATGACGAGGGTTCCCGGCGAAGCCGTGATTTTCTGAGCCAGGATCTTCAGGCCCTCGATCTTGCGGTCTCCGAAATCCCGCCGCACGGCCAGAATCCCATCTCTCATATCGGCACTCTTCAATAATTCCTGTGCTTCCAATTCGAGGATCTGATTCTCCAGGCTTTTCTTTTCCCTCAGCAAGCCCGACCTCTCCTGCAGGAGCTTCTCCATAAGTGCCGCAAGCTCATGAGGGTGAGCCGAGTGGAGTCTTGCAAGCTCACGCAGGACCTCATGGTCCTTGCGGAAAGCTTTCAGGGCTCTGCCTCCACAAACAAACTCGACCCGCGTCCCGCCTTTATAGCGCTCGCTTCCCAAGATGAAAACCACTCCGATCTCTCCGCAGCGGCCCACGTGGGTGCCGCCGCAGGGCGAGCGGTCAAAACCTTCGATGTCGATCACTCTGATCTCGCCTTCACGCTGGGATTCCTTGCGCACGCCGAGCGCGGCCAGCTCTTCTCGCTTGACGTTCAAAATATGAACGGGCCGGTCGTCGAAGATTATTTGTGCGGCCGCGTTTTCGGCAGCGCGCAACAAGGCGGGATCGGGCTGTGCGAGTTCGATGTCGATGGTGGAGGTTTCCTGGCCGAGGTGAAACGAAAGCGTGGCCGCCCGTGCCACGCCGAGGAATGCCTGCGAGAGGATATGCTGGCCCGTATGCTGCTGCATGTGATCGAATCGCCGTTCCCAATCCACCGCGCCCATCACGCCATCCCGCGTGGGCCGCGAGTCGAGAACGTGAACGATTCTTCCTGACTCATCCTCTTCGACAATCTCGACACGCGCTCCGTCCAGCGTCCCTGTGTCGCATGGTTGACCTCCCGAGGTTGGATAAAAAGCCGTCCGGTCGAGGACGACCGCAGGTTTCTCCTTCACTTCGAGATGTTCCACGATCGTCGCCTCAAATTCGAGCAGATAAGAATTCTCGTAGTACAGGCGCCTTGTCATAGGAGTATCACCATTCTCCGCAGAATTAAACTTGCTTCCCCAGCCGTCTCCGGCACAGCGGCAGGCATACCATCATAGCGTATTTTGGGGGCAAAACACTGACGCATGAAAAATGGCGGATTACAACCACGGAGCTTCGCGCGAGGCTCGTGATCGTGGTCGTGATCGGCTTTTTTCTGATATCCAGACACTGCCGATCACGATCACGACCGCGATCACGATGTTCCTCGGGAGCGCCATTTTCGGAGCAGGTTTCTTGACACTGGTTCGAAGCGATGTCTATACTCCCCATCATGAATCCGACCGATGCTGCGTTTCATGGCACTACCATCCTGCTCGTCCGGTGCGGTAACCAAACCGCAATGGCCGGCGACGGTCAGGTTACTCTGGGGGACACGGTCATCAAGACAGGAGCCCGGAAAATCCGGCGCCTGTACAACGACCGCATCCTGGTGGGTTTCGCCGGAGCGACGGCCGACTCGTTCGCACTGTTTTCCCGGCTTGAGGCGAAACTCGAGCAGTTTCACGGCAACCTCAATCGCGCTGCGGTGGAATTGGCGCAGGAATGGCGCATGGACAGGGCGCTGCGCCATCTGGAGGCTTTCCTGCTTGCGACGGATGGCGTGTCCACCTATCTGCTGTCGGGTACCGGCGATGTCATCGAGCCGGATGACGGGACCCTGGCGGTGGGCTCCGGCGGCAGCTACGCGCTCTCCGCGGCCCGGGCCCTGCTGCGCCACACCAAGCTGCCGGCCAGGGAGATCGCGCTCGAATCTGTCAAGATCGCAAGCGAGATATGCATTTTCACCAACGGACAAATCATCGTCGAGGAACTGAAACCGGAGAAGCGCGTCCGCCGTCGCGGTTGACGCTTGCCCTCCTGCCAAGCCTTCGCGGCCGAACCCGTGCGCCCGCCGGAGATCTGCCGCCTCGATGCGCGAAAGGATTCTGCTCAAAGTGAGAAAACGTCGCACAGCGCCCAATCGAGGACTCGACGAAATGTCGCCTCGCGAGATTGTCGTGGAACTGGACCGTTATGTTGTCGGACAACAGGAGGCCAAGAAGGCGGTCGCTATCGCGTTGCGCAACCGTGTCCGGCGTCAGAAGCTGGACGAGGAAATGGCTGAAGAGGTCGCCCCCAAGAACATCATCATGATCGGCCCCACCGGGGTGGGCAAAACGGAAATCGCGCGCCGGCTCGCGCGCCTGGCCAACTCTCCCTTTTTAAAAATCGAGGCCACCAAGTACACCGAGATAGGCTATGTCGGCCGCGATGTGGAATCGATGATTCGGGACCTCGTGGAGATGTCAGTCGACATGGTCCGAATGGAACGGATTACAGAAGTGGCTGAAACGGCAGAGCAAAACGCCGAAGAGCGGGTCCTGGATCTGCTCGTGTCCGATCTCCACCCGTTGCCCGTAGAAAAAAGTTCAGGCAGCGCGGGCAAGGATCTTGAATTGGCCGAACGCTCGCGGGAAGGCCTGCGCAAGCGGCTGCGGGCGGGCAAGCTCGACCACCAGATGATCGAAATGGAGGTCCGTGATCATCCCATGAGCCCCTTCGCGTTCCAGGTCTTCGAGGGGACGAGCATGGAGGAGATCCAGTTCAATATGAAGGATTTCATTTCAGGCATGATGGAGGGGAAGTCAAAGAAACGCCGCATGAGCGTGGATGAGGCACTCGATTATCTCGAGCAGGAGGAAGAGCAGAAACTGGTCGACATGGAACAAGTGGCCAGAATGGCGCTGGATCGCGTCGAGGAAAACGGCATCATTTTCCTTGATGAACTCGACAAGATCGCCGGGCGCGAGAGCGGCCACGGCCCGGACGTGAGCCGCGAAGGGGTTCAGCGCGACATCCTTCCCATCGTGGAGGGCACAACTGTCAACACCCGCTACGGGATGGTGCGCACGGACCACATTCTCTTCATTGCCGCGGGTGCGTTTCACGTGTCCAAACCCTCCGACCTCATTCCTGAGATTCAAGGGCGTTTCCCGATCCGCGTGGAGCTGAAAGCCCTGACCGAGGACGATTTCGTCCGTATCCTGCTCGAACCTAAGAACGCCCTGATCAAACAGTATGTGGCGCTGCTCAAGACCGAGGGCGTGAAGCTCAGATTTGAAGAGGATGCTCTTCGCGAAATTGCGCGCATGGCTTGCATTGTGAACGACAGCTCCGAGAATATCGGCGCCCGCAGGCTCCACACCGTCATGGAGGCGCTGCTCGAAGACATTTCATTTCGGGGAAGCGAGTTGACGGGAAAGAGTATAAAAATCGACGGGGTTTATGTGCGTAGGAAGCTGAACAACATTGTGGCTGACAAGGACACCAGCCGGTACATTCTGTGATGGTTCTTCGGGCCCGTTCCGTTCAGACCTTTCTGGCGATCCTTTACCTCTTGGATCTTCTTGCCTGCGCGAAGATCGGCGAACCCCAACCGCCACAGGTGCTCGTGCCCAAGCCTGCGATCGATCTCGCGACGCGCCAGTACGGGGACAGGATTCTCCTTACGGTCTCCGCGCCTACCCAGAACACGAACGGTTCACGGCTGACGACCCTGGGAAGCGTCGAGATCCTGCGCATCGCGGGCGACCGTCAGGGCGCCACGCCGCTTTCCGAGGATGCTTTTCTGGCCCAAGCCCAATCGCTCGGCTCCATTGCTGCCCAGGACCTTGCCCTCTATCGCAGAGACGGCTCACTGGCCGTGCCCGATCCCGCCCCGGTTGGCCCGGCCTCCTTTTACAAACAAGGTTTCCGCTATGCCATCCGTTTCATCAATCGAAGGAATCAAACCGCCGGCTTGAGCAATCAGGTGTACATCGCACCTGTGCCCATCCCGCTTGCACCCGATAAACTGGTGAGCACGGTAACGCCGGACAGCATCAAGATCACCTGGAACGAGCCTTCAGCGAATGCGGATGGATCAACACCGGCGCGGATCACCGGTTACAATATTTATCGAACAGAAGATCCAAAGTCCGTGCCATCGGCCACCGTCAATGTGGCGCTTTTGACCAAGCCGGAATTTGGAGATCGAAGCTTTGAGTTCGACAAGACTTACTACTATGCTGTGAGCGTGGTAGCCAGCACAGCGAACCCATATGCAGAGAGCCCGCCTTCTGCTTTACAATCGGTCACACCTCGGGATACCTTTCCACCGGGCATCCCCAAGAGTCTGGATGCTGTCGCGGAAAACGGAGTCGTGACACTGCTTTGGACAGCGCCTGACGACAACGACGTTGCCGGGTATCGCGTCTATCGAAAGGAAAAAGACGCCACGGCCCGTGTTCTCCTCCAGACTCAAGTGGTCACTGCTCTGAGTTTTCGTGACGATCAAGTTCGGCACGGGATTCAATACGAATACAGTGTCGCCGCGGTGGACACCCACGGGAACGAGGGCCCGGCCGCGACGGTCATTGTGGAGGTTCAATGAAACTCTGTCGCTTTCATCATCAGGGAGAGACCGGTTGCGGCCGGATCGAAGGAAACCAGATCAAAGTGTATCGCGGGGAATTAACCGGCGCGAGGGAACCTTCCGGAAAGACGTTGCCCCTCGACGCGGTGCAGATCCTGTTCCCGTCAGTGCCGAGCAAGATAATTGGGATCGGCCGCAACTACGCGGCACATGCCCGGGAATTTGGCAATGCCCCTCCTGAGGAAGAACCGATGATCTTTCTCAAGCCGCCGAGCGCGGCGATCTCTCCCGGTGATGCCATCGTTCTCCCCGCGGTTTCGAATCGGGTCGATCACGAGGCGGAATTAGGTGTGATCATAGGCCGGAGCACCCGCAATCTTTCCGAAGAGGATGATCCGCTCGGTTTTGTCCTTGGCTATACCTGCGTCAATGATGTGTCTGCCCGGGATCTGCAGAAAAAGGATGGCCAGTTCACGCGCGGAAAGGGATTCGACACTTTTTGCCCTTTCGGCCCGTGGATTGAAACAGAATTGGATCCCGCGAATGTCATGGTGACTGGACGCGTCAATGGCCAGGTCCGGCAACAGGCCCGCACCAGTGACATGATCTTTTCCGTCCGACATTTGATACGGTTTCTGGCCGGGATCATGACGCTGCTGCCGGGCGACTTGATCGCCACCGGCACGCCTGCCGGAGTGGGCCCGCTTGTGCCCGGAGATGTTGTGGAAGTGGAAGTCGAGGGCGTTGGCATACTGCGCAATCCTGTGCGCGCACAGCAAGCGAAGCGGGGCTGATTGTCCTGCGCCGGGAATCCTCGCCCTGAGGTCTGTTATAATAGTGCATCCAGGAATGGAGAGTTCTCATGGCCAAGAACCTGGAACATCTGCAAACTCTGAATCGCCGCGCGGAGGAGGGGGGCGGCCCAGAGCGCCTCAAACGCCAACACGACGCCGGGAAACTCACTGCCAGGGAACGAATCGACCTCTTGCTCGACGAAGGCAGTTTCGAGGAACTGGACAAATTTGTCGAACACCGTTGCGTCGATTTTGGGATGGAGGAGCAGAAAATCCCCGGGGATGGTGTCGTCACCGGGTACGGCCGCATCGACGGCCGCGTCGTCTACGTGTTTGCCCAGGACTTTACGGTTTTTGGGGGCAGCCTCAGCGAAGCCTATGCCGAGAAAATCTGCAAGGTAATGGATCTGGCGATGAAAGTGGGCGCTCCCCTCATAGGACTCAATGATTCCGGCGGGGCTCGCATCCAGGAGGGCGTCGTGAGCCTGGCAGGCTATGCCGATATTTTCCTGCGCAACACGATCGCCAGCGGCGTGATTCCCCAGATCTCGGCCATCATGGGCCCTTGCGCGGGGGGCGCGGTCTACTCGCCAGCCATTACTGATTTCATAGTCATGGTCAAAGGCAGCAGCTACATGTTTGTCACCGGCCCTGACGTGATCAAGACCGTGGTTCACGAAGAGGTGACCATGGATGAACTTGGCGGCGCCATGACCCACAACAGTACCAGCGGCGTTGCCCATTTCGCTGCGGCCGATGATCGGGAAGGCCTCGCTCTGATCCGCGAACTTATGTCATTCCTGCCGTCGAACAACATGGAAGACCCGCCCGTGAGGCCTACGGCCGATCCCTGGGATCGCGAGGATGATGCGTTGAACACCATGGTCCCGCCTGACCCGAATCAACCTTATGACATCCGGGACATCATCCGCGCGGTTGTGGACGACCGCGATCTTCTCGAGGTGCACAAACACTTCGCTAAAAACATCGTGGTTGGATTTGCCCGTCTCGACGGCCGTCCTGTGGGGATCGTCGCCAATCAGCCCGCGCACCTCGCGGGAACGCTCGACATCTCGGCTTCGGTGAAGGGCGCCCGCTTTGTGCGCTTCTGTGACGCGTTCAACATTCCGCTGATCACCTTCGAAGATGTCCCCGGGTTCCTTCCGGGCACGGCCCAGGAATTCGGCGGCATCATCAAACACGGCGCCAAACTGCTCTACGCTTTTGCCGAGGCTACCGTGCCGAAAATCACCGTGATCACGCGCAAAGCTTACGGCGGCGCGTATTGCGTTATGGCTTCCAAGCACATCCGGACGGATTTAAACTATGCGTATCCCTCTGCCGAGATTGCCGTGATGGGGCCGGAAGGAGCGGTGAACATCCTGTATCGCAACGAACTGAAGACGGCGGTCGATCCCGTGAAGTTTCGCTCGGGAAAGGTAGACGAATTCCGCGCCAAGTTCGCTTCGCCGTACATTGCGGCCAGCCGCGGGTATATCGACGAAGTCATCGAGCCGCGGATGACGCGCCGCAAGTTGATTGTGGGCCTGCGCATGCTCGAAAACAAAAGAGACTCCAACCCCGCCCGCAAACATGGCAACATTCCTTTATAGCCGGGAGCCGATCTTCTTCGCCATCGGTTCCTGATCGAAAGTCGGGACGTGTTCAAGAAAGTACTCATTGCCAATCGCGGAGAGATTGCTGTCCGCATCATCCGGGCCTGCCGTGACCTGGGGATTTCTCCCGTGGCCGTGTATTCCGAGGCGGATCGCACGGCCTTGCATGTGCGCCTGGCGGACGAAGCGTTTCTGTTAGGCCCGTCGCCTTCCTCCGAAAGCTACCTCTTGATTCCCAAAGTGCTCGAAATTGCAAAACGCTGCCGAGCGGATGCCGTACATCCCGGGTACGGCTTTCTCTCCGAGAATCACCGCTTTGCACAGGCATGTGCCGATGCGGACATTCCCCTGGTCGGGCCGTCGGCCGAATCCATGAGGTTGATGGGCAGCAAGACTGGAGCTCGCTCTGTGCTCCTGAAATCAGGCGTTCCAACGGTTCCCGGCACGTATCGGGCTCTGACATCCAGGGAGGAAGCGCTGGTGGAGGCCGCGCGCATCGGTTATCCGGTCATGCTTAAGGCAGCAGCCGGCGGAGGCGGGAAGGGAATGCGCCTGGTGAGGGACGCGGGGCACATGAACGAAGATTTTGAAGCGGCCGCATCCGAGGCGCAGAACGCATTCGGTGATCCTGCGATCTACCTGGAGAAATACATCGCGCGGCCGCGTCACGTAGAGATTCAAGTGCTCGCCGACCGGCATGGAAATGCCGTCTACCTCGGCGAAAGAGAATGTTCACTGCAACGCAGGCACCAGAAAGTCGTGGAAGAGTGTCCCAGCCCTGCATTGGACGAGGATTTGCGCCGCCGGATGGGTGAAGCGGCATTGAAGGTGATTCAGGCGGCGCGTTATGAAAATGCGGGCACTGTCGAGTTTTTGCTGGACGACGAACGAAAGTTCTATTTTCTGGAGATGAACACGCGCCTTCAGGTGGAACACCCGGTGACTGAGTTGGTGACGGGACTGGATCTCGTGGAGCAGCAATTTCGTATCGCCGCGGGCGAGCCGCTCGGATTCCGCCAGCAAGACGTCCGGTCGCGCGGATGGGCTCTGGAGTGCCGGATCTATGCGGAAGATCCGGAGCGCAACTTTTTCCCTTCGCCAGGAGTCATCCGCGAACTGATCGAACCGCAGGGGCCCGGTGTCCGGCTCGATTCAGGCGTCTATCGCGGCTGGGAAGTCCCGATCCATTATGATCCTCTCCTGGCGAAGCTTGTCACGTTCGGAGTAGACCGGATGCAGGCCATCCGGCGCATGCGACGCGCCATCGGCGAATATCGCATTCTGGGGATTCATACCAACCTGGCATTTTTCCGCGACCTGCTCACCGATCCCGAATTTATCGCCGGGAGGCTTTCGACCGGATTCATTGAAGAGTTTTTGGCGCGCAAACCTGCGCGCGAGACGTCAGATGCGGTCATGGATGCGGCGGCAGTGGCGGCAGCTCTTGCCTATGCCGAGACGGCGCGGAACGGGAAGATCCCAACGATACGGCGGTCGGAAAGCGCCTGGAAGTTATCGGGCCGGGCCGGTGGGGCGCGTGCGCGTCACAGCTGGCGCTTTTGACACTTCCCGATTGGGTGCCCGGTTGCACGGGATCCTATGGAATAGAGGGACGCGTGAAAGTTGAAATAGACTGCAATGGCCAACTGATGAAGGTCGAATTTGACGATGCGGCGCCTGCACTCAAGGCTGTCGTGAATGGGATGGAAGTTTCTTTCGACTGCGCGCGCCTGCCGAGCGGGCAGTACTCCTTGATCCGCGATGGACGCGTCTTCGACTTCATGGTGGATCTTGTTGATGACAATTGCGCCGTGGTCGGCCGCGAAGGCGCGCATGCATTGAAGGTCATGGACAGACGCCGCTCAATGCAGCGACATGAGGTGGAGGGTGGACAGTCCGGGTTGCAGCGGCTCACCGCCGATATGCCCGGCAAGGTGGTTCGAGTCCTGGTCAAGGAAGGGGATCCGGTGTCGTATGATCAAGGCCTTCTGGTGCTCGAAGCCATGAAAATGCAAAACGAGATTCGCGCGCCCAAGAGCGGCATTGTCAGGGAGGTCGGCGCGATCGAAGGTAAGGCCGTCAGTGCGGGCGAGTTCCTACTCAGTCTGGAATGACCTCCCTTCAAGGCAAGTAAAAACTCTGTTTGATACCGGCAGTTCCAGAAACCGAAAAATAGAAACGGAGGAGACAAGATGCGTTGGCGCGCCGTCGTTTTGTCCGCGATTTTCCTCGTGCTGGGATTCGAATGTTGGGCTCAGCGAGAAGCCGGCAGCTTCCAAGGCCTTTCTGATGCTACTTTAAGCAAACATGCAGATTTTGGAAGGGCTCCTGGGCGTGAGTTGGCGTCCTTATCGCTCGGGCTGTTTGAGAACAAGGACCCGTCCACTGACCAAACTGCCACTACTCCGGAAGGTGAGAAGGCTCCAAAGTCTCTGGGAGAGCAGGTTTGGTCGCTGTTGAATTCAAATTTCGGCCTGTGGGTCCTTTCCTCGATCGTCCTTGCATGGATTACGAAAGCGTACAGTGTCAGGCAAGCCCACAAGGCAGAGATCTTGAAAAGAACCGAAACTGCGAAGCGACTCGATACGGAAATCGCCTATCGTTTGGCGATGTCGCTGGCTGGACTGCGCATCAATGAAGTCAGGATCGGAAGCGAGACTTCGACGGCGAGGGGTATTTATGTAACCGCTTACAATTATCTTGAAAACTTCTTTCTTTCCGTTGAAGGTCCTTACAAGGGCCGCGATTTCTCTGTCTTTCCGGAATACCGGGAGCGAACTTTTCGCGCGCTGATTCTTGAACTCCGGACAGTGGTGGATGCGGATGACGGGCCGGATTTAAAAACGGCTCTGGATGCGTATGAAGAGCTGGCGGAATTGGGAGACATTGCTCCTGAAGATTCGGCGCCGCAGGCCTGTCGGGACGCGGTTGCAAAGGCTCGAGACCTTCTGGAAAGGGGGGCCCTGCGGACGCGGTGGAGATCGATGGTGAATTTCCTTGATGTTCGCAAAACAGCCGGTGGAGCTTAGAATCCCGATTCCGGGGCCAGGTGCGCAATTCTGTCGTAAGTACGCTTCCGATACACGACTCTATCGCCCGCACCCCGGCAACCGGAATGCTCCGATCTTGCTCGAATAGCTCGTCGCGTCTTTTTTGACGTAGTCGCCGACATACCAGATCGTGCAGTCGTCGCTCGGATCAACCGCCGTCTGCGCGAAGTCCTCCCAGCGCTGCGCACCCGGACGCCCGGAGGCCGCGCCGCCTTCCGGCCCTTCGCCAAGGACGAGGACGGTTTCGTGCAACGTCAACTGACCAAGCGGATCGTTGGCGAGCCGTCCCGCGAAGCGCTGACCGGCGAAGTTCGGTGGGCCGCCGAACGAATAGCCGATGCCGATGTTGCCGAGCTTGTCCATGGCCGGGCTGGCCATCCAGCGATAGAAGCCTTCGGG
>Ga0187850_10002497_pt1 | contig 16939 bp, 14 predicted proteins | sample June2016WEW_4_15_FD_132436 | JGI IMG/M metagenome (GOLD analysis project Ga0187850, IMG submission 132436) | Peatland microbial communities from SPRUCE experiment site at the Marcell Experimental Forest, Minnesota, USA - June2016WEW_4_150 | ecosystem: Environmental > Terrestrial > Soil >... | reverse complement strand
AGGTCGAATGACACCCCGTCCACCGCGTGGACCACGCTGGTCTGCCGGCGGAAGAGGGAACGCGAGTGCACCGGGAAATGCTTGACGAGATTTTCGACCCGCAGGATCAGATCGTCCGCCATCTCATGCTTTCTCGAGCTTCGGCTTCACCCAGCAGGCTACCCTGTGCCCGGGGGTAATTCCTTCCAACGACGGGTTTTCCTTCCGGCACTGCGGGATGGCGAACTTGCAGCGCGGCGCAAACGGGCAGGATGCGGGTTTCTCGAAAAGCACCGGGGGCAGTCCATCGATGGAGGCCAGGCTCCTCCGTTGCTCCGCATCCACTCGCGGCAGGCTGCCCAGGAGCCCGATCGTGTACGGGTGGCGGGGATCGGCGTACAGCTCCTTGACCGGCGCTTCTTCGATGAAGCACCCGCCGTACATCACCATGACCCGCTGCGCCAGGCCGGCGATGATCCCCAGGTCATGCGTGATCCAGATGACCGCCATCCCCATCTCGTCGCGCAGCTTTTTGACGAGCTCGACGATCTGTGCCTGGATGGTGACGTCGGGTGCGGTGGTGGGCTCAGCCCAATCAAAATAAAGTAGTAATTCCCGTTTGGACAGTCAAACACGCATTTGCTCATTCGGAGGATTTGCGCTACTTTCTGTAGTCACATGACAGACTGGAACGCGATTCGTCGGTCGTACATGGTCCCCGGGGACGTCGTGTACCTCAATAATGGCTCCTTCGGTCCGGCGCCCCGGCCCGTGTTCGACGCTCTCGTGCGCTACATGCAGCAGCTGGAAGAGAACCCCGCGGTCTTCAACGACCAGTTCACCCGGATGCAGACCGTGGTGAAGCCGAAGCTGGCGGCATTTGTGGGGTGCAGGCCTGAGTACATGGCAATCGTCATGAACCTCACCTTCGGCATGAACGTGCTCGCCCAGGGGATCCGCGGCCTTGCCCCAGGGGACGAGATCCTTACCACGGACCAGGAATACGGCGCGGTGAACAACATCTGGGACTACACCGTCCGGAACAAGGGCCTGGTCATCCGAAGGGTGAAAATCCCGGTGCCGCCGGAGAGTCCCAACCAGATCGTGCAACTCGTGGAACAGGGGATCACGCCGCGCACCCGCGCGATCTACGCGAGTCACGTGACGACGACCACGGGACTGGTGCTTCCCGTGAAGCAGATCAGCGCGATGGCCCGCTCTCGAGGCATTCTTTCCTTCATCGATGGGGCGCACGCGCCGGGCATGCTGAAGGTGAATATCGAGGACATCGGGTGCGACTTCTACACGGGCAACTGCCACAAGTGGCTGGGCGCACCGAAAGGCACCGCATTCATTTCGATGACCGCGCAGTCGTGGGAGAGGATCGCGCCTTTCCAGGTCGGGTGGGGCTGGGAGAAGGACAAGCCCGAGACCTTTGCGGGAAATTTCGAAACCCCGGGCGTCCACAACACGGCGCTCTCCAACGCAATCGGGGAAGCCGTGGACTTCCAGCTCTCCATCGGAAAGGATTCAATCGAGGCGCGCGGCCGGGAGCTCTCCGAGCTGGCCAAGGACCTCCTGACCGGGCTGCCCGGCGTTGGTCTTCTCACGCCGCGTGACCCTTCGATGTGCGGCTCAATGGCAGCATTCTCCCTCCCCTCGGCAGAGAACGACCAGCGCCTGATGAAGGCGCTGCAATCACGAAAAATCGTCGTCCCCGCGAGAGTCAACGGAGCCGGAGGCTGGTTGCGCGTTTCCACGCACATCTTCAATTCGAAGGGCGACCTCGAGATCCTCGCCGACGCGCTGCGGGAGTCCTGCGGGAAGTAGAATCAACTTCCGCGAACGCTTCCAGCATCCGGGCGAGGGCCGTGGGCACGAGGGCATGGAGAATGATGCCCTCCGGCCCGTCCGCCTTCGTCGTGACCGATCCCTGTTCGTAGATCAGCTTCACCAGGTCATAGCGGTCGTACGGGAGCACCAGCCGCACCTCCACCAGCCCTTCCCGGAACATTGTCTCGATCCTCGCGAGCAGCTCGGGCACTCCCTGTCCCGTTCGTGCACTGACGGCAAGCGATTGCTCGTACCTGCCGCCGAGGAGCGGGAGCGCATGCTGGCCGGGGAGGAGGTCGGTCTTGTTCCACACGAGCAGGCGCGGGGTCGTGGAGAGCTCCAGGCCGGACAGGACCTCGTCCACGGCAGCGATCTGCTCCGACGGGTGCGGGTGCGAGCTGTCCACGACGTGCAGGATCAGCGACGCCTCCTCGATTCCTTCCAGGGTGGCGCGGAAAGCGGCCACCAGGTCGTGGGGAATCTTGCGGATGAACCCGACGGTGTCCGTGAGGAGTGCTTCCCTGCCGCCCGGCAGGGCGAGCCGCCGGGTTATGGGGTCCAGTGTGGCGAAAAGCTTGTCCTGGACAAGCACGCCCGCGCCGGTGATCGCGTTCAGCAGGGAGCTCTTGCCCGCGTTCGTGTAGCCGACAAGGGCCGCCACCGGGGGGCCGGAGCTCTCTCTGCGCGCGCGGTGCTGGCTCCTCTGCTGCCTCACCTCCTCCAGCCCCGCCTTGAGGACGGCGATCCGGCGTCTTGCCTGCCTGCGGTCCAGCTCGAGCTGCGTCTCCCCGGGTCCCCTGAGCCCCACGGCCCCGGAGCCCGTGCCGCCCGTCTGCTGGGAGAGCCCGACCCGCATGCCGGCGAGCCGCGGGAGCAGGTACTGGTACTGTGCGAGCTCGACCTGCAGCTTGCCCTCCCTGCTCTGCGCGTGCTGGCTGAAGATGTCGAGGATGAGCCGGGTGCGGTCGATGACCCGTATCCCGTCCCCCAGCGCCGCTTCGAGCTTCCGCTGCTGCCCCGGGGAAAGCTCGTCGTCGAAGAGCACGAATTTCGCGTCGCTTGCCGCCACGAGCTCCGCGAGCTCCCGGACCTTGCCGGAGCCGATCCACGTGCGAGCGTCGGGATGCGTGAGCTTCTGGCTGGTGGCTCCGGCCACGGCGAGGCCCGCCGTCGCGGCCAGTCTGCCAAGCTCATCCAGCGAATCCTGTATGGTCCATGCGCCCGATGCGCCCTTCAGCTCGACGCCGACGAGGATCGCCCTGTTGCCGGCGGGGCCGCTCGTATCCAGATCCGTGAGGAGGTCCCTGCTCATCTGTCGGACAGCATACCCGATTCAGCGGGCCGCAGCGAGCCCGCCACAACCTCCTCAGTTTCGGGGAGTTGCCGATACACTACTTGACGGAAGTGGAGGAGTTGCGGCCTCCGGTCGCGGAAAAAAATCCGCGAACACGCGAAACCTCTTGCATTTGTTTTTTGCATGTAGTATTTATTGGACGAAGAATAGAAATGGGGAGGGGACCCGCCGACAGCGCTGCGCGCGAGCGGCCTTTGCCCCACCAGAGATGAGATAGAGGAGTCCCAGCAGAAATGGAAACCAAGGTGCAGAGCACTGAGGAGGCAGAACCTCCAGGTACAATGCCCGTAGTCCAGGATCTTGCCGAGCTTGTCGGCATCCGGACTACGATTCCGTCCTTCACGTCCTTTTCCCGATCCATCAAGAAACCGGCATCCGTTCCCCTCAAGTTTCCCACCTCGACACGATCAGAAGAGTTTCGCGCACGGCACTTCCCGCTGGTCACGCCCGCCGAGTGGTGCGACTGGCGATGGCAGCTTCGCTACCGCGTGCGCTCCCTCGAGGCGCTGGAACGGGTGGTGCGTCTGACGGACGATGAGCGCACGGCGATCCAGAGGCACACGGGCTCCCTGCCCTTCGCTATCACGCCGTACTACCTCAGCCTTCTCGACGCGGACAATGCCGAGCACCCGCTCCGAAGGACGATGATCCCCGTCACCGACGAGTATCTCCGCGTGGCCGGAGAGGCCGAGGATCCCCTCGGAGAGGACAGGGACAGCCCGGTGCCCGGGATCGTGCACCGCTATCCTGACCGGGTGCTGTTCCTGGTGGCCAATTCCTGCGCGTCCAACTGCCGCTACTGCACGCGGTCGCGCATGGTGGAGAACCCCGACAACAACAGCATCTTCTTCCAGTCACAGTGGGAGCAGGCAATCGTGTACATCGACACGCACACCGAGGTGCGGGACGTCCTGCTCTCGGGCGGCGACCCGCTGACGCTCTCCGACGAGAAGCTCGACTGGCTGCTCTCCCGGCTGCGGAGGATCCCGCACGTCGAGTTCCTGCGCATCGGAACGAAGGTCCCTGTCGTCATGCCCCAGCGAATTACGACTTCCCTCACCCGGGTCCTGAAGCGCTCGCACCCGCTGTGGGTCAGCATCCACTTCACCCACCCGGACGAGCTCACCCCGGAGACGGTCGAGGCATGCGCGCGCCTGGCGGATGCCGGCGTCCCCCTGGGCAGCCAGACCGTCCTGCTGGCGGGAATCAACGACTCGGTGGACACCATGAAGAGGCTCATGCACGGGCTGCTGAAGTCGCGCGTGAAGCCCTACTACCTGTACCAGTGCGACCCGATCGTCGGCTCGAGCCATTTCCGGACTTCGGTGAAGAAGGGTCTGGAGATCATTCAGGGCCTGCGCGGACACACCTCGGGCTACGCGGTGCCCACGTATGTGATCGACGCCCCCGGGGGGGGCGGCAAGATCCCCCTTCTCCCCGAGTACGTCGTCGGCCGGGACGGCGACGAGCTTGTGCTGCGCAACTACCAGGGGCTGCATTACCGCTACCCGGATCCCCTCGGAGCCGCAAAAGAGCGAGCCGGATGAGAAAGAAACGCGCCGCTCCCTCGAAGGGCACGGCGCTCTTTTCCGCATGAGCCTTCCTCCCGTTGCGATCGTGCATGGCCGCGTGACGGCGTCCGCCGCCGTCGATGAGAAGGACGTCCTGGTCCAGGCGGACGCCGTCCGCTCCGCGCTGCGGGCACTGGGGCATCGGACCGTCGACGTGCCGCTCACCCTGGACCTGGAAGAGGCTGCAAAGGTCCTGCGCGCGCAGCGGCCTCTCATCGCCTTCAACCTCGCGGAAACGATCGACGGCAGGGGAAGCATGATCCATCTCGCGCCGATGCTCCTCGACAGCCTCGGTATCCCGTACACGGGCGCCCCTTGCGAGGCGATCCTGCTCACCTCCCACAAGCTGCTCGCGAAGAAGATTCTCCACGCGGCCGGGGTCGATACGCCGCCGTGGACGCCGGCCGCCGACTCGTTGAGCGCCGCGCCGGCGTTCCCTCCGCCCTGGATCGTGAAATCGGTGTGGGAGCACGCGTCGGTGGGACTGGAGGACGGATCGGTTGCCGCGACCCACGCGGCCCTTGCGGACGAGATCTCGCGTCGGACCCGCACGGAGCGGATCGAGCACCTTTTCGTGGAAGGGTACATCGAGGGCCGGGAGTTCAACCTCGCCCTGCTGGGCGGCACTTCTGACGGCGAGCCCGAGAGCCTCCCGCCGGCCGAGATCCAGTTCCTCGGCTACCCCGTGGGCAAGCCGAAGATGGTGGGCTACAAGGCGAAGTGGGACGAGGGTTCGTTCGAATACAACAACACGCCCCGCCGATTCGACTTTCCGCCGGGTGACGACGGGCTGATCGGTGCGCTCTTGTCGGTGAGCAGGAAGTGCTGGAAGGCCTTCGAGCTGCGGGGATATGCTCGGGTGGATTTCCGCGTTGATGGCCCTGGCCGCCCCTGGGTCCTCGAAATCAACACGAATCCCTGCATCTCGCCGGACGCCGGGTTCATGGCGGCCGCGGGACGCGCCGGCCTTTCCATGGAAGATGTCGTGCGCCGGATCGTCGCGGAAGCGACGATGGCGGCCGCAGCTGCGGCCAAATGTGGACGGACCTGTCGTGAGGAGAACGAGGCATGAACACAACCAGGATCGGGTTCCGCAGCGCCGTCACGGAGAAAGACCTCGCGGCGGTCCGGCAGGTCACCGAGTCCACGGGCTTTTTCTACCCCGAAGAGGTTGACACAGCGGTCGAGCTCGTCGAGGACCGGCTGGCCAAGGGTCCTCGCTGCGGGTACCACTTCCTGTTCGCGGAGCAGGACGGTCGGACGGTCGGCTACACGAGCTTCGGGCCGATCGCCTGCACGAGGGAAAGCTTCGACCTGTACTGGATCGTGGTCTCGGGGGACTACAGGGGCAAGGGACTGGGCACACAGCTCCTCGAGCAGACCGAGGAGGCAATCGCCTCGTACGGCGGCACCCGGGTGTACATCGAGACTTCGGCCCGGCCGTTGTATGCCCCCACGCGCGCCTTCTACGTGGCACGGGGCTACTCACAGATCGCCGAGCTGGAGGACTTCTATGCGCCCGGCGACGCGAAAGCGATGTACCTGAAGATCATTCGCTCCCCGGCCCGCTGAGGGATGCGGTCCCCGCGCGCGCTTCCCGCGCGTAGACAGGGATGTCGAGGGCGGGCGAGGCCTTCCGCGGTACTCCGCGGAGTCGGATGCCGAGAACTCGCCCTTCCCGCCTCATTTCGCTCATCGGTTCTCAGTGAACGGGATGGGCTTTTGTCGGTCTCCTCTCAGCCGGGCGGGATCTGGGCCACGCCGTCGAATCCAAAGGAGAGGAGCTCGGAGACGGTCTTCCCGTCAGTCGTGGAACTCTTCACCATGCCGCTGATTGGCACTGCGGAGTGCAGCCATGACTCGGTATCCACCGTGAAAAGCATGACCTTCGTCGTCGCCTTGACCAGGCTGGTTCCCGCGAAAGAGCCTGCCGGCACCTCTATGGTGCCGCCGTCGGTGAAGCCGGTTTTCTTCACCACCATGCTTTCATATGCCGATTTGTAGAGTCCCTTCATCATACCCAGCTGAGCACCTTGCATCGTCGTCACGCTTCCATTCTTGTTGAGCGTCTTGATCCAGACGAGGTCGAGGCCCGAGACATCCCCAGTCGACATGGCTTGATCGAAGCCCGTGATCAGCATCTGCGTGACCTTCTGCGGCGCTTTGGCGCTTGTCGTCGAAGTTTCCACGACCCAGCCCCCCTGCTCCTGTCGCACAAGGAGGGTCCTGGAAACCGCGGTGCGGGCCTTGTTTGTCGTGCTGCCAACAACCACATATTGCCCTGCCGCCCAGGCCATGGGCCCGTTGAATTGAGCTCCGGCCTGGTAACTCTTGCCCGTGGATGTCCAGTGCGAGTCGAGAGACTGCGATTGGGAGCCCAGGGATGGCCCCGTCGCACACGACCAGATGAACACGCCGGCTGTGAGAGCGATCAGCGCACGAGTGAAGCTGGTTTTCATGACACCTCCGGATTGGTTCGCGGTAACCCACACTAATCTATCGCTGAGCACTCGTGTCGGGCAAATCTTTTCCGCGTCCAGCAGGGGACCGTTCCTGCGCGCGTCTCAACGACGAGAATCATGTCCGGAAAAAGGGGAAGGGGACGCGAGATGCGCATGGGGAGGTTGCTCTCCTCGAGAGACCTTCACCTCCATCGGGAGGTTCCTGCTTCTCACGATCCCCTTCAGCGATGAATGTAATTCATCGGCGCCAGTATAAACCGGGTTCCCCGTGAATGCAACGAAAAAGTGCGGCACGTATCGCTGTGATATTCCGCCGCGGTTGCACGCGGATCTCCGATCGGGTACGTTCACATCATGCACCCCGACGGTCCGCACCACACGCCTCGTCGTGTTCGGGAGATCGACTGGTCGACCTGGCGCCCGGCCGAGAAGGCGACGCTCCTTTTCGTGCTCAGCGACGGCCATATCCTGCTCATCGACAAGAAGACCGGGCTCGGTGCCGGCAAGGTCAACGGTCCCGGCGGCAGGATCGACCCCGGGGAGACCGCGCTCCACGGAGCCATCCGGGAAGTGCAGGAAGAGCTGTGCGTGACCCCGACGGGCGTGCAGGAGGCAGGGGAATTGTACTTCCAGTTCGTGGACGGGTACTCGCTGCACGGATCCGTGTTCACCGCCTCCGGCTTCGACGGGGAGCTCTGCGAAACGCTCGAAGCCGCGCCCCGCTGGACGCCCCTGGACGGGATTCCCTACGATCGGATGTGGGCGGACGATGCCCTGTGGCTCCCCCTCCTCCTTCAGGGCCAGCGCTTCAGAGGGTTTTTCATCTTCGACGGCGACCTCATGCTCGATTCCCTGGTGGAGAAGCCCGGCGATACTCATTTTCACGGGCCCATTTCACCAGGCTGACGGCCCTGCTATACTCGACGAATGGGGCCGCGCAGGTTCCTCCGATGGACCGCGATCGCCATATCCCTTCTGCTCGCGGCACCGGGTCTTCCCGCGCAGTCGAGGCCGTCCGTCCGCTGTGATGCCCTTGTCGGTTTCAACGGAATTCTTCGTGAAGGCCGGTTTGCGCCCGTCATCCTGAGCGTCGAGAATCCCGGCGCGAAAATGCAGGCCGAGATCTCCCTGCAGGTAACCTGGGGCAGCGGCCTTCGCGGAGCTCCGGCCGGCCGGACGGTCGTGCGGGATGCGGTGCTCGATGCCGGCTCGACCCGCCGGATTCCCTTTCTCATCCCGGTCCCGCGCAGCGTGCGTACCTTGCGGGCAACCGTGTCATCCCGGGGCGTCCCGGCGGGCGGCCTCGACATCGAGCTTCGTCCCATGACGACGACCAGCAGGCTCGTCGCCGGTATCAGCAGCGAGCTCTCACTCGACGGGCTCTCCGCTCTCGCCAGCGGCGACGGCTCCCTTCGCGTCGTCTATCCACGGGTCGATGACCTGCCGGTGAGCTGGGCAGGATACGATGCAGTGGATGCGGTCATCGTCCATGACACATCTTTCCAGCAGCTTCGATCCGACCAGGTGACTGCCCTTGAGAGCTGGGTTGTCACCGGCGGGGTTCTCGTGTTCACTGGAGGCGCCGCTGCGCTCCAGCACGAGCCGGCAGGCTTTGGCCGGCTCCTGCCGGTCGAGATCACGGGTCTCACGCAGAGGACGAGGCTCGCACCTGTGTCACCGGCGGGAGGATCGGTCCACGGCATGGCCGGTCGGTTCGAGGTGGCCGAATCCCGGCTGAAGCAGGGGAGGGTGGTGGCAGCCGACGGATCCCTTCCCCTCGTTGTCGCGCGCACGCTCGGCCGCGGCTCGATCTGGTTTCTCGCCTTCGATCCCACGATGCCGCCCGTGAGCTCGTGGGAAGGAGCCTTGCCGATGTGGCGGTACATACTCGGCGGGGACAGGGTGCCGGCGATGGGCGCCGCGCCCCGCGAGACCCTGGCCGATCCCTGGATTGCGTCGCTGCTCTCAGCCTCTTCTGTTTCCTTTCCACCCGTTCCTGCGCTGCTGGTTTTCGTCGCCTGCTACCTCGCCCTCCTTTTGCCCGTGGTCACCGGCCGGCCCGGACCCGGGATGCGGCCTCGAATCCGGCTTCTTCTCCTTGTTGTGGTCTCCGTCTCGGCGACCATTGCAGGATGGGCGGTTTTCGGCAGGGTGCTGTTTCAGCCCGGGCTGCAAGTCCTCGACGCGGCGCGCGTGGAAGCCCGCTCCGGCGACGGGCTGGCGGCGGTGACGGAAAAGATCGCAGTGTTCGCGATATCGGCCCAGCCTGTCGAGGTGCGCCTGGCGTCCGCGGGAGCGGTCGTCGAGGCGGCCGGCATCCGAACGGGAGCGGCGAATTTTGCCTTGTTTGATCCTTCTCTCCTCCTCTCGGAAAGGGGAAACCGGACAACAGTCCGGGGAATCGACGTCGGGAGGCTCGATGCACGTCTCCTCGTCATCCAGGACATCGTTCCCCTTGACGTCTCCGTCAGTGCGGAGATCCACGGGTCCATCCTCGCGGCGATCGTCAAGAATGGCGACCTGAGGTCCCTGAAGGGTTGCTTCATTCTAAAGGCAGGCCGCGCCTATCCGCTCGGAGAAATCGATCCGGGCGCGACGGTTCATCGGACCTTCGACCTTGCGGAGGGCTTCGAGCCTCTCGATCAAGGGACATGGTTCCCGGAGGGGGACTCCCGGCGTGCGGGCCTGTGGAAGGCTGAGGCGGGGGAGGCGGACCAGAAGAATATCCCGGCTCAGCTCATTGGATGGCTCGAGGGACCTGTCCTTCCCTTGACGTTCCCGGGGGGCACATCGTTCGGCGGCCGTCCGGGGCTTGCGCTCCTGCGCGTGGAGTCGGAATGAGAGAGGATTTGAGGCTGTACCTGTCTGAGCGCGCGATCCTTCGAACGTACCTCTTCATTGCCGGCGCGCTCGGACTCGCCCTTCTGGCGATGTGGCCGCGAACCACGATCGAGGCTGCCCTGCGCGCCGGTTCGGCCTCCGATACCTTCACGGTCGTGGCCGTGTGCTTCCTCCTCTTCCTCCTGTACCTTGGCGCCCGCTATGGCGCGGAGGACTTTTCCGGCGATTCGGCCGGCCGGCTTCGGGAATACGTCACATTGACCGGCGTGTCGCTCGTTTCCCTGGTCGGCAGACGCTTGATCTTCGCCGTCCTGCACACGTTCCTCCTGCTCCTGATTGGTGCCCCGTTCCTTGCCGCGGCGATGGCCGTGGGTGGAGCCGGGTTCCCCCAGGCGCTCTCCGCCCTCGCTGTCATCGGCGCGGCGAGCCTTGCCGCGCGGATGTGCGGCCTCCTGGTCCTCACGCTCGTCGGCGGGCGCCGCCCGCTGCGCGACCTGTTCCTGATGCCCGTTCTCGCGGCCTCCCTGGTGGTCACATATATCCTGGCGCCGCGGACAAACCCCTTCCATGCGATTGCGTTTCTCCTGAAAGACGCGGAGGGGTCGTCCACCCCGCTGACGTGTGCCGCGGCGAGCCTGGGCGTTGCGCTCGTTCTCGCGGGATGCGCCGTGGCTGTGCTGTCCGGAGTGCGCAGTCATGCGAAACGCCGTGGGGGAACGGGTGCGTGAATCCCGGGCTCTCTTTGCGACCCTGGTGGCTCGGCTCGAGCGGCGCGCGCGCCGCGACCTCCTCATCCGCGGCGCTGCAACCGGCAGCTTTGTCGGGCTTCTGCCCGCTGTGGTCGTCTCGCTTCTTGCCGGGAGCGTCCCCCTTCATTTCGCGGCACTTCTGCTGGCAGCCGGTCTGGCTGCGGCCGGGTGCGCCGCGGGACTTGTCGCGGCGCTCCTGCGCCGCGTCGATCGCCGTCACCTCCTCATCCAGGCCGACAGGGTCCTCGGCAGCCGCGAGCTCACAAGCACGGCGCTCGAGCTCGTCGATTCCGACGCATCGGGTGTTTTCACGGAGGCCGTGATCGAGGATGCGGCGCAGCTCCTGGTCCGGACCGCTCCGAGGAGAATCCTGGGCCGGCTCAGGGTGCCCCTTGCCCCCTTCGCTGCGCTGGCCGCTCTCCTTGCCGCGGCCGGCCTGCTCTTCCCGGTGAACCTGCGCGCGCTCTTCCCTCGACGGGTCGACTCCAGCTCTGAGCTCGCCCAGATCGGCGAAGATCTTCGAAACCGGGGGCTGCGCCTGGCCGAGGAGGCGCGCACCCGTGATCTCGGCCGTTCCCTCGAGCTCTCGCAGCAGCTCGCCCGGTTAGGGAATGACCTCGCGGCCAGGAGGATCCAGCCGGGGGATGCGCTGGACCGGATGTCCGAGCTGGAGGCTGGGCTGGCCGAGGAGTACCAGCTGCGGTTGCAGGAGGCGCAGCCCGCCGCATCCTCCGGACTAGCTGGCAGCGGGGCGACGAGCAGAGGCACTTCGACCGGGATGCCTGGAGATAATACGGGGAAGACAGGTGAGGCCGGGCAGGGCTCAGAGGGTTCGTCCGATGCCAAATCCGCCCTTGGCGATGCCAAATCCGCCCTTGGCGATGCCTTGGACAGGCTGCGCCATGCCCGGCGTCAGCTCGAGGGCCAGGGATACGGCGACCGTGCACAGGCGCAGTCTCCCTCGCGACCCCGCCGGCAGCGAAGCCCTTCCGGTGCCCAGCCAGGATCGCACGGGCTTCCCCCCGGGCAGGGTGAGACCGGGCAATCGGCACAGCGGGGCCAGGATCCCGGCTCAACGCCGGGCGGCACGGGAGAGGGAGCCGCGATCGACCAGCAGGGGGCCCGTGATCCGGGGAGCGGCATCGGCACCCTGCCGGCGCCGGTGAAAAGAGGAGAGCCGACGACCATCGTCGAGGGAGGCAGGGGGCCGGGCCTTCAGGCGCAGGGAAACCCGTCCGAGGGCGACTCGACCCGGCTCCTCGCCCGAGCGCTTCCGGAATGGACCGGTGCGCGGCTCCCCGAGGCGACGATCCTGAACAGCTACTCGCGGCAGGCGGAGAGCGCCCTCGCCCGGGACGAGGTTCCCCTGAAGCTGAAAGAGTCCGTGAAGGAATACTTCACCGTCATCGGCATGTCGAAGTAGGGAGCGGACATGGACGTACGGGAACAGGCGGCATGGGCGAGCGGCGCGGTGCGCGCACTGCGGGAGGAGATCGGGCGCACCATCGTCGGGCACGAGGAGGTGGTCCATGACGTCCTCGTCTGCCTCTTCTGCGGCGGCCACGCGCTCCTCGAGGGCGTGCCGGGGCTGGGAAAGACGACCCTCATCAAGTGCCTCGGACAGGTGCTCGACCTCGTGACCTCCCGGATCCAGTTCACTCCCGACCTGATGCCCGCGGACATCATCGGGACGAACGTGCTGGTCCCGGAAGAGACGCAGGCAGCCGGGGCGGGTGCCGAGACGCGCCGCTTCGTGCGGTTTCAGAAGGGCCCCGTGTTCGCGAATATCGTCCTTGCGGATGAAATCAACCGCGCCACGCCCAAGACGCAGTCCGCCCTCCTGGAGGCAATGCAGGAGCAGACGGTGACCGTGGGCGGGACCACCTATCCCCTGGACCCGCCCTTCATCGTGCTGGCGACACAGAACCCCATAGAGATGGAAGGCACCTATCCCCTGCCCGAGGCCCAGCTGGACCGGTTCTTCTTCAAGCTCGCCCTCGGCTACCCCTCGGCCGAGGAAATATCCTCGATCATCGACCGCACCACGGCCGGCCAACAAGGACCGCTCTCCCGCATCCTGGACGGAGAGGGCATCCGCCGGATCAAGGGCCTCGTGCGGGAGGTGCCGCTGGCGGCGCACGTGCGGGAGTTCGCGATCCGGCTCGCCCTTGCGACACGGCCCGGCACGGACGCAGCTGCCGACCTCGTCTCCCGTTTCGTGCGCTACGGGGCCAGCCCTCGGGGGCCCCAGAGCCTCGTGCTGGCCGCGAAAGCGAACGCGCTGTTCGACGGGAGGCTGAACGCGGGATTCGACGACGTGAGGGCCATGGCGCGCCAGGCGCTGCGGCACCGGGTCCTTCTCAATTTCGAGGGCGAGGCTGAGGGAATCACGGCCGAGCAGGTCATCGACGACGTGCTCTCGCACACGCCGGCCACCGGAGCCGCCGCATTCCGCGGTGAGGACTGATGGACACAGTGCTGTTCGACAGGGAGTTCCTCCGCAAGCTGGAATCGCTTGCCTTCATCTCCCATCGCATCTACCGGGGGGAGGCGCGGGGGGCGCACGCGTCAGTCCGCCGGGGGACAAGCCTCGACTTCGCCGACTACCGCACCTACCAGCCCGGCGACGATTTCCGCACCATCGACTGGGGCATCTTCGGCCGGCTGGACCGCCTCTTCGTGCGCCTGTACGCGGAGGAAGAGGACCTCACCGTGCACCTGCTCCTGGACTCCAGTGCGTCCATGTCCTACGGAGCCCCTCCGAAGATCGACTACGCCCGCCGGCTCGCGGCGGCCCTCGGGTACGTCGGCATCGGGTCACTGGACCGGGTCGGTGTCACGACCTTCGCGGCCGGGCTCGGTGGCGACAAATCCGCCTCGGGCGGCGCCAAATCCACTTCCGGTGGCGACAAATCCGCCTCCGGCGGCGCCCTCGCCCCGCGGCGCGGAAGGATGCAGCTCTTCCACCTGCTGGAGTACATGAGCGGGCTGCGGGCCTCCGGAGGCACGGACATCGCGAAGTCGCTGCAGGACTATGCGCGCCGCTCGCGTAGCCCGGGGCTTGCCATCGTGATCTCCGACCTCCTCGACGACTCGCTCGACGGGTACCGCCGCGGACTGCGGGCGCTGTTGTTCCACGATTTCGAGGTCGTGCTCGTGCACGTCCTCGATCGTGGTGAGATCGGCCCCGAGGAGCTGGGTGCGCTGAGGCTGACGGACATGGAAAGCGGGCAGACCGTCTCCCTCTCCGTGGACCGTCCTCTCCTGGCCGCGTACCGCGCGAAGGTCGGCGGCTTCTTCGGCGAGGTCGAATCCTTCTGCCTGAAGAACCGGATCGAGTACCTGCGCACGGCTACGATCGTCCCGTTCGAGGACGTGGTGCTGCGCTACCTGCGGCAGGGCGCCCACCTCCACGCGCGATGAGCCTCTCATCTCCTCTCTGGCTTCTTCTCCTCCTCGCGGTGCCGCTGATCATCTTCCTCCACGCACTCTCGATCCGCTGGAGATCCACCCCCGTATCCTCCCTGGTCTTCTGGAAAGAGCTGCTGAAGGAGCGCAAGGCGAACATGCGGATCCGGCGGCTCTTCACGAGCCTGGTGCTCCTCCTGGAGGTGCTCGCCGTCACGACAGTTGCGGTGGCGCTCGCCGGGCCGCGCCTCCCGTCTTTCGGCAGAGGCGGTGCGGGAGACGTGATCCTCGTCCTGGATGCCACCGCGAGCATGCAGGTGCGCGAGGGCGCCCGGACTCGGTTCGATCTTGCGCGTGAGCGCGGGCTGGAACTCGTCGCTGGCCTCCGTGGAGGTTCGCGCATGGCGGTGGTGCTCGCGGCCCGGCGACCCCGGCTGGTCTCGGCCTTCACCGGGGACCGGGCTGCCCTGCGCCGTGCGATCCAGGATGCGGTGCCCACCGACGAGCCGGGGGACGTGGCGGCGAGCGTGGTATTCGCAATGTCGCTTCGCGATCCCCGCCGCGGCGGACGGGTGGTTCTGGAAACCGACGGCGCTTTCGACGAGCTGCCCGGGGTCGACACGTCCCTCCCCTGGATCCGGGTGGATATCGTCGGCACGGCGCATGACAACGTCGGCATCACGCGGATGTCCTTCCGGCGGACATCCGATGGTGATGCACCCTGCGAGCTTTTCATAGCGGTGCGCAATGCAGGGCGCGCGGCTGTTTCCGTGCCTCTCACTGTCCGCGCGGGCGGCCAGGTGGTGATCTCGCGAACCCTCATCCTCGCGGCGGGGCAGCGGAGCACCTTGAGTGTTCCGTGGAAGGGGCCCGTCGTGGGAAGGGTGGAGGCAGAGCTGCGGACGGGCGACGCATTTCCGCTGGACGACCGGGCCTACGCCATGTTCGCCCCTGCCCGCCGCGTGCAGGTCCTCCTGGTCGGGCCGGATCCCTGGTTCGTGGAAAAAGCGCTCGCCTCGCTGCCCGGAGTCACGGTGCGCGTGCAGGCAGGTCCGGCGCCGGAGGCTGCGGGCCGCGCACGTGAGCCGCCCGACGATGTGACCGTGTACGTCGGCGTGCAACCGCCCGCCCTTGACAAGGGCAACTTCATCATCTTCGCCGCGGCCCCTCCGAACCTCCCGCTTCGCGTGCTCGGGAGCCTGCGGGTGCCCCCCGTGACGGGGTGGAGCCGGACCGACCCGCTGCTCGATTCCGTATCCCTCGCGGGAGTGACCATCGGGCAGGCCCTGGACCTGGACCCCGGACCAGGCTTCTCCGTCCTGGCAGCCTCGGGCACATCACCTCTCATGCTCTCCTGGGACCACGCGGGCATGAAGGCGCTTCTCGTTGCATTCGATCCGCGGGGATCCGATTTCCCTCTACGGCCCGGATTTCCCATCCTCCTGGCCAATGCCCTATCCTGGTTTTTTCCGACCTGGCTGGAGGCACAGGCGGACCAGGTGCAGGCCGGCAACGCCCGCGTGATCTCCACCGGGAACGCGGCAGACTTCACCGTGGTGAAGCCGGACGGCCGGCGGGTGAGCATGAGATCGAGCGGATCCTCGACAGAATTCTTCGATACCGATGAGACGGGCTTCTACCGCGTGGAATCCGGAGCATCGTCGAGCGAGTTCGCCGTGACACTGACGGACGACGACGAAACGGATATCTCGCCGCGTTTCAACGCGCCCGGCGCCGCCTCCCCGGGGACGGGCGAGACGGCCGGAATCGCGGCGCCCGTGTGGGCCGGCCTCGCCGCGGCGGCCCTCGCGCTCATGCTCCTGGAGTGGCTGGCCTGGGTGTGGACACCGGGGAGGACCCGGGCATGAGCATCCATTCGCCGCTGTGGCTTCTTGCCCTGCTTGCTCTCCCCCCCATGGTCTTCCTCACCCTGCGCGCGCTGCGGCGGCAGGCCGAACGGCTCACCGCGCGCCGGGCAGCGGTTTTCCTCCTGCTTCGCACGGCGGCCCTTCTCCTGCTCGTCCTCGGCCTGGCAGGGTTCGGGATTGCCCGGCTTTCGGACAGGTTGTCGATCGTGTTCCTGCTCGACCAGTCCCGCAGCGTCTCCGCCGACGAGAGGGAGCGCGCGCTTCGCGTGGTGGAGACGGTCCGCGGCAGGCTCGGGAGGGGCGACTCCGCGGTCCTCGTCCGATTCGGGGCCGCCGCGGAGACGGAGACGCTGGAGCCGGGCGTGCCGGTGTCGGAAGAAGCCGGGGATGTCGACCCCGGCGCCACGAACATCGGTGCGGCCCTGCAGGACGGCCTGGCCCAGGCGGGCGCCCCATCAGGCGCGGGAGGTGCGCTCCGAATCCTTCTCCTCACCGATGGAAATGAGAATCGGGGCAGCGCGGATGACGCCGCGGGCGTGGCGAAATCAATGGGCGCCCGGATCTTTCCCCTTCCGCTCGGTGCTCCCGTCCGCGGGCCGGAGGTATCGGTGGAAGAGGTGCGCGCGCCCGAGAGGGTCAGGGAGGCGGAAGCCCACGAGGTCACCGTCATGGTACGGAGCCGGACGGCGGTGAGCGCGCGTATGACGTTGCTGCGTGACGCGGCGCCCGTGGCGACCCGAATCGAGCAGCTTTCGCCCGGAGAAAACGCCGTGCAGTTCACCGGCTCGTTTCCCGAGCGCGGCCTGCATGCATGGGACGCGCTGGTCGAGGCGCCGGGGGACGGCGTTCCGCAGAACAACCACAACCGCCGTTT
>Ga0187850_10002496_pt1 | contig 16945 bp, 31 predicted proteins | sample June2016WEW_4_15_FD_132436 | JGI IMG/M metagenome (GOLD analysis project Ga0187850, IMG submission 132436) | Peatland microbial communities from SPRUCE experiment site at the Marcell Experimental Forest, Minnesota, USA - June2016WEW_4_150 | ecosystem: Environmental > Terrestrial > Soil >... | reverse complement strand
TCGGAGGAATACAGAAATGAAAAAGATTCTGGTGATCATGTTTGCCGTTGTGATCTTGGCGGGATGCATGACCGTCTCGTCGATCTATGATGGAGCGAAGCCGAGTCGAATAATCGAGAACAGCGATGGCTCAAGTACTTTTGAATTCCTGTTCCCGCCTAATGACTTCGACGGAAAGATGGCGGCGCAAAGGATTGATGAATATTTCGCGCGCTACATCAATGAGAAAGGATACGTGGGATATGAGATCGTGAGTGTGAATAGCCAGTCAATCGAGAAGGCCAGTAGTTCTGTTGGCTCTTTCCTTTCTGCTTGGGGTTCCGCCGAATCGGGCCAACAAAACAAATCGAATCCGAACAAAACTTACGTCCGTATCCTTGCACAGGTGAAGTTCAAGACATAGCAGCTCTCCGGAGAGGGCGCGGAAGGATAGTCTGATGCCAACAATAAAAGACCTTCTCGATGAAGAATATCGTAAGAATGGAACGCGCCCACCGGGATCGATGAAGATCACGGATCTGAAAGCGAATCCCGAATTCTCCGGTCAGAAACCTCCCGCGCCCGTCAAGGTTAAGCGTCAGCGCTCCCTCGGCGATGTCTCCATTGCCCTGGAAGCACAGAGAGTCTACAATCCGGGACTCCCCAGCATGCCGAGCCCGCAGCCAGCTCCCGCGAACACGTTCCAGAAGGGCACGACGCCGGCCATGGACAACACGGGGGCCTGGGGCGGGCCTGCGGAAAGAGGAGAGCGCTGATGCCAGTGCATGCCGTGACGAAGAACGGGAAGGTAGTCGGCTTCCAGTATGGCGAGACAGGGAAGGTCTACTCCGTGAAGGCTTTCGGCGGGAAGGCCGGAGCCGCGAAGAAGGCCGGCCAACAGGGCTCGGCGATCGAGCACAATTCAGGAAAGAAATAGCCTCCGCAGCAATTCCTTTGAAATAAGCACTACATAAGGTGTCCTGAATCGATGTAGTTCGTAAAGGAGTTGCGTATGACACTCTCGAAGGTCTTCTCTCAGATGACCGGCCAGATCGTCGGGACCGTATCGACGATTGCATGCGGAGCGGATACCGCCGGCTCTTTGGCTGGCCATTCATGGAAGTTCTGGCTGGCAAATGAAAGCGGAACCCTCCAGGGCTATTGGGTATGGTATACCGTCACCGGCTATACCTCCAATAACCCGGTAACGGGCGCTTTCAAGGGAATCAACGTCACAATTGCGGGAGGTTCGACCGCTGCACAGGTATTCGCGGCGACAAAAGCCGCGCTTCTCGCAAGCGGAATCTCCCCAGGGCTTGCCACAGTCACCGGCGCATCCCCGAACGTCATCATTTCCTGCCGCTGGCCGTTCGTTTGCACTGCGACCGCTGATGTTGATACCGGCTGGGTCTTCACGGCGACCAACGCAGGATCTGCGACTGTTGCGACGAACATGAATCTGAACGCCTCTGGAGCTGGAGGCATGGATTGGGTCATTCGTCCCTGGAGAGGGCCGATCAGTCTCACGCCAATTTATCTCCGTCAGCTCGTGATCAGTATCGCAGACAGCGCCTTCACCGATGGTACAACCTTCGGAGCTATCGTCGGCTTGACGAACGGAATCAGCATCTATGTTTGCGATGCCTATGCAAATATCTTTGCCACGATTGCATCGGCCATCAAAAACAATGCGGCGCTGATCTCGCTCGGCAAATGGGCGAATGCGCTCGGGACGAAAAACTGGTTTGTCGCTATCGACCTGGTTGCCGCATATGGCGGAGAGCTTCCGATTGATGGATCGCTGGGCCAAGATCTCCGCTTCCATACTGCGGACGATCTGACGGGGTTGGACGTGTTCAACTGCTACGTCACCGGCCATTACACCTCGACGCTGTAGGGAAGGAGAAAGATCATGGATCAGGGTTATGATTTCCCCGCTCTGTTCGAGGTGGCACTCGCTCCGCGGGGGCCTTTCGCGAACGGAGATAACCAGCGGGCAAGCCTCGGCCCTCATGGTGAGCTTCTCATCTCTCTGTACGAGGCTCCTTACCGGATGCTCCAGAAATACAAGCAGACTTTCTTCGCGGCGAATCAGGGTGACACGACTTGGACGGTTGGGCTCGCGACGACCTACACGGGCTTCTGTCTATCATGCCGAAATGCAAGCCCGAAAAACCTATCTATTCTGAAAGTCGGTTTTGTCCTTAACGCTGCCCCTGCCGCCATTGATCCTGTGGGTCTCGCGCAAGGCTGGGCCAGCGTAGATTGCACACATACCGCCGCCCTCACGGTCTACGATGGCCAGAAGGGGCTACCAGCAGCGCAAGCAAATGGCATGGCGGATGCGGGAAATACCACACTTTCCGCAACGCCGGTCTATCGCCAGTGGATCTTGGGCGGATTCACTGCGGCAAATTTACCTTCACCAGATGTAGCGCCAATCGACGAGGGAGGATTGATCGAGCTCGTGCCCGGTGGTTTCCTCATCGTGGCCGCAATCGGCGTGCTCCATGGAATGGCATTCATGGAGTGGGCTGAGGTCGATCCCTAAAGGGAAAGGAAGAAGAAATGAACATCGTACCTCCTCCTCCCTTTGAAATCGCGACAGCCCCCAGGGGGCCATTTCGCAACGGACAAAACAAGCCGGTGAGTCTTGATCCTCACGGGGCTATGCAGGCATCCATGTACGAGGCTCCTTTCAGGCTCAGGCAAAAATACAAAGAGATCTTCTTTGCTGCTTCACAGGGCAGCACGACATGGACAACTGGTGTCGCGGCCGGCGCGCAGACGGGATTCTGCGTCAGCCTTCCGCCAACGGCAAAGAAGAATGTGCTGATCCTGCGAATGGGCTTCGTCCTTCTTGTCGCGCCCATCAGCACGGGCAATGTTGGCATTGCGGTCGGCTGGTTCTCGACGGGCATTGTGACGCACGGAACGCCGCTCGTTGTCTATGACGGGCAGAAGGCTCTTCCTGTCACACAGAATCAGGCGCTCGCAGATGGTGGATTCACGATCCCTGTCACGGCAGCCGCAGTATATCGGCAGTGGCTTCAGGGTGCGTTCACCGCCGGTGCTCTGCCTTCGCCATTCAGCCCGGCATTCACCGATGGGCAAGGCCTCATTGAGCTCCAGCCTGGCGGATGGGTGGAGATCGGCGCAGTGACGGCTGTCCTCGGGATGGCATTTTGCGAATGGGCAGAAGTCGACCCCTAACTGATTGAGCTGCTGAAATAGACGGCGCTAGAGGTTTTCCTTTCAGCGCCGTTTTTGGAAGGACCGTCATAGTGAAGTTTGATTCTACGATCCTGCCTCAGACTAATACTCCCACTGAAATCCAGAAGATGGGGAATGACCTTCTGGACAAAATCAATCAATTGGGTGCCACGCCATCTACCGGTCCATTTGTCCCTCTCTTGCCCAATCCTCTCATAGCAGGTGAGCCCTCCCTCGGGACGCCGCATCCGCATAGTGTTCAGTTCATAACGGCCGGCGCGCAGAATGTGGGAACACAGGACTATGATTTGGCAGCCAATTATCCTATCGATATAAAGATGCTTTGGGTGTGGGGATATTGGACTACCGGGGCCGGCGGCGGAGGATATATATATGTGGAAAATAGTGCGGGGCTTCCGGGTGGAATTGGCTTCACGCCGAGTGCGGCAGTACCGGGGCAGGTTTTCGGTCTTGTCGTATTGAATGCTGACAGAAAGGTCCGGTTGCTTGTGGGCAATAACAACGCAAGCGCAATGAACTTCTATGCACAACCATACTGGATGTAGGAGCGCATAGATGGCAGAGACAATCGGAGTCATAATAAGCAGTCTCACAGTAATAGGAATTGTTGCGCTTCTCGCATTCGGGAGACGTTGTGACACTTCAGGCGCTCATGCCCAAGATTATCAACAGCATCATGGTCGGACCGAGTGCGCCGCTCACTTATGCGCCCGCCTGGCTTGCGGCTTGGAAAGCGGCGGGGATGCCGTGAAGGGAGCAACGTGATGGAGAAACCGAAAACAGCCGCTCGCATGCTCGATGCTCTCTGGTACGCCGTCTTTGGCATGAACGAAAAGGACGGCATGCTTACAATGGTCAGGCAGATGTGGGAAGAAAGGCAGGCCGCTCCTGATCTGTGGACTCGCGCAGATCATTTCAAAGAGCGCGATGAAAATAATAGCAGGACTCAAAAAGAAAGAGAGAAAAATAAGGAGCGCCGGAAGCTCGGCCGGGAATCTATCTGGGGTCTCATTATTCAGGCAGTTTTAGCGTTGGGCACAATTGCCACGGTTGCGATCATGCTCGCGCGAATGGCGGGGAAGCATTGATGAAGATTCAGATCATCCGCTCGCGCTTCTCTCTTCAGCCCAAGCGGCACCCGGAGTTGCCTGCGGCGTGGGGCAATTCCGACGGCAACAACTCGCTCGACCGCTTCTATCTGTTCCTCGATGAGGGGATCGCGGGACACTCCGCGCCGCTCTTCACGTGCAAGGCACAGACAATTGCGAATCTCGAGGGGCTCGATCCGGGCGTGCATCGCGCAGATACAATCGAGCCCGGCACTTTCCAACTCAGGGCATTCGTGGATTCCCGGCAATTCTGGTGCATCCCGCACGGCATCTGCAACACACGCACGCTGGCAGGGGAATGGATCGGCGAGAATTCTACGACGGCCACGAATCCAAACCGCTGGCTTATGCATGACTGGCAGGCCCACCGCGACAAGCCGAAGGGGCAGGATACGCGCGTGGCATGGAGCGCCGGGTGCATCGTGGTGCCCGACGCGGACCTGATCCTTTTCTCTGCAATCCTCACGAACAATGGCATCAAACCCGGCGATCTAATCGACGGGGAACTTATCATGGAGGGATGATATGAAGGAATCGACAAAGGCATGGTGGAAGGCGTTCTTCCAGGCGATCTGGGATTTCGTCTGCGACAAGAACGGGGGAAGTGACGACAAACGGCTGATCGGCGTTGTGTTTCTCTTCGCCGCCCTTATCTATGTGTTCACTCGCAAGGCAAGCCCTGACGTGTGGACAACTGCGGGCGGGATGGCGGGAATCGGAGTAACACTTCTCACCGTAGCAGGCGCTCAGGACGGGATAGCGCCGAAGGCGAATCCTCCGGCAAGCAATCCCACGGCTGGGATCCCGGGGAGCTGAGCGTGTGCAGGTCAAATGGTGGGCACTGGCGATCATCTTTCTGGCGGGTATTCTCATTGGTGGCGGCGCTGTTTATCTTCATGATACTGCCGCTGGCAGCGCAGCAGAAAAGCGACTCACTGCCGACAAGCGCGCCCTCTACAATTCCCTCGATTCCGCCGCTCACGCTCTTGCTGCAAGCGGACGCGAAATTGACGGAGCTCAACAAGCAAATACCGCTCTTGCAGCAGCAAATCATCGACTTGCAGACAGCTTTGCAGAACTTAAACGATCAGACGCAGATCGATTCCGCCTCCAGGCTGAAGCAATTGCAAGACTCTCAGGACAAGCTGGTGGAATCGGAGAAAGCGCGGGCAGTATTGCAGAGTTGGCTCGTGGCGCTCAAGACGACGTACGACGCGCAATCAGTAGCCTTGCAGGATCTCCAGGAGCAGGCGCAGTCGGTAATCGGTGACTATGAGACGGCGCTGAAAGGCGAGAGGGCCCAGAAACTCGCCTGGCAGATCGGCGGGGGCATCGCGGTCGCCGTCCTCGGGGGCCTCGCGGGCTACGAGGTCGGGCACCAGGTTTTGCACTGGTGGTGAAATGATACGGCGGGGCGGCTGAAAGCGCGACCTTGCCCCGATGTGCGCGGCTCGTGCAGGATTTCAGGCATCGACCGCTTTTCGATCGAATTCTGAGGTTGTCAATAAAATGTCACCGGGTAAGCAAAAATCTGCGTATTTGGAGATATTTCACGTGGAACAAACTGCTTTCCCTCTGTTCGGAATTGCCATGTGTCATAATGCATCAATGTGTATCTTTTTGATACATGGGGCATGAGCCAAAATGCCTCTCGAACTGAGTCAATATGGCCCATGGTTGCGATGATTTTTTGTTGACAACCTCTATCGGGAGTGCTACTGTCTATTTGTCAACTTCCGAAGTAGACAGAATATCTAGAGTCTGGAAGTTGACGGGGGGGTATGATGACCCACGTCAAGAAATCGGGAGGGGGGAAGGAAAGCACCCATGGCTCCCGATCTATCAAATGTAGAAGCGGCGATCATCGATCTTTGCGCTCAGGTGGAAGCGCAGATGGGCGGCCTGAGAAGAGACTACCAACACTCCATCTACGAGATCTGCACGAGTCTTCACAACCGCATAGCGAAGGAAATGGATCTCATGGTCGGTCACATTCGGCGCTTGATCGATCAAAACGCATTCCTGTAGGACCGGGTCGTCGAGCTGGAGAAGCGCGATGATCCCGAGAAAGTACGCGGTCGACCTGGGGTTATTCTCGGTCGGGAAAAAGGGAAAATATACTCGGACTCTGACAATCCCGAAGTTTTGGATGCGCTCCGTTGGCCTGGAGGCAGGCGAAAGGTTCCGGGTCGTATCCGACAGACGGGATAATTCACTCCATTTTTTCAGAACTCATTCACCAGGGCAAGGCAAACAACAATGATTGATCTCACGGGGCGAACGTTTGGCCGGTTCACTGTCCTGGGTTTCTCTCATCGAGGGTCTGGCCGGAGAATGTACTGGACTTGCAGTTCTCCCTGGCCACCTTCGCCATCTTCTTCGCACGCCGGCCCATCGAGGTCACCACGTTCTTTTCCAGCATCGCCGCGGGCCTTCAGCGCAGCATCGACCGCGCGTGCGACAAGGAGGACCCGCATGGCAACTGAAACGGCCGTAGCGCGCCCGATCCTGCTTCAGGGCTGGGGAGTCCGCGCGACACTCAAAGGCGACAAGACGCAGACGCGGCGGGTGATCAAGCCTCAACCGGAATACCACGAGGGAACTATCGGTGCCGAGTATTTCGGATGGCGTCACCCGAAGAACGGCAAGACCTATATCAATATGGACCCTCCTCTCTGCCTCTACGGCCAGCCCTGCGATCTGCTTTGGGTGCGGGAGACGTGGTGTTCACCGGGCCTCGATTCTGAGCACAAGCCCATTATCTGCTATCGCGCGTCGGGCGATCCGGTAACGAATGGCACACCCTGGCGCCCTTCCATCCACATGTCCCGTTGTCTATCTCGCCTCACACTCCGCATTACCGCCATCCGCGTGCAGCGAGTGCAGGAGATCACGGACGGCGACGTCGCGGCCGAGGGCGTGGACTGGTCGTCAACACGGATCGGCAACGACCACGGAAGTCCGGCGCGTGACGCCTACGCATACCTCTGGGATGGGCTGAACGCCAAGCGCGGCTACTCCTGGGAATCCAATCCATGGGTGTGGGCGATCAGCTACGAGGTGGTGCGGTGAAGGCGTCCTTCACTACTTGCCGCGTTGTCGTCGGCGGCGTCAAGTACGACGTGCATCTTCGCGTCCTCCCAGGCCGCGCTCCATCTCACGCCGGCGCTGATAGCCCGCGCCACCTCGATCCCGGGTCCCCGCTTCGGATCTCGATCATCCGCATTCTCCTCAATGGCGTCGTAGTCCAGGATCAGGTCACAAACGATCTTCACTGGTCGACTCGGCAGCAGATCGAAAGTGCCGTCCTTCGCGTGGCAGCCGAGGGCGGTGCGTCTCCTGGGGCCGTCGATGTTTCTCCAAGTTTATCGGCGACCCCACTTTTCAGCGATGGGGAGGATCTCCGGTGATTCCTGCTGACGATCTCCGAGTCGACAACCTGGTCGCGAGCGTTTCCCTGGTGCTGGCCGACAGGCAGAAGCATAACGCGACACTTTTGGAAATCACTTCGCGCCTTGAACGCATCGAACGTGCGCTGGCAATCCCCACGGTGTACTCGCTGGCCGAGTCGTGCATGCGCCTGGGCTTCAGTGTCAGCACTGGCCGGAAGCATCCCGAGCGCCTGCCGACTCCCGTCACGTTCCTTCCGCTGAAATATCAGGTAGCCGACGTGGAGGCGATTGCGTCGAAGCCGCGGGAAGAGGGCGAGCGCGGGCGAAGGAGGGCATCATGAACGCATTACGAATCGTCGCCTGCATCCTGGGCGCGCTCCTGCTGGCGCTGCTCTTTGCGGCGGCTTTCATCGCTACGCTGGTGCATCAAGAGGAGAAACTTTTCCTCATCGCTGGGGAACCCGATATGTACGAGTCAGAAGAGACTCGCGAGTAATTGGGAGGGCCGCTGCGTTGCGGCGGCGTGAGAAATAGTGCGAGGGGAGGGTTTATGAGCTGGAGTTTTGATTGGGTAGGAGACGCGAAGGCGATCTCCGACAAGGTGAGGGCTGAGTTGTACTGGCTGCCTGACCTAAAGGCACAGATCATCAACCAGGTGGCCGCAATGGAGGCGAGCAAGAAGCCTTCTGATTCTGCGCAGTACTACCAGGTGAAGTCCAATGGCCATGTGGACGTGGGACGCGGTGGGGGAAACTTCAACGTCAGCCGCGCCTTTCTGGTGCTGGACAAGGATGTGAAGGCACCGGAAGCACCCGCAGAGGCGCCGGCCGCAGCGCCGAAGGAGGAAGTTCCCGCATAGAGGTTTTGGCTGGAAGCCCTGCCGTGCTCTCCGCTTTGAGCCGGCAGGGCCTCCTGCGGGCACGCCAGTTCTGACGTCAATCTTCACTGGCTGCCCGCTTTCTTGGACAGCGCCGTGAGGCGCAGGAGGCTTACCGTGGAGAATACCACACAGAACGTGCCCGAGACCATCCGCCAGGAGGCGAAGGCGAGGGCGCTCGCGATTCTCAGCTCAGTACCCGGAGCAATCTCATTCGTCAACTTGCAAGAGTTGGAGACGCAGAGCCTTTTTATTCCGGTAATCACGATCCTCAAGGCGACCCCGGAAGATTTCCATTCGCTCGGCGGCGGCGTGAAGATGCCGAAGTCGTACTACACGAATCAGATCGCAGAGGCGACCGGCGTGAATATCACTGATGTTCGCGTTCGGAAGGCAGGGGAGTATATCTGGCAGGGCCATGCGGAGGGCAACCGAAGGATGCCCGACGGTTCTGAGCGCCCGGGCGTAGGCGAATACGAGTTCGACGCCGAGAAGCGCGCGGAAGAGGATTGGCTCAAGCACCCGGACGACTACAAAACGGATATCGCCAAGCGGCGGCACGTCCTGGAGTACGCCAAGTTCGGCATGCAGAGAGCATCCACCGGCGCGCGTCTTGCGCTCATCCGCTATCTGGCCGGCATCCCTACCGGGTTCACGCAAGAAACGATCCAGAAGGCCATGATGTTCAACCGCATCGACCGCAATGTCGATGGCATTATGGCCGACCCGAGCATGCGGGATGCAGTGATCCAGCACGCCCTGGGCGCAACGGTGGAAGTCTTTGGACCGCAGAAGCAGATCCCGCGCACGGTGGACGTGGAGAGCGGAGAAGTAATCGAGCAGCCGAAGGCCGAAGAGGGCCAGGTCCCCATGTTCCCCGAGGAAGAGTCGCCGAAGCCCGAGCCGAGCCCTGTCGATAAACTTAAGGCGATCCTTCGCACGCATCTGGAGAAGATCCCGGTGGACCTGATCATCAAGCAGGGCAACGTCCACGAGTTGATCCAGAAATCGCTGGATAAAAAGGATGCGACAGAGATCGAGATCAACGCATGGATCGACCGCTGCGCGCAGTATTTCCAGAACGTCCAGGCAAGGAACGGGGGCGCATCATGAGCACGCGAGACATCACGATGGACGTGAAGGGCGTTCAACTCATCATCGCCGTGCTGATGAAATCCAAGGGGAAGCCGGCGCGCAGGTTCGGCGTCCGCGTCTGCGGCTCGAAGCAGGAGATCGACGAGATCATGGACGCCGGCGTGCTGGAGGACATCGACCGCAAGATCAGCGGCGGCGAGTTGCATTTCTCAGACGCGGAAGATGTCCCTTTCGACGTGCCGACGCCGGCGGGAGGTGCATCATGAAAATCCTACACACAGCGGATATCCATTTTTCCCGCGAGCACCAGGCGGAAGCCCTCGCGAGCCTGACGGTGCTGGCGGAGACGGCGGAGCGGGAGAAGCCCGCGCTCGTGGTCATCGCGGGCGATCTCTTTCACAACGGCCTGCAGAATAGCGCGGCCTCCGGCTTCCCCGCGCTCCTGGCAGTGATCCAGCGCATCCTGGACGTCTGCCCGATCGCGGCGGTAAGCGGGACTCCGACGCACGACCTGCCGGGCTGCTATGAAGTGCTGACGAATCTCATTTCGAAACATGCCTTTGTGATGCTCGAACCCGCCCTTCCTCCGCTTTTTCTGTTCGACGATGGATATGTCACCACGGAAGGAAGTACGGAACATCCCTTCAATGGCAAACCGCCGATCCTTTTGATCCTCGGCTGCCCAGAGCCGTCGCGGGAGTGGTTGCTGGCAGCGAGCGAAGGGGCGACCGCGCAGGAGACAGGGGAGGCGATGAAGACCGCCCTTCGCGGAATCCTCCTGGGCATGGGCGCCATACGGGCGCAGCACCCGGATATTCCAGCGATCATGCTCTACCACGGGCCTGTCGAGGGCGCCAGCATGCAAAACGGGCAGGTAATCGGCGCGGGCTCGATCACGATCGGGCTCGAGGACCTGGCGCTGGTAGGCGCGGACTACTACGCCCTCGGCGACATTCACTTAGCTCAGCAGATATCAGGGATGCCCGCATACTACCCCGGGAGCGCATACCCTGTCAACTGGGGAGAGATGGGAACCTCTGGATTTAATCTTGTTGAGATCACATCGGAGGACGTGGCATGAACATCAAACACACTTCCGATTGGATATGCCCCGACTGCAAAGATCCTTCGATGAGCTACCACTGTAGCGGATTGTGCAGAGTCTGCTATGGACGCTTTCAACGCAGGAAGCGCGGCGCAATCCCCGTGAGGTCTCGCATTCGCAAGTGTTCGAACTGCGGAAGTATCACGCGCATCCAAGGCCATGAGTTGTGCGCCAATTGCTACTGGATCATGCGGAGAACGACTCGCGCCGATGCTTTGCGATCATATGAGCGTTCCAAGAACAGCAAGAAGCTCTACGGCGGAAACCGGGACGCTGTCTTCGAGAGGGCCGGCCACCGCTGTGAGCTCTGCGGCCTGGAGGATTCTGCATCTCTGGAAAGATGGGGAGAGCATCTCCACGTGCATCACAAGGACGGCAGGAACGTCCATAACCCTTCCCCAAACAACTCCATGAGCAATCTCCAACTCCTGTGCAAGCTCTGCCATACCCGCTTGCATAGTGCACTTCGCAAGGGAAAACCCAGAAAGAAGGTGGCGGCATGAGTCGCTTCAATGTGAATGTGACAAGAGTTCTTTTTCCCCACCCGCGGCGCTGCAAATTTGAGGTGGACTACCCGGAGCCCGTAGGCTCGGAACTGGTCGAAGGCGTGCAGGCGTGGATCTGCTATAAGGCGACGAAGGAGGAAGCCGCGAAGATCGACACCGCGGCGGTCCTCGAAGCCTACATCGAGCAAGGCGCGCTCCCCGGTTCTCGCGTGACGGTCGAGCTGATCCCGACGGAGACCGTGCGCGCGGCAGAGATCACGGAGAAGCACCGCCTACGGGAGAAGGTCGAAGTCTACGCCGAAGCATCAGGCGATTATGGGCCGGGCGCAATTGGCAAGAAAGTTCCCGAATCCATCCTCCTCAAAGCCGACCAACTGGAAAGGGAGGCCGAGGAGCGGGGCGCGGCAGCTGGCATGCACTTCCGCCTGAGACGTCTGCGCCTTCGCGGCGCCATCGGCGTCTGGAAGGGCCAGCGGAAGGACGAAGTTGACTACAACCTGGACGCCTTCTCCCCGGGTCTGATCGCCATGGTCGGAGTCAACGGCTCGTCGAAGTCAACGGTCATCGAGAATATGCACCCGTATCCCTGCATGCTCACGCGGGACGGGAAGCTGCAGGATCACTTCCGCCTGCGCGACTCCGCGCGGGAACTCTGGTTCGTGGACGAGCGCACCGGGGCCGAGTACCGCGCGCTCATGGAGATCGACGGCGCGAATGCCAGTGGCCTGGCGAATTACCACCTTTTCAAAAACGGCGAGCCCATCAACAGCGGGGCGAAGTTATCGAAGGACGAATATGAGCAGGCCATCGAGGGCCTGATCGGCACGCTGCCGCTGTTCCTCCGATCGGCGTTCGTATCTCAGCGGCCCACCAAATCAAATCCTGATCTGTCGGAGGCAACCAAAGGTGAGAGGAAAGCGATCTTTCGGGAGTTGGCCGGGCTCGACTACATGCAGGCGTATGCGGAGAGCGCAAAGGCGAAGGCAAGCGCAATCGAGGCGGAGATCGCCGTCGAGCGCGGCAGGATCAGCGTCATTGAGAGTCAGCTCACGGCGCTACCGGGAATTACGAGAGATCGAGATTCTGCGGCGGCTGATCTGGGCGTGCGGAATCTGGCGCTCGAGAAACTGGCTGCCACCGGATCCACGCTCAAGGCTGAGGCTGAGCAGCTCTCACAAAAGGTAGCCGAGCAGCGGAGCCTTGCGGAGAGGATCGCGGGCCTTGAGGACCAGATAGCGCAGAAGCAGCAGGTCATCAAGCTCGCCCAGGCCTCAATCACCGACTACCAGGAAGCGCTCACGTGGAAACCCGAAGCGGAGAAGGTCATCGCCGAGTGGGACGCGCTGAAGGAGCAGGAGAATGCGGAGAACCGACGACTCAGTGCCATCAACGCCGACAATGCTCGGCTCCAGGGTGAGTACACAACTCGCCTCACGGCTCATAACGCAGATGTCCGAAAGGTCGAAGGTCAGCAGTCGGGCCTCCGAACGGAGAAGGCGAGTCTGGAGGGCACTCGAAACGTTCTTCAGGCGCAGATCGGGAACCTGAAAGAGTGGCTGGCGCCTCCGAAGCCGTGCCCGCAATGCGGCTATATCGATCCAGAAATCATCAAAAAGCGCGAAGAACTGGAGAAAACGCTCGACGAAAAGGTGAAAAAGAGCGAGGAAGCCCGCATAAGGATTCAGAAAACGGACCTTGAACTCGCCGCAATCGTCCCGCCGCCTGCCCTCCCGCCGTTTGTGCTCGCTCCCGCTGACCAGGCGCCCCTGCGGCGCATCCTGACCGCACTCGCCGTCCTCAAGATCGACCAGGCGCGGAAAAACGTGGCCACGGCCCAGGAAGCCGCTACCCGGATCGAAGAGGCGAAGAAGCAGCTGGAGAAGGCCTCTGGGGACCAGGCCGAGCTGGAACTCTCGATTCAGGGCCTGCAATCTCAGATCGACCCCGCAATCCAGCCCGTCTACGACGAGGCGGCCCGGAAGCTGGAAGCCGCGCGCGTGGAGTACGGAGAGGCGCAGAAGGCCATCGCGGGCCTTGAGGCGCAGATCCAGGGACTCGGCAAGCGGATCGCCGAGCTCCAGGCCTCCGAGAAGGACTTGGGGGAACGCAAGGTCACGCTGGAGGAGCGCCAGGCCTGCGCCGCGGAGTGGCGCTATCTGGAGACGGCCTGCGGGCCTGACGGGATCCAGGCGCTGGAGTTGGACGCCATGGGCCCGGGTATCTCCGACTGCGCGAATAAGTTGCTCTCGGCAGCATACGGCTCGCGCTTCAGCATTGAGTTGCGCACCACGCGCATTGCTGGCAAAGGCTCGAAGACGAAGCAGGTCGAGGACTTCGCGATCATCGTACTGGACAACGAACTCCTGACCGAGCAGCCCATCGAGACGCTGAGCGGCGGGGAGTCGGTGTGGATAAAGCGCGCGCTCTACGATGCCTTTGCGCTGATCCGCGATCGCACCACGGGGATCCGGTTCCTCACGGTGTTCGCTGACGAGGCTGACGGAGCGCTGGATCCCGAGAGTCGCCAGCATTATTTCGCAATGCTCGAGGCCGCGCACCAGGAGAGCGGGCGCCGGCATACGTTAGTCGTGACGCATTCGCCCGAGATTCAGGAAATGATTCCGCAGAAGATCGAGATGAGGAGCGCGGAGTGACCTTCGCGTATGCGGATCCACCGTATATCGGTTGCGCCCGTCGATATTACAAGAATAGGTCTGACTTTGCCGGTGAGGTCGACCACAAGGAATTGCTCGAACGGCTCTATCATGAGTTCCCTGACGGTTGGGCTTTGAGCGCAAGCATGATGAGTCTTTGGGATCTTATACCAATGATCCCTAAGTCATGGAAATGCCGAATCGCCGCTTGGACGAAAAGCTATACCGGCAGACCTATGGATATAGCTCTGCGACGTCCAGCCTATGCATGGGAGCCGGTCATTTGGCGCGGAGGGCGCAAACTTCCCCCCAAGACATTCCTTAGAGATTGGGTCAGTGAAAACAACATCGCGGCATCACCCGGGCACCGACCGCACAAAGTAAGGAAGCAATTCCCCGGAGCGAAGCCTGACGGATTCTGCTACTGGCTCTTTGACCTTCTGAACATGCGCTCTGCCGATACATTCGTCGATCTTTTCCCCGGCACTGGTAGGGTTACGCGGGCATGGGAGCATTACAAGAAAGCAAACATGATTATTTTTGGTACGGCGCCGCGCTTTTTTATGGCATGAGCTTTTCGGCCTATATGCCATTAGCTCATAGGGAGGGAAGAAAAGGATGGACCGTTATATCTATGATGTGGGCATCAACGGAAATTGTCTGTTTGGTCACGCTATCAATTCAGATGGATCTGTTGGCTATGAGGTGGGATTTCTAAATACAGGAATGTGCGATATTCCATTCGGTGAAATCATTGACATCGAGCGCGATGATAAGGGCTTCACCAAATCGATAAAACTCGCCCGAACTGGAGAAGAACTTTTCGACCGCGCTGGATATGAACGGCGGACAGAAGAATATATCGAGAGTACAAAGCATTTATTTCGCGGCGCATAGGAATAGGGAGGGGAATTGTGTTCTATCTCACGCCGATCGGGATCGTCATTCTTACGTGGGGCGGCTGGCTGCGCATCGCGCTTTTCCTCTTCACCTATGCCGTGCTCATCATGTTCGGCTTCGCCTTCATCCTGCGGGCCGTGGAAAACACGAAGAAGGCTCGGGCGAGGCGCGCAAGAGAAGTGCCCATCGAGGCCCAGCGGAAGATCGACGAACTCTACCGCGAGCGCGACGAGGCGAGGGAAGAAGCGGCCGCGGCGAAGAAGGAGAATACGGCGCTGAGAAGGACGGCGCAGGAGCGGATCGCGTTCAATCGCTACAATGACTCGCGCACGAAGGCCGTGATAGCGGGGAAGCCGGAATGAGGAGGAGTGGGGTGAGCCATGAGTGAACCGATGAAGGAGCAAAACCAAATGAACGAAGACTACGCCAAGGCGGGGATGCAGGAGGAGCCGGGGCTGGAACAGGTCATCGACCAGCATTCCCACCCCTCCCCCGAGCGGGAAGGAGGAGCGGAAATGAGAGTCTACACTGTAAAACCAAGCAAAGCTTTTGGCGAAAGTATCGAGGACGGAAACGGCAAAAGACTCTTCTCAAACTTATCACGTGACGAGATTGCACTTGCTATCGAACTACTCAAGATACGTGACTCCGCCTCGCCTCCGGGGGATGTGTTGAGGAGGACATTCGTAGAGGGGGCTAACTTTGCGTCTGCCAAGTATGAGGAGCACGGGCAATTTCCTCCCAAGCCTCTGTGTCTTCCCAATTGGGAGGAAATTGTCCGTTGGGCAGACATAGAGGCACAGAAGCGCTACCCCGAAGCTGCCCTCCGGGGCGTGCCGCAGAGAAGCGGGGAGGGGAAGCCGCCGGAGCACGTTGATATTGAAGATTGGCAAGAGCAGGAGCCCGCCGCACCCGAGCCTCCCGGTGAGAAAGGAGTGAAGCATGACTGACCTGGTGGCGCGCCTTGAGGCGCTGAAGAAGTATGTAAGGCATCTTGATCATTGTGGCTATGTATTTGATCAGCAGACACAAACCGGGGAACTTACGAACGAGTGCACGTGCGGCCGCGATACCCTCCTCGCGGACTACGCCAAGGCGGGGATGCAGGAGCCAGGGCTTGAGGAATCTTTCAAGATGGTCTTCCGAGCATTGTGGAAAGAACATGACAAGGGCAATTTGAAAGACGATGAAACTTATGAGATCAATAATGCAATGGTGCGTTGGGTAAAAGATCGGGGTTTATTTGCACCCCATTGGAATCCGAGTAAAACTGATTGGGATGAATCCTCTATCCAATCTCGCCCGGCCCCGGCGGCAGCTGATGGGCTGAGGGATATCGCGGGAGAAGTGTGGGACTTGCTTCTTCCGCATCTCCCACTTGGTAATCGAACCGCGCTCTATGACGAGATGCGTGAAAAGTTCCCCATGGCCGCCCTCGGTCCCCGAAAGGAAGATGAAGGATGAACAGCAAGGAATGGCGTGAATGGAAATGGCAAAGGCCGGGCGATGTGAATGGCGATCGATTCGATGCTCTACTTTTCGACCTCGAAGCCGCCGAGAATGCCGACAGCGGCCTGCGGGATGCGCTGGATGCCGCGCACACGGTGCTATCGGATATCTACAAGCGCGAGGGCAAGTCCTTTCATGGCTCACGGGTAAAGGCCGACATCGAATCAATCATGCCGCTCGTGGACGCCGCCCTCCGGGGCGCGCCGCAGAGAAGCGGGGAGGGCAAGCCGTGAGCGAACAGGGATGGTTGATTGAACTTCCTACAACGGTTGGCAGAGATCCTTATTGGTCTCATCTTGGTCGATCATCGCCAGAATGGTTATCGGCTGAACGTGGCTTCTTTCACTGGTCGTATGATAGTCGCGAAGCGATGCGATTTGCTCGCAAGAAAGACGCCGAAGATTTCTTGCGCTGCTACGCCCGTGCTGACTATAAGGCAGTTCAAGCGCAATCCGTATTTTCGGGGCAGACTAGTGAATATCTGGCTGGCCATAAAGGGTCTTGCAGATTGAGACATTGGGACCGGAACACGCCATGTGTCTGTGATTGCAGCTTCGATCCCCCACCCGCGCCAGCGTCCACGCC
>Ga0187850_10002493_pt1 | contig 16959 bp, 10 predicted proteins | sample June2016WEW_4_15_FD_132436 | JGI IMG/M metagenome (GOLD analysis project Ga0187850, IMG submission 132436) | Peatland microbial communities from SPRUCE experiment site at the Marcell Experimental Forest, Minnesota, USA - June2016WEW_4_150 | ecosystem: Environmental > Terrestrial > Soil >... | reverse complement strand
CTTCTACCGCGACATCACCGACGCCGAGAACAACGCCACGATTCACACCGGCAAAAACCTCAAGAGCAAGACCAGGTGGGATCACGACGTCCTGAAGGTGACGACCACGGAATCCGGCGCGGTTACTCTCGAAAGCTACACCCTTGCCGCGGATGGCAGCATGATAGTCAGCGTCGTAAGGCCGGACCACAAGCCAATCACCCTCGTCTTCCAGCACCAATAGAGCAACTGCCCGGAGGCGAAGCTTGTCCAGCCCACCATCACACGCAGCCGGCAGCCCTGGCAGGCTCCGACTGCCTATGAACCCGATCTCCGCGGCCTGGCTCCTGATGATTGCCGGCGCCCTTGCCGTGCCGCTCCGGGCCGGCGGCTCGTTGACCCAGATACTCGCCCCGAGGTATTACGTGACTGGCAACTACGTCCGGGCCTACGACGCGCGTGTGCAGGCTGGCCGCATGGCACTGGATAGCGCAGGAAACCTCCATTTCGTGGACGGCTTATCGTATCCTAATTCGGTCGTCCGCAAGGTCACGCCGGACGGATGGATTCTCCCCGTTGCGGGCTACTATGGGGGCGCCACCTACTTGCCGCCGGGGGAGCGAACTCCAGCGCTTCTGGGATCCTTCTCCACTGCATACGCGCTCGCGTTTGATGCCAAAGGAAACCTTTTCGTCGCCGGCTACGACGGCTACGACAAGATCTTCCGCATTGCCAGTGATGGATTCATCGAGTATTATGCCGGGCGCCCACCAGGGCACAACATGATTGCGCTTGCGGCCGATGCCGCGGGCGATCTGTATGTGCTCGAAAAGGGCCCTGGCTACTTCCAGGGTGGATCCCAAGTGCTTAAGATCCTGCCGGATCGCACCATCGTGCCCTGGGCCGGCACCGGCACTGCGGGCTACAGCGGCGATGACGGGCCCGCGATTTTCGCGCAGATCAATGCGGGGGATGTAGCGGTGGACACCCTCGGGAACCTGTTCATTTCCGACGATGTCAATTACCTAATCCGCAAAGTGGACCCGCAAGGCACCATCGCCAAAGTCGCGCAAGGCGGCGGGCCGATCGCCCTGGACGCCCGCGGGAACCTGTACTTCTTCCTGCACGATGGAACCCTCGAGCGCCTCGCGCCTGACGGCAGAATCGATGCGGTCGCGACCGTTCCCAACCCGGGCGGCGTAGCCGTGGATTCGACCGGTAACCTTTTCGTTTCCTCCAACGGGCGTTTGTATGCACTCGACGCTGCCGGCGCGATGCGGTTGATCGCGGGATGCGCATGTTTCGGCGATGGCGTCCCCTTTACCTGGGCGGCCGCGGTGAACCCCACGGGCCTGGCGCGCGACGTCGTGGGCAATATCTATTTCTCCGACGCGGGAAATCATACCGTTCGCCGCATCGCGCCCGACGGCACGATTACCTTGGTGGCCGGCACCGGCGACCCGGGCTTCAGCGGCGACGGCGGCCCCGCCCGGCTGGCGCGTCTGTCTTCTCCATCTGGCCTCGCTTTCGATATCGCCGGCAACCTCTATATCGCCGACCGTGGGAACAGCCTCATCCGAAAGGTCGGCCCCGACGGTATCATTCAGTCGGTCGCCGGTAGCGGCGTTGCGGGCTTCAGCGGCGATGGCGGCCCCGCCACTGCCGCCCGAATCGCGTTCCCGGATGGTGTCGCCATCGATCCCCTCGGGATTATCTACATCGCCGATACGGTGAACCACCGGATCCGCAAAGTGACTACGGACGGATTGATTCAGACCATAGCCGGCTCCGGCAGTTACGGCGCCAGCGGCGATGGCGGCCCCGCATCGCAGGCGCTGCTCATCAATCCAAGAGCCCTGGCCTTCGATCTGGACGGTAGTCTTCTGATCGCCGACTCCTCCGCGCACATGGTCCGCCGTATCACGCCCGCGGGCCTGATGCAGCGGGTTTCCGGCACCGGGGCCCCGGGCCACACCGGCGACGGTGGTCCGGCCATCTCGGCACAGGACTGGACCCCGTGGGGCCTTGCTGTGGACGCTGCCGGGAACATTTTGATTGGCGACACGGGGACCTACTCGATACGGATCGTGGATCGTTCCGGTACCATTCGGACACTGGTATCGTCCGTTCAGGCGACGGGACTCTCAGCGGACCCCAACGGAAACGTGTGGATCGCAGGGGGCTCGCTCTCGCTCTTTTCGCAGACCAGTTCGCCCATTCCGCTGGCGCCGGTGATTGCCAATGATGGCGTCAGAAACACAGAATCCGGCCAGTTTGCCGTAATTGCGCCAGGCGAGCTGGTGACCATCGGTGGCGATCGTCTGGGACCGGCCACCGGCCTTTCGGCCTCGGGCGAAGGTGGAGTTCTGGGCACGGAGCTCGGCGGCGTGCGGGTTCTGTTCGACGGCATCGCCGCTCCCTTGTTGCAGGTGGGAGCACAACAAATCCAGGCTTTAGTCCCGTTTGCGGTGGCTGGCAAGAGTACGCTCGGGATCCGTGTGGAATATGGCGGCTTGACTTCGAATACCGCGATAATCGGCGTGTTGCCGGCCGTGCCGGGTATCTTCAACCAATACGGCAGCGCCCTGGCCTTGAACACTCCGGCTGGGCCGGGGTCGATCATTTCTCTGTTTGTCACCGGGTCCGGAGTCATGGTCCCGCCCGAAGCGGATGGGCAGATTGGATCCGCCCAGACTTCCATCCCGGTACTACGCGTTTCAGCATCCCTAGGTGTGTTCCCATTCTCCGACACGCCCGTTCCGTGGATTCCTGTCGAGGTTACCTATGCCGGGTCTGCCAGTTGGCTCATCTCCGGGGCGATCCAGGTGAACGTGAAGCTGCCCGATAAGCTGCCTGAGACCGACTATGGGGAGTATCCGATGGCAGTGCGGGTCGGTGATTCACTCTCTAACTTTGTGCGCGTAACGGTGAAAACGCAGTAATTCGGCGCTGCGGCACCGGCCATCCCACTCAACAACCCCTTTTTTTCCTATCACTTGACCGCCAGCGTTTCAGGGTTGAGCCCTTCCCGTGCTATGTCTCAAGGCGGAGGGCTAACCGCATGCCGCCCCCAAACACCTCGTATCCGGGTACCTTCTGCTAAAATTTGACTAAATAAAACTTGACAATGATGGACGCATATTATATTATTGTGATTGGATGAGGTCGCCATACGGCCTCCAAATCAATTTACGAGGAGTTTCAAAACCATGTCTCTCAGCCATTTCGACCCGTTAGCCAATCTGCGCCTGTTCGAAGACGCTTTCAGCCGGATGCTCACCGAACCCCAAACCAACCGCCCCTGGGCGCCGGCCGTCGATATTTACGAGACCGAAAACGAACTGGTCCTGAAAGCCGATTTGCCGGATGTCGACCTGAAGGACATCGACGTGCGCGTGGAAGACCAGACGCTCACCATCGCCGGCGAGCGCAAGTTCGAGAGGGAGGAGTCCGTCAAGGGCTATCACCGCATCGAGCGTAACTACGGCAGCTTTTCCCGTAGCTTCTCCGTGCCCAATACCTTCGACACCGAAACCATCGCCGCCGAGTTCAAGAACGGTGTCTTGAGCGTAACGCTCCCCAAGAAGGAAGCCGCCAAGCCGCGCCAGGTCAAAGTCGAAGTCAAGGCCTGACGCATCGAATTTCGTAAGGGCCGGGATGCCGTCGGGGGCGCCCGGCCCTATATTTGTCTATAGGGGGCCACAATGTTTCGGTTGGACAAGCTCACTCAGAAAGCCCAAGAGGCCTTGCAGCAGGCGCAGGCGATCGCCGAACAAAGCCAAAACCAGGTGATCTTCCCGCTGCACCTGCTCGTCGCCCTGGCGGAAGAAAAAGAAGGAATCGTGCGGCCGGTGCTGGCCAAATGCAATGTGCCTCCGGACGCCATCGTCGAGGAAGGCCGGCGCCTGCTCAACAACCTGCCCCGGACCTCCGGCATGCAGCCCGGCACGTATCTCTCGCAGCCGCTCAACCAGGTGCTCGAGCGCGCCTTCGACGAAGCCGGCCGTTTCAAAGACGAGTTCGTGTCCACCGAACACCTGCTCCTCTCCATTGCCGAACAGCGCGGCGACCCCGCGGGCCAACTGCTCGACCGCGCCGGCGCCACCCACGACGCCATCCTTAAAGCCCTGGTCTCGGTGCGCGGCAGCCAGCGCGTCACCGACCAGAATCCCGAATCCAAGTACCAGGCCCTGGAGCGTTACGCCCACGACCTCACCGAGTCCGCCCGCCAGGGCAAGCTCGACCCGGTGATTGGCCGCGAAGACGAAATCCGCCGCGTCATGCAGGTGCTCAGCCGCCGCACCAAAAACAATCCCGTTCTGATCGGCGAGCCCGGCGTCGGCAAGACCGCCATTGTCGAAGGCTTGGCCCAGCGCATTGTCCGCGGCGACGTCCCCGACCAGCTCAAGAACAAGCGTCTGGTGGCCATCGACCTCGGCTCGATGATCGCCGGCACCAAGTTCCGCGGCGAATTCGAAGACCGCCTCAAGGCCGTGGTCAAGGAAATCATTGATTCCAACGGCGAGATCATCTGCTTCATCGATGAGCTGCACACGCTGGTGGGGGCCGGCTCGGCCGAGGGCGCCATCGACGCCGCCAACCTGCTCAAGCCTGCCCTGGCGCGCGGCGATTTGCGCTGTATCGGCGCCACCACCCTCAACGAGTACAAGAAGCACGTCGAGAAGGACGCCGCGCTGGCCCGCCGCTTCCGGACCGTGCTGGTCGGCGAGCCTTCCGTGGACGACACCATTGCCATTCTCCGCGGCCTCAAGGAGAAGTTCGAGATCCACCACGGCGTGCGCATCAAGGATTCCGCCATCATCGCCGCCGCCGTGCTCTCGCACCGTTACATCGCCGACCGCTTCCTGCCCGACAAGGCCATCGACCTCATCGACGAAGCCGGCTCCGCCTTGCGCCTGCAAATCGGCTCCATGCCCATTGAAATCGACGACCTCGACCGCCGCATCTCGCACCTCGAGATCGAGCGCCAGGCCCTCGGCAAGGAAACCGATGCCGCATCGCGGGACCGCCTGCGCCACGTCGAAAACGAGCTCGAGCGCCTGCGCGGCGAAGCGGCCACCTTGAAGGAACGCTGGAACCGCGAGAAGGGCGCCATCATGCGCGTGCGCCAGCTCAAAGAGGAGCAGGATGCCCTGCGCCAGGAAGTGGAAAAGGCCAGCCGCGCCGGCGATTGGGAAAAGGCCGCGCAGCTACGCTACGGCCGGCTCTCGCAGATTGAGAAGGACATCCAGGCCGCCGAGCAGGAACTCGAAGCCGTCAAGGAAAACGCGCTGCTCAAGGAGGAGATCGGCGAGGACGATATCGCCCGCATCGTGGCCAAGTGGACCGGCATTCCGGTCGCGCGCATGATGGAAGGCGAAATCCAGAAACTGGTCCACATGCCCGACCGGCTCAAGGACCGCGTGATCGGCCAGGAGGAAGCCGTGCGCCTGGTCTCCAACGCCATCCTGCGCAACCGCGCCGGCCTGAGCGACCCTAACCGTCCCATCGGCAGCTTCATCTTCCTGGGCCCCACCGGCGTCGGCAAGACCGAGCTGGTGCGCGCCCTGGCCGAATACCTGTTCGACGACGAAAAGGCCATGATCCGCGTCGACATGTCCGAGTACATGGAGAAGCACGCGGTGGCCCGCATGGTGGGCGCGCCTCCCGGATACGTCGGCTTCGAAGAGGGCGGACAGCTTACCGAGCAGGTCCGCCGCCGGCCCTACTCCGTGGTCTTGTTCGATGAAATCGAAAAGGCCCATCCCGACGTCTTTAATATGTTGCTCCAGATTCTGGACGACGGCCGTCTGACCGACGGCCAGGGCCGCACCGTGAGTTTCAAGAACACCGTCATCGTGATGACTTCCAACGTGGGCACCGGAATGATCGACAAGAATACCATCGGGTTTTCGGTGCACGGCAGAGAGGGAAAAGACAAGCGTACCGACGACACGCGCAAGCGCCTGCTCGACGAGCTCCGCAAGCAGTTCCGCCCCGAATTCCTGAACCGCGTGGACGATATCATCGTATTTAATTCGTTGACCCGAGAGCACCTCAGGCAGATCGTGGACATCCAGTTGCTCAACGTGGGTAAACTCCTCAAGGACCGCAAGATCAAGCTCGAGGTCACGGCCGCGGCGAAAGACCTCTTGATCGACGACGGTTACGATCCGCAATACGGAGCGCGCCCCATGAAGCGGGCCGTCCAGCGGTTGATCCAGGACCCGCTGGCACTCAAGCTCATCAACGGTGAATTCAGCGAAGGCGACACCGTGGAAGTGGATGTCGCCGCCGGGGGAGGCGAGCTCGAATTCGCCAAACCCACCCCCGTGGAGGTGTAACCCGTCATGACCACCAACACTCTCAAGACCGCCGTACTCCTCGGCCTGCTCAGCGCTCTGCTGCTCATCGGCGGGCAGGCGCTGTACGGCCGCCAGGGCCTGTACATCGGCCTGTTTTTCGCGTTCGCCATGAACTTCGCCGGCTATTTCTTCTCCGACAAAATTGCGCTCGCGTCGTATTCCGCGCAGCCCGTCACCGAGACCGAGCACCCCGATGTGTACGCCCGAGTCGCTCCCATCGTGCAGGGCCTCTGCCACCGCATGAGCCTGCCGATGCCCCGGCTCTGGCTCATTCCCGACGACTCTCCCAATGCCTTCGCCACCGGCCGTAACCCCGCGCACGCCTCGGTGGCTTTCACCAGCGGCATCCTCCGGCTGATGAGCGACACGGAGATCGAAGGCGTGGTGGCGCACGAGCTGGGCCACGTGCTGCACCGCGACATCCTCATCAGCTCGGTCGCCGCCATGCTCGCCGCCACCATCACCGTGATGGCCCGCATGGCGTTCTGGTTCGGCGGCTCGCGCAGCGATGACGACGACCGCGGCGGCGGCATGGCCGGCGCGCTCTTTATGATGATCCTCGCACCCATCGCCGCCATGCTCATTCAGATGGCCATCTCGCGCTCGCGCGAGTACGACGCCGACGCCGCCTCGGCCCGGTACGTCGGTTCGCCTTACCCGCTCATCGGCGGCTTGCAGAAGCTCGAGACCTGGTCCAAGCGCATCCCCATGGACGCCTCCCCCGCCACGGCCCACATGTTCATCATCAAGCCGTTCACGGGCCAGAGCATGATGCGTCTGTTTTCGACGCACCCCTCCACCGAGGATCGCATCGCCCGTTTGCAGGCCATACGATGAACGAAGTCCGCGTCAACCGGAAGGCGGCCGAACGCGCGGCCTCCGGTCACCCGTGGATCTTCTCGAGCGACATCACCGATCGCAACGGCGCCCAGCCCGGTGAAGCCGTGAAAGTCGTAGACTTCCGCGGCCGCCCGCTGGGCACAGCCCATTACAGCTCCGCGTCGCAAATCGCGCTTCGCATGCTTTCTCTTCAGGTCCAGGAGATCGGCCACGATTTCTATCTGCGCCGCCTGCGCGCCGCCGAGGAACATCGCCGCGCGGTGGTGCGTCACACCGACGCTTATCGCGTGGTGCATGGCGAAGGGGATCTGCTGCCCGCCCTCATTGTCGATCGTTACGCCGATTACCTCGTCATGCAGACGCTCGATCAAGGCATGGACGCCGCCAGCAACGAAATTGCGTCCTGCCTGGCCGAAATCTTCCAGCCCCGCGGCATCGTCGCCCGCAATGACGCGCCCGTCCGCGCCAAAGAGCAGTTGCCGCTGGAGACCGCCGTGCTTGCCGGCGAAGTGCCCGAATCGGTGGCCGTCCACATGAACGGCCTGCACATGCGCGCCGACCTGCTGCGCGGCCAGAAGACCGGCATTTTCCTCGATCAGCGCGAGAACTACTTCGCCGCCGCCCGCTATGCCCGCGGCGGCAAGGCGCTCGATTGCTTCACTTCCACCGGCGGCTTCGCCCTGCACCTGGCCGCCAGGTGCGAAAGCGTGGAGGCCGTGGACAGTTCCGGCCCCGCCTTGGCCATCGCGCGCCAGAACTCCGAAGCCAACGGGATCGCCAACATTCACTTTCAGGAAGCCGATGTTTTCGACCTGCTCGCCCGCCATGACGCCGCGCGCCGCCAGTTTTTGCTGGTAGTGCTGGACCCGCCGGCCTTCGCCAAGTCCCGCGGCAACCTCAAGGCCGCCGTGAGCGGTTACCGTGAGATCAATCTTCGCGCTCTGCGCCTGCTGGCGCCGGGCGGAATCCTGGTCACCTGCTCCTGCTCGCACCACCTCAGCGAGGCGATGTTCCTCGAATTGATCGCCCAGGCCTCACTCGATGCCGGCCGCACTCTGCGCGTCCTCGAACGCCGCACGCAAGCACAGGACCACCCCATTCTGCTCACGGTTCCCGAGACGCACTACTTGAAGTGTTTGATCCTGGAGGTTGTGTAACTTGAAGTATTACTGCCCTGATTTCGTGGGGCGGGCCGCCTGGCCCGCGCATCGCTGTTAAGTTAAGGGCTGGTGGGCTTATTCCAGGTGGGTTTCGTAATAGATGTCGGCCCTTCTAAACCCCGCGGCGTTACCGAGGAGGAAGCTCGTTCAACCTCCCCGATCGGACTTCTGAACCGCACCCTGCTTACTTTCCGGTAAGGTAATCGTGGACACGTGCAACGCCAATGATCGTCTGGGGGCTGCGCCGCGAGCCGTTTACGGGATGTGCGAGTGCCCGCCGGCTTTTCTGACCTTTTCGTACTATGGTCTTGTGGGGCAAAAGGTGCTGGGCCGACATTACGCGCCGCTGGAGAACACTTGACACCATCGATCAGCGAGGTTCTGCAACAAATCTTGGAGGTGCAGGCTACGCTACACGGAGCGGGCACCGTTTCCGCCGATGCTCTTTCGGCAATAGCAGCGCACGCGAGTACGCGTCTGATTCGGAACTCCGCAGAAACCGGTTGCGGAGCCACAACGTTGGTACTTTCTCACCTCAGCCAGAACCATACGGTGTTCGCGCTCGACATCGGCAACAGCGTTTCGAGCGTGCGCCGATCAGCAATGCTTCGGCCTGGAGTTGTTACGTTCATTGAAGGTCCATCCCAACGCACGCTACCAAAGCATCACTTCTCCGAGAAGCTCCAGTTGGCCCTGATCGATGGTCCCCACGCTTACCCGTTCCCGGACCTTGAGTACTACTTTCTCTATTCTCATCTCGACACAGGAGCGCTGCTGATTCTGGACGACATCCAGATTCGGAGCATTCACAACCTCTTCGAGTTTCTGCGCTCGGACTCCATGTTTCGGCTCCAAGAGGTCGTTCGTTCGACCGCGTTCTTCATCCGAACAGAGGCTCCAACGTTTGATCCCACAGGGGACAGTTGGCACGAGCAGGGGTATAACGCACGCACGTTGATGCGGTACGACTGGAGATCGAGGTTGAAGAGCGCGTTTCCTGGTTCAGCAATGAGGCGTCTCGAGTCCTTCCGACATCGGGTAACAAATGCCAGTTCTGGCTGCTCGGTTGAGATTCACTCCCCCAATCGCGGAGATCGTATTTCTGAAGGCGGTATTGTTGCAGGCACGGCCCATCTGGCGGGAGATGCGCATCTTTGGGTCCTCGTACATCGCAAGGACGTAAATGGCTGGTGGCCTCAGGGCGGAGGGGAAATCGCCGTGGCCGGCAGCCAGTGGAGTGTACAAGTCAAGTACGGTGGTCCGGAAGATGCTGGCTGCGATTTTGAGATCGCGGCGGTAACCGTCTGCCGCCCCGTCCATGAGCAATGGGTGGAGTGGGTTCGATCTGTACAGGCGACTGGGGTTTACCCTCCCGTGCAATTACCGAGGCCAGGAGCGGCACTTTCAGCGGAGTATCGGACGGTTACAAAAAGATAATGTCTCGTTCCCGAATGATGGGATGCGTTTGCGTCCGGTAGACGGCGTTCTTGAACCCGACTGTAATCCGGGCGATCCACAGGTCGAGGCAAATGATTCACTTCGCTGCGTAGTCGTCCTGTAGAAGTGGCCTAGGCGACACGCAACGAGCGGATTACCCGTGAGTCGTCGCGAAGGATTTACCGATCCCCGACGATTCAGCAGCGATGTCCCGCCGCGCGCTTACTCTAACACCTATGTCCTGGCCCACGGCCGACCCCCTGGTCGGCCGGCTGTGGGACAGACCATCGCCTGGCGTGGTCTGTCATTATTCCACCCGGAACGAATCCACATCCACAAACTGCCCCGTGGAACGAGGATTGTTCTGGCCCGCCACCCGAATCACAACGACGTGCTTGCCAGGCCCCAGGCAGCAAAACCTGGACGTGCTCTGCCATTCGACGGTTGGAGAATACAGATCGATGGTGCCTTTGCTGGCTCCGTCGATGGTGATCTGTGCCAGACCTCGATTGGGGGCTTTGGTGTACACGTAGGTCAGCGCCTTTCCTTCAAAGGCGAGGGCCGCTTCGGCGCCCGGGATATCGGTGAAGCTGACGGTGTGCAGGAACGGGCCATCGAATTCGTCGCTGTTGGTCCAGTCCCCGCGATAGCGGATGGCGGGATCGAAATCGTCGTAGACTCCCGGCGGAACCACTACCTCGGGCCGGCCTGCCGCGCGCGCCGCCGCGCCGGCGGCTTTCTTGCCACATCCCGCGTCCAGCCGCGCCAGGTAGAAATCGCCGGCTTCGAATTCCGGCGTGGTGCAAGCCGCCAGCAACTCCCGCAAGGCCGGCGGCTTGGCATACTCGCCGGGTGCGGGCTTGCGCGCGATGAAGTACTGGACTCCCCAGTGTTGCACCAGCCGGAGCATCGCCGGCGTATCAAGGGTCCGGCGAATCTGGTCGAAAGTCGCAAACTGATGCCAGTGATTCTCGTACACTTCGCCGGTGAGGCCGGCGATATCGCTGTCCGCCGTGAGCAACACCGCGGCATGCGGGTGCGCCCGGTTGAAATACGCAATCACCACCCGGATGGGAGCGGCGACCGCCATGTAACGTTCCCTCTCGGCCCGGGAGAATGGCAAGCGCAAGCAGAAGTCCTTATGGTAGTAACTCGAAGACGGAAGAAAGTAAGCGTTCACAGCCGTGCACGCGACGACGTAGCAGATCAACACGCGCGCCATCCAACGCTGGCGGCCGCTCAGCCAGCCCAGCAGGGCCGCGAACGGCACCGACAGAAGCGGCAGCGCCGCGTACAGGTAGCGCGCGTTCGGCTCGGATCGCATGATGATGATCGCGGCGCCCAGCGCCACCACGGCGCCGCTCACCGCGGGCCTACGCCTGACCACCAGTAGCGCCATCAGGCCCAGCGGCGCCAGTATCAGGTACTGGAAACCGAAAGAGCCGTCTTGCCCTTCGTAAGTCTGGTTGCTGTGAAACGTCAAGTCGAACGGAACGCGCCAACTCAGGGACCGGCGAAAGCGGTCGTCTCGAATGTCCGCCGCTGGATCCAGCAGAGGCGAACGAAATCTCTCGTTCATGAAGGGGAACAGCGGATTTCCGGTTTTGCGCCAGGCGATGGCGTAGCTCGGCAGCGCCGTCAGCAGGAAGAGCAAGGCTGCCACCGCGCATGCGGCCGCCGGCTTCCCTCCCATCGATTTCCAGTGCCGGCGCGCTTCCACCACCACAAATGGCAAGGCCACCACCAGAAATGCCACGGCCCCCACCTTGGTGGTTATGGCCGTTCCCGCAAGCACCGCCGCCAGGTAGAGGAATCGTTTTTCACGACTCTCTCCGAAGCGCCAGATGGCGGTCATCATCCCCAGCACCATGGCCGCCACCACGTTTTCGACAAAGAGCTCGCCGGTGACCAGTTGGACCATCGGCGTGGTCGCAAATAAAGCCAGGATGAGGAAGCCCACGGACGGCGCCACCCAGCGGCGCACCGCGCAGTACAGCAATGCCTCCACCAGCAGCAGCATGGCGAAGTTCAGCAGGCGCGCCGCATACTCGCCACCGAAAAGATACGCGATCGAGTACGACCAGTCCGCGCCCATGGGCATGACCGCCCAAAGGAACCGGCTGGGCTCAAATGTCAGCGTGTGGTTCGCCGCAATGTTGGCGGGGACGGCCAGGTGCATGGCCAGACCATCCGCGCTGGCTTCCGGCTTGGTCACCACGAACCAATGCATGAGGAGCACGAAGATCAGCAGTGCGAAGGCGGCGCGCTCGCCAGGGGGGCGCAACTCGGTGGAACAAATTCTTCCGGCCCAGTACGCCAACCTTCGCCATACGCCTCGCAGGTCCCATGCCACCGGGGCTGCCAGCAACACCGCCCAGAGCGCCGGATAATTCACCGGCAGCCGGGCCAGCAACGTCATCAGAAAAATGTAGACACCCGTCCCAAGCAAGGTCGCGCAGAGATGCGTCTCGATCGACTCCTCTTTGGCCCGGCCTAGAAGCCGGGAACCCAACGCGCACGATGAGATGAGAAAAAAGGCCGTGGCCAGCAAAGGCTGTGGACCAACCGCCAGCGCCGTGCCGAGGATGGCGAACCCGGAGATCAGTGCGGCAAACGTCCAGGGAACCATCAGAAGAATCGGCACGGCGACCGCCAGAAACACTCCCGCGAATTTGGCCAGCCTCTGCAACCCAATGGGCTCCCAGATGTGCTGAGAAAACAAATGGCCCGTGCGAAATCCGTATACTTCCAGGCCCAGCGCGCCCAGAAACACGAGAAAGATCAGCCACGCGCCCCACGGCCAGCGAGCGGCCGGCCTCGGCCCACCGCTCTCTGACGTTCGCGGCTCGGAAACGGCCGACGTCCGCGTGCCGGCCCCCCGGCCCCCGGCCCCCGGCCCCTGGCCCCCAGCCCCCGCCTGCGGCTTGAAAATGAACACGCGCTGAATCGCAAAATTGGCGAAGAAGAGAATCGTTTCCACCACGAGCTTGGCGGAAACCGGATTGATGCGCAGCCTCGCGGAAAGGAACTGGATGCCGGCGTAGGAAACCGCTCCGCTCCCCAGCACCAGCAAAAGATACTTCGGCAAAACCGCCTTGTGGCGCTGCTTGGAATAGAAGACCGAGCTTCGCACCATCGAATAATTGAAGCCCACAGCGAACACCCTGCCCAGAATCTGCGATCCGAGGACATGGCCCCAGTGCCGGAAGGCCAGATAGAAGACCAGGTTGTCCAGCAGAGCGGTCATCAGCGAGACGGAGCTGAACCGCAGCAGGACGAAGTAGATCTTCATCGAGTCGATGATCGGATTGAAGTGCGAAGACTTGTTCCCCGCCTCGTAAATGGTCTGGATCGGCTCTTCCACCACAGGGATCGACAGGTGGTGCGCGGCGATGAGCATCTCCAGCTCGTACTCGTAGCCTGTCGATTCGATTCGCAGGATCGGCAGCAGAAGGCTGGCCGGAATCCCGCGCAAACCGGTCTGCGTGTCCGTCAGCTTTTGGCCGATCAGGGCATGCACCACCATGCGCGTGACGGTATTGCCAAAGCGGCTGCGCAACGGCACATCTCCATCGAAAGCGCGGCACCCCAGAACCAGGCAGTCCGGCCGCGCCAGCAGAGTGCTGGCAATGCGCTCGATGTCGTCGGGATGGTGCTGGCCGTCGGCGTCCGCGGTGACGATTCCCGCCAGCCCGGGAAAAGCGCACAGCGCATAATTGATGCCGGTCTTCAGCGCGGCGCCCTTGCCCAGATTCGTGGCATGCCGGACCACGTGAACGTTGGGGAATGCCCCGGCACGGGAGAACACGTCCTGGTATTCCGGGCCGCTGCCATCGTCCACAATCACGATTGCGGGCATGGCCTTGGCCGCGAGGGCCCGGACCAGATCTGGCAGGGATGTGGAGGGCCGATATGCTGGTATCAGTACCGCAAATCGAGTGGTCGGTTCACCATTCATTTCTGGTCGGTAGAGAGCCGGGGCTGACTCTTCAACTACACCACGCGCGCAAAACGAAATGCAACCAGCCGCGCGCCGTCGTGCGATGATGAAAGCTCCCGATGTCTTCCGCAAACCCCAAGCAGGAGTGGCTCGCCGCGGCGCGCGCGGCCATGGAAATCGAAGCGGCTTCGCTCTCGCGCGCCGCCGGCCGGCTAGGCGATGAGCTGATCCAGGCGGTGGACCTGATTCTGGCGCATCCGGGCAAGGTGGTGGTCACGGGGATCGGGAAATCGGGCCACATCGCGCGCAAGATTGTGGCGACGCTTTCGAGCACCGGCACCGCGTCCGTGTACCTGCATCCGGCCGAGGCGGTCCATGGTGATCTGGGCATCTACACGCCGGGCGATCCCACGGTTCTGATCTCCAAGAACGGCACTTCCGCCGAGCTGCTGGCGCTGGTGCCGCTGTTGCGCGAATTCCAATCGCCCTTGATCGGCATTCTGGGCAACCGCGCCTCGCCCTTGGCGGCGCAGATGGACGTGCTGCTGGACGCTTCGGTGGAGCGGGAGGCCGACCCCGACAACCTGGCGCCCACGGCCAGCGCCGTGACCGCGCTCGCCACGGGGCACGCGCTGGCCATCGCCCTGATGCGCGCGCGCAATTTCACTCCGCAAGAGTTCGGGCGGTTCCACCCCGGCGGGCAGCTCGGCCGCAACTTGCGGCTCAGCGTGCTCCAGGCGATGCACAGCGGCGACGAGGTGGCCTCGGTGGCGCCGGACGCGTCGCTCAAAGAAGTGATCATCGCCATGACGCGCCGTCCGCTGGGCGCGGCCTGCGTGGTGGGGCCCGGCGGCGCGCTGGCCGGGATCATCACCGACGGCGACCTGCGGCGCGCGCTCACCAGCCACGACGATATCCGTGGCCTGCGCGCCCAAGATGCCATGACGCGCACGCCCGTGACCATCGGCCCGGAGGCCACCCTGGCGGAGGCGCTGGAACGCATGGAGCGCCGCCCCTCGCAGATTTCCGTTCTCCCGGTGGTGGACGAGTCCGGCTTGGCGCTCGGGCTTCTCCGCATCCACGACATCTATCTGGGATCCCGCTAGTTCGTCGGAACGCTTGGTTCTAGTACTCCTAAAACTATCGCCCGCAATAGCACTAACAGATCCTGTTGACCTGTTACTCGAAAAATGCCTATACTACGCGCGACTGGAGGTCTTGTATGTTTTCTCCGCGTATCTACGTCAGCATAGTTGTCCTCACATGGGCTTTTTTGGCCCCGGCCACTCTGCCCGCCAGTGTTGTCAACGTCTACCCGGGCGACCCCAACTGGTGGGCTTTTCAAACCGGGAGCTCCTCCGTTGAGATAACCGGAACGAACCCCAGATCGGGAAACGGTTCTCTCGAGTTCTTTGGAGGGACCACCGGCTATTCCAATTTCCTCAGGGATCTCTCTTACTTAGACGAAACTTGGGGGGACCTGAATGCGCTGAGCCTCGACTGGTACGTCGATTCTGTCAGCGGCTATGCCGGACACCCGAACCCCGCGCTTGAGCTCCACTGGACGGAAGGTTACTTCTACGTGTCCTGGGCGGGCGGCACGGGTGTTACGGACACCTGGCAGACCACGGATTGGAAGAGTTTGCTCTCGCTTGATACGGGCATCCCGGGAACTACCCCGCCGGGCTCGATGGGGGAAATTCCAAGCACTGCCACATTGGTTTCGCTCCATCTCCGGTCGGCCACCAACAACCCTCTCGACAACCCCGGACCAACCTGGCACGCTTTTGTGGACAACGTCACTCTTGGATTCACTGGCCAGTCTGTGACCTTCAATTTCGAAGAGTCCGCGGTTCCTGAGCCTGGTTCTGTGCTCCTGTTTGCTTCCGGGCTGGGTCTGGCCGCACTCGTGCGAAGGGTTAGCGGAGGGTTGGCTCACCCAGGGTCACGTTGGCGCTGACGATTTCACGTTGGAAGTACCTTCCATGAGTGAACTCAGCAGGTTTCAGACTGGCTTCGGCCTAACCTTGCTTACCGCCGCGCTTCTCGTCATGGCCCAAACTGCATCCGCCAGCACGCTGTACTGGATCGAAGGAATCGGCATTCTGCCCGGCGGCGACCAGAGCTGGGCGCACGGCATCAACGCGTCCGGCACGGTTGCCGGCACATCCCGCATCGGGGTTGTCTGGGCCCCCGCCGACGCCGTCGTGTACGGCGCAGGAGGCCTGGTAGACCTGAACATCTCCACCGGGTGGCCGCACAACGACAATTCAGCGCTGAACATCAACGACGCCGGGCAAGTTGTCGGCATCATCGCGAACGGCGGCTTCGGCGGTTTCCGCGCTTTCCTGAAGACCGGTTCGCAGGTTGTCGAGGGTGCCGATCTGGTCTCCGGCGTCTTCAGTTCAGCTTACGACATCAACAACGAGGGTCAGATTGTCGGATTCCACACAGCCGACATCTATTCGCACGATCTGGCGTACTTCCGATCCGCGGGCGGAAGCGTAACGGAGATCGGAACGCTCGGCGGCGATACTTCGTCCGCCAACGCCGTCAATGATTACTCTGACGTGGTAGGCTCGGCGGCAACCGCGAGCGGAGCCACGCACGCCTTCTTCTGGACGGCAGCGGGCGGGATTCAAGATCTCGGAACGCTTCCTGGCGGGTCCCAGAGCGCCGCGTACGATATCAACAACTCCGGGCAGGTGGTCGGTTCGGCCGACGGCCACGCGGTGCTCTGGCAGAGCGGCGTCATCCAAGACCTGGGGATGCTCCCGGGAACCACCAGCAGCGTGGCCTACCACATCAACAGCGCCGGCCAGGTGGTGGGGTCTTCGTGGATCCCGGGTAGCAGCGGCTCCGGGCATGCGGTGATCTGGATTGACGGTCAAATCTACGATCTGAATGCTCTGATTTCGCCGGATTCGGGCTGGGTTCTCGGGGAGGCGGTCGGAATGAACGATGCCGGTCAGGTCGTGGGCAACGGCGTCTTCAATGGCGTCGGGGAAGGATTTCTTTTGACGCCCGCGGGCGGCGAAGGCGCGGGCGTTCCCGAACCTGGCACCGTGTTCCTCATCCCCGTGGGTCTCGGTGCGGTTGCCTGGATTTTGCGTCGTTCCGGCTCGATCTTCAACGCCCCGCGGGAGCAGTGACGCGGTTCCCTCGATGGCCGGCTTCCGTCACCTTGTAATCGGCAGGCGGCTCAAACAAGGAATTCGGCGGTTCGCTGCGGCTGATG
>Ga0187850_10002487_pt1 | contig 16999 bp, 14 predicted proteins | sample June2016WEW_4_15_FD_132436 | JGI IMG/M metagenome (GOLD analysis project Ga0187850, IMG submission 132436) | Peatland microbial communities from SPRUCE experiment site at the Marcell Experimental Forest, Minnesota, USA - June2016WEW_4_150 | ecosystem: Environmental > Terrestrial > Soil >... | reverse complement strand
TCGCTATTTTGGGAAGCTGGAAGAAGTCACCGCAGCCGTCGAATCGGAGTTCGCAACCTGGGACAGGCGGAACGACACCCTCCGTCGTCTATGCGCAATTACTTAAGCCGTTGTGTTTAGTACCGTCAGCCCCGGGGCAGGCAATTCCACTGGCGCCTCAGTCCCAGGCTCTGGAACGGCTACATCTACCCAGTTCGAGGCGTCGGACAGGGCGGAGCAGAGACGCTCAAACTGAACGGCAGGCAGTTCTTCAACCGTGTGTCTGGCGAGTGGCCCGCCCGTCCTGAGGTTCGCTGGGACTATCGCGACTTTGCCGTCGGGAGGCATCCCCGCCTGCTCCCACGTCACCAGAACGCGCCTTCCGAGCTCTGCTTGGTCAGGATTGCGGGAATACGCCCCTTCATCGACGGTTGGGGACCAGTCACCGTCGGTTACTCTGAGTTCCCTGACCGTTCCGACAGGTCCGATCCGCCACTTGAGCAAGAACGGGATCACCTTGTCACCCACGCGCATCTGGTTGAGGCGGTCACGGGTCCACGCCCAGCCGCTGTTCTCTGTTCCACCCGCAAGACCGAACTCTGGTGGAGGCCACCCGACAGCTACACAGTTCTCCCGGTACCAACGCGCCCATAGGCCACCCGTGACATGGGGTTCAGGACAGATTACGATCCAATAGGATGCCATTCCACCCGTAATCATACGCTGTGCTGTGCATTGGTGTAAAGGATTGCCAAATTCCTAGGCTGGAATGCACCCCGGGGCCCATCCCACAGGCCCCACCCAGGCATCGACGTTCGTAGTCTTTGACGTTGCGATGCGACAGGGTCTGAAGAGACCGGACAAAACGGGCAGCCAACCCTGGTGTTGAGACCCGCACATCCCCCCGCCCTCAACGACCAGTGTTCTCGGTCCCTGTCCGGGGGCGTCCGGCCCGCGCTGCCTTCACCAGGAGCCGCAGGGCCTGGTTGACGGACTCGGAATCGGGGAACGCCGCCGCGACGTCCGGTTCGAGCAGCACGAGGTTTGTCCCGGCAGCGTAGCGCTTCGCGTAGCGGCCGCGTTTGCCCCCGGAGAAATCGTATTCGTCCCGCATCGCCGGCTCAGCTCTCCTCATAGGTCTTCCTCTCCAGTTTCGTCGGTTTCCTGGCGGTAATCAAGCGCAGGCGATTCCTGCGGTCCGCGTGCACCACTACCAGAAGCCTTCGCCTCGCCGACATCCCCATCGTGATGAAGCGGTCTTCGGTCCCCGAGTGGTCCGGATCGGAGATCGTGATCGACAGAGGGTCCCCAAACACCGTGGTCGCCTCTGCGAAAGAAACGCCATGCGTCCCAAGATTCGCTCGCGCCTTATTAGGGTCCCACTCGAAGACCAGGGCCACAGCCAAGAGCGTAGCATTGCCGCCACCCGCGTGGGGCAAGCCACAGGCTTATCATGAAAGCGTGCCCTACCAAGTCACGCTGATCCCCGGCGACGGCATCGGGCCGGAGGTCGCGCAGGCCACCGTGCGCGCCGTGGATGCCACCGGGGTGCGCATCGAGTGGGAATGCATCGAGCTGAACTCCAAAGCCCTCGAGGCCGCCGGCGGGGAGATCCCGCAGCACGTCTTGGATTCGCTCGACCGCACGCACATCGGACTGAAAGGCCCCGTCACCACTCCCATTGCCGGCGGCCATCAAAGCGTCAACGTGCAGTTGCGCAAGCGGCTCGATTTGTTCGCGAACTTCCGCCCCGTCCGCAGCTTCCCCGGCATCCGAACGCGCTACAGCGACGTTCACATCGACATCGTCATGTTCCGCGAGAACACCGAGGACCTCTACGCCGGCCTGGAGCACGAGGTGGTCAAGGACGTGGTCACCAGCCTCAAGGTAATCACGCGCGTGGCCTCGCTGCGCATCGCGCGCTATGCCTTCGAGTACGCCCGCCGCGAGCAGCGCCGCAAGATCCACGCCATTCACAAGGCCAACATCATGAAGCTCGGCGACGGCCTGTTCCTGCGCTGTTGCCGCGAGGTGGCCCGCGACTATCCCGAGATCGAATACAAGGAGCTGATCGTCGACAACGCCGCCATGCAACTGGTCATGCGGCCCGAGATCTTCGACGCGCTGCTGATGCCCAATCTCTACGGCGACATCGTCTCGGACCTGGTGGCGGGGCTGGTGGGCGGGCTAGGCATCGTCCCGGGCGCGAACTTCGGCGAGCGGCACGCGGTCTTCGAGGCGGTCCACGGCAGCGCGCCCGACATCGCGGGCAAGGGGATCGCCAACCCGACCGCTCTCATGCAGTCGGCGGCATTGATGCTCGTGCATATCGGAGAAGGAGAAGCGGCCCGCCGGCTACAGTCCTCGATCGAGTGGGTCTACGCGGAAGGCCGCCACCTGACGCCCGACGTCGGTGGCTCGGCCTCCACCGCCGAGTTCACCGAGGCCGTGATTCGCGGGTTGGCGAAGAACTAACGCCCGCGGGCCGTTCGAGAAACCGGCGCACCGCACTCGCGACCTTGGTCTCTTCGCAGTTCGGAGCAAGGTGGCCGCAGTTGTCGTCCAGCTCCAGCGTTTCGGCGTGCAGACGACGCGCGAAGTCCAGCGCGGGCCCCGGCGTAACTACGTGGTCCGTCCTGGAGACAATCACCAGAACCCTCGCTTTCACCACCGCCGCGGCGGCGTCCATCGAGCCTCCAAAACCCTCCGACACATCCAGGCCCATCATGGCCTGCACTTGCCGGAGCTTGTTATTGGCGTCGACGCCTATGGCGCTCGTCCGGGCGTTCCGGAGTTGCTCGAAGACCTGCTGCCGCGTGGTGTGCTCGTTGTAATACTCGGGCGTCCTCAACAGGATCGCACCGAACTCGACTTCGGCGGCGCGTGCCGGACTCTCCGAGTATTCGCCGTCCTGCCAGCCGCGGTCATTCACGATCGCGTCGATCTGCGCCTGCCAATGCATCAGGTCGTACGGCGCCAGCCGCGGCGACCCGACAATCGGAATCGCCGCGTCCATGAAGTCCGGGTATGAGACCATCCACTGAAAGGTCTGCATCCCTCCCATGGAGGTTCCCATGACCGCCTTCAGATGATCGATGTGCAACGCCCGGGCCAGCAGCTCATGCTGGCTCTCGACCATGTCGCGGATCGTGAACTTCGGGAACTTCATTCGCGGCTGCAAGCGGCTGTTCGACGGCGACGAGGAGACGCCGTTGCCCAACGCTTCCACCGCGATGACAAAGTATCCGGACAAGCCCAGAGACCCGCCCGGGCCGACGGCGGACCTCAGTTGCTCCGTCGTGCCATTAGCCCACGTCGGGAACAGAATCGCGTTGGATCTGTCCTTATCGAGCTGGCCGAAAGTCCGGTATCCAATTCGGCACTCGCGGATGACCTCCCCGCTGCCCAGCTTAAAATCCCCGAGTTCGGCAAACCGCAGTTCCTGAGCGGCGGCAGAGCCTGTCAGGAGTGAAGAGAGGAGCACAAGGCGAACGAACGTCATACGAATTCCTCCCCTGGCGAGCGTCTGCCGCCGCGATCAGCAGGTTGGCGAAAGATTGACGCCTACAGCCCCTTGGCAGCCAGGAACTTCAGCAGATCCACCACGCGGCAGGAGTAGCCCCACTCGTTGTCGTACCAGGCAACCACCTTCAGCAGGTCCCCGGCCAGCACCTTGGTCAGGCTGGCGTCGACGATCGAGCTGTTGGGATTGTGCAGCATGTCGGTGGAAACCACCGGGTCCTCGGTGTAGGCCAGGATGCCCTTCAGCTTACCCTCGGCAGCGCTCTTCAACGCGGCGTTCACTTCCTCGGCCGTGACGCTCTTCGCGATCACTGCGACCAGGTCAACCACCGATACGTCGGGCGTCGGCACGCGCAAGGAGTAGCCGTCCAGCTTGCCCTTCAGCTCCGGCATCACCAGCCCGATGGCCTTGGCGGCTCCGGTCGTGGTAGGGATCATGTTGATGGCCGCGGCGCGCGCCCGCCGCAAGTCCTTGTGCGGGAAATCCAGCACGTTCTGGTCGTTGGTGTAGCTGTGGATCGTGGTCATCGATCCCTTCAGGATGGTGAAGTTCTCGTGCAGCACCTTCACCACCGGCGCCAGGCAGTTGGTCGTGCAGGACGCGTTGGAGATGATGTTGTGCTTGGCCGGGTCGTACGCGCTGTCGTTGACGCCCAGCACCAGCGTGATGTCCTCGTTCTTCGCCGGGGCCGAGATGATGACCTTCTTCACTGTCCCGCGCAGGTGCTTCGAGGCCTGCGTCGCATCAGTGAACTTCCCGGTCGATTCGATGACGATCTGGGCGCCCAACGAGTTCCAATCCAGCTCCGCCGGATCCTTGATCGCGAACACCCGCAGCTTCTTGCCATTGATCGAGATCGAGTCGCCTTCCTCCTTCACCTCGGCGTCCAGCCGTCCCAGCACCGAGTCGTACTTCAGCAAATGAGCCAGGGTTTTCGTGTCGGTGAGGTCGTTGCAGGCGACGAATTCAATCTCCGGATCGTTGAAGCCCGCGCGCACCACGTTGCGGCCGATCCTGCCGAAACCATTAATCCCTACTTTAACTGCCATGTTGAGCTTCTCCTGAGGTCTGATGGAATAACCCTCAATGATAACAAAGAACACCGCACCGAACCGCGACCGTCAGGGAGCGGTCTTATCGCGGCGGTTCGATGGGCGGCGCCTGGGTGCCCAGCCCGGCGTAGGTTTCCTTCACCTTGATCGCTTTGTTGCCGTTGAAGGTGACGAAGACGATCTTGCCCGGCGGCGTGCCGTAGATCCAGTCCTCGGTTTCAACGCCGTCTTTGACCTCGCGCACCTTGCGCACCGGCCGGCCCAGCGCCAGCAGCACCTGGTCGCGATCCATCCCCTCCACCGCGCGCTTCTCCTTCACCGCCTGCTGGATTTCCGGCGGCAGGCTCTCCATGAACGTCTCGGTCGCCGTGCGCTTCTCGAAGTCCAGCACCGGCGCGAGCATCTTCTTGATCTGGGCCGCCTTTACCGCGGGCACCGGCCCGTGAAACAGCAGCGCGATCGAAGTGCCCCCCGGAGCGTTCGACTGTCCCTTAGAGATCGGCGCCGTCTGCCCGCCCATCCCGATTTGGATCCGATCGCGCCATCTCGGCTTGCCGCTGTTGAACCCGCCGTTGATGGCCAGGACGAGCTTGTCGCTCTCGATATCGACTTTGGTCACCTGCACCAGGTCGCCGACCCGCGCCGCCGGGCCGAGCTCGCGCCCTACCGCCTCCCAGGCCTTCTTGTCGTAGGCGCCCCCGCTGTCGAACTCCAGCGCCTTTCTCGAGCGCGGCAGCGGCGCCTTCACAGTCGCGTACTCGGCCGTCAGCCCGCGAATCAACTCGATCCGTTGCTGATCGGTGAGCTTCTGGGCGCCGCACAGGGGGATCAGAAGGAGAACCAGAGAGAGCGACATGCATCTACGCATCGGCATTGCTCCTCTGTCGGGCTACTCGTCCTCCCACCGCTCGCGCAGCAGGTAGGGCCTCTGCCGCCGGACCGGGGCCTTCAGCGCCAGCCACGCGAACAGCAGCACCACCATCAGGCTGGTCGCCAGGCCGCCCTCCGGCCCGTAGTCGCCCCCGCCCCACACCGAGGCCACTTTCCACTGCATCTTGTAGCCCGTCACATTCATTGTAAGCCCACTCAGATTGGCCCCGAGCAGCGGAAGCACCCAGTTCCAGCCCACGTGCAGCCCGATCGGCAGCCACAGGTCCCCGCTGCGGTAGAACGCGTACCCCAGCAGCACGCCCCACAGCCCGGTGTTCGCCAATCCCAGGGTGGTGACGTGCGGGTTCCCGGCATGCAGAAGGGCAAACAGCACACTCACCGGAAGGATGGTGGCAAACGGCCCTAACGCTCCCATCAAAACCTGAAACCCGTACCCGCGCAGCAGCACTTCTTCGCCCATCGCCCCAAACAGCAGGATGACGAGCAGCACCACGATGGCCCCCCAATCGACCTGTTGTCCGGCTACCCGAGTGATCTCGGCCGCGCCCTCCAGCACCGGTCCAAGCACTACGATGAGAGCCGCGACCACACCGCCGACCAGTCCCAACACCACGTTGCGAACCGAACTGGGATTCCACACCAGGCCCAGATCGACCAGCGACCGGTGCTCGAAGATGCGCATCGCCAGCTCGTTCGACACGCTGGCGGCGCAGAACACGAGCAGGGGCGCCGCGATCACCATCGGCAGGTTCGAGAGAACGATACCGAACAACAAGTAGCTGGCGAGCGCCAGAAAAACATAGACCCCCACGCGCAGGGCCGTCTGGAGCGCTTTCTCCGGCAGTCGGAAATTCATTCCACCGTAACCTTGGCCCCTCTGGGCGCAACGCGGATGGGAACGAGCGTCGCCCCTTCCCGCTCGATGGCCTCCGACACCCGCTGACTGGCGCCGCGCTCGGCCAGGAAGAACACGCAGCCGCCGCCGCCCGCGCCGCAGGCCTTCGCCCCGGTCGCTCCCGCCTTCCGCGTCACCGCCACCAGGCGGTCGATCAGCGGCGTCGAGATACCGGGGGCGTTCCTGCGCCGGTGCGACCATTCCTCCCGCAACAGCCGTCCCACTTCGCTCCAGTCGCTCTTCTGGAGCGCGCCGCGCATGGCCTGCGCGATCGCCGCGATTTCGTCGAAGTTCCGGTGCACCCGGCGGTCGCCGCCGATGTGCGCTTTCATGACCTCCCAGTTGTTGATGCCCGAGTTCCGCGGCACGCCCGTGTAAGCCAGAACAATGCGCGCGTTGAAATCCCGCGCGTCCACCGGGATCTTCTGGCGCACGATCCCCGCCACCCCCAACTCGATCGCGCTCACGCCGCCGTACATCGCCGGGTAGTAGTCCTGCGAGCCGGTTGGCACCCGGATGATCTGCGCCTCGATGTTCTGCGAGATCTCGCGCAACTGCTCCAGCTTGTATCCCGCCCCGATCAGCCGGTTCAAGGCGCAGGCGATCGCGATAATCAGCGCCGACGACCCGGATATCCCCGCACCCGGCGGGGCCTCCGAGTCGGTTCGCAGCTCGAACCCCGTCCGCGGCGCGAAGAAGCGCACCACCTGCGCCGGCAGCGGCAGCTTGTACCTGGTGGCCGCTTCGAGCGCCTCCAGCGACTCGAACGACTCCGCGATCCCCAGGACCTTCGAGCTCACAAGGATTCTGCGATCGGAACGGGTTTCCAGCACGCAGCGCGTGTAGCGGTCGACGGCGAAGTTCACCGTTACCGCGTTGGCGTGGTAGAGGTACAGGGGCCAGATGTCGAGGGTTCCGCCCGCCAGGTCCACCCGGCAAGGCGCTTGGGAGGCGATCTTCATAGCGAAACGACCACTATATCAGCGGCGCTGCCGCGCCGCTGGCTTGTAGCATGTGGCTCGTGGCCTGTGGGTCCCACAACCGCTCGCCCGCTGCCGCACCTGAGGGCACGGTAGGAGCGCCAGCCAGTGAATCGTCGCGAAATCCACAGGCAGCTTGTAGCATGTGGCTCGTGGCCTGTGGGTCCCGCAACCGCCCACCCGCTGCCGCACCTGGGGGCACGGTAGGAGCGCCAGCCAGTGAATCGTCGCGGAATCCACAGGCAGCTTGTAGCATGTGGCTCGTGGCCTGTGGGTCCCACAACCGCCCACCCGCTGCCGCACCTGGGGGCACGGTAGGAGCGCCAGCCAGTGAATCGTCGCGGAATCCACAGGCCACAAGCCACAAGCTACAAGCCAGCTACAAGCCAGCCACAAGCTGCTACACTAGCCCCCAGGGGAGGACCTGGCATAAGGGCCGCGACAAAAGGCAATTCAGATGTTTAATAGGAATTACGGGCGAATACCGTAAGCGGATTCGTAAGAAGATTATCCCGAGCCGGCGCTGCTAAACTTTCGACGGCCCCCGCCGATGAAATCAGTATGCAAGAGAGGCGCTTGGAAGCGCGGTTGCTCTGTGCGGACCTGATCGATGTCCACTGGACGGACAAGTCCGGGCGAAGCCACACCGCCCTGGCCAATCTCGAGGACATCTCCCTTTCGGGCCTCTGCCTGCAAATGGACATGCCCGTGCCCCACGAGACCGTGCTTCGGATTGCCCATCCCAAGACCGAGCTCGCGGGCCGGGTGCGCTACTGCGTGTTCCGCGAGACCGGCTACTTCCTGGGCGTGCAGTTCGAGCCCGGTTTCCGCTGGACACGGCGGCACTTCTGTCCCAAGCACTTGCTGGATCCGCGCCGTCTGGTGGCGCTGAGCGTCAAGCGGGCGGTGAAGAAGCGCGAAGCCCGGCAAAAGCCCCCCGCTCAGTAGCGGCACAGCCAGCGCGCCTTCTCCAGCACTTTCTCCGCGTTGGGCAAGAACGCCTCCTCCAACGGCGGGCTGAAGGGGACCGGCGTATCGGGCGCGGCGATGCGCACCACCGGCGCATCCAGGTACTCGAAGGCCCGCTCGGCGATGCGCGCGGCCAGCTCTGCTCCAATCCCTCCGGTGAGGGTGTCCTCATGCAGCAGTATCGCCCGGGAGGTCTTCCGCACACTCTCGAGCACCGTCTCCTCGTCGATGGGCAACACCGTTCGCAGGTCGATGATCTCGGTCGAGACGCCCTCGCGCTCCAGGGTTTCGGCGGCCTCCCGCGCCACGTAAAGCATGGCGCCGTAGGTGATGATCGAGAGGTCCGTGCCCTGGCGGAACACCGAGGCCTTGCCAATCGGCACCGTATACTCGCCCTCCGGGAGGTCCTCCTTAATCCGGCGGTAGAGCCCCTTGTGCTCGAAGAAGATCACCGGATCGTTGTCCCGGATCGCCGATTTGATCAGCCCCTTGGCGTCGTATGCCGTCGCCGGCGTCACCACCTTCAAACCCGGCACGTGCGCGAACCACGCTTCCGGATTCTGCGAGTGGAACGGCCCGCCGTGAATTCCGCCCCCGGAGGGCGCCCGCACCACCATCGGCACCGCGGCGTTCCAGCGGTAGCGGCACTTGGCCGCGAAGTTCACCACCTGGTCGAACCCGCAGGTGATGAAATCGGCGAACTGCATCTCGGCCACCGGCCGCAGCCCCATCAGGCTGGCCCCAATCGCCGCCCCGACGATGGCCGACTCCGAGACCGGCGTGTCGACCACCCGGCGCTCGCCGAAAGCTTCGAACATGCCCGCGGTCACCTTGAAAGCGCCCCCGTAGACCCCGATGTCCTCGCCGATGAGGAACACGTTCGGGTCGCGCTCCATCTCCTCCCAAATGCCCTGCCGGATCGCTTCCAGGTAAGTCGTGGTCATGGCTCACCCCTGCTCGTAAACGTCTTTGAGCGCCTCGGAAGCGTCCGGGAATGGGTTCCGCTCGGCCCACGCCTGGGCCTCGTCGACCTCTTCGAGGATGTGGGCGTAGGTCGCGTCGATGTCCGCCCGCGAGGCGAACCCCTTAGCCAGCATCAGCCGCTCCAACTTCTGGATCGGGTCCTTTTCCGCCCATTCCGCAAACAGGTGCTTGGGGACGTACTCGGCCGCGTCGTGCGCGGAGTGCCCGGTCATGCGGAAGGTCTTGCACTCGACCATGTACGGGCCCCGCCCCGCATGCACGTGCGCCTTGGCCCGTTCGGTCGCCCGGTAGACCGCGAAAACGTCGTTGCCATCCACGATCTCGGCCGGTATTCCGTAGGCCGGCCCGCGGTCGGCTACGTTGGCGCAGGCCATCTGCTTCTCGAGCGGAGTGGAATAGGCGTAAGCGTTGTTATTGCAGATCAGCACCAGCGGGAGCTTCTGCACGGCCGCGAAGTTCACCCCCTCGTGCCAGTCGCCGCGGCTGGTGGCCCCGTCGCCGAAGAACACGTACGCCACGTTGCGGCTGCTCTGGTACTTCAGCGCCAGCGCCGCCCCCACCGCCACCGGCACCGAGGTCGCCAGCGCGCTGATGATCGCCACCGTGCGCCTCCGCATGTCGCCCATGTGCATGTTGCCGTCTTTGCCGTGGGTCACCCCGCCGGCGCGCCCCATGTATTGGGCCAGGATCTCCCGCGGATGGAATCCCCGGATGAAGAACAGCCCCATGTCCCGGTGACTCGGGAACAGTACGTCTTCCGGTTCCGTGGTGAGCCCGGCGCCCACACAGATCGCTTCCTGCCCGCGGCCGACGTATACGCCGCCCACGATCTTGCCCTGCCGGTAGAGCTTGTAATAGATGCGGTCTTCCACCTCCCGCATCAGGAACATGTAGTACAACGCTTTTTGGGCCAGCTCGGCGTCGGGGTCCGGCTTCTCCGCCGGCAACCGGCTGACCCGGGCTAAATCCAGAGAATTCACGGCTGCCATGGCAAGCTCCGGGTATGTGAATACCAAAGCCTGTAGTATACGCTATCCCGGGCGCAACGCCGGAGCAGAATCGCCGGGCATAGTGGTAAGGCCATGAAAACACTACTCTGGCTGGCGGCGTTGGCGGGTCTCGGGCTGGCCAGGAGTACACCGTTAGTTTCCGTTAGTTGAGGTTGTCGGCCGTTGTCGCGCCTTCGTGTCCTATTTGTGCTGCGGCGCCTTCTTCGGCGGCGCTGGGTGGTGGGCCGCGCCGTGTGCGCCGGCATGGGCTCCCGCCGCGTGGGCGCCGGGCGACGATTTCAGAAGCTCGCGCTCCCAGAAACCGAACTGGTCGTCGATGGCCGCGGCCCCGTGGACGAACAGGCCGGGATTCTTCGCTTGCAGGTCGCCCGCCTGGTCCACGACACTGGGCTCGCCCGGCTGGAATACCAGGAACAGGATGGCTTGCTGCGCCCCCCCATGGCCTGGAAAACCTCGTTCCTGTCGTCGGGCTTCGCGGCCTTCGCCGGTTGGTAGCCTTGGGCTGCCAGTCATTCAACATGCATTAGCGGAAAAGATCGATCCATTCCTGCAATACTTGCGGTGTTGACCGCCCGTTAACACTTCGGGCGCGCGCACCGCCTGCTAACGGGACTGTGAAGAAATCGCCTCGTGGCGCCGAAGAGGACAAGCTAGAGCATGTCCCACGCGGAGAATCAACAGCTCGCAGCCTCTCATGGGGCATGCTTCAGCTTGCCCAGCGATTCTTTCACAGTCCCTAGCGCGCGCGCGCTTTGTGAGCCACCGCGGCGATCGCGGCTACTTCGTCACATAGCTCCGGTGCACCGGCCCGGCCGGCGCGTCCGCGTCCTTGGTTTCGAACACCAGCCCCTGCGGCAGGTCCGCCTTCACACTGTTGGTCCGCCGATTGATCTGCTTTTCATCGGAAACCCGCGCGCCGTAGCCGGTCGCCGCCGCCCGGACGTCCGCCATGGGAGGCGGGGAGATCTTCCCACCTGCCTTGGCTACCGCCATGGCCTCTACCGCCGCCGACTCCAGCAGCTTCGGCCACAGCCTGCGGAACAGATCGTGCGTCGCATACACGTCCGAGCCGGTCACCTTGCCGTTCACCGCCGCCACGTAGCCCAGTGCGTCGGGATACTTGCTGGCCAGGCCGGACAGGTCCTTCTTGAAACCCTCCGCTGTCTCTTTCACCTTGGGCGTCTCCAGAGTCAACTGGTAGCTCGACGGGGACGCCGGCGCATTCGCCGTTGTGCCGAGGTTCCTGGACAGGCGATCCTGCGCGGCCGACACCTCCGCCCAGACTTCGCCCTGGCTGCCCTTCTCCTTGACCGCCCGCTTCATCTCCGGTGAGGCGATCGCATTGGGAGAGGCCGCGAAAGCTTGCGCCGATTCGTTGCCGCGCCGCGTCCAGCGCCCATGCTCCACGCAGAACGCGTTGATGTTGATTTTCCCCGAGGAGCTGGGCACGATGATGTCGTCCTTCAGAACCCGGTCCTGCTTGCCGCCCTTCACGATCTCGCCGGACTGGATGTACACATCCTCGGCGGACAGGTTCTCGACTTGCAGGATGTTCACGTTGCTGGTCTCATAGACCACCACCTTGCCCTGCCCGATGGCCTCGGCCAGCGTCAGGTATTTCTTCTGCACCCGGTCCTGCCCATGGACCAGGTAGATGGAAAGGTTGTCATGCGTATACGGGCCGCTGAGCCGCAACTCGGCGCCCGCCGCGGTGAAAGTGAACGCCGCCATGGCGGCGATGCAGCTTGCAGTGGTTCTCATAATGCTTCTCCTTGCCAGGGATATGCCGCCATGGCGCCACTCCTTTCGGCATTATTCACTCACCACGGGGCCGCAGGCCCGGTTCTTCCCTGGCCAGCACCTTATGGGGACACCGAAAGAGAACTCAATGCGCAAGACCAGGCGAATGAACGACCCCGCACGGCTCGCCGAGGCTGCGGGTCACGGCATTTCAACGAGTCGCGGCAGCGACAGGCGGACAGGACCCCGAGGTTGGTGGCGCGATGGGCTGTTTCTCAACAGCCATGGCTCCGCCTTGCGGGTTCATCTTCCGCAACCCGACTTCCCGGGCTTTTGGAGGCCAGCTTTAGAGGAGGGGCGTTTCCCGAGAAAATCGGTTTTCCCCGTGCATCCTCAATCGTCGGCGGCCGCCGACTTGCTCATGCCGGAAGTGCTCGTCTTAAGGCCTGCCCCCGCGCACTCTTTGACGAGCGGCTTTTTGCGATGCTTGCTGCATGAGTGTGTTCGTTCAGTCCTTTATTGATACTAAATATGTTTTGCCTAATCAAAATTTGTGCTGTATAGTATGATGCATGATGCGCTCATTCCAAGTCTTGTCGATCCTATTCTGCCTGACTTTATCGGCCCAGGAACCCGCGCCGAGCGCTGAAGGCTCTAAGCAGTCTCCAACGTACTCAGTGATTTACACGGGCGGGATGATGGGTTATTTCCGGGCGCCCGCTGAACAGCTGAAAGATCCGCCGGGCACACCCAAAGGATGCCCGGCGCTTCTGGGCCCGGCCAAGGCGTTCCGGGAATTGATCGAATCTTTCAATCCCAAACGCCGTCGGTTGCTAGTCGCCATGGGCGACACGTTCGCACCTCGATTACTGGCCAGAACGCTGACGGTTAACGGGCCGGGCAAGCAATTCCATCTGGGCAAGGACCTGTATACGTGGGATTTCAAGAATCCCAGTCCGAAATGGATCGAGGATCGGGAAGTCGAGAAGCGGGCGAACTTAAAGGCCGCGCTGGATGCCGGAATGGGTAAGCTGGAGATGGATAACGTCGCCTGCTTCTTGCAGGCCGCGGGTTTCGATGCGCTGGTCCCCGGAAAGCACGACTTCTATTTCGGCCCGGAGCGGCTTCGCGAGTTGGCTCGCCTGCTGGCGGAACGGAGGATAGATCTGCTGGCGGCGAACCTGACTGTCGCCAGCTCCGTCCCAGACGCCGCGCCGAGAGTGCCAGATAGACAGAGGAAGAACAAAGGCTTCCTCCGTGACAGGAAAGGAGTCAAGGCGAATCTGCCCGATGTGGTACTGCCGTCTCTGCGGCAATTCGTGATCACCGGGGCATTGAATCTCAAGCTGAAAGGCAACAACGTGGCGGCGATCGACCTGCCGGCTCACACGCGGCTCTCACCCGAGGTTCGGATTCAGTTCTCGGGAGCCCCGGTGGCCGGCAGACTCGCCGCGTCGGAGGACGTCTACTCCATCACTCCCACCGTCACGGGGGCCCTGCTCTGCAAGTCTGATCGCTACAGCGGCACGTACAGCGATCCCGATGACCTGGATTTTGACTCCGGAACCCCCGCTGGCTGCATCCCATTGGAGCCAATGCCGGTGAAGGAGTTGACCACGGATCTGACCTTCCGATTCGCCAAGAAAACCGATGGGCTGGAGCAGGACCAAAACTACCACCTGTGCGCAATGCTGGTCAGGTCCCAACCGTACTGCGCGCCGTTCAGCGTACACAGCCCGCTGTTCGATTACCAGCACCCATCGAGTTCGGCCCCTGCCGAGGACTTGTCTAAGCCGGCACACTACAAAATAAAAAACGTGGGCACCGAGCGGGATCCGTACTGGGTGGCGGTTTTCGGCGTGGTCGATCCCTCGCTGTTGGGTTTGGTGGGCGCCCTGAACGACTCTTGGGTCAATGTGGTGAACGGCAAAAAATACGCGACGCAAATTGAAGCATCGGACCCGTTGAGCGCGTTGAAGCAGGTGGTGCAGGAGTGCGAAGAAGAAGACCGATGCCTGCACGCGCGAAAGGTTTTGCTGGCGCAGATGGATCGTGGAAAAGCCGCGCAACTGGCGACGCGAATGAAGCCGACGTTCGATCTGGTGATCGCCGATACCGATCCGGCGGTGTATACGCAGGAAGAGACGATCACCCGTTCGCCGGAGAACGAGAATGATTCGGCGAACCCGTTCGTGGTGGCGCCGCGCCCCCATGGCACGGACGATCCAAAGACGATCGACATCCGCCTGAGCCGGGCAACGGTGACCTTGCCTCCGGGCTGCGAGAAGGCAGACTGCTCCGGCAAGCGGGTTCTGGACAATCACGTAGAGGTGAAACCCGGTGTGCCTCTCCTGCGGGAGCCTCTCTTGTACGAGTCGAGAACTCCCACCGCTGCCCCTCCAGCCACTCCACAACCCGAGACGCTGATCACGTTAGTCCGCAAGTTCGTGGCGAAAAAAACGCCGGGCTTTCCTCCGTTGGCTCCGAATGAGGAAGAGGCCTCGACCCTTGTGGCGCAGGCGGCTCTGCTGGCGATGCGCGAGAAGTACCATACCGATATCGCCATGGTGCAGACGCGGGACGTGTGGGATCCGGCGGGCAACGGCAGCCGTCGGGTGGACCCGCGCAGTCTCCAGGAACTGCTCGACGTGATTTTCTGGAAGGGCGATTTCGTGTTTCGCGAACCCGTGACCGGCGCCACGCTCAACAGCGTGATGGCCCAATCCAAGAAGTGGGCTGCGCAGGACAAGGACGCGCTGAACACCGACCTCGAGACCAAGCGCAGCCTGATTGCGCTGGGCCTGTTTCAGGACGCCGAATCGAAGTCGCTGATCGTCGGTGGCATTCCCGCGGATGACGCCAGGTTGTACGCGGTTGCCATGACCGATTACTTGGCGTTCGGCGATACCGGCTACCCTGACCTGCAGAAGCCTGCAGTGCCCCCGCTGGACCGCGTCTCCGACAACATGACCATGGTCAGCTTGAGCGGCCTCCTCTGCAAAGCGATCACGGAAACGGTTGATGGCTACAAAGATACTACCTGCCATGATGTGCCGGTCAGGGGCAAATACTACCTGGACCACCTGGTCAACCGGCCTTTCGACACCACACCCGGGATTACTCCGCCGCGGCACATAGTGGATTGGCTCACTTTCCGGAGGACGCAGAACATCTTCGAGGCCGCAACGCCGGCCGAAAAAGCCGTCCAGCAGCGGCGGCTGTTTTCGTTCACCTTGGATAAGGCCGATTTCGGCTACACCCTGAATGAGCACAACAATGGCACGGAAGCACAACTGGCCAGCAAGTTCAGCGGCGTTTCCGTGGCGCCGGTGAGCGCCGCCGATTCGTTCACCGTCAGTACCGACTACAGCTTCCGCGCAGCCATGTCGACACGGTATTTCGAGTTGTTCAGCCAAAACGATATGGCCTACGTCAAGCAATCGCAACGCGGCGCGGACAATGCGTTTGTCCAGTCGCAGAAGTCGAATTCGCTGGCGACGGAATTGGGCCTTACCACGCGCATCTATCCCTGGCGGCGCCGCCAGGTCTCCAACCTCAAGATTCTGACCTCGCTCCGCATGGAAACCCAGGCAGCTCCGCCGCTGACCGGTTTTTCACTGGGCGGCGGCAAGAAGCTGACAGACGCCATTGACCGGAGCGAGCGCTTCTACGGAAAGATCGGTCTGCGCTACGACGACGCCAAAAGCTGGGTGGAGGCCGGGTACGAACCCGGACTGAATTTCAATACCCCCGTGGCCTACGTATTCAATCCCGGAAGCGGCAACCAGACCTGCAACGCAATTGCAGGGCAGGTCTTCGTACCCCCCGGCGCTCCGAAACCCACTCCGCAAGCGCCCGACGAGAATACCTCCCTGGCGGACTGCGTTTCGTACTGGGCCAGCACGATAGATCCATCAACCAACAACCCGTTCATTACTTCCACCACGAAATTCCGGCCCATTACCGCGGATCGCCGGGAGCACGGCTTTTTCCTGAACTTCAAGGCCAGCATTCCGCTGCCGTTCAATTCCTTTGGAAAGCCCGCGTTCTACGTGATGACCGGGAAGTCGGACTGGTTCCTCTCCCGGCATGACGATGTTTCGCTGGACACCAAGTACCTCATCGACTGGTCGCACTCGCTGGTGGTGCCGCTGTTTGGCAACCTCAGCATCGTACCCAAATTCGAAGTCTTCTACTACGAGAACAAGGTGGAGGGCAACACGTTTCGCGACATGCAGTCCTCGGTCACTTTTCAATATGCCTTCGACTGGCACCGCGGCCTGAACTTGTGGAAGGTGTTGAAGTATCCCAACCCCTCGGCATTGGCTCAGGCGGGAGGTAAGTGAGACAAGAGCCCGATCCGGGCTGAGGAGCGAGATTGCTTCGGGGCGAACCCGATATTCCAGGTTCAGCGCATATTTCCTCAGATCCCGATCACACCACAGAGCGAGCGAAGGCTGAGGGAACAAAGCTTGCGGTAGAGACTGCACTTGTCGTGGGGCGAGTCCACAGGATGAGTCCCCAACCAGGGTCGCCCCACTTTCCTCGCTTCAAAAGTCGATTGCTGTCGCGAATCCCTTTCGCGCCCCCCCTCGCCACCCCGGGCCAGGGCTGATCGTCGCCGCCCTGAGTCCTCGCTGATCGCGCCCCCCTGCCGCCCCTACTCTGTCACCAGCGGGCCGGCGGATTCGCCGAGGGCGGCCAGCAGCTTTTCCTTGCGGGTCTCGGCGGTGGCGAGGGCGGAGTCCATCGCCACGCCGTAGACCACCGCGCCGCAGGCGGCGGAAAAAGCCAGCACTCCGTAGAAGGCGGCTTGGCTGTCGAAGGCAAAGCGGACGGCGTAGGCCAGCAGCACCGGGATGCCGAGCAGAGGGTAGGTCAGCAGCAGCAAGAAAGCGACTTTGCCGCCCGAGGCGCGTCCCCAGGAATGCTCGGGGTTCACAGCGCGCGGGTAGTAGAGGGAAGTCAGATTGCCG
>Ga0187850_10002478_pt1 | contig 17030 bp, 14 predicted proteins | sample June2016WEW_4_15_FD_132436 | JGI IMG/M metagenome (GOLD analysis project Ga0187850, IMG submission 132436) | Peatland microbial communities from SPRUCE experiment site at the Marcell Experimental Forest, Minnesota, USA - June2016WEW_4_150 | ecosystem: Environmental > Terrestrial > Soil >... | reverse complement strand
GATTTCGCGTACGCGGACCTGTGTTTCGACGGCTACAAGGCGCCCAGCATCCTGGAGGTGGAGGGGGCCAAAGAGGTGGCGGTCGAGATCTTCTCGATGTCGAAGAGCTACAACATGCCGGGCTGGCGGGTGGGGTTCTGCGTGGGCAACCGGAAGATGATCGCGGCGCTGGCGCGGATCAAGAGCTACCTGGATTACGGGGTGTTCCAGCCGATTCAGATCGCGGCGATCGTGGCGCTGCGGGAGTGCGAGGCGGAGACCAGGAAGATCCGCGGGGTGTACCAGAAGCGGCGGGACGTGCTGATCGAGGGGTTGGCGAGGGGGGGCTGGAAGGTGGAGCCGCCGCGGGGGACGATGTTCGTGTGGGCGCCGATACCGGAGCGGTTCCGGGAGCTGGGGTCGCTGGAGTTCTCGAAGCTGCTGCTGGAGAAGGCGCTGGTCGCGGTCTCTCCGGGGGTTGGATTTGGCCCGCTGGGGGAGGGGCATGTGCGCTTCGCGCTGGTGGAGAACGAACACCGGACGCGGCAGGCGACACGGACGATCAAGCAGTTGTTGACTCGAAGCTCGTAGCACGAAGAAGCTCGTAGCTCGTAGCCCGTAGCCCGTAGAGAGAGCCCCCGATGGCGAACGAACCTCCAACCGGGGTGCTGTTCCACAGCAAGCTGGGCACGCCTGAAATGGCGACGCGACTCGGGCGCGGGATGTCCGAGTTCGACTGGCGCTTGCACGACAGCGATCAATACTCCTATTACTACGTGGCCGGGAAGCGAAGCGATGGGCTGACGATCAAGATCACGCCGGAGGATGAGGCCGAGGGGTACTACCTGGGCGTGTACTTCGCCGAGATGGCGGCTTTCCCGGCGCCCGAAGCGAGGCTCGCGATGGCCCAGCAAGTCCACCGGGATGTGCTGCCCATCGTGGAGGGGGTGCGGGAGGGTTGAGGGAGCCAACGCGCGGCTGCTTGTCTCGCTGGCGCTGTCCGCGATCCGCCCGGCCGGTGCTCCGAACCGTAGCCGCTCTGTTGCCCCGGCGTCGCCCGGGTGCGTTGCGTCGAGAATTCCCGCGACTCTTGCCTGTGCTTCTGCAACTGGTTTGTTTCAATCCCCTTCTTGTCGGGGCGAGGAGCGCTCCTGAAAGCCTACAACGCCGCGTGCGCTACTGAGGGATACGTTTCAATCCCCTTCTTGTCGGGGCGAGGAGCGCTCCGGTTAGATGTTCATTCGGACAAGTACGCCGGATCTTTTGTTTCAATCCCCTTCTTGTCGGGGCGAGGAGCGCTCCAGTGGATCCCAACTGGCGGATCGCATTTGACTTCTTGTTTCAATCCCCTTCTTGTCGGGGCGAGGAGCGCTCCTAACACTGGCGGTTCTTTTGGCCACCTGTGCGTTCGGGTTTCAATCCCCTTCTTGTCGGGGCGAGGAGCGCTCCGCTCTGGCGAGCAAAGAGCCACTCGCGGTGCTGGTAGGTTTCAATCCCCTTCTTGTCGGGGCGAGGAGCGCTCCTTGGTGGTGTGGTTGCCACGGGTACCGCGGTTTACTTTGGTTTCAATCCCCTTCTTGTCGGGGCGAGGAGCGCTCCCAAGTCTTTTCCTCGCCGTGGCGCTCGTCGCCATCGGTGTTTCAATCCCCTTCTTGTCGGGGCGAGGAGCGCTCCCGGGAAACTCCTCGTGCTCGAAGCGTAAGGGACGATGTTTCAATCCCCTTCTTGTCGGGGCGAGGAGCGCTCCAACAATCCCCGGGTTCGTGGATAGCAATGTGATTAGTTTCAATCCCCTTCTTGTCGGGGCGAGGAGCGCTCCTTGCAGATGTTGTTGATCATCTCAAGAAAACGCCGAAGTTTCAATCCCCTTCTTGTCGGGGCGAGGAGCGCTCCCCGGTTGCTCCAGTTGTAATTGGGACACCGGCGGCGCCGTTTCAATCCCCTTCTTGTCGGGGCGAGGAGCGCTCCGGGAGTCATACTGGCGGCGTTCGTGATTATCAGATCGTTTCAATCCCCTTCTTGTCGGGGCGAGGAGCGCTCCCGGTCGGTTCTGGAGCGTCTGCATGACGGCGGACGTAGTTTCAATCCCCTTCTTGTCGGGGCGAGGAGCGCTCCTCGGCCAAGTTATCTCGCCACTGGGCCACCAAGAACGTTTCAATCCCCTTCTTGTCGGGGCGAGGAGCGCTCCCTTGCCCTAAACACCCCATGTCGTGCTTTTTGCACAAAGTTTCAATCCCCTTCTTGTCGGGGCGAGGAGCGCTCCGTGGTGGCAGCAGTCCTTTTGTTAGTCTTGGTCGGCGGGTTTCAATCCCCTTCTTGTCGGGGCGAGGAGCGCTCCCTGATTAGGGAGAAACTCAGGGAGGCGACGGGTTTGGTTTCAATCCCCTTCTTGTCGGGGCGAGGAGCGCTCCCTGGTTTCGTTGGCTGCGGTTTGGCTCGGTGAGCTTGTTTCAATCCCCTTCTTGTCGGGGCGAGGAGCGCTCCGGCGATTCGACGACCAGAACAGCTACATCGGCGTCAGGGTTTCAATCCCCTTCTTGTCGGGGCGAGGAGCGCTCCTTTTCCTTGTGCGCGGCCGTCGGGTTGCTGCACACGGTTTCAATCCCCTTCTTGTCGGGGCGAGGAGCGCTCCCATTCGCTGTGGCCACACCGGACCAAATCGCTACGGGTTTCAATCCCCTTCTTGTCGGGGCGAGGAGCGCTCCGGAACTTAAGGACTGGTTCAATGCCGTGAAGCGCGGTTTCAATCCCCTTCTTGTCGGGGCGAGGAGCGCTCCACTGGAATCCGTATCGATCACATCGACGTGAACGTCAAGTTTCAATCCCCTTCTTGTCGGGGCGAGGAGCGCTCCCAAACTCTACTACGCCGTCATAGTGCTAAGCCAAATGTTTCAATCCCCTTCTTGTCGGGGCGAGGAGCGCTCCGGCATTGGTATCCATCTAGACGTGGTCGCCAACAACCGTTTCAATCCCCTTCTTGTCGGGGCGAGGAGCGCTCCGGTGCCCTTGGTGCTTGTGCCAGACTCGGCTGCTTCGTTTCAATCCCCTTCTTGTCGGGGCGAGGAGCGCTCCCCGACACCATTTACGGTTTCATATTGTTCGCGTTTTAGTTTCAATCCCCTTCTTGTCGGGGCGAGGAGCGCTCCGGTACCAAGATGCAGGCTTTCGCTCAGTTCGGCGCCCACGTTTCAATCCCCTTCTTGTCGGGGCGAGGAGCGCTCCCGTACGTTGGTGGCGTTAGTGTTGATCTTCGCGCTGGGTTTCAATCCCCTTCTTGTCGGGGCGAGGAGCGCTCCCAAGACGTATTCCCCAGCGATGCTCATCGCGTCGGGAAGTTTCAATCCCCTTCTTGTCGGGGCGAGGAGCGCTCCCCATCGGCGTGGCGCTCGCCATAGCCGTCGTAGCCGTTTCAATCCCCTTCTTGTCGGGGCGAGGAGCGCTCCCTTGTGAAGAAGCCATTCATTGAAGTGCTAGTAGGCCGTTTCAATCCCCTTCTTGTCGGGGCGAGGAGCGCTCCTTTGTCAACGGCGCTGGCTCCATGGTTGAGTTTTTTGTTTCAATCCCCTTCTTGTCGGGGCGAGGAGCGCTCCGTGTTGTCTTTCGCGACCCTGGCGCTATTCGGCCAGTCCGTTTCAATCCCCTTCTTGTCGGGGCGAGGAGCGCTCCGGACGGCGGCAGCAAACCCGACGAGCGATGTCAGCATCGTTTCAATCCCCTTCTTGTCGGGGCGAGGAGCGCTCCTTCCTGCTGGCGGCAGCGTCGCTGCCTGCCCAGCACAGTTTCAATCCCCTTCTTGTCGGGGCGAGGAGCGCTCCGCTGTACTGGCGCTATTATTCGCCTTTGTAGCGCTGGGTTTCAATCCCCTTCTTGTCGGGGCGAGGAGCGCTCCCCAAGGTACGTAAGTGGAACGAGCAGGCCGCTTATGCCGTTTCAATCCCCTTCTTGTCGGGGCGAGGAGCGCTCCTCGGCGTTCGAGAGCGGAGGCAAGTTCTTCGCGCTCGAGTTTCAATCCCCTTCTTGTCGGGGCGAGGAGCGCTCCGTGACACTTCTTCTGTGTTTGATCGCCGCGCTGCTTGGTTTCAATCCCCTTCTTGTCGGGGCGAGGAGCGCTCCGTATCAGTACCGGATTCGCCAGGCGGGGACCATCAAGTTTCAATCCCCTTCTTGTCGGGGCGAGGAGCGCTCCGCGGTCAAGGCCGTGGCATCCTTTGGCCCGACTTTGGGTTTCAATCCCCTTCTTGTCGGGGCGAGGAGCGCTCCCGGGCCCCGCCACTATCGTGACGCAGGCCTCCACCCAAGTTTCAATCCCCTTCTTGTCGGGGCGAGGAGCGCTCCGTGTGGATGTTGATTCTGCTGCTGGCAGTCGCTGCCAGGTTTCAATCCCCTTCTTGTCGGGGCGAGGAGCGCTCCGGCTTCCAACGTACAGGAAGCACTTACATGGTTGCGTTTCAATCCCCTTCTTGTCGGGGCGAGGAGCGCTCCTCACCGCTTCGGTTCCGCGTCTGGGCGCCTCTCGTAGGTTTCAATCCCCTTCTTGTCGGGGCGAGGAGCGCTCCTTTTAGCAGGAGCTGTGCCAAGCCTGTTAATCGGCCTGTTTCAATCCCCTTCTTGTCGGGGCGAGGAGCGCTCCACTACCGCAGCGAAGGGGAGATCGTGCCATCCCGCGTTTCAATCCCCTTCTTGTCGGGGCGAGGAGCGCTCCGTTTTTGATCGCTGCGGTTATCCTGCTGGCAGTCGCTGTTTCAATCCCCTTCTTGTCGGGGCGAGGAGCGCTCCTTTTGACGAGGGAATTCCCCCACCCTCTCCGCACCATCGTTTCAATCCCCTTCTTGTCGGGGCGAGGAGCGCTCCCTGGTGCTTCTGGATAGGTTTAATTTGGGCTGCGCTCTGTTTCAATCCCCTTCTTGTCGGGGCGAGGAGCGCTCCGTGGTGGCATTGGCCGCCGCATCGATTACCTTGCTGGGTTTCAATCCCCTTCTTGTCGGGGCGAGGAGCGCTCCAAATGCGATCGATAACTTCAGCCAGGCTCGAAGAATCGTTTCAATCCCCTTCTTGTCGGGGCGAGGAGCGCTCCTGCAACAGCCCGCTCGGGCTGATCCCAAAAAAATCCGGTTTCAATCCCCTTCTTGTCGGGGCGAGGAGCGCTCCTGAGCGAATTCCGACCCCGCGGTTCATAATCACTAGGTTTCAATCCCCTTCTTGTCGGGGCGAGGAGCGCTCCTCTTGGGAAAACTGGCCCTTTGTTGCCAACAGCTTGGAGTATACTTTTTGCGCACCCCAGAAAGCAACGCTTTTGTTTCGCCTGGGAGCCGGTTCCGCCGGGCGCGAAAACGACTGGTAAGGCCTTGTACCTTCAGCGGGTTGCAGTGTTTCCTCCCATGTCCGGCCCGCGGGCGCCTGTTTTCTGAATCGCCCCAGGCCCAAGAAAACAAATCAAATCACGTAGAACTGGCGGTCCTGGACCAGCTCGGCCGAGCCCAGGACCAGGGTTTTGGAGGAGCAGGCGGCGCAGAGCCCGAACACGTGCACTCGATCCTGATCCTCATCCACCAGTTTGCGCAAACACTCGACCATCCGGCCCGCCAACTCATCGTCCAGGTTGGCCACGAAAACGCTCTCCTGGACCCGCGTACCGAAATCCAGAAGCGCGGAGGCTACCCGGCTGCGGCGCGCGTCGTCGGCTATATCGTAACAGACGACGTACTGCATGGCTCCTCCTGTGGGCGCGAAGGCGCGTCAAAGCGAAACGGCTCGAAGGGCGGCCCCCCGCGCAACGCGCCCGCCAGCCGCTCGACCTCGGCCTTGAGCCGGTCGCGAAAGCTTGACTCAGGCGGGCTGCCCTCGGCCCTCCTGGGCCGCTCCAGCATCCATTCCTCGTATTCGGCAAAGAAGCGCTTCAGTGGGGTGGGCTTGAGGAACAGTCCAGGCCGCTCGCCACCGGAACTGAAATCCTCCTCCCCGATCACGGAGCGGTTCACCAGAGTCAGCACCAGCCGGTCCGCCACCGGGTGGCGGAAGGCCTCGACCAGATCCAGGGCCAGGGAAGGCCGGCCGTAGTCCACCTGGTGGAGGAAGCCGAGGTAGGGATCGAGACCGACCCCTTCGAGGAGGGCCGCCAGCTCATGCATCAGGAGAGTGTAGGCCAGCGAGAGCAAGGCGTTGAGGGGATCGATCGAGGGGTGCTTCTGGCGTCCCGGCCACTTCATGGTCGAGCGGTTGAACTCCATGAGCCCGTCGAAGTACGCCCGTGCAGCGGCGCCCTCGATGCCGTCCAGCACGGTCAGGCTTTCCGCCGATGCGGCCCCGGCGAGCGCCTGCTCGATGGAGGCGCGGCGCCGGTCGAATTCCTCCGAGGCTTGGTTCCTCTCGCGATAGCGGTTCAGCACGGCCAGTCCGTTGGTGAGTTTGGCCGCCACGATGGAGCGGGCCAGCGCCAGCGCACGGGTGCCGTCGCGGTAAGTTTCGAACTGCGCAATGCGGAGCTCGATGTTCTTGCCGCGCGGGGGCAACAGCGAGCCGCGATACATGCCGTGGCTCGAGAACAAGCTGAGGGTCACGCCCTTTTCCAGCAGTTCGGCCATCGACTGCGTGGTGATCTGTATGTTGCCGAAGAGCAAGACGGCTTCCAGCTTATGGTAGGGCAGGTCCAGCAGGATCTCGTCCTCCTTTTCGACCAGGAAGCGGTCACCGGCCTTGCGCAGGACGGCGCCCTGTTCGGTCAGATAGAGATACGCCACGGAGGGACTCCTTGAGCCGGCCGGCGGCCGGGCCGCGGGTTTGACAGTGGTGATGGCGGCCTTTTCCAAGGCCAGATGCATCCCTCCTTTGGGTGAGGCGAGCTCGAACCGGGAACGGAGGGCAAAGGGAAGCGGGCGGGCCATGAACAGCAGGCGGCCCTTCCTGCGGTCGTGTTTCCAAGGGACCCAGATGGCCTGGCCGAGGAACAGCGCGCCGAGAAACTCGAAGCCGTGTTCGAAATCCACGATGCGGGTCTTCTCAAGGTTGAGATTCAGATGGGCTTCGGCGAGGAGAGCTTCGGTCTGGGTGAGGGCCTGGCCGGCGTCCGCTTGGGTTTGGGCGAGGATGAGGAAATCGTCGGCGTAGCGCACCAGCTTGCGGCCGCTCTTCTCGAGTTCGCGATCGAAGTCCTCGAGGAAGAAGTTGGCGAGTAGCGGGGAGACGGGAGAGCCTTGCGGGATGCCGCGGCGGAGGGGCCGGATGCGGGCGCCGTCCCAGACGCAGGCCTTGACCCACTGGCGCAGTAGGCCCATGATCGTTTCGCCGGGCTGGCGTTCGGCCAGGCGGTGGAGGAGCAGGTCGTGGTCCACGCGGTCGAAGAAGGTCTGGATGTCTCCGTCCACGACGAAGCGGTAACCGAGTTCGTGGCACTTGCGAATGCGGGCGATGGCGCGGTCCACGGAGCGGCCGGGGCGGTAGGCGAAGCTGCATTCCAGGAACTCTTCCTCGAAGGAGCGGGAGAGGTGGTGGGCGACGGCGGTTTGCAGCACGCGGTCGGCAACGGTGGGGACGAGGAGGGTGCGTGTGGCGGCGGAGCCGGGGTGCTTTTCGACCACGATTTTCAGGAGCGGGAAGGGGCGGTAGGCGCCGGAGTTGGCGCGGTCGAGCAACTGGGGGAGCTTGCGCGCGGTCTGGTGGGAGAACCGATCAAGGGTGACGCCGTCGGCTCCCGCGCAGCCCTCGTTGTCGCGCACGCGCTCCCAGGCTTCCCAGAGGTGCTCGGGGGTGAGGGGGAGGGGCATGGGTCCGAGTCATCGTCACGGGAATGGATCGTGGTCGAAAACCATGACGTCACCGGTCACCGGAGAGCGGTAAATCAGCCTTCTTGCTTTGCCGTGGAGGGCGTGCGCGAGCTTCAAGTACAGCCATATCGGCCCGGCTCCACTCAAAACCACCTCGTTGCCCTCACCGGCGAGTGCGAGCACCTCAGCCGTGTACCGCGGGAGATCCGAGAGCTTTGCGGTCTCGCCGTAGAGCGTTTTGATGTCGATCACGACCGTGGGCATGTCTGGACTTACGGTTCCGTGCGGTAGGTGATGTCGTAGGAGCGGATCTTGAAATCGCGCGTGCTGACGTATTGAATGCGCCGCCCTTCTTTTTCAAGCGCCACAGCCGAGCCAGCGACCGACGGGGGTTTTTGCCCGCCGGTGATGTCAATCATGATTTCGTAGTCTTCGATTTTCCTTAGGTGGAGGAATTCAAGCATCCTGCCGAGGGCCCTGACCAAGCTGTCGGCGTCCTCGAAGTCCGCTCCCAGGTCCCACTCTCTGCTGGATTCGGCGCTGAATTGAGCCGGTCCAAGCACTTCGATGCGCCGCCGGTCGTCGCAGGCGAGCCATTTCACAAGAGTCCGGAACCGATCGAGATGGCGATAAGTGCCGTCCTGCTCGCCTGGAGCGTCGCTGGAGGGGAGAACCAGTATGTCCGTCAGGCGTTCCAAATGGTGGGCGATCGCCTCAAGCGGCATCCGCCACGGGCCTTTGAATCCGCTGCGAATCTCCGGATTCAAGATGCCACCTTTCATGGCCGGGTCGGAGCTCCAGGCATCGACAGAGCCGCTGTCAATGCGGGGGGGACTCAGGAAGAGTACCAGAGCCTTGCACTTCTGTGGATCTTCGCTCTGAACGACGGTCAGGCTGATCTGGCGCACTCTTCTTCTGCCGAGCCACCAAAGCAGGCCGAGAAGCAGCATCAACGGCAACACACGGGCCGCTGGCAGCCATCCGAACGGCTGGAGAAACCAGTCGGAAATCGAAGCGCTGAGTAGGTTGATCGATACCCACAGGGCGAGGACGAGGACGACGATCTTCAAGTTGTTGGAGCCGCCAAACATAGCGCGGGCCAGGAAGATCGGAAGCTCATCCTCAAGCTTCGGGGCCAGCCTACGTTGCATTGAACCTCCCATAGCCGGAATTTGTTTTCCCGCCGATGCCCCGGTGCGCCAGAGAGCCGGTGAGCAGGCGCAGGGCGAGGCGGCGCCACTTCTCGCCTTCCTCGCCGGGCACATCACAGCCAACGGCGAGCCGGAAGCGGCCGCGGACGGATAGAAGCGTGACGGGGTTGGGCTCGTCGAAATCGGTGGGCGCCTCGGAGCCCTTGCCCATGTAGTACTGAGCGTGGTGGGGTGTCATCACATCCTCGACGAGCGAATTGCGGAGGGAATCCGGGGTGATCCAGGCGTCGTAGAAAGTGATGTGCCCGGCGTCATCCTGGGCGCCAAAGAGGGCTTGGTAATAGCGACCGCAGCGCGGCTTACCGTCCGATCCATCCTTTGTTTCAAGGAGAAACTCCGGGTCGGTAGCGCCCCAAACCCGGTTGCAGTAGTGGGCCGCCAATCCCTTGAGCGCAGTCCCCGGCAATAGCGGCGTGCCGTAGGTGTGGTGCAGCGTCAAGGCGGTTTCGAGCACGCTCTCACCACCCAAACCGATGATGATGCGGCCAGAGGCCTGCACCTCTTCACCGGGGGGCACGTTCTTCGACCAGCGTTCGAAAGCGAGGCGGTAGAGGGGTTCGACTTCTCCCAGCGAGCCTTGCGCGCGCTTCAGAAGCACACGTTTGGCGTCCCCTTTGTCGTCGGTATTCTCGAGATAGAAGGCGAGGAGCAGCCCCGCGTGCGCGGGTTGCCGACGGAGTCCGCGCAGAGCGTTGCGACAGGCCTGCATCAGGCGCCTCCCTCGTCGCCGCCGGCCTGCGCCTTCAGGACGGCCTCGGCGTAGCGCTTGAGCCACTGGGCGGATTTCAGGGCCTCGCGGGAGAGGCGTTGGTACTCGGCGAGCCCGGTGCCGCGGGCCGCGGTCGTCAGAGCTTGGCGCCCCCCACCGAACTTCATGACGGTGGCCAGGTCTTCCAGGAGGCGATGGTAATAAGGCTTCTTCTGCCCGTCAGCGCCTTTGGAATCCACAAACGCCAGGGCCTGGCAAAGGCCGCACTGGTGGATGAGGGCGGGGAGGTGCAGGCATTGGCGGCCGTAGTCTTTGGCCCAATCCTCGGATTCCACCGCGGAAACGCGCGCGAAAGCTAGCTGGGCGCGCTGCTGCTCCCGAGTGCCGGGAGGCTTGGGGATTTGCTGCTCAACGGGCATGGTTGCCTCCGAAGATGCACCGGACGCGGCCCTTGCCGACGGTCGCCTTGCCGCCTAGTTGCAGGCGCACCGTGCCAGAGCAGTAATCTTTCATCAATTGAGTGGGTGTGGCGCCGTCACCGCCGAAGACGCGGTCGCACCAGACCAAGCCGGCCAGAATGGTTTCGGCGGGCAGGTATTCCTCGTACCAGAGCGCGCCGCGTTGAACGGTTTTTTGCGCGGGATCGATGCGGACGCGCGGGATTACCTCGGTGGCGGTCTCGCAGAGGAAGTTGAAGCAGTTCTCGCCGACGACGCCGAAGCGCTTCCGGAACTCCGGCTTCCATGCGGGCTCGTCCGGAAAGAGCCAGCCCGCCAGTTTGTCAGCCCAAGTGGAGACATTGACGGAGGGCTCGGCGGTGAGGTCTAAATCAGCCAGATAGACCTTCTGATCCGTGCCCTTGAGAGCAGTCGCAGGCTCGGTTGGGAGCAAGATCTTCTCCTCCAGCGCGACGAGGGGTTGGGGCAGCCCGGCGGCAGTTCCGGCATCCGCCAAGTCGCGGCGCAGCCGGTCGAGGGCGAGCGGCGATGTGATCCAGGCGAAGGTGCCGTACAGGCTGCGCACCGGCAGGCAAACAATGCGGGCATCGGTGAAGACGAGCGAGCCTGAGTTGGAATGCTCGTTTCCCGAGCGGCCGAACGCGGCCCTGAGGATCGGGTTCTTCTCCCGGCTCTCCTCAGTTGCCGCGTGGTGATGGTCGGCCAGCACGCCCTTGATTCCGGAGCCGGGCGCCATGGGCCAGTTGGTGACCTTCTCGCGCATGATGGGAAGGTCGATGAAACCCAGGCCGAACCCGACACCGATGTGTAGCGGCGTCAGGGCGTGCAGCCAGTAGACCTTGCTCTGTTCGGTTAGCGTTGGTTCTGACATGATTCCGTCCCTTCAGAAAATTCGTTCCAAACACCCCACAGCGCCAGCCCGAATCCTTCACGGCCTTCTCGGGCGCTGTCGCTCACCGGCTCCAGCCAGAGGTTTTCCGCGAGCTGGCGGGCGTCGCCGGTGACGACATCGAAGAAGTACACGCTGCCGGCCGGCGCCAAACGCCGCAGCGCCTTGGGTCCGGGCTTTTCGGTGGCACTCTGTTCCAAACTCCAGCCCGACACCGGGCGCCAGCGCCCGACGCAAGCGCCGGCCAGCCGCAGTTTCACGCCGCTGCCGGGAGGGCTGCCCTCTAGCGCATCGTCCAGCCAGCCCGGCCGCCAGCCGTGTGAGAAGATCGCGGGCGTGGCCAGCACCATCCGCACCCGAGGGGCTTTGCCGAGGGCCTCGACGATATCCGGGGGACTGTTCCAGGAATTGGTAGGCTCCGCTCTGAAGCGCACCAGGCGGCGCTCACCTCCGAAGCTGTGGAATGCATCGAGGTCCTTGGGCAGAGCGGGGAAAGAGTCTGGAGCCGGCAAGCGCACGCGCGCAGCCAGACGCACGGCGGGGTCGAGCGCAAGGCCGGAGGTCATGTAAAGGAGCGTTTCTTTCGCAGCTCCAGAATCGGAGTCAATGCAAACGTGCATACGCTGGTCCGTGTCCGGGGCGGGCAGGTATCCGCTGGCCGGCTTGCGTCCCTCGGGCGGAACGGGAAACTTCTCGCCATCGGAATTCAGCAGCCAGGACGTGAACTGTGTCGTCGACCAGAAGGCCGGAGGATCGGCAGGTTTGAAATCCTCACTCGCCGAGTTGGGCAGCATGCAGGGGAGGAGTTTTGGGTGAGCGGTTGCCAGATCCCAGTCCTCATTCTCCTTGAAAGCACACGGCCGCAAGGCGTAACAGGCATCGGGGTCCCGGCGAAGCACGAAGTCGAGCGGAGACGGGAAGTAGAGCTCGCCCTCCAAGAGCGGGAATGGGCCAGCTACTTGGGATTCCTTGAGCGCCGCCACCAACTTGGCATCGAAGGTCCCGCCTGCGCACTTCCCGATGAGCGTCCTGACGGAGCCGGCCAGCACGGATGGGTAGGGCCATTTCAGCGACCGCATGCGGTGCCCCTGGCCTGCGCCGAATGGCCGGCCGTCCCGTGCGATGATCGGATCGTGCGGGTAGAGGGAGAGGAATGAGGTCATGAGCGTCCTCCCGAGGCCTGGCGTTGCGCGCGGGCGATGCGGCGCGCAATCAAGACCTCCTTAGCGGCTTCTTCCAATTGATCCGCCGATTTGGCCGCTGCGATGAGTTGCTCGAGTTCTTGGACGCTAGCGTCCTCTCGATCCCGTGCCTTGCGCGCCAAGAGGCGGGCCGCATCGGTGCGGATCGCGCGGGCCAGCACGCTCTTCTCCTCGTCCGTTTCCGCGGGCCAGTTGTGGTAGTCGCGGGCGAGGTCACGGAGGTCGTAGGCGGACTTGTCGGAGATGCGTTCTGAGAGCAGCAGTGCAGCCCAGCGCTCGATTCGCTGGTCGGGATCGTCCCCCCAACGGCGCCGCATGCAGATCGGGGCGCCCGAGCGTGGATGCAGGTGAATGGCGAGGCCATCGCGGTCAGGGCGCTTCGCGGCCTTCTCGGCCGCGCGGGCGTACTCCAGCAGGTCCTCGAGCGGGTCCATGAAGTGGCCGAGGCCGAGGCCGACGGAGAGCGTTGGTTGCTCCGTCAGGGCCGGGCCGCTCTGCATGGTTGTGCGGAACGCCTGATGGAGTTCCCGAGCGCAGGGGAGGCACTCGTCCAAAGGGAGAAAGGCAAGGACATCGTCGCCGCCGGAGTAAACCAGGCAGCCGTGATGCGAGCGTACAATACCGGCTGCGTGAGCGGCGAAACCAGCCAGGAGCCGGGAGAAGTCGCGGTGCTGGTTGGCCGAGGACATGGCGGAGATGGCCTTGCCCATTTGATCGCCGTCGGCCGCGAGAACCGCGAGATAAGGCTCGGGGTGGCGACGGTGTTGCGCAACCGTGTTCAGCCGTTTGCGGAGGTCGGCTAGCGCGCTTTCGGGGCAGTGTGTTTCCTCGATGATCTCTTTGTGCCGGTGGCTGTAGACGGCGGTTCCCTCATAAGGGAAGGCATCGAATTCGGGCCAATCGACGCGCGCGAGGCGGTGGGCTTTGGCGAGTTCGTCGCAGGCCGCCTTGAGCTCGTCCATGGCTTTCGGCTGGGCATTCGCCGCTCCGCGCAGCCACGGGTCGGCCGCGATGCGCGACACCGAGGGGTAGTTCTTTCGGCCTCCGCTGATCCGTTTCGTAAGGCCAACAACATCCAGTTGCTCGCCGGGAGAGAGGCGCAGCCTGAGGGCTAGTTGGCCTTCGATCTGAGGGGTATGGGCGGGATCCTTCCACACGGACTCTCGCGCGCCGTCCAATGAAGACTTTGGAACGCCGGGGCGATCTGCTTTGGGGACCTCGAAATCACGACAGGCTTTTCGGGCCGCGAGCAACCGCATCACCCGTTTGCGGGCCTCGCGGTAGCCGCCTTCGGATAGGCCAGTCCAGGCGGCGTAGAATTCGACGACTCCGTCGACCTGCTCGTCCCAGATTTCTTCGCGAATCAGAGCCGACACAGTCTCCTTTGCATCCGCGGCATGTCTGCGCCAGCAGTCTATGACGGCCCGCCGAGCGTCTCTGGCGGCATCGGATGGCGAGGCGTCGGCGCGCAGTTCCGAGAGGATGACATTGGCGACATTCTGTGGTCTGGGTGGTTCCGGAGCAGGGAAAATGAGTGTCCCATGCCGCGCGACGGCTTCGGCCCCCGCGCGACTCAACTCGGAAAGCAGTTGCGAGCCGAACCAAAGATCGCGGGTGCGGCGGGCCGCGGCAATGAAATCCTGAACGGGTCCGACGGCGATTGCGAGGAGATGTGCGCTCATGGCTTGAAGCCTTTCTTGCCGGCAAAGGAGAGGAAGGCCTCCAAGGGTGAACCGCTCGCGGATCGCCCCTGCATCGGCGAGGGGCCCTTATGTGGGCCATAGTCGGTCAAGTCGGGCCGGCTGATCTCGCCGGCGGAAATGCGTCGGGGCAGCGGAGTCTCCCCCTTGCGTTCCTCGTGCATGACGAGGCGCAATTCGGTGGGGACTCGCGCCAATAGCGGCAGGATCATCGGCAAGGTCTTATCTCCGTCGCCGATGGCGAGTGCCCGCAGAATCATGGGGCTCGCCATCCGCGTCGACTTTGGCTGCCCTGGCTCGACTGGGCGGGCCTCGACTTTCGGGACCGGCTCATCGCGCAAATGGAAGATGATCGGCAGCCCGAACGCGGCGCGGGGGAACGCAGGTTTGTTCTTGGGATCGGGTAGGGTGGTGCTGGTCATATGAGCCGGGTTTCCGCGACCGAGAAGGGCGCGAATGGAGTCGGCTTCGGGCCAGCGGGACCTGCCTGGTGTTTTGGTTCCCGGGTCGCGGCCCACGTCGTTCCCCTGACGGAATCCCCACATAGTCGAAACGGCGTTGTCCCAGGCGGCGGTGGGGCTCAACTCGCTGCCGCTCAGGCGGGGCGAGTAGAACAGGACAGGCCAGGGAAGGTCGGGCGGGCGTTTTTCAGTGAGTCGGTACTCGCGGCGTTTGGCCGCGAACCACTGCTGGATGGCATTCACCGCGGGGGGAGCCAGAGCTTGGCAGTGCAGCGCGCCACAGCCGCGACGCGTGCGGGCTCCAATTCCGCCGAAGTTGACCCAGGCCCACACCGCCGCGCCGAGGTCTCTTGGCAGTTCGGGATCGGCAGCCGGGTATCGGAGTGTTAGCTCGAACTCAACGCCGCTGAGCAGCGTGGTGTCGCGCGGCGGGCCTTGCCCACCCTCACGGCGCGGCTCTCGCAACGGGAAAAGCACGTAGTCCAGGTGGCTCCTGGGCGGCGAGATCTGTTTCCACGGCACAGGCTTGCCGGAGCTTGTGACCCGGACCTCGACGTCGACGGAGCTTGGCTTATCGACCGTGCCCCAGATCTCGCCTTCGCGTTTGCGGAGGTCTTGAGCCGCTGTGAACGTGGCACCGCGCGTTGCGCGCCACCAGAACCGGAGATGACCGCGAACGGAGGAGGGTCGAACCGGAGTGACCGCGTCGTTCTCGGCGGGCGAGGCGCCTCCGCCGAAGACCGGTGTGATTACGCGGATACTGTACGTTGAGGCGAGTTGTCCGGGGTGATGGTTAGAAATGGCTGGGGTGGGGGGACATCCGACAGCGATTTTGCGGCTCACTTTGCAGCTCCTTCTCAACTCGCCCCGCAGACTCTGGTGCACCTGTCGCGTGGACGGCGTTGCGCATACAACCTTCCTTCCCGGTGATCAGCAGGCTGCGGGGGATTGCCTGCCAAAACTGCGGAACCTCGAACTTTGCGGGGTAGAATGCGATTATATTGCTGCGCTGAGAATCAATCAAGGGCTATTTTGTTATTTCGCTATTTTCGGGTCTGGTTGGGTTGCCGGGTCGCTTGGCGTGACGGCGTGCGGGCGCCGATACCGGAGCGGTTCCGGGAGCTGGGGTCGCTGGAGTTCTCGAAGCTGGTGCTGGAGAAGGCGCTGGTGGCGGTCTCTCCGGGGGTTGGATTTGGCCCACTGGGGGAGGGGCATGTGCGGTTCGCGCTGGTGGAGAACGAGCACCGGACGCGGCAGGCGACGCGGACGATCAAGCAGTTCTTAGCTCGTAGCTCGTAGCTCGTAGCACGTAGCTCGTAGAGAGAGCCTCCGATGGCGAAGGAAGCTCCAACCGGCGTGCTGTTCCACAGCAAGCTGGGCACGCCTGAAATGCGGGAAGCGAAGCGATGGGCTGACGGTCAAGATCACGCCGGAGGATGAAACCGAGGGGTACTACCTGGGCGTGTACTTCGCCGACATGGCGGCTTTTCCGGCGCCCGAGGCGAGGCTCGCGATGGCCCAGCAGATCCACCCGGATGTGCTGCCTATCGTGGAGGGGGCGCGGAAGGGTTGAGGGAGTCAACGCGCGGCTGCTTGTCTCGCTGGCGCTGTCCGTGATCCGTCCGGCCGGAGCACCGAGGCGGGCTCGTAATCGCGACCCGCGCGGCGGGCAAGTTCGGCCTCGGTGGGGACGAGCCCACCGCGGAACGCTTTTGCGAGAACCGCCTGGGACAGCTTGCCGGCTTGCGCCGACGCTTGCCGGACGCGAGCTTCGATCCTATCGGCGAGTTTGAAGAGGGCTTCAACGCGGCGGACGATTTCGCGTTGTTCTTCGAGGGGAGGGAGGGGTACATCAAGATCCGCAAGGAGGTTCGTATTGAAACCCGCCCGCGTGGAACCTATAGCACCTTCTTCCGTCCGTGGTCGTATGTTTGGCGCCCGCTTCAGCACCGGTGTATACCGCGCTCATGCGAAAGGCTAAAATGGAGATTCCGGTTCGGGTAGCTCGAGGGAGGTTGGGACATGTCCGCGCAATACGACGATCCTGCCATTTCCGAGGATGCCGCTGGCACGGTGGATGTCGTCACCGAGGTCCGCCGCAAAGAGGCTCTGCTTAAAACGGGGGCCTTGCAGAACGCGATTTTCAACAGCGCCAACTTCTCGAGTATCGCCACCGACGAGAAAGGCGTCATTCAACTATTCAATGTCGGCGCCGAGCGCATGCTGGGCTACACGGCCGCCGACGTGGTGAACAAGATCACCCCGGCCGACATTTCCGATCCGCAGGAAGTGATCGCCCGCGCCCAAGCATTGAGCCTGGAGCTCGCCACCCCGATCACGCCCGGCTTCCAGGCGCTAGCCTTCAAGGCATCGCGCGGGATCGAGGACATCTACGAATTGACCTACATCCGCAAGGACGGCAGCCGCTTTCCGGCCATCGTGTCGGTCACGGCGCTGCGCGACGATCGAGATGCGATCATCGGCTATCTGTTGATCGGCACCGATAATACCGCGCGCAAGCAGGCGGAAGAGGCTCTGCTGAAAGCGGGGGCCTTGCAGCACGCGATTTTCAACAGCGCCAACTTCTCGAGTATCGCCACCGACGAGAAGGGCGTCATTCAATTATTCAATGTCGGCGCCGAGCGCATGCTGGGCTACGCG
>Ga0187850_10002473_pt1 | contig 17050 bp, 19 predicted proteins | sample June2016WEW_4_15_FD_132436 | JGI IMG/M metagenome (GOLD analysis project Ga0187850, IMG submission 132436) | Peatland microbial communities from SPRUCE experiment site at the Marcell Experimental Forest, Minnesota, USA - June2016WEW_4_150 | ecosystem: Environmental > Terrestrial > Soil >... | reverse complement strand
TCCGATGTTCAGCGTGCCGCGGCCCAGCACCGGGTCGTCGGCGAGCGGAATCCGCCGGATCGCTTCGAGCGCGTCCAGCAGTTTGTCGATCGCCGATTCGCCCAGCTCCGGATAGGCCGAGTGCGCCATCCGCCCGTGCGCCGCGATTTCGTACCGGAGCGTCCCTTTCGACCCCAGCGCCAGCTTGTTTTCCGTCGGCTCTCCGTTGATCAGGTAGCACGAGCCGCGCGATTCGCGAGCAGCCGCGTACGCCCCGGCGCTGTTGCGCTCCTCGCCAACCACGAACAGCAGTCCGAAATCCCGCTTCCCTTCCCCGAGCAGCCGCTCCGCGGCGCCGATCATCGACGCGATGATTCCTTTGGCGTCGCACGCGCCGCGTCCGTAAATGGTTTCGCCATCTTCGCGCGACGGATAGAACGGCGGCACGACGTCCATGTGCGTCGAAAGCGTCGCCAGCGGTGCGCCCCAGCAGGCGAACACGTTGAACCGCCCAGGCTCGACCGGCATGGCTTCGGCACGCCCGCCGGTGCGCGCAGCCAGGGCAGAAAGGTAGTTCAGCAGGTACGAGCCCACCTCGCCCTCGTTGTTTGTGATCGACTCGATATCCACCAGCGCCCGCGTGAGCTCGATGACGTTCATCTTCTTCTCTCTGGATCGGGGCGCCGCGGGAGGGAATAAGAAGGGGGCGTGCCCCCTCCCTCCGATAGCGCTCCATCCGGGCCCTTTCAGACTCGAATGACAGTGGGCAGGTTTTATCCTTACCCCCCAACCGCCCGGGAGTGCGCTTCCCGAACGACTTCGGCGGAGTGTCCCGTACGGCCCTTCCGCCGTGAGGCGGACTGCCGCGCGGTTAGCGCCCCGTTCAACGGGCCTCCAAAGCTACTCGGAACAGCCGACCCGGCTACTGATGGCCTCCGCGCCTCTATCGAAATAACCTCCAGGATAACATAAGCACTTCTTTTCCACGCCCGCGTGGAGTGACTCGGATTTGGTAGGATAAGGCTCCAGCCTTGTCCCAGCGCCTGAAAACCATCTCGCTTGCCGCCGCCCTGTTCGCCGCGAACCTCTGGGTGGCGAAGGAACTGCTTACTTCCGAGTTCATCAGTCATATGGGCTCGATTGAGGGCACCCACATCACCCTCGGCCGGTTTATCGTCAAGCACTGGCCGGATCTGTTCTGGTTCCCGCTGTGGTACGGCGGAGTGCCTTACCAGAACGCCTATCTTCCGCTTCACCCATTCGCAGTGGCCGCGACCGCAGGCCTGTTCGGTATCTCGCCCGGCCACGCCTACCACGCTCTGACGGCAGTCTTCTATGCCCTCGGGCCAGTCACTTTGTTCCTGCTGGGGCTGAAGCTCTCCGGCTCCCGCGCCTACAGCCTGGCCGCCTCGCTGATCTATTCCTTCAGTTCCCCGGCTGCCCTGCTGATCCCCGCCGTCGCGCGCGACGTGGGTAGCATCTGGCACGGGCGCCGCTTACTGGATCTAGTCCAATACGGCGAAGGGCCGCATATCGCCGCCATGACTCTGCTTCCCGTGGCGCTGCTGTTGCTCGTGGTTGCATTCGAGAAGCGCCGGCCCGTGTGGTGGATTCTGGCGGCAGTGGGGCTGGCTTCTGTCGCCTTGACTAACTGGCTCGGCGCGCTCGCTCTGGCCCTGGCCGCGGCCGCGTGGCTGCTTTCAGGAGGGGGCGGCGTGGGGCTCAGGAAGTGGTTCATCGCGATCGGGCTCGGGCTATACGCATACGTGATCTCGTGCTCGTGGCTTCCCCCCTCTACGATTAAGGCCACCTTTGGGAACGAGACGCGGTTGGGCGGTTCCACACCAGCCCTGGCGCTGTGGGCGTGTATCGTGACCGGCGTGGTCCTCATGGGAGCGTTGGCGTGGCTGCTCCGCCGGTTCAAGGCACCGCCGGCTCTCGCGTTCTCCGTCCTCTTCCTGTTCTCGATGGCCTGGCTGACGCTCTCCGAGGAGTGGGCCCGAGTCTCGATCTTGCATCAGGCGGGGCGCCTCCACGTGGAGATGGAGATGGGCATCGCGCTGGCGGCAGCTTTCGGGGCCAAACTGATCCTCGACCGGACTTCAACACGCGTGCGCACTGCGGTTGCCTGTGTCCTCCTGGTGCTGGCCGGCTATGCAGCCGTGCGTTACCGCGCCTATGCCAAGCGTCTCGACCGCCCGATCGATATCCGCCAGACCATCGAATATCGCGAAGCCGAGTGGATTACCGCCAACCTGGACGGCCATCGGGTCCTGGCGCCGGGCTCGGTCGGGTTCTTTCTGAACGTGTTTTCGGACACGCCGCAATTCGGCGGCGGCTATTACCAGTCCCTGGTGAACCCGGTCTACCTGCACCTCGACTACCAGATCTTCTCCGGCTCGAACGCCGGTGCCGAGGAGGGGCCCATCGCAGTTGTGCTGCTGAAAGCCTTGGGAGTGGACGCCGTCGGTGTCAGCGGGCCACACAGCCGCGAGGCGTTCAAGCCCTTCAACAACCCGAGGAAGTTCGAAGGAATTCTGCCCGAACTCTGGCGCGAGGGAGACGACGTCATCTATCAAGTGCCACGTCGCTCGCGTTCTCTGGCGCACGTCGTGCGGCTGGCGGATCTGCCTGCGCGGCAGCCCGAAAACGGACTCGATCTGGATCCAATCCGGCCTTACGTCCGCGCCCTGGACGATCCCTCGCTGCCGCTTGCCGACATGGCCTGGCGTAATCAGCATACGGCGGTCATCTCGGCGGGGCTGGAGCGGGACCAGATCCTGTCCGTGCAGATCAACTACCATCCCGGCTGGACCGCGACTGTCAACGGCCAGCCGCGCCGCGTCTTCCGGGACAACTTGGGGCAACTGGCCGTGGTGCCGGAATGCGAGGGGCCGTGCAGCGTGGAAATCGCGTTCCACGGCGGCACGGAGATGCTGCTAGCCCGCATCCTCTGCTGGTCCGGGTTGCTCGGTGGCATCGTCTGGGCTGTTTGGCGCAGGAGAACACCTTGAGCGACTTCGACCTTGCGGTGATCATTCCCGCCTGGAACGAACGGGAGAACATCGAGAATCTGGTTCCCGCTATCCAAACGGTTGCGGGCGGGCTGGGCATCCGGGCGGAGATCATCGTAGTCGACGGCGGATCGCGCGATGGAACCGCGGAAGCGGCGGTGCGCCTCGGAGCGCGCGCACTGCCCCAACAGGAAAGGGGATATGGCGGAGCGCTCCTGGCGGGATTCGCAAGCGCCGCGGCGCCTTACGTCATTACCATGGACGCCGATCTGTCCCATCCTCCGACCTTCATCGCGGACCTCTGGGCGCGCAGAGACGAGGCCGAGCTGATCATCGCCTCCCGCTACGTGCCCGGCGGCAAGGCCGTCATGAGTAGCTCCAGGCGTGTCTTGAGCCTCATCCTCAACTCGATGTTCCGGGTTGCGCTACGTCTCCCGGTCCGCGATCTCTCGAGCGGATTTCGGCTCTACCGGCAGGACGCCCTGAAGCAGCTCCACCTCCAGTCACGGGACTTCGATGTGCTGGAAGAGATCCTCGTGCTTGTCTACCGCCAGGGCTGGCGAATCCTCGAAGTGCCGTTCCACTATATGCCGCGCCGATCCGGCTCCTCGCACGCCAAGCTGATCCGTTTCGGCTGGGCCTATCTCAAGACACTGGCCCGGATGTGGCGCTTGCGAAGGGGAGGCTGAAGAGCCATTGGCGCGCCGCGACGATTTCTTCGCGGCCGAGCCAGTGGCCGCTGGCCGACCAGTTGAGCGTCACCTCGGCGCCGGCATCCCTCAGCAATTTCGCCAGCCGCTTGGTCTCCTCCGGCCGCACAATGGGATCTTGGCGGCCGGCGGAGATGAACACCGGCGTGCCGAGGAGGCCGGGCAGGTCGTCTGGCACGATCGGCACCATGGGCCGGAAAAGCACCGCACCGACAAGCGTCCGCGGCCGCAGGAGCAGCACCGCGGCAGCGATGTTCGCGCCGTTGGAGTACCCTGCCGCGATCACCCGGCCCGGATCGAGCCCGTAGCGGACCGAGGCAACCTCGACGAAGTCGGCCAGTTCGTGAGCGCGGAGCTTCAGATCCTCGATGTCGAACACGCCCTCCGCCAGCCGACGGAAGAAGCGCGGCCGGCCGTGCTCGAGCACCTTCCCCCGGGGGCTGAGGACCGCCGCGCCGGGCTCAAGCAAAGGGGCCATGGGCAGCAGGGCGCGCTCGTCACCCCCGGTCCCGTGGAGCAACAGCAGGGTCAGCCCTCGCCTTGTGGGGTGCGCCGGCACGAACTCGTGGATGAATTCTGGCATCTCAAGCTTGCCGCACAAACTGCGGCGCGTCCAACGGTGGCAACCGCACTTCGAGGTCCCGCCGTCGCGGTTCGAGCCATGGGGGCAGCACCAACCGCGTCCCGAGTTCCTCGGCCGGCTCATCGACGGCAAAGCCCGGCCCGTCGGTTGCAATCTCGAACAGCACGCCCCCCGGCTCGCGGAAGTAGATCGAACGGAAATACTTGCGGTCGACGACCGGGGTGACGCGGAGTCTCCGGGCAGCGATCTCGCGGCGCCATTCCCGCTGCTCGGCCTCGTTTGGCGTTCGCCAGGCGACATGATGCACCGTACCGACTGCCACCTCGCCGTGCGTCAGCCCCGGCACCCACTCGACATCGGCCACCGCACCCGCCCCTCCGCTGCCCGCCTCGTAACGGAAGCGGTTGGCGCACTCCTTGGTGGGCCGAAAACTGAGCACGCCCGACAGCACGGTCGCCGTCTTCTCGAGCACCTCAACGGAGAGCGTCACGCCGTGGATGCCGCGAATGGCATGCTCGGCCGGCACCGGCCCCTCCGCCGAACCAGGGCGCACATCCGGATTCGCCACCAGTTCCAGCGGCAGACCGTCGTGGTCATGAAATGAGATCGTCTCCTCGCCAAAGCGTTTCTGGGGCCCGTGGATCGCCAGTTTGGCGGCTTTCAGGCGCTCCATCCAGTACCCCATCGCGCCCTCCGGGATCGAGAAGGAAACCGCTGTCGCTTGCCCGGCCCCGTGCCGCCCTCGCGGCGCCCCGGGCCAGGGGAAGAACGTCAGGAACGTCCCCGGATGAGCCTCCCGGTCGCCGAAGTAGAAATGGTAGGTTGCCGGATCGTCGAAGTTGACGGTCCGTTTCACCAGGCGCAAACCCAACAGGTCGCCGTAGAAATCCAGGTTTTGCCGCGGATCGCCCGCGATGGCGGTGATGTGGTGTATGCCCAGAATCTGCTTCATCTGCCATAACAGATGACGCCGGAGCGCCTCCCGATTCAAGCCAGGTTATGAGTCACAATGGAATCGGGAGAGACATGCCTGCCAAGTTACGCACACTCCTCCACCTGCTGCATGGCGCCCTAGTCGCCGCCTACCGGGACGGCTGTCTGGGAACGGCCAAAGGCGCCGCTTACTCCTCGCTGCTCTCTTTTTTCCCGTTGCTGGCCACCGTCGCCACCATCCTGGTTCATGTAAGGGCCGACTTCGTCTCCCGGCAGGTCTCCGGGTTCCTGACCGAGATCCTGCCGCCCGGCACCCACCAACTGGTATTCCACTATTTCGCAGTGCGCGGGAAGCAGCCGTCCTTCATCCCGATCACCGGAATGCTGGTGTCAATCTGGGCCGCCTCCGGAGTGATCGTCAGCCTGATGGAGGGTTTCAGAGCGGCCTACCGCATCCCGTCCGGGCGCTCGTTCCTTCGCCAGCGGGCCGTTGCGTTGCTCCTGGTTCTCTCGGCGGCGGTCCCGACGCTGGCCGCCTCCATCCTGATTCTGTACGGCGTGCGTGCGGAGCGCTGGCTGGTCCAGGCCCTGGGGCTGTGGCCCGCCGGAACCGACCTGCGCAGCGGGGTGTTCATACTGGGCACGGTGACGCGCTACGCGATCGCTCTCGGCGCGATCGGCTTGGGCGCAGCGATTCTCTATCGCTACGGCCCCAACCGGCCCCAGCGCTGGAACCGCGTGTGGCCGGGCGCGGTGCTGGCCACTGGCCTGTGGTTGGCGGCGACCTCGCTGTTCGGCTGGTACGCCGGCCATATCGCCAACTACAACGTGGTTTACGGCAGTGTCGCGCGGGTCATCCTGCTGCTCGTCTGGCTATACCTGCTGGCGGTGATCGCCCTGATCGGCTGCGCGTTCAACGCGCAATGCGAAAACGCCGCGGGCCACTGACTACTCGAATTGTCTGCGGAAGTCGGCCAACTGTTGCTTGAGGTCCTCGACTTCGCGGCGCAACAGCGAGATCTCGGCTTCGAGCGCTGCGAAGCGGTCCTGGCGGGGGCGCGGCGGCTCCGGCGAGGCTTCGACGGAGGAGACCTCGCCGGAGAGCAGGTGGGCGTAGCGCGGCTCCTTGGTCCCCTGCTGGCGCGGCAGCCTGACCACCAGCGGGTCGGGCTGGCGCTCGATCAGGCGCTGGAGGCAGGACTCGACTTCCTCGAGGCCGTCGAACCGGTGCAGGCGCTCCGCGCGGCTGTGCAGCTCGCCAACGGTCTGCGGGCCGCGCAACATGAGCTCGCACATCAGCGCCAGTTCCCTGCGCCCCAGATTCAGGCCCTCGGAGAGGAGCTGGCGATGCTTGGGGACGCGGATGCCCGCCCCGGTCAGCGTGGCGGCGAGCTTCTTCTTCCTGAGTCCGTCCAGCGCCTGCTCGACGGCCGGTTCGTCGAATTCGACGACCGGATCGCGATTCGATTTCTGGTTGCAGGCGTTCACCAGCGCGTTGAGGGTGAGCGGGTAGTACTCCGGCGTCGCAATCTCTTTCTCAATCAGGGCGCCGAGGGCGCGCACTTCGGCGGAGTCTAAGAAGGAATCCACGTCAAACATGATAGCGGTTACGCCTCGACGATGGCTGCCCGCTGGATGTAGTCGAGTTTCGGGAACTCCCGCTCCAGGTAGGCGTTGCCTTCGGTCTGGATGCGGCCCTGTTCGGGCCCGCGGCCGCGCGGGGCGCCCTCGCCGTAACCGCTGTGAAGCTGGCCGACGATGTCCATCCCCTCGGCGACTCGTCCAAAGGGCGCGAACCCCAGGCCGTCCAGACTGGTATTGTCCGCGAGGTTGATGAACACCTGGGTGGTGCGGGAGTTGGCTCCGGCGGTGGCGAAGGTGATCATGCCACGCGCATTGGTCTGGGCGACGGGATCGTCGGGGAACTGCGCGGTGCGCCAAAGACGGCCCACCTCCGGATCGCCCGGGATACCGAACTGGACCACAAAACCGGGCAGCACGCGGAAAAAGCGGGCCCCATCGTAGAAACCGTTCTTGACCAGGTTGTAGAAGCGGTCCGCGCCCGCAGGCGCCCAACTCCGGGTCACCTCAACGGTGAATCTCCCCTTACTGGTGTCAAATTGAGCCCGGTAGACCACCGGGGCCTGTTCGGTCAACGCAGATGGATCCATGCCTCCCATTCTGGCATTGACGGGGGGCCAAAAGCGAAGGACGGATCAGTAACGCGGGCGGTCGCGCCGGTTGCCACCCCGGCCCCCGCCACCGCCGCCGCGCGGTCCACCCCCACCGCCGCCGGCGCTCATTGGGCGTGCTTCGTTGACCACCAGCGCGCGGCCCATGAAATCTTTGCCATTGCAGGAAGAAATGGCCCGCGCAGCGACCTCGTCGTCGCCGATCTCCACGAAACCGAACCCGCGCGCCTCGCCGGAAAAGCGGTCGCGCATGACATTCACGCTGTCGACGGTGATGCCGGCCTGGTTGAACCAGCTCTCCAGGTCGGACTCGGTGGCCTGATACGGGAGATTCCCCACATACAGCTTCATCGTTCGATCACACTCCTCTAACCCAATTGGGCAATTGCGAAAGCTGAAGTGACAGGTTCACGGCCGCGGGCAAGCACGAACCTCTGAGCTTCTCGGGGCAACTCTGACGCTGCAGCCAATCAGCTTCATTGTCTCACAAGCGACTTGGAGGCCGCTGATGGCTGGGGCTCCCGTGATAGAATTCGGGGCGGCATGAATCAACGCTCGTTTACCCGGCGCGAGGTGTTCCTGGCAGTGACGGCGAGCGCGGCGGCCGTGGCAGGCCGTAAGAGCCGCACCACGGTCGAGATCCGCGGCGACCAGTTCTTGATCGACGGCAAGCCTACTTACAAGGACAGGACGTGGCAGGGCTGCCGCATCGAGGGGCTGCTCTTGAACTCGCGCATGGTGCAGGGCATCTTCGACGACCTCAATCCGGAGACCCGGAGCCGCTGGCGCTACCCGGACACGGGGCGCTGGGATGCGGAACGGAACACGCGCGAGTTTGTGGCGGCCATGCCGAAGTGGCGCAGGCACGGGCTCCTGGCATTCACCATCAACCTCCAAGGCGGCAGCCCGGAGGGTTACTCCAAGGCCCAGCCGTGGCACAACTCGGCCATCACCGCAACCGGAGATCTCCGGCTGGAGTACATGCGACGCTTGGTGCGCATCCTGGACCGCGCCGACCAGTTGGGCATGGTGGTGATCCTGGGCATCTTCTATTTCGGCCAGGACGAGCGGCTCAAGGACGAAGCGGCGATCCTCCAGGCGGTGGACAACACCGTGGATTGGGTATTTAGTCTCGGCTACCGCAATGTCCTGGTCGAAGTGGACAACGAGTGCGACGTGGAGCGCTACGAGCACGCCCTCCTCCGGCCTGACCGCGTTCACGAGTTGATCGAGCGGGTGAAACAGCGGACGCGGCAAGGGCGGCGGCTGCTCGCGAGCACGAGCTACCGCGGCGGCGCGATTCCCCGTGAGAACATGGTACGCGCGGCCGATTTCCTGCTCATGCACGGCAACGGCGTCGGCGATCCCGAGCGCATCTCCGAGATGGTGCGCCAGGCGCGGCAGGCGCCGGGGTACCGCCCTATGCCCATCCTGTTCAACGAGGACGACCACTTCGACTTCGACAAGCCGCGGAACAACATGCTGGCCGCGGTCCGCGAGTATTGCTCGTGGGGCTACTTCGATCCCGGCAACAACAACTACGTGGACGGCTACCAATCGCCACCCGTGAATTGGGGCTTGAATACGGAGCGCAAGAAGGCGTTTTTTGCCAAGGTGAAGGAACTGGCCGTAGGATAGGGCTCCAGCCCTGTCCCCGAAGGTCCTATCCTACGTAGATATGAGATTCGTCACTTTCCAGAGGGGCGGCAGCACTCCCGAGCCCGGAGTGGTTGCAGGCGGCGATGTGATCGGGCTCGGCCCCGTCGGCTTCCCCGATCTGCTCAGCGTGATTTCAGGCGGCGAGGAAGCGCGCACCCGCGTGGAGGCCTGGCTGGCCGAAGCCCCCGCTAGCGCGCGCTTCGACCTTGGCTCGGTGAAGCTGCTGGCCCCCATTCCGCGGCCCCCCAAAATCGTCTGCGTGGGCCTGAACTACGCCGACCACGCGCGCGAAGCCAACCTGGATATGCCGAAGGTCCCGACCATCTTCGCGAAGTTCCATACCGCGGTGATCGGTCCGGGGGCGGCCATCGTGCTGCCCAAGGCTTCGGCCAGGCCGGACTACGAGGCCGAGTTTGCGTTTGTCGTAGGGCGCGGCGGGCGGTACATTCCCGGCGGGCGCTGGCAGGAGCACGTGTTCGGCTACACGAACTTCAACGACGTCAGCGCGCGCGACTACCAGATGGCCACCACACAGTGGATGATGGGGAAGACCTTCGACACCTTCGCCCCCATGGGGCCGTGGATCGTGAGCGCGGACGAGATCGCCGATCCGCACGCGCTTGACGTGAGGCTGATCCTCAACGGCGAACTCATGCAGTCCTCGAACACGCGCCACCTGATCTTCGGCATTCCCGAGTTGCTCGAGTTCCTGTCCAGCGTATTCACTCTCGAGCCCGGCGACGTGGTTTCCACCGGCACGCCCGCCGGCGTCGGCTTCGCGCGCAAGCCGCCGCGCTATCTGCGGCCGGGCGACGAAGTCGTGGTCGAAGTGCAGGGCCTGGGCCAGTTGCGCAATCCCGTCGTGGCCGAGGCGTAACCCCGTGCCGCGCGGAATCAAACCACGCCCTCTGTGGAGCGCAGCACTGCCCATCGTGCTGGCCCTAGCGATCGTCTTTGTTGTGCCGCGCCCGGCCGCCATCAAGCCCGAGGCCTGGCGGCTGCTAGGCATTTTCGTCGGCGCGGTGGCTGGGCTGGTCACGCAGCCGATCGCGGGCGGCGCGGTGGTGCTCATCGCCGTGGCGCTGGCGCCGGTCTTTGGTGGGCTGACCGTTAAGCAGGCGCTGAGCGGCTACGGCGACCCCATTTGCTGGCTGGTGATGGCCGCCTTCTTCATCTCGCGCGCGCTGATCAAGACTGGCCTGGCGCGGCGGATCGCGTTGTTCTTCGTGCGGATCGCCGGCCGGACCTCCCTCGGCGTGTGCTACGCGCTGTCGTTCTCGGACATGCTCCTGGCGACCATGATCCCCTCCAACGCGGCCCGCTCCGGCGGAGTGATTCTGCCCATCGTCCGCTCCCTCTGCGAACTGTATGGCTCGCTGCCGGGGCGGACCGCCGCGCTGCTCGGCTCGTTCCTGATGACCGCGGTTTACCAGAGCATCTGCGTCACGGCCGCCATGTTCCTGACGGGTCAAGCGAGCAACCCGCAAGCCGCCAAGGCCGCCCTGGACCACCTGCACTACCAGGTCACCTGGGTGGGTTGGGCGCTGGCGGCCAGCGTGCCCGGACTATGCTCGCTGGCGATCGTTCCGCTGGTCGTTTTCCGCGTGAACCCGCCGCAAATCCGGCGCACGCCGGAAGCCTCGGAGTTTGCGGCGCGGGAACTCAAGGCGATGGGTCCAATGAAACGGCAGGAGGTCATCACGCTGGCCGTCTTCGTGGCCGTCTGCGCGGGCTGGGTGACGTCGCCGCTGCACGGGCTGGAGATCGCCGTAATAGCGCTGCTGGGCGCGGCGGCGCTGCTCGTCGCGGGCGTGCTGAGCTGGGAGGACGTCAAGAACGAGAGGGCCGCCTGGGACATCTTCGTCTGGTACGGCGGCTTGCTGATGCTGGGCCAGGCGCTCAACGACGCGGGCCTGGCGGACGCTTTCGCCAGGGCCGTCGCCGCGCAGTTCGGGCACCTCGGGTGGCCGGCGCTGTTTGCGATTGCGCTTCTCGTCTACTTTTATGCCCACTACGGGTTCGCGAGCATTACGACGCACATCCTGGCGATGTTCATGCCGTTCGTTGCGGTGCTGGTGGCCATGGGCGCTCCCAAGGGGTGGATGGTGTTCGCCTTTGCCTGCTTCGCCAACCTGTCGGCGGGGCTGACCAACTACGGCACAACGCCCTCGCCGATGTTCTTCGCCCAAGACTACGTCAGCCTCGGCCGGTGGTGGAAGGTGGGCGCGGTGGTGTCTGTGGTCAACATCGCGATCTGGTCATCGGTCGGCTTCCTTTGGTGGAAAGTGCTCGGGCTGTGGTAGCCGCCGGCGCCGGCGCCAGGTCCAGTAGATCAGGCCGGCCGCGCCCAGGAGCGCGCAACCGATCAGGACCAGGCGGCGCACCTCGCTGGAAGCGCTGTGCCATCGATCGCCGAGAACGTAGCCCAGAACGATGAACGTGCTGGACCAGATCAAGGCGCCCGAGTAAGCGAACAGCGCGAAGACCGGCAACTCGAGTTTGGATGCCCCAGCTAGGTACGCAATCACGTGCCGCCCACCAGGAATGTAGTACCCAGCGGTCAGCGTGAACCGCCCGAGGCGGTGGAACCAGTCGTGTATCCGGCGCACGCGTTCCGCCGGGATGTGCAGCTTCGAGCCGTACTTCTCGATCAGCCAGTGGCCGGCCAGCCGCCCCAGCGTGTAACTCAGCGTGATTCCACAGATGCTGCCAGCGAGCGCCGACGCCAGGGTCGGGAGCGGGCTCAACTGCCCGCGGTACACCAGGTAGCCGGCGAAGGCCAGCACCGTCTCGTCGGGGATCGGCAGCCCCACGATGCCCAGCATCAGCAGGGAGAAGATCCCGATGTAGCCGTACTGGGTGACCCAATGGGAGACGAGTTCCACGCGGCGGCCTGCTTCCATCGTAGCGAAGCCGCCCGTCAGCACCGGGACGCGGGTCCGCAGCCCAGCCAGTCTGCCATAATGAACTTGGTCGTTGCGGTCATGAAAACCAACGCCGTCCGCCAGCTCGACAACCTCGGTATCCGCTACGAGGTGCGCGAATACGAAGTGGACGAGGAGCACATGGACGCGGAGTCGGTGGCCCAGATGATCGGCCTGCCGTCCGAGCAGGTGTTCAAGACGCTGGTGGCTCGCGGCGACCGCCATGGCGTGTGCCTCGCCGTGGTGCCCGGCAACGCCGAGCTGGACCTCAGGGCGCTGGCGCGCCTCACGGGCAACCGCCGCATTGAACTCGTGCCGCTCAAGGAAGTGCAGCCGCTCACCGGATACGTGCGCGGCGGCGTGACGGCGCTGGGCCTGAAGCGCGAGTTCCCGGTGTTCGCTGACGAGACCATCGAATTGTTCGACGTCATCTCGGTCTCGGCCGGCCTTCGCGGCGCGCAGATCCTGCTCGCGCCCGCGGATTACCTGCGGGCGGCGAAGGCCACCGTGGGTCCGATTGCCCGCGACAAAGGTTAGAAACTCCGCACGCCGAGGGCGGCGATGTCGTCCACGCGCATGGTTTCTTTCACCACGAACGGCTCGCCGTATTTCACGCCGATGAGGTTGCCGTAGAAGCGGGCGATGGCGCCGAGACGCTCGCGGATCTCCTCCTCGCCGGGAAACAGGTCCGAGCTTTCCCCTCCGCCATACTGAGATTCGTAGCTGAGCAGCGCCGCCATGCGGCGCTCGAACTGGGCCGAGATATCCACGACGAAGGACGGCGTCACGTTGGCGTACAGCGACGAATAGACGACCTTGAACGGCCGGTGCGGCTCGGAGGATTCGTCGAGCTTCTTTAGCCCGGCCAGGAAGCAGGCCTCGTAGGCCATTTCGCCGGCGCGGTAGTGATCGGGATGGCGCGCTTCCCAGTACGGCAGAATCACTACGCGCGGGCGCAGGCGGCGGATCTCGGCGGCCAGCGACATGCGTGCGGCGAGTGCGTTTTCCAGGCGCGCGTCGGGAAAGCGCAGGTTGCCGCGGAAGGCCAGCAGCAAGTGGCGCGCCGCCGCCTCCGCCTCCTGGAGGCGAACCTCCGGCGTTCCGCGCGTGGCCATGTCGCCGGCGGTAAGGTCGAGCACGCCGGTGCGGTAACCCATCTCCGCCATTTTGATCAGGGTGCCGCCGCAGGTCTGCTCCACATCGTCGGGATGCGCCGCGATGGCCAGTACGTCGAGAAGGGGGATGTCGGTCATAGAAATCGGCTCACCATGGGAGATTGCGCCGCTCGTAGGGCCTGCGCGTCGGGAGAATCAGAATCAGCAGGATGCCTGTCAGGAACCCGCCCACGTGCGCGAACCAGGCCACCCCCTGCGCGGTGAGATGCGAGGAGGCCACCGAGCCCACGCCGCTGAAGATCTGAATCAGGAACCAGTACGCCAGGACGAAGGCGGCGGGCAGGTCGAACGTGGTCAGGAAAATGAAAACCGGGACCAGCGTCGTGATCCGCGCGCGGGGGAACTTCACCAGGTAGGCGCCCATCACGCCGGCGATCGCGCCGCTCGCCCCGACCGTCGGCACGGGCGAGCCCAGGTTCGTCACGAGGTGCGCGAGCCCCGCCGCCACGCCGCACAGCAGGTAGAACAGCAGGTACTTGCCGTGGCCCAGAACGTCCTCGACGTTGTCGCCAAAGATCCACAGGAACCACATGTTGCCGATGATGTGCAGCCAGCCGCCGTGCAGGAACATGGAAGTGACGAGCGACATCGGGACCAGGCGGTCCGGCACCAGGCCGTAGACATAGATCAAGTGATTGCGGGCGTACTGGCCGAGCGACAGCTCGTAGAGGAACGCGACGCAGTTCACCACGATCAGCAACACGGTAACCACCGGCGTCGAGTAGCTCCGTTGGGTGTCCCGGAGTGGAATCATCGCCTGTAATCGGGATTCGAGCGCCGCTCCCCGCGGTTCATCAGCGCCCTGGCCTCGGCCGCGGTGCCAATGCCCCCCCGAGCTCCCAGTGCGGTGCAATTCAGCGCGGCCATCGCGTTCGAGAAATCCAGCGCCTCTTCCATCGCGAGACGCTCGATGACAGCATAGCAGAAAGCCCCGTGGAACACGTCTCCCGCGCCGGTCGAATCCACGCAGTTCACCACGAAGCCGGGCGAGTAGAAGAACCGGCCCTCCGTGCGCGCCAGAGCCCCGAACGCTCCCAGCGTCATGCCGGCGCAGCGCATGCCGTATTCCCTCTGAATCCTCTCGAGAGCTTGGAACGGGTCGCGCTCATTGGTCCACCGCCCTGGAAACTCGGCGCTGGCCAGCAGGTAGTCGACGTTGGGGAGTACGTGCTCAAAGCCCGCGTAGATCGTATCCACGTCCACCGTCACCGGAATCGACGCGCGGCGGGCGATCTCGGCCGCGCGCGCCACCGCCGCCGTATCGTGCCCGTCGATGTGCAGCAGCCGCGCGCAAGTGATCTGCTCCGGAGCGATTTCTTCGGGATCGAGGCGCAACGAATCCGGCCGGCGCCACAGAACGGTTCGCTCGCCGGTGGTGCGGTCGATGAGGATGTAGGCCGACTGGCTCGCGCAGCCTGTGCGCACCTGCACATGCTCGAGATCGATGCCGGTTCCGCGCAGGCTTTCCATCTGCACCCGGCCGCGCTCGTCGTCTCCAACCGTGCCGATGTACTTCGCGCGCAGGCCGAGCCGGGCGCAAGTCGCTAGCGCGCTGGCCACCTGGCCGCCCGGACTGAGAATCTCCTCCTCGAACGAAACCTTGCCCCCGTAAGCCGGGAACTGCGGGAGCACCAACAGCGTGTCGGTGGCGTTCAGGCCTACTCCCACCACATCGAACTCAGGCATAGACACCCGAGCGTAGCACAACAGGGGTAGAAACCCCGCCGCCGCGCACCGTGCTAAGCTGTGAGTAATCGGAGGGGATATGGCTGCATCCCGAATGTTGCCGGAGGGAGAAATCTCCATCGGCCTTCTCTTGAACTCCATCAGGCGCGGCGATTGCCGCGGAACCAGAGACCTGCTGAAGGAGAACCCCAGCTTGGTGCGCGCGAAGGGGCCTGACGGCGCTTCGGCGGTGCTGCTGGCGGTTTACTGCGGCCATCCGGAGATGGTCCCGCTGTTTGTGGAGCACGGAGCCCGCTTGGACTTCTTCGAGTCCTGCGCCGCGGGCGACCGAGGGCGGGCGCTGGGTCTGCTCGAGATCGACCCGTCGCTGATCCGCCAATTTGCAGCGGACGGCTATCACGGTCTGGGCCTCGCGGTTTTCTTCGGCCACCTGGAACTGGCGGAGGCTCTGCTGGCGCGCGGAGCCGACATCAACGCTGCGTCGGCCAACCCGCAAAAGCTGGCGGCTATTCACGCTGCGGCGGCGCGATCGAACGTCTCCATGGTTCGCATGCTGCTCGCGCGCGGCGCCAAGGCGGATGCGGTGCAGGCCGGCGGGTTCACGCCACTTCATGCCGCGGCGTTCCACGGGAGCCGCGAAATCGTCGAGCTGCTGTTCTCGCACGGCGCCGACCCGGCCATAAGGAGCGCGGACGGGAAAACGGCGGCCGATCTGGCGGCTGAGCGCGGCCACCGCGACCTGGCCCAGCAACTCCGGCGCTAGTCAGCCTGTGTGCTCTTTCTCCTCCACCAGCAGCCGCAGCCGCTCCAATTCGCGCTGGAGCTTGCGCTCCCGGGCGACCAAGGCGACCACGTAGGCGCACAAGATCAGCCACGCCGCCAGCAAGCCGTAACACAAGAAGGTGAAGTTTCGCGTATCCATGCTGTCTCCTCAAAACGCGTGTACCGTTCTACGCAGTCCGTTCAGTTGCCGCTCGATCCGTTCCTGCTCCATCCGGATCATGAGGAAGACCCCCGCCAGCAGCAGCAGCGGGATCCAGTTCATGAACAGGGCGGCCCACCATTCCGGCGGTAAGTCGGCCGGGGGCGGATGCTGCTGATTGCGCCACCAGCGAATGGAGAAGAAGATGATCGGCACGTCGGCGAAGGCGAAAATCGAGACCACGGCGGACATCTTAGCGCGCTCGGTCGGCTCCTCGATGGCGCGGCGCAGCATCAGGTAACCCGCATACATCAGCCAGCCCACCAGCATCGTGGTCAAGCGCACATCCCAGGCCCACCAAACGCCCCAAATCACCCGCCCCCAGATCATGCCGGTGACCAGGTTGGCCGCGCCAAACACCAAACCCACTTCGGTAATCGAAGCGGCGAAGCCGTCGTACCGCAGGTCGTTCTTCACCAGGTAGAGCACGCTGGCGATCATCGCGGCCAGGAAGCACAGGAACGCGGTCCAGGCGTCGGGGACGTGGAAGAACATGATGCGGTAGGCGGCGTTCTGGTGCTTCTCATCGGGCAAAACCAGGAGCATGACGTACAGATTGCGCGCCAGCAGCAGCGCGGCAATCCCGGTCATCGCGAGCATGATCTTCTGTCGCATATCACCTCACCAAAACGGTTTCCACCAGAGCCAGCGCCAGCGCCGTAAAGATCACGTCGAAGGCGATCAGCAGGCGAAGCCAGGGAATCAGGTCGCCCGCCAGCGGCTGGCCCATCACCAGCGGCGTGGTCAACTGCACCGCCGCAAGCAGCCCCGGAACCATGATCGGATAGACCAGCATCGGCAGCATCAACTCGCGCAGCCTGAGGTTGACGGTCAGTGCGCTGAACATGGTCCCGACCACGGTGAGCCCCCAGGTGCCCAGCAGCACCACCAGCATCAGGGGCCAGAATTGGAGCGTCCAGGGCACGTTGTAGAAGACTCCGAACACGGGCAAGCATACCAGCTCGACGGCCAGAAGCAGCGCCAGGTTGGCGAGGGCTTTCCCGAGGAACAGCGCGGCGCCGGAGATGGGCGCGGCCACCAGCGCGTCCAGGCAGTCGTTCGCCAGCTCGCGCGCGAAGCTGCGGTTCAGGATCAGTGTTCCGGCGAAGGCATATACCAGCCAAAGCAAGCCCCCGGATATTTCCCTCACCTGGTCGGAACCTGGATCGAAGGCGAAGCTGAACAGCATCAGGATCACCAGCGCAAAGGAAAG
>Ga0187850_10002469_pt1 | contig 17070 bp, 18 predicted proteins | sample June2016WEW_4_15_FD_132436 | JGI IMG/M metagenome (GOLD analysis project Ga0187850, IMG submission 132436) | Peatland microbial communities from SPRUCE experiment site at the Marcell Experimental Forest, Minnesota, USA - June2016WEW_4_150 | ecosystem: Environmental > Terrestrial > Soil >... | reverse complement strand
TCCGAGGTGCCCTTCCTCGGCACGCTGATAAAAAGCGAGCAGGACACGGAGAGGGTAGCGAGGACGGTCCAGTCCCACGGCCCCTTCGGCATAAGGAGAAGATAGGCCCCGTATGTTCATAGATTTCTTCTATACCCTTCGCAGCAAGGGCGTGCCCGTCTCCGTGACCGAGTGGATCTCCTTCACCGAGGCGCTTTACCGGGGCTTCATGGACTCCTCCCTCAACCACCTTTACTACGTGGGGAGGGCCTTTCTCGTCAAGAGCGAGGCTTATTACGACATGTACGACCTTGCCTTCAAGGAGTATTTCGGAGGCATATCTACCGAGCCTCTCGAGGTCGAAAAAGTCCTGGAGTGGCTGAAGGACCCGGTCAACAAGCTTCCCAGGCTAAGCTTCGAAGAAATGGAAGAGCTGAAAAAGCAGCTGGAAGAGCTGAAGCAGAAGTACGACCTCGACGAAATGATGCGGATGTTCAGGGAGCGGCTGAACGAGCAGACGGAGCGCCACGACGGGGGCAGCAAGTGGATAGGCACGGGCGGCAGGTCCCCCTTCGGCGCTTACGGCTATTATCCCGGGGGCATCCGGGTAGGCGGCGAGGGCTGGATGTCCTCGGCGGTCAAAGTGGCGGAAGAGAGGCGGTTCAGGAACTACCGGAACGATATCATCCTCGACGTGCGGCAGACCAAGGTGGCCCTCAAGAAGCTCAGGGAGCTGAAGAGGGAGGGTCTCATAGAGGAGCTCGACATAGAGCAGACCGTCGACAAGACCGCAAAGGAAGGGGGGGAGATAGAGCTCGTCTTCGCCCGATCGAGGGAGAACAGCATCCGCCTTCTCCTCCTCATGGATACGGGCGGCTCCATGGCCCCTTACGCGGACCTCTGCGACAGGCTCTTCTCGGCCGCGACGCAGGTCGAGCATTTCAAGGACTTCCAGCACTATTTCTTCCACAACTGCATCTACCAGGACGTTTACGATGACATCTGGAACGCCAAGGCCGTCCCCACGGAAAAGCTCTTCTCGAACTTCCACAGGGGCTACAAGGTGGTCATCGTGGGCGACGCGAGGATGGCCTACCCGGAGCTGATGGACAGGTACGGCTGCATCGATTACTATTACTCCAACGACATTCCGGGGATAGAGTGGCTGAGGCGGATCAAGGACAACTACCCCTACGCGGTCTGGCTCAACCCGACGCCGAAGCAGTACTGGCGCCACGCCACGGTGGACGCCGTCGGCCGGATGTTCCCCATGTACGAGCTGACTCTGGACGGGCTGAAGGATGCGGTGAAGGGGTTGACGCGCAAGGTGCGCCCCGCCTCGGCTGCTTAGCGGCCGGGCGGGTGCGGCCGGGTTAATTTCGCGCCTTTCACGCCGTTTGCTCGGCGCGGCGTCCTCGACGTACACCAAAAGTACGCCTCCGGCGCGCGCTTTCGCAAAGCAACGCGAAATCCATCGAAATTTCCTCCGGCCGCAAAAGTAGCCCGTATACATTGCTCTTGGTACTTTTCTTGTCAGTTTAGACCCATACCGTTCCCTAGAGTCCCGAAGTGTCAGGTTAGTCAACTATGTCTCTAATGGTTCCCGGATCATTCCCTCGCATCGAACGGAATTCACCGTGCAAAGATCCTAATATCTCTATGTTAGGTAGTCGCCGACTTTTATGCCGTGTTGCCAATGATGCGCGGATTGTATCTGAGACCATGGAGCAGGTAAAAAGTTCCCGTAAAGCGGACCTATCTTGCTCTTCGTCGTGACGCAAGATTTTAAGCGGAGACTGTTACAATCTTGCTAGCCGGTAGAATCTTATTGACGTTTTCCGAACAGGGTGTGAAAATTGATTGAGGATGGTGCGGTAAGGGGACTTGGGCGCCTCGGATTGTCGGAGAATAAAGTTGAAGTTCCTTCGCATTGCGTGGGCTAAGCTCAGAAAGGGAAAGACGGTGGGACGGCTCGCCGTTCTTCATATGCTTTATGGCCCGACATTGTGAACGGTCGCGCACGTTAAGCAATCCCGGCGCTTCAAGAAGTGATTGGCTGGGTTCGCGCATGGGCAAGGTTCCTTGCCCATGCTGACGAAAAAAGCTCTTTGACAATTGAAATATTACAGTATACAGCTAAGCGGAGGCGGTCAGAAACAGAGGTTCGCGGAAAACCTACAATAACTCCTTGTAGTTCAGGGAGTTCCCGCCAGCGCCTTGCAACAGAGCCTTGATGAATAAAGGATTGCGACATCCTTTCCCCCTCTCCACTTCAATCTCGGCCACAGCTTGCAACAGAGCCTTGATGAATAAAGGATTGCGACGACAGGGCGGAATTAGTGAGCATGGCATAGGTGCCGCTTGCAACAGAGCCTTGATGAATAAAGGATTGCGACTACGCCCCTATCATCAGTGTCCATGTTGTATTTCAGCTTGCAACAGAGCCTTGATGAATAAAGGATTGCGACCGACCAGTTACCACCCAGGTCAGGGTAGTTAATGTCTTCTTGCAACAGAGCCTTGATGAATAAAGGATTGCGACACGCTTCTACTTCCCGCGCAAGAACCTTTACCACCTTGCAACAGAGCCTTGATGAATAAAGGATTGCGACGCACCGCAGGTAGCCGATACGGGAGTACATCCCGCGCCTTGCAACAGAGCCTTGATGAATAAAGGATTGCGACCGTACTGGTAATCCTCGAACAATGGTCACGTCTCCTTGCAACAGAACCTTGATGAATAAAGGATTGCGACACCTACTGACTAAAAATCAAGCCATACTGCGTCTGCTTGCAACAGAGCCTTGATGAATAAAGGATTGCGACCTCATCCCTCCGTGCCTCAACTTGTCGTCACCGTCCTTGCAACAGAGCCTTGATGAATAAAGGATTGCGACTTATCGTGCCGGGAGTCGTCCTTGAGCCAACGGGCTTGCAACAGAGCCTTGATGAATAAAGGATTGCGCGAGCATGGGAAACGGCATGTTCACTTGTCCCATCCCCCAAGCTCTGCGGAAAATTTGCTTGCTGACAAATCTGATGGATGGTAGAATCGACTTAGTTCCTGTCTGAATCGTCAGGGGAATGGCTACGAAAATCGAGATAGCCCGACTAAACTTTGTTCTAAAAGCTCTAGAGCCCCTGATACTGCCCACATACAAGGGGTCCACGCTACGGGGCGGATTCGGCGCTGCCTTCAGGCGCGTGGTCTGCATCATGACGGACAAGGAATGTCGAGATTGTCTTCTCAAGCACAAGTGCGCCTACTCTTACATATTTGAGACGCCACCGCCTTCCGGCACCTTAATCATGCGAAAATACGAGGCCGCCCCCCACCCTTTCGTCATCGAGCCGCCCTTCGAGAGGAAGCGGGTTTACAAGCCAGGCGAAGTTCTGCTCTTCGGTCTCGTCCTCATAGGAAAGGCCATCGACTATCTTCCTTACTTCATCTACACCTTCGACGAGCTGGGGAAAACGGGTATAGGCAAGGGCCGGGGGCGGTTCGAGCTTCGGTCCGTGGAATCCGGCGGCCGGACGATTTACGACTCCACTTCGAAAACGCTCGAGGAAGTCACAAAGGTCGAACTCCCGCTGGAAAGAAAATCCACGAGAGGCCGGAAAAAGGCTTCGCTAACCATCTCCTTCCTCACCCCTACCAGGATCGTCTACCATGGCCGCCTCGCTCTTGACCTTGAATTCCATATGCTTGTCAGGAACCTATTGAGGCGGATATCCCTCATCTACTATTTCCACGGCAACGGCCGGCTGGCCGAATTCGATTTCAAGGGTCTCATAGAAAAGGCGAAGAAAGTTAAAGTCGTGCAGCGGGGCCTAAGCTGGTACGACTGGGAGCGCTATTCCGGCCGCCAGGAGCGAAAGATCGACATGGGGGGATTTGTGGGGGAGATTACGGTTGAGGGGGACCTGCGGCCGTTTGCTGCGCCATTGGGAGCCGGGGAGATGCTTCACGTAGGCAAGGGCACGACGTTTGGATTGGGCAGGTATGAGATTAGCGGGAGGAAGAATTAATGGGTCCACTAGTAATGGATGAATCTGATAGAAAGGAATACCAGTCGGTTATTCTCGCCGGCTTGCTTCATGATATCGGGAAGTTGCTCCACAGGAAGGACAATACCGCGTACAAAACGAAGCATAACAGGGCAAGTTCACTGTTTATAGGTGAATACGAAGACAAGTTACGGAATGACGCCCTATATGATCTCGCCCTTGTTAACTTCTTGTCGCTGCATCATATGCCCAACAGAGGTGAAACAAAGGCGGATGTTCTCAGCGATCCATTTCTTGAGACGTCCAAAATAGGCAAGGAAAGAGCCTGGAAATTGGTGACACTAATCAGGGACGCTGACATCTATTCCTGCGCCGAAAGAGAGCGCGATGAAGAAGAACGGACGGGATTTGCGGACAGGCTTGAACCGCTTAAGCCGATTTTCGAAAACTTAGACCTGGGACCGGCCGGTCCGCAACCGCAAGATCATGTCAACTATCACCTGAGCGTTTTAGATCCGCTCCGATGTTTTCCGGATCGCTTTGCAAAACTTAGCGATCGAGAATTCGATGGGCTAATCGGGAAATTCATAAGAGCGTTGCCTGACTTTTCCAAATACACCAGGTTTGATGACGTTATCAATAAATGGCTGGATGTCTTACAGCAATATACCTGCTGCGTGCCGAGCGATACAAGATACAACGGGCCTGACGTTTCGCTTTACGATCACTCCAGATCATCGGCGGCATTTGCCGCCTGCCTCTACAAACGGCACCTTGAGTCCATACGCAGCAATAAAGAGTTCTACAGACCCAGGGAATTTATTCTTATTGGCGGCGATTATTCCGGAATACAGGACTACATTTTTCACATTACCAATAAAGGGTCCGGCGGGGCATCAAAAAGACTCAGAGCCAGGTCTTTTTTCGTTTACCTCTTTTCCGAAGCTACCATACATAAGATTCTCCATGCGCTCGACCTCCCCTTCGTCTGCAACCTTTTTTCCGCAGGCGGCAAGTTCCTTGTGCTTGCGCCGAACCTTGAAGGGATTCCAGAAACCCTCGAACGAGTTAAAGCCGAGGTCCATGCGGAAATAAACACAAGCTACTTTAACCAGTTTTCTTTTCTGTTATCCTGGATGGAAATTAACGGCTACAAGAAAGAACCAGAACTGAAGAACGAGACGGGCGTATACACTTTTTATAAGTCCGCTGAGAAAATGTTCTATCGGCTTGAACGAGAGAAGGTCGGTAAATTCCGCAGCATTCTCATAAAGGGTGGCGCTGGAACTTGGAATGCCGAAGCCTTTAAGGCTACAGAGATGTACGGACGGTACGAGGAAAGGGGCGACTGCGCTATATGCGGCAAGGGTCCGGGGATCACGGACGATGTAGACCCCGATACAAAAGAAGTAACCATCTGCTGCCCGGCATGTTACAGAGACAAGTACCTTATCGGGGAAAAACTGCCAAGAACCAGAGTCATTGCTTTCGGAAAAGGTATTCTCACGACGCCAGACGTTCGTGACAGCGCTGGTAAAATAGTTCTATTTCATTCCTTGAAACTGCCTGATGACAAACGCACGCAGGGGTACTACGTAGAATTGCTTGAGAACTCAGCCCCCACGCACCGTCATTACCTTGCCTATGGACTATCGCAAACCGATAGGGCACGTGATGATAGTCAACCACCCGTTCTCACAAAACAGTACGCAAACCACGTCCCCACCGAAGACAACAACATCTTGAGCTTTAGAGGAATTGCGGCTAAATCTTTATGGACAATGAATGGGAGGGCATATGGAAGCGATATGCTCGGTGTTTTGAAGGTTGATATAGATAATCTCGGTTTGCTGTTCAGCAAAGGGTTTGAAAGGCCGAGCAGGCGCGAGATAGATCTCCCCGATGTTGACAGAAAGACAGTATCCAGATTCTTGATGCTGAGCAGAATGGTCGATCTTTTCTTTTCAGGCTGGATAAAGGACATAATGACGGCCGACAAGGAGGAAGCAATAGCCCGCCTGCTCGAAGTAGGCGGCGTCGACCGAAATAATTTTGAAAACTATCTCAGATCGAGCTCGACAGATTTTAGCAATATCTACACGGTTTACTCGGGCGGGGACGATCTGGTCCTAGTCGGTCCGTGGGAAACGATGATAGTTTTTGCAATCTGTATGAATAGCGAGTTCAGAAGATTTACTTGTGAAAACCAACATGTAACTCTATCCGCCGGGCTTGCCCTCGTGAAGGAAAGACACCCGATAGCATCCGCCATAAAACAGGCAGACGACCTACTTAAAAAATCAAAAGAAAATGGCAAGAACGCCATATCTTTGTTTGACAGCACCGTAAGATGGGAGCGCCTGCCGCGGCTGGTTAATTTTTTTCTTTTTCTGAATGGAGAACTGAACAGGGCAGAATCGGAGATTAATACAGCGTTTCTGCATAGGCTGCTATCGTACCATCGTACAGCCTTGGGCTTCATTGATGGGCGTAGGACTGAAGCTCTTCTATACCTTTCGGCCCTGAGCTATGACATAGGCAGGAACATAATTCGGAAAGACAAAGGCGGCACGCAAAAAGAAGAGCTAGACAGATACAAAGAGCTGACAAATCTGACCAGCGAAAAGCCCGACCGCGATTCTCTCGTATATAATCTTAAGATTCCAGTTTTTTGGGCTTTGTATAGAAATAGGAGTTCGTTGCAAAAGCGGCCGAATTCAATTGAAGGGAGGTAGGTTAGATGGAAAACTACTTTTACGAGGACGCAAAAAAGGAAATCGTGAGGGAAGCACTCCTCACAGGCAAGGCAAAAGATTGGGCCAAGAAATTCATCAACCCAGAGCAGCAGCGGGAAAGTGGGCAGAGAAATCCGAAGTTGACATCAGCTCAGTTGAGACGATTCCATATAGAAGCGAAAGCATTGGAAGAAAGAACCAAAAATGTTGATGATTTCTCCAAGATTCGCCCGTTGATTAAGATGCTGAAGTCCAAAGTGGCGTATGCCTGCCCGACCACAGGCTCCGAGAGAAAAGTACCCATCGAATTCCGAAGGTATATTGAGGAGATGGTTGACAACATTGCGGATGAGAGAGATTTCAAAGCCTTTGCCCTGTGCTTCGAGGCGGTCGTCGGATTTTTTTACGGAGAGGGAGGGAGATAAAATGAAGCTGAAGGGATATAAGAACATCGAGGGTATCATTGAAGTGGTGACCGGCCTCCACATTGGAGGGAGCACTTCGACAATCGAAATAGGCGGAAAGGATAACCCCGTAATACGACATCCCGTTACGAAAGAACCCTATATCCCCGGATCGTCTCTCAAAGGGAAGATGCGTTCGCTCCTGGAGTGGAAGCTTGGCAAAATCAACTCAGACGGTGATGTACACAAATGGTGCAAAGATAGTGCTTGCCCCATATGTGTGATCTTTGGGACATCAGCAGACGAAGCGGGTCTCGGACCTACCAGGCTTATCGTTAGAGATGCAATGCTTTCTGACGACTACAAAGAGCGGAAAAAAGAACAAAATGAAACATGGACCATTCTCGACCTAACTGAGGACAAATACGAGAACTCGATCAACCGCATCACTGCGAGAGCCAATCCACGCAATTTTGAAAGAGTTGTATCGGGCGCCGAGTTCCATCTCAAAATGAATTATAGGGTATTCGAGAACGGAACGGGCGCCGAGCGCGGCGATGATGATGAACGTCTTTTTGAGCACGTCATTGAGGGCCTAAAGCTTATTGAAAAGGATGCCCTCGGCGGCGCCGGAAGCAGGGGGTGCGGGCAGGTGAAGTTCAAGATTAAAGTCGGCGGCAATGAATACAGGGACGTCGCAAGCATTCACTCTGCCGAAATCTCTGCTCTCTTCCCCACGGAATACGGGGAAGCGTGATGAATAGGTGTCAGGAATACACTATTACGGCTACCTTTTCTTCTTCGCTGGGTACAGGGCTCCAGTCGGATACTATTTTCGGGCAACTTTGCTGGGCGCTGCGATACTTGGAGACCGAAACCGCGCTTGAAGAATTTCTAGAAGTTTATAGAGGTGCTGAACCTCCGTTGCTTGTAAGCAATGGGCTTCCCTTGGGGTACCTCCCTAAGCCTGTTATTCCGCCCGTGACTCAGCAAGAGATCGACTCCGTGGTGAACAAGGAGAAAGACGACAGAATCAAGGCATCCCATAAGATAACCATTATCAAGAAGTTGGACATTATCCCCAAAGAAATATGGGCGCTGTTCAAGCGTAGGCCGATTACACCGTCGGCCCTTTTTTCGGAAATGTATACCAGATATAAGTCCATTGCTGAGTTTGAGAAGGGGAGAGAAACGGTTTCGGTCCAGCATAACACCATGGACAGAATAAAGGGGACTGCACGCCGGGGTGGCCTTTATGCACAGGAGGAAACCTTTTTCGATCCATCTTTAGCCTCCTTCGAGATATATCTGAGGACAAATTACTTCTCCAGGTCCGAATTATACAGAATTATTGAATATATGAGCATTGAGGGGTTTGGCAGGGATAGTTCCACCGGGAAGGGCCATTTTGATTTTACCCTCAATGAAGGCATCGACCTTCCCGAGGTCGAGAACCCTAATGCCTTTATGACACTCTCATCCTACGTTCCTACGGTAAAGGATCCTGTAAGGGGTTTCTATAACGTAGTTCATAAGTACGGGAAACTTGGCGGGCTCTACGCAAAGGGCGTGGCTGATGTATACGGCAACCCTTTCAAGGTACCGCTCATAATGCTCGCGGCCGGATCGACCTTTTTCGATCAGGACTATAACAAGGCCAAGGTATATGGGGGGCTGGTGAAAGACATCCATAAAAATAAAGGCATCAAACAATATGCCTACGCATTCCCGGTAGGCATCAGTATCGAGGACACGCATGAAGAAGTATAGGCTGGCATTCGATATTCTATCTCCGGTGCATATTGGCACGGGCCATGAGATAAACCCTTTGGAATACATTATACAAGCCGGAGTGTTTCAGAAGGTCTCCTTGGAAAAGTATGTGTTCTCCATGAATGATGCAAAGCGAGATCAGTTCGAGCGTCTTGTCGAAGAAGGAAACCTTGTCAAGCTCAGAAAAAATGTATCGGAAAACGTCAAGAAAGACCATGTGGCCTACTCGGTCGCTGTTTCGCCAAAAATTGAAGCCTTGTACAACTCCAAGCTGGTTGATCCGCAGAATCAGTTGCTGATCAATCCTTTTGTTCGGACACAGGATCAGTCAGTACCACTTTTTCCTGGAAGCTCTGTTAAAGGCGCCATTAGGACCGCAGTGATAAGCGAAATAGCAAAGATAAGCGGTCTGCCGAAACCGGTTGACAAGCGCGGAGAATACGAATTCGAATCGAAGGTTCTTGGCTATAAAGACGGCAAGGACGACCCTTTCAGGGCAATCAAAATCAGAGACGTCCATCTCCCGGCCGATTCGACAATGATAAGGGAGATAAGGAATGTCTTCAAAGGCAGAAGCGGGGGATTGCAGACAAACGATATCCAGATGATATGCGAGGTGACGCACTCACAGATGACCGGAAGGCCGGTTAGTTTCGGGGCTGACATTTTTATCGACGACGATCTTTTTTCCACCCATTTTTTGAGCAAGAGCATTACCATCGAGCATGTCATACATTCATGCCGAATTTTTTACAAGGACAAGATGGAGAAGGAACATCAAAAGTTTTACAAAAATAGCGAATCAGAAACACCATCGAGCCACTTGCTCAATACGACCCTCAGCGAAGGGTCTTTCCTCTTGAGGATAGGTCGGTTTTCAGGCGCAGAAAGCGTGACGCTCGACGGGTACAGGAATCCCAGGCCACCAGGGGATAAGGGATGGGGAGGAACGCGAAACCTAGCCGCCGGCATTTACCCCATGGGCTGGCTGCGAGTCGAAGTTGTAAGCTGATCGCCCCTGGGGGGCGGATGGGAAGGGAAATCAATGGGGTCAGGTCTTTCATTGTAGCATTTTCTGCCCTTTGTCCCTGATGATCCGGCTCACAGTTGTGTAGTGCAGCCCGACATGATCGCCGATCTCTTTTAGCGTGTACCCATGAATAACGTGTGCGGCGTAGATTGCTTTGTTTCGCCCTTCCTTGGAATATGTTTCGGCAAAGAGAAGACTTAGGTCAGGCCTTGCCGCCTCTCGTTGTTGTCGTGGAATTTCATGGTCGGCATAGTTACGTCCCAGTCCCCTAGCGCTTTCGATGAATTGTTTGTCACCCAGGTATATCTGTCCCGTGAGTTCTTCCCATAGGGAAGGCCCGGAAATACCCTCTGACACGAATTTCCTGTAGAGTAGACAGGCTTTCTTTCTCTTTCTACTGAAATGACCAAGGAGCGCTTCCACCGATAGGAGAGAAGGCACACCGTCTATCCCAGCCGTTGCCCGATAACTGCTCCACCTCCAGTCCTCCGGCTTCTCAACTGCATGCGGGGAGTCATGGGGTCAAATCTTTCTTGACTTAAGATGGCGCCCCCGGCTAATGTGAACTCACAAACTCAAGAATAAAGATTTGACCCTTTTCCCCAGCCCCTTGTTTGTTTTGTCAAGCAAAAAAAGACTTCACGAACATGATGTTTTCTGTTATTAATACCTCATGGATAATGAACATCCGGTCGACCTCCTGACGTGGGAAGATTTCAAGAAGTGGGTCAGCTCTATAGTCGACAGTAAAAGTCAATTCTTTTGTCGAGGTCAGAGGGACCATACGTGGAAACTCCGCACAAGTTTCCACCGATTGGCTGAAGACGTCGGCATTACTCTTCCCGATTATCTTTCTCAGGTTTTACCAGAAGTCCACTACCATATCTCCGCAGCTTGTAACGAAATAATCGACTTAGAAAAGCCGGAGGAATTTAGCGCATTTCTCGCTTTACTTCAGCATCACGGCTTTCCCACCCCCCTCTTGGACTGGACCCTGTCGCCGTACATAGCCTCCTATTTTGCCTTCAAGGATGTAAATGACCGCTCTCCCGAATCTGATTATGTGAAAATCTTTGTCTTTGATTACAATCTCTGGCGTACCACGTTTCAGCAACCTCTCGATCTTCGAGAACACACTGTGAAGTATGTCAGCGTCCTCAGGCCTTACTCCAAGTATAACCCCCGCCTGATTCCGCAGAGGGCTGTATACACCGTAACTAATGTGGACGATATGGAGACCTATATTCTTGACCGTTCATCAGAACTGAACAAGAAGTTCTTATACACTGCTACCCTTTCCGTAAAAGAACGCCCGAAGGTTTTGAGGGAACTGGACCTGATGAGCATTAATCAAATGGTGCTATTCCCCGGTATAGACGGGATTTGCGAAGCATTCAAGGAGAAATTCTTTTCCAAGGATGTTGTTGGTCCTACGCCTTCTGAAATCATGAAGTTCTGGCAGCTATCCAACCAGGATCAGCTCCCTTTGTTGCAGGCTCCAGACCCAGAACCCGCTTCCCCCACCTCATCCTAGCTCTAAACCTTTTGAAACGGCTATGGGGTCAAATCTTTACAGGCTGTTGAAAATCTAGCCCCCCAAGCAGGTTTCATACCACCCCAGGAAGCCAATGGGGTCAGGTCTTGTAATTCAACATTGTTTATGGCCTTCGTTCACGATGATCCGGCTCACGGATGCGTAGTGCAGCCCGACATGATCGCCGATCTCTTTCAGCGTGTACCCATGATTAACGTGGGCCATTTTGGGGACGTTGTTTCCTAACGTTCATTATTGTTTGTCTCCCTGCCTCAGCTTCTGTCTTGCTCTTTCTATGGCTCTGGTGACGGCCGACGTGTTTACTCCGGCATGACGGGCGATTTCAGCCGCACTAAGGCCCAACTCACGGGCACATCTTAGCGCGATTGTCTCGCGAACAGCGGTCACGTTCCGCCGCCTTACCCCAGATTCTAGTTCAGCAACGCTCACCTGCCCTCGGTGACACTCTTCCCGGATTATCCCTTCGATCCTGATCTCGGGATTCGTACAGCGGAGCTGCCGTTGCTGTCGCTTTTCAGCCTCGGAGACCACTGCGAGAACAAAATTGCTGTCGCCAAGAATGCGCTCGTCTCCTTTGACAGGGTCTTTTCTTCTTCTCGCCGAAACGACCTGTGACCACCCGCCTGAGCTCCTGATCAGTCCGCCCCCTGTGAACTCGGGGTTCGGACCCAGGGCAATTCCTTCGCCGACAAAGCGCCTGTAGGCTTTTCTTGCAATCCCCTCGTCGTTCGCGAAGTGGGCGAGCACATAGGGGGCGTCCATAAAACTTCCGGAATGGCGGCCCATAAGAACGGCATGGCCGCACCAACGATAACGGTCCAGTGATTTCATATCGGTTACGATGCCGGCCCGCAACGGGTTCAAGTGTATGTACCTGACGAGGGCCAGAAAATACTTGTCCTCCTCGCAGAGGATCGACTTATAGCGATTCTGGAAAACGTGTCCCGTCCTTCCGTGTCGTTTATTGAAGTAGATAGCATACCATGTAAGAAGTTTTCTCATGGTCCCGGAGATACCAATATTTCCGCTCTTCAACAAGAGATGCACGTGGTTGCTCATCAGTACCCACGCATAGAGGGAACACCCGGTGGCCGAAATATATTCGCCGAGCTTATCAACGAACCGCTGCCGATCCGAATCATCGGCAAAGAGATCGCTTCTGTCGATTCCCCGAATAATGACGTGATGCAGGGCGCCGGTTGCATCCAGGCGGGCATGTCGAGGCATGAGTCAAGTTTATGCTGGCTGGAGAGGAGATGTCAATACAAATCACATTGGGAAACAACGTCCCCAAAGGCCCCCTGGTGCCACTGGTAGATTGTCTCCACTACTTCATTCATCGGTATATCCCTCCTTGCCATGATCCCTCCGCTCCTATTCGTTGCCATAGGAATGGCAGGATCAGATTCGGTTTGTCTACCGACATCCGGCAAAAGTGGGGAATTATCTTGGCCCTACCAAGTGGGGAATAACCTTGGCCCTAAGAGCCTTCTAGTGGGGATATACCATGGCCCTCGACAACAGTATCTGACCCCGTTCAGGTCTTCCTCTCTCATCTGAGTTTCAGAAGAACATTCTTAGTTAAATCGGAAATATACTCTTCTGCAGTAAGTCTCGACATTGATATGCCTGAGGGATGGGCAGCTATATTCCGCTTATCGAGTTTCTCCTTAAGCACTTTATGCAGGCTGCTCGTAACAATATTCGCCGATTTGCATACTTGAAGGACCTGCGATTCCTTTAGCTCGGTAAAATCATCTCGTTTACTGACGGAGGAGATATCTGCCTTAGGACACGTCTTCGGGAGCTGAGCGTTGAAGTCCGAAAGGTGTTTACTAAGTGTATACTGACAAAGATGGTCATAGGCCAAATTCCATGTCATAACGATCGAAGCTCGGAACGCACCGTGTCTGAAGCATACCAGCGCCTCGTCTAAGTACGCTTTCTCGACACCGTCGGCCAAACTGTCAGATAGTGCAGTCAGAAGCCGATCAACTGCGACAGTAGTCTCCCGTTGTCCATAACGTTTGTCATATTCATCGAGAACCCTCCGTTCAAGTGAGTACTCGCTCCCTCGTCGAAGCATGACTCCAGGTCTACGCTTTATGAAAGAAGTAAAGAATGGGGTGATTGCAGTCGGTTTCTCTAAAACCAGTTCGTCAAAGCACGCGGATACAGAACTGGGTGAAATTGTGACCAAGCCCCTATGCCTATGGAGATACCAAGCAAAGATTTTTATCTTTTCAGCGTAAGCAAGCGAGGAAAAGCGAGGTATTGCCTTTATGAAATCGCTCAAATCCAATTGGTCATTTCTCCAGTAGTTTCACAACTTGGTTCTCGCCGATGTGGTTAATCTTGTAGTACCCCTTCTGTTCACCTTTATGAAACCACTGGTTCTGGCTTTTCATGATACGGAGGGGATACGCCGCGTCTTTAGGCGTCTGCCATCCCATGTGTCGGAAACCTGTGTGTATATGATCCATCGAAACTTCCTGAATATTTCTGTACTGTTTCAACCAATAGGCGATTAGGAGGTACTTCTTAGTAGTGTCCTCAGTGTTGCATCGATCGAGGAAGGCTTTTAACGGGACATCTCCAGATAATAGGTCCAGGTCGAGAACATCCGGAGAACGCAGAATTCGTTGTTTCGAATTCCGCGATCGGCTCGGTCTTTCACCGGCCTCCTCAGCTTCGCTGAGATCCTCCTTAGATAACTCAGGACCAACCGGCAACGGCTCGATAGCCTGAAGGGCCTTCGCATGGTCGCCACCGTCGTGACGACCTGCCATGCCCCTAAGAGCCGTGTTTATGGCCCTGAACCCTTCCTGAAGTGTTTCATCGTTTCCTTCGATTTCAAAAAACATGAATTTCATTTTGCTCACATCAGGCTGATCAGGTCTACGCTTGCTCATAACCCCTCCCCTCGGTCTTATTCCCGTCCAACTTGCCTTACTGCCAATTCTACATCTATAGAATAACATTCGTCAAATAAGAAAATGACCGGTTGGTCGAGTTTGGGAGGCGAACGGGACATCCCACGGTCTATTGGGGAAATTTTGACCTTAACTTTGTTTTTGTTCTTGCACAGGCCTCTTTCAAGTGGTAAGACTATTCGAGTAGTAAAAGACAGGTAAGGTATTTGATAGACCTGCGATGAGGAGGGCGGTGAGGGGAAATGTACGATTGCAAGATGACCTCACCGGTTTCCCTTCTCCCTTCCCTTTCGTGGTTAAAAGCTGTAACTGGCGGCGTTAAGAACCGAAGGACACTCGATGGATTACCTTGGAGCTATCAACCAGGTTTACAGAAGCCAATGGGGTCAGGTCTTGTATTTCAACATTTTTGCCGGCCTTCGTTCACGATGATCCGGCTTATACTTGCGTAGTGCAGCCCCACATGATCGCCGATCTCTTTCAGCGTGTACCCGTGATCAATGTGTGCGGTGTAGATTGCCTTGTTTCGCTCTCTCCTTGAATACGCCTCGGCAAAGAGAAGGCTTAAGTCAGGCCTTGCCGCCTCTCGTTGTTGTCGTGGAATCTCATGGTCGGCATAGTTACGTCCCAGTCCCTTAGCGCTTTCGATGAATTGTTTGTCGCCCAGGTATATCTGTCCCGTGAGTTCTTCCCATAGGGAAGGCCCGGAAATACCCTCTGACACGAATTTCCTGTAGAGTAGACAGGCTTTCTTTCTCTTCTTACTGAAATGACCAAGGAGCGCTTCCACCGGTAGGAGAGAAGGCACATCGTCTATCCCGGCCGTTGCCCGATAACTGCTCCACCTCCAGTCCTCCAACTTCTCAACTGCATGCGCCCTTACCGGATTGAGCACCACGTAGCGGCAGAGCTCAAGCAGATATGCATCCCTATCTACGATTATCGCCTTATATCTTCCCTGGAAGACGTGACCTGTTTTCTGGTACTTCCAGTTGTATTTCTGTGTGTATATGCCGTTGAGCTGTCTCATCCCCTTTGCGAGGTTTGCTCCCTGAGTCTGAATGACCAGGTGGTAGTGATTGTCCATAAGACAATAGGCATAGCAGAGCCACCGAAACCGGTCTGAGATGTCGCCGAGAAGCTCAATGAAATAGTTACGGTCTTTGTCTGTCTTGAAGATCCTCTGACGGGCATTGCCACGGGAGGTGACGTGGTAGAGAGCGCCGGGGTATTCGATACGGAGCGGACGCGCCATACGGGGTAGTGTATCACCGATCAGGAAATGCTACAATGAAAGACCTGACCTCTTAAACTCGTCTAGGCTCTAGGGGGACGTCTTAGATTTTTAGTTTTGACACGCTGGTGTCTGTCGATTTTTAGAAGAAGGTCGACGCTGCCGCGAGAGCAGCTATGATCTCACCCATATGTGTACCCCACCCGCCTTCTTACTTCCTCGGTTTTCCCTGACCGATCCTCGTGAAAAGAAGTCTTAGATAGTGATTCATTTTCGCAGGAAGATAGCGGCCCAATTTGGAATAATACTCGTTTTCTTCGCCACGGACTTCCAGCCACACATATCTTCCAGTCTCCATCCTTTCCGTCCTGAGCCTGATGTCCCGGGAAAAACGGAAGGGTATCAGGGAAGGCCTGCAGGTAACAGATATGTGGATGGTGGCAAAGTTTATGGGTTTAGGGATATCCGTAAGGATGATCTTATTGAGCGATATCGTTGTGCTCTTGCGAGGCTTCAGTTTTTTTATGTTCTCTCCGGTCTTCGATATCGTCCCGTGCAAAGTGCCTATATCACCGGACATATCCTCGATCACCAACGAATACCGAACGTTATAAAGAGGCAAATATCCATCGTTTTTGAAGATGAAGGGAGTCAGGAACGGATCACGACGATCTATAGATCTGCCGATAGACAAAGACAAGCGTGGACAGGCGATCAGGAACAGAAAGGCCACCCCCAATAGCAAATAGGTAAGGCCGGTCAACATTTTCCGGCCCCTCTGATATTCTTGTGACGCTTCCGGAATCTCACGGCCTTTCTCCTCCGCGATTCTCCTCCGGCCCCTCAAACTTCCTGCTCAATGTATATCCAATAATTATAAAGCTCCTTGGCCATTTTCTTTTGAACCGCGGCTATTTGCTTCTCGGGGTAGCCTCCTTTCCGTAGAGCCTTTTCGGTCAGCTTGGCCAGGATTATCTTTTCCCCGGATCCGATAGGCCTGCTTGAAAAGGTATCACAGATTTCTTGTTCGGGGAAGAATATTGTCTTGACAGGGGGGGCAGCAGGGACGCTCTTAAGAACTGATTCCTGAGAACCAACCCCCCTTTCTGAGCTATCTGAATGGGCCAGTGGGGTCAGGTCTTGCAATCATACACTTGCCCCCAAACCGCCTCCTGCCTAAGGGGGAGGGGGATCGATAGGGGTCAGGTCTTGTTTTTTGCACCATTTTTCCGTTGAAGAGTTTCCTGTTCCCTGAAGCGTTTGACTCTCCTACTCACCGTGGCATAGTGGAGCGAGGGCCACCTCAGGGACGTAGTTGACTAACGTGACTTGTTGTCCTCTAGAAGAGGATAGGGGCTCTCTAGCCGCTCCGTTTGGGTCTCATCAAAGGACCAATATAAGGTTTCAGTCACCTATCCG
>Ga0187850_10002458_pt1 | contig 17153 bp, 18 predicted proteins | sample June2016WEW_4_15_FD_132436 | JGI IMG/M metagenome (GOLD analysis project Ga0187850, IMG submission 132436) | Peatland microbial communities from SPRUCE experiment site at the Marcell Experimental Forest, Minnesota, USA - June2016WEW_4_150 | ecosystem: Environmental > Terrestrial > Soil >... | reverse complement strand
CTACTCGTTCGGGAATATCCAGAAGCAGCCGCTGAAGGAGATCTGGGAGTCGATGTCCGCGCATCCGCTCTACGCCGAACCCTCGGCGCGTTGCCGCCTGTCGCAGCCCGGCTTCTGGGTCAAGTTGGCGGAACTCGCTCCCGACTGTTGAATTGTTCGGAATGCGGGGACAGCCACCATGTTTCCGGTTTTCCGGCGCCAGATGATGGGCGCGCCGTCGCGGAGGTTCCCGGTAAAACCGGAAACATGGTGGCTGTCCCCGGTTTCCTGTTAGAGTTGAACACGGCGATGCCCAAGATCAGAGGACTCCGGTGGTGGATGATCGGGCTGATCATGCTGGGCTCGATCCTCAACTTCCTGACACGCAGCACGCTGGCGGTGGCCGCCCCGAAGGTGCTCCAGGACCTGCACATTACCACGCAACAATATTCTTGGATCGTCGGAGCCTTCCAGGGCGCCATCATGGCACAGCCGATCTGCGGCTACGTGCTGGACGTGCTGGGCCTGAAAATCGGTTTCGCCATATTCGCCGCCGCATGGTCGCTGGTGAACATGGCGCATGGCTTGGCCCACAGTTGGCAGGCGCTAGCGGGGCTCCGGGGCCTGCTGGGGTTCAGCGAGGGCTCGGCCAACCCGGCGGGTATGAAGGCGACCGCGGAGTGGTTTCCCGCCAAGGAGCGGGGGCTGGCCGGCGGCGTCTTCAACATAGGCGCCTCGGTGGGCTCGATGGTCGCCCCGCCGCTGGTGGTTTGGGCCATCCTGAGGTACAACTGGCAGGCGGCGTTCGTGATCACCGGCGGGATGGGCCTGGTTTGGGTGGCGCTGTGGCTGTTGCTCTACCAATCGCCCGAAAAGCACCCGGCGCTCTCGGATAAGGAGAGGGACTACATCGCCGCGGGACAGGAGAAGTACCTGCGGAGCGACGGGATCCGCCCGTCGGTCGTGAAGATCCTCGGGCAGCGCAACTTCTGGGGAATCGCCCTGCCGCGTTTTCTCGCCGACCCCACCTGGGGCACTCTCACGTTCTGGCTGCCGCTGTACCTGAGCAGCGTCCGTCATATGGACCTGAAGCACATCGCGCTGTTTGCCTGGATGCCATTCCTGGCCGCCGATTTCGGCTGCATGTTTGGCGGTGTGGTCAGCATGGCGCTTCAGAAATACGGGAACGTCAGCCTGATCAACGCGCGCCGCGGCGCGTTCACCTTGGGGGCTTGCCTGATGATGGGGGTGGGGTTCGTCGGCTTCGTCGAGAGCCCTTATGCCGCGATCGCCCTCCTGAGTCTCGCCGGTTTCGCTCACCAGACTCTCTCGGTAACGGTGATCACCATGGCGTCCGATCTGTTCAAGAGAAATGAGGTGGCAACCGTCGCCGGGATGGCCGGCACGTACGGCAATGCGGGGCTGCTCATCTTCTCTCTGCTGATTGGGGCGCTGGTCGCCAGGATCGGCTACACGCCGTTCTTCGTCTGCCTCGGCGTGCTCGACCTGGTTGGCGCGACCGCTCTTTGGACGCTGGTTCGCGAGCGTAGGTGAAAACATGCCGGAAACGACACTGACAATCCGCAATCCGATCCTGCCGGGGTTCAATCCGGACCCATCCATTATCCGCGTGGGCGACGATTATTACATCGCCACATCGACATTCGAATGGTATCCGGGAGTTCAGATCCATCATTCGCGGGACCTGGTCCATTGGCGTCTGCTGACGCGGCCGCTGGCGCGGGCCAGCCAGCTCAACATGCTCGGCGACCCGGATTCGTGTGGCATCTGGGCGCCCTGCCTCAGCTACGACGACGGCCTGTTTTACCTGATCTACACCGACGTCAAGCGTTACGGCCGCACCACCCAAGGGGCCAGTGCGGGCGCGTCGCTCAGGGACATGCACAATTACCTGGTGACCAATCCGCGCATCGACGGCGAGTGGTCGGACCCGATTTACCTGAACAGCAGCGGCTTCGATCCTTCCCTGTTCCACGATGACGATGGCCGGAAATACCTGCTGAACATGGTGTGGGACCATCGGCCGGGCCGCAATCGCTTCTCCGGGATCGCATTGCAGGAATACTCCCGTGAAGAAGGCAAGCTGGTCGGAGGCCCCCGCCTGATCTTCCAGGGCACGTCACTGGGCTTCACCGAAGGCCCGCATCTCTACAAGCGCAACGGCTACTACTATCTGCTGACGGCGGAGGGAGGCACCGGATGGGGGCATGCCGTCACGTTGGCGCGATCGCGCGAGCTGACCGGGACCTACGAGCTGCATCCGGAGGTGCACATTCTGACTTCGCGCCACCGCCCGGACATCGAGCTGCAACGCGCTGGACACGCCGATCTGGTCGAAACTCAAAACGGGGAGACCTACCTGGTGCACCTGTGCGGCCGGCCCCTTCGCAACCGGGGGCGCTGCACGCTGGGCCGCGAAACGGCGATCCAGCCGATGGCGTGGTCGGCGGACGGCTGGCTGCGGACGACCGACGGCCAAGGACTGCCCTACTCCGAGGTCGCCGCTCCGGCATTGCCGGTTCATGTTTTCCCCGTGCCGCCCCTGCGCGAGGACTTCGACGGGCCGCGGCTTCCGCTGGACTTCCAGTGGCTGCGGTCGCCCTGGCCGGAGGAGCTCTTCAGCCTGACGGAGCGTCCCGGCCACCTGCGCCTGTACGGCCGGGAAACGCTGGGCAGCCTGTTTCGCCAGGCGCTGGTTGCCCGGCGGCAGCAGTCGCACTGCTTCAGCGCCGCCACAGTGGTTGACTTCGAGCCGGAACGCTTCCAGCAGATGGCTGGCCTGGTCTGCTACTACAACAGCGTCAAATATCATTACTTCCACATCTCGCATGACGAGAGTTTGGGGAAGCACGTACGCGTCATGTCCTCGCTCCCCGACCAGGTTCAGCCGGACGTTTTCACGCCACCAATTGCGATTCCCAGCGGTGTGCCCGTCGAGCTGCGGGTTGAGGTCGACTACGAGCGCCTCCATTTCGCGTACCGGGTGGACGAAGGCGACTGGCGCTGGTTGCCCGAGCAATTCGATGCCAGCATCCTGTCGGATGAGGCCGGCCCCCCTGGAAACCCCAATTTCACGGGTGCTTTCGTGGGGATGTGTTGTCAGGACCTGGCGGGGACTGGCCGGACGGCGGATTTCGATTACTTCGACTACCGGGAGCGAAGCTTTCGCCCCAATCCGTTCGTTGATGCCGGCCCGCAATGAGCGCGCGCCGCCTACTTGAAGGTGAACACAACGTTCAGGCGGACCCGGACCGGCACCTCGTCGATGGACGAGGACACGTACTCGTACGGGATTTCGTCGAGCGGGTTCGCTGACCCGCCCCCCATGCTTACCGAGCGCGACATGACCGATGGATTCACCGATGCGATGCCGGTGATGTGGACGTTCATGCGCTTGGCGATGTCCTCGGCGATGGGGCGGGCCTTGTCCATGGCCTGGGTGTAAGCCTGATTCTCGTATGCCGTCGGGTCCTTCACCACGAACGCCACGACGGAGGCTCCCCCCATGGAGACGCTGGAGATGGGCATGGTGGTGGACCCAACGCCGAGTTTGCCCAGTTCGTCCAGCACCTGGCTGACGCGGGCGTTGAATTCGTCGAGGTTCTTGAGGTCGGCTCCCCCCAGGTAGATGTAGATGTTATTGTAAACGTCGAACCCGGAGGGCCGGTCGCGCCCCACGTAGTACATGCCCCCGCCGGCGGGCGAAAACCGGTTGCCCGAGAAATGAAGTTGGTCTTCCTTGTAGCCCAGGGAGAGCAGCTTGGCCTTGACCTCCTGGATCTTCTTCTTGTTCTGCTCGAGCGCGTCGGCGGCCAGCGGCGACGAACTCCTCGCGCTGAGGAAAACGATCGCCAGATCCGGCTTCGCCGTCACTTTTCCGACCGAACCGACGCTGATCGTCTGCCTCGGCTCCAGGGGTTGCGCGGCGGCGGGAACAGCGGCCGCCAGCAGACCCGCCAGAGCGGTCAGGAATATCCCAGTGGTACGCATGAGAAAGCTCCTTTCACAACTTTTCAGTGCAGGACATACGTTGCCCGCAGACGAACGGAAACCTCTACGGCCTGAGGCCGGGACGACTTAGGCAACTCGGGGAGCTCCTCGATGACCGATTCCCCGGGCAGCGGATCGTAACTAACCTCGACCACTTCCAACGACTTGCCGGGAGCTGCCGCAGCCAACTGGCGCAGGCGCGTTTCGATCTCGCGCCAGGCCTTTTCGGCGGCTCGCCGGTAAAGCTCATCTGTTTCTGCTTCTCGGACCGAGAAGACCACGCCTTCGGCGTGGCTGGCTCAACCGCTGCCAATGCAGGTGACGCAATGCGAATTGTAGCGGGCGCCCAGGTCCTCCAGTTTGGCGATCAGCCGGTCGCGCTCCGCGGGTTCCATGCCTGCGGCGGTGAACACGATGTTTCGCGTGTAGACGATGCCGGGCGTGTAGCCGGAGTTGGACTCGGTGAGGACATTGTTCGCCACCCGCCAGGTGAGGCCGGGAGCCTTGAGGGCTTCCGCCGCGTCCAGGAATTCCCGCAGCCGCTTTTCGCCCCGGGAAGTGGCGTCGGCCGCCCGCCCGGCTTCGTATTCCATCTTCATCATGACGTGGAAGACGTCGGGGACGGCCTTTTCGACGCCGGTGGCCTCGATTACCCATTTCTGCGGTTCACCGCTGGGTGGTGGATTCTGCGGCGGTGCACCGCGCGCGGAGACGCACGCCGCCAGCAGGACCGCGATGCCGCTCGAGAGTCTCATGGCGGACTCCTCTTCCGGGGCCGACGGACCAGTTCCGCCAGCCCGGATTCTAAAGCGTTCAACGTTTGCCGCGACGCCCCATCGGCGCGCAGCAGGATCTTTCCCTGGCGGGAGAGCACAATCACCACAGGGATCTGGCCGACGCCCCAGCGGGTACACTCGTCCGCTGCGGCGTCGAAATCCACAGCGACTATTCTGACGTATTTCCGGTCTCGGCGTTGCAGTTTTTGCAGTACCAGGTCGACGGCGCGGCAGGGCTCGCACCAGGAGGCGGTGAAGAAGAGCACGGTGATTCTGGGATTGTTTTTCGCAGCCGCGGTTTGCGGGAAAGCCAGCCACAGTGCAAGGGCTGCTCCCGCGGCGGACATCGTCATCTCCTGGAAATCCTACCAGAATGTGGGGACAGCCACCATGTTTCCGGTTTTCCGGCGCGTGCTGAAGAGCGTTCCGTAGCCGAGGTTGCCGGTAAAATAGGAAACATGGTGACTGTCCCCGGGTTTTCCGGGTTGCGTGGTGGTGCCTGGTTTCGGTGGTATGAGCGGGAGCGGCGGGAGTTGCCTTGGCGGCGAACCAGGGACCCGTACCGCATCTGGATCTCGGAGATTATGCTTCAGCAGACGCGCGTGGCGGCCGCCATCCCGTATTATGAGCGCTTCCTCGAGCGGTTCCCGAACGTCGAGACGCTGGCTGCCGCCGAAGAAGATCAGGTCCTCGCCTGCTGGAGCGGGCTGGGCTACTATTCGCGTGCGCGGAACCTGCTGCGTGCCGCCAAGCTGATTGTCGAAAGCGGCGGATTCCCACGGGACTACGAGTCGATTCGCAAGCTGCCTGGGGTCGGCGACTACACGGCGGTCGCCATCGCCAGCATCGCCTTCGGCCTGCCGCGGGCAGCCTTGGACGGCAACGTCATCCGCGTGCTGGCGCGGCTGCTTGATGAGCGGGGCGACACCGGCTCGGCGAAAACCCGGAAGCGTCTGGCGGAGGCGGCGGCGCGGCTTCTCGACCGCGAACGGCCGGGGGAGTTCAACCAGGCGCTGATGGAGCTGGGCGCCACCATCTGCCTGCCACGCGGTCCGCAATGCGGACGCTGCCCGCTTTCCGCGTCCTGCCAGGCGCGCCGAAGGGGCGTCGAGCGCCAACTGCCGGTGAAGCGGCGAGGCGTGCAGTTGGTGCGTGTCGCGAAGACGTTGCTCGTGATTCGCAAGAGGGATCGCATCCTGCTGCGCCAGCGGGACGCGGCCTCGTCGCAGATGGCCGGCTTCTGGGAATTGCCCGAGGCGGAACTGCTCCCGCGCGCAGTACTGGGGGAAAGGATTACCACCGTGGCGCATGCCATTACCAACTACCGGTACCGGCTGACCATCGTGAGTGCAACCCTTCGGCGAGTTCCGCGCGGCTTCTCGTGGATTGAGACGGCGGAGCTTGGCCGCATTCCTCTGAGCACCGCAAGCCGGAAGGCGCTGGCTGGAATTCGTTGAGAATCCTTTCGGGCTGGGAGCACTTTCTATGCACAGACCATTACGCAATGCGAATCAGCGCCCGCACCCTCTGGGCGGTCGCGATGGGCCTAGCGTCTATTGTCTGGGCCCAGGACGGCTGCGCACCTCTAGCGCCGTGCTACACCGCGGCGGGGGTCGTGAACTCCGCCAGCGGCGAGACCGGCTTCCTCGCCCCCTATACCTTCGCCACCGTCTATGGCACCAACCTTGCGTTCGCCGAGCGAGGCCGCACGGCCGCCGACTCGCTGCCCGGCATTGGCGGAGTGAATGTCCTGGTGAACGGAATCATCTCGATGGTGTTCTACGTTTCCCCGACCCAGGTGAATTTCCTGGTGCCGGCCTCGGTGCGGGCCGGAGAGGCCACCCTCCAGCTCACCCGCGAGGGCCAGTACGGGCCGGCGGTGAAGGTCACTCTGCTCGAGGTGGCGCCGGCGCTGTTCTGCTTCCTCGAAAATCCGCAGTGGGTGATCGCGCAGCGGATGCCGGACTACTCCTTGGCCACGACCGAGTCGCCGGCCCGGCCGGACGAGTACGTGATCCTGTACGCGACCGGGCTGGGAAACTACGCCATGCCGGTAGGCGACTACGAGCCTCCGCCGACCGCCATGCTGATCGAGCGGCGATCGGCATTTCAGTTGCTGCTGGACGGCGTCCCGGTGGATGACCGCCGGGTGGAGTACGTCGGCAGCGTGGTCAACTACTGGGGGCTCATCCAGATCAACCTCAAACTGCCGGTGAACGCCGGCAGCACTCCGGAAATCCGTTTGGGGCTAGGCACTTCCACGAGCCGGGCCGGCGTCCACCTGATGGTGCAGCCTCAGTAAGTGGCCGTAACGCAGGCCCTTTGGGGCGCGTTTAAGCACATGACGGAGTAGAATGAGGGAGAGGAGTGCATATGCTGCTGGGTAGGATCATCGCTGTGCTCGTGGCGGGTTCCCTGTCGATTCCGGCCGGGCAGGCCTGGCCGAAGGAGGAGGATGCGGCGGCGGGCGGATACGTGGTGGATCCCGGCACACGCATCCCGCTGAGCCTGATCAACAGCGTCAGCACGAAGCACTCCGGAGAGGGCGATCGGGTGTACCTGGAAACCGTGTTCCCGATCCTGGTGAAGGGGCGGGTCGTGATTCCGCCGGGCAGCTACGTGGCGGGGACCATCACCCAGGTGAAGCGGCCGGGGCGCGTGAAGGGCCGCGGGGAGCTGTACCTGCGCTTCGACTCGCTCACCCTGCCCAACGGCGTGACGCGCGACTTCCGCGCGCGGATCGGCGGCATCGACGGGCGGGCCAGCGAGGAACTCGATAAAGACGAAGGCAAGATCCGCAGCGAGGGCAACAAGAGCGGCGACGCGCGGACGGTGGGGGAGGCGGCGGCAGCCGGAGCGTCGGTGGGCGCCATCGCCGGCGGCGTCACGGGGCACTACGGCATGGGCGCCGGAATCGGCGCGGCAGCCGGCGCCGCGGCGGGCCTCATGAGCGTGCTGCTAACGCGCGGCCCCGATGCCGTGCTGGCCAAGGGTTCCACCCTCGAAATGGTCCTGGACCGCCCGGTCCGCTTCGAGGAGAACGAACTGGATTTCAGCCACTCGATGAGCCGGGCGCCCACGGCGGATTCCGGCTCCGGTCCCCAGCCCGGCAAGCACAATTCGCTTCCGACGCCCGGCCGGCCCTGGCCGCTGTAACCCGATTACTGCTTCTTCACGGTTTCACCCGGGCGCAAGAGAGTAGGCGCTTTGCGCTTGTTCTTGTCCTCAGCCGCGGCCTTGGCCTCGGCGGCCTTCTTCTCCTCGAGGTCTTTGGGCTGCATCTCCGATTCGAGTTCCTTCTTCTCGCGCGCCTGGCGCGCCTGGAGCTCGGCGCCGCGCTTGTCCAGGTCCTGGGAGGACACCTCGAGGCTGTCGCGCGTCGCGTCGATGGACTGGGAGAGCACGAACTGGTAGCGTCCCAGGTCCTTGGGCTGGCCGTCGCGGACCTTTTCGAGGACCGGCAGCATCTCCTTTTCCGCGCTGGCTACGGCCTTCATGCCCGCCTCGATGTTGACCTTGCGCTGGAGCGCGTCGTCGGCCACGGTGTCGATGGCATCGATGATCTGGGTGTACTGCTCGAGCAGATCGTGCACCAGCACGGACCGCCCCGCCTTCTCCTCCTTCATCAAGTGCTGGACCTGGTCCAGCCGCTGCCGGGCGAAGTGCACGTAGAGTTTGAGGCGGTCGTTGGGCTCCTGCGCCTCGCGGACCTGATCGACCTCATCGGGGGTCAGGAAGTCCCGCTGCGAGAAGGCGGGGAGGGCCGCAAATATCACCAACGCAAGGCAAGGTTTTAGCATGTCGTGGTTCCACACCAAATCATTTCTTCTTCCCTCCCATGATCCCTGCCAGCAGGTCGTCATGGATCTTCTGGATGGCCGCGCGCACGTTGTCGATGTGGTCGCGGTCGAGCACGCTCATCGCCTCGCGCAGGTCGGCAAGCAGGCGCAGGAGCTCGCGAATTCCGATTTCCGCGGCCTTGAATTGCCTGGGGCTCTTGACTGGGCTCTTGCCAGTCTGGCGGAGCGACGCGTAGGCCAACTCGACCGATTGCGACACCTCGTCCAGGGCGGCGTTGGCCTGCTCCGGATCCCCCTTCTTCATGTAGGCTTCCTCGGCATCCTTGTAGGCGGCAACGGCGTTGTCCAGGGCACGGCGGGCGCGCTTCTCCAGGTTGGGTTCCGCCTTAACGGCCGCGAGGTCCGCTCCCCCGAGCGCAAGGGGAATCGACAACGAGACCAGCCACGCGGCCAGGCGGATCACGCGGCGCTACCTCCTGTGGAGCTCATTCTCAATAATACGAATTCTCTGCCGGGCCTTGAACTCTTCGTTCGGGCTCTTGCCCTGGTCGGTGGCGAGGAAGGTCTGGTAGCTGGCGAGGGCGCCCTTCAAATCGTGCAACCGATCCAGGATGATGGCGCGCAAATAGTGGTGCCCCGGCCCTTCGGCCCCGAGGGCCTTGATGCGATCCAGCGCCGCCAGCGCCTGAGGGAAGTTCTCGAGCGAGATCAACATGGCGGTGAACTCGTTCCAGGCCTCCACGGAAGCCGGCCGCGCCTGAATCACGCGCTGGAACTGGCTGGCCGCCTCCGCGAACTTTCTTTGGTCGCGCAGCTCGCGACCGTAGGCCATGCGCAGGTCCAGATTGTCCGGCTCGGCCGTCACTGCCTGCTCCAGGAGCGGGAGCTCTTTCTCGGGCTGGTGGTTCTTGCGATAGGCCTGCGCCAGCGCCAGGCGGTTCGCGGCGGTAGGAGACTTCGCCACAGCCCATTCCAGGAGCGGGATCGCTTCCGCGGGATTCCCCGACTCCAACAGCAACTGTCCCAGACGCTCCCGCGCGGCTACATTGTCGGGGAACTGCCGGTAGAGGGCAATCGCCTCGGCAGGCTGCCCGTTCTTCTCGTAGAGAGGCGCGAGCTCGAGCACTGCGTCCTTCCAGGCGGCGTCCAGTTCGGCGGCTTTGCGGAAGTGCGCCTCGGCCTCTTTGAGGTTGCCGGCGCGCACCTCGGAGCGCGCCAGACCCGACTCGGCGGGGGCGGATTTCGGATTCAGTTCGAGAGCCGCCCGGTAAGTCGCGGCAGCTTTGGTGAACTCCCCACAGTCGAACAGGGCATCCGCCAGATACAACCGGGGCCGGAATTCCTTCGGCTTGGCGTCGACGGCCGCCTGAAGGAGAGGGACCGCCTCAGGGGCCCGCTTGCGGCGCAGCAGCACCATGCCGAGGTTCAACTCGGCCTCGTAGAGGCCTGGCTTCAACTCCAGGACTTTCCGATAGCCGGCAATGGCTTCCTCGTCTTTGCCGGTCAGACTGTTGGCCAGCGCCAGGTGGAATTGGGCCGCGTAGTCGCTCGAATCCGCCTGGACGGCTTTGGCGAAGTACTGCGCAGCCAATTCGTACTTCTGGGCTTCCAGGGCTTTCAGGCCCTCCGCGCTGAAATCGGGGTTCTGGAGGAGCAGGAGCACGAACGCAGCGGCGGGCCAGTACATGCCCCCATTCTATCCCGCCACTGAAGTCGCGATCCGCGCGGTTAGTGTGGCAGGGTAACGCCCAGGCGGCGGGCGGTGCGGGCCAGCGCGTCCCAAGCACCCGGCAGGATGGGGATGCCCGCGGCGCGGCGCTGGTCCTCCATGCGCCATTCGGGGTCGCCAGCCACCAGGACCTCGTCGAAACCGGAGGCGGGGGGAGCCGATTTGATGTGGTCGACCAGCCAGTCCATGCGCGCGTAGAAGGCATCGAGGGGCAGGAACCGCGCAACATCGATGGCCAGAAAGGTGTGGTTGACGCGCGCCAGGCGCCCGTGCTCGCGAATGCCGGCGATGTCCGGAGCCATTCCGCCTCCGCCCAGCACGCCGCCGAGGATCTCGACCATCAGCCCGAGTCCGCTGCCCTTGTAACCGCCCAGGGGCATCAGAAACCCGGCCAGCGCCGCGTCGAGGGCGGTGGTGGGCCGGCCCTCGGAATCCAACGCCCAACCGGAGGGGATCTCGGTCTGCTGGTTCAGCCTGGCCTGCTCGAGCTTGCCAAGCGCAACGGTAGAGGTGGCCATGTCCAGCAGCCATCCCCGGCCTCCCGGGTGAGGAACTGAAACCGACATCGGATTGGTTCCCACCCGCTTGGCCTTCCCTTGCCAGGGCGGGACCTGCGGGGATGAGTCGCACATCGCGATGCCGATCAGGCCGGCCGCGGAGATGCGCTGGGTCCAAAACGCCGCGGGCCCGAAATGGCTGGTCTCACGCGTGAGGACGATCGCGATGCCATACTGGCGGGCCAATCGGACGATATGCCGGCAGCAGATCTCCGCGGTCACGGAGCCGAGGCCGTGTTCGCCGTCGTAGAGCAGGCAAGCCTGGTTCTCGGTCACGACGTGCCCGTCGGCGGCGGGGTTCACATCTCCAGCGTCGATCTGGCCGACGTAGTGCGGCAGCAGTTGCAGACCGTGGGAGTCGACGCCGCGCAGATTGGCATACACCAGCACGGAGGCCACGAGCTGGGCTTTCTCGGGGGCCACGCCAGCAGCTTCGAGCACGCGCCGGCCGAAATCGCGGGCCTCGGATTCGGAGAGCGTGATCACGGGAGTCACCCGCGGTCACCTTTTTTCTTGGGCCCGGCCTGGGCCGGCTTGCCGCCTCCGGCGGCGGGGCGCTCCTCGAGAGGCGGGTGCCCCTGCGCGGCATCGAGGAGCTCCTCGGCCACCACGCGCGGCTCGTCGATGTTCTCGATGGTCAGGCGGCTGGTTTCGCCGGCGGTTTCGATCGAAAGCGTGCCGACGCCGATCAGCCGTTGCCCGAGGGACTGGATCACCGTCACGTCCTGGATCTTCGAGATCTGGATGGTGCGGGTGGTCTTCGACAGCATGCCGACTTGGTAGCGCAGCTTGTCGCCGGCAAAGGTCATCCTGGTGAAGTGCCGGCGGATGCTCCCGGCGATCGGATACAGGAACAGCAACGCCGGCAAGATCAGCACCCAGGCAGTCGCGCCGGGGAAGTAGTTGACGTAGAGGAACACCGCGACGCAGAACAGGATGAACACCGTGGTGTACTGGAACCGGATCCACTTTCTGGTAGGTTGAACTTCAAGGTCCGCCATGACTCCTCCAGGCTATTCTACAGCGCCCGGCGCGCGGGTGCTATCATGTGACATCGAGGGATGCACAATGTGGAAACGAATCTTGATTTTCTTTAGTGCTGCCGTGCTGGCTTCGGCCTGCCTGTACGCCGACTTCAGCTACGAGCAGACCACCACGATTACCGGCGGCATGCTGAAATCCGTATCGTTCCTCTCCAAGCAGATGCGCGAGCCGATCCGCAGCACGGTGGCGCTCAAGGGAGACCGCCTGGCGATGATCTCACCGCAGAGCGGGCACGTCATCGACCTGGGGGCCGAGACCATCACGGAAATCAACTTCCAAAAGAGAACCTACTCGGTGATCACGTTCGCCCAGATGGCGGAGGCGATGCGGCAGATGCAGACCAAGGCCAAGTCCGATTACACGATCAAGCCTTCGGTGAAGGAGACCGGGCAGACCCGCGAGATCAACGGCATGAGCACGCGCGAGATCGTGATGACGCTGGAATTCGAGGGAACCGACCCTAAGACCAACCAGCGCGCCACCATGATGGTGATGGTCGCCGACATGTGGATTGCGCCGGAAGTGCCCGGATACGCGGAGGTGCGCGAGTTTCACCAGCGCATGGCGCGGAAGTTGAACTGGGTCCCCGGCGCCGGCGGCATGATGGGGGGAGGACAGGAATCCGCCAAAGGCATGGCCGAAATGTACAAGGAAATGGGCAAGCTGAATGGGATGCCGGTGCTGCAACTCACCAAAATGAACATGGGCGGGGCGATCCCGCAAGGGGAGCAACCGGCCGCCGCCGGCGCTACGCCTCCGCCGCCGCAGCCCGAGGTGCAGCAGCCCCAGCAGCAGCAGGTGGATCTCGAGAGGCCGACGGTCGGCGGCGCGCTCGGCCGGCTGGGCGGACGCCTGGGCGGACTGGGCAAGAAGAAGCAGACGCCGGAGCAGACTTCGGGGAGCCAGCCCCAGGCCCAGGCCGCGGGAGGTCCTCCCTCGATGATGGAAATGACTTCCGAATTGAGCGGGTTCTCCTCGGCTGCGGCGGACGCTTCCAAGTTCGAGGTGCCGGCGGGCTTCAAGCAGGTCGAGAGCCCAACGCTCAAAGCCACGCAGAGCCGCTAGTTCTATGCGATATGATTGTCTCCACGTAGGGGTAGCTACGTGGACATACGACTAGGTGTGCCGACCGGCCTTCTCAAAGCACTGGGGTTTGCCGCGGTCGTGATCGCCGCCTATTTCTTGAACGAGAGGAAGCGAAGAAGGGCCATCGCCGCCGGGGCAATACCGAAGCAAGACGCTCTCAGATGCCCCGCCTGCGGGTTGATGCTGGAAAAGCCCTTCTTAGGGCACACTGTCTGGTGCCCTCAGTGCTGGAGGAGTTACCGCTATTCCTCGCTCCTGCCGGCTGCGCCACGCGCGATTGACCTCGAGACTCCTCCTCCGGGGGCCCGGCTGGAGCGCCTGGCCGATGGCTTCACCATCGCGGTCAGCATGCATTCCGAGCTGGCCATTCTCACAGTACTTTGCGGGCTGTTCGTGCTCGTTGCGGGCGGCTGCTTGCTCGCAGCCGGCATGCAGACGCCGCCGCCGGGTCGCGCGCCTGTTTTTGGGCCTCTTGTATTGTTGGCGATCCCGGTGCTCTCGGCCGCGGCGGCCGCGCTGTGTCTGGTGCCGGTCGCGGGGCAGCTCAGAATCACGCGCCACGGCGATCGCCTAACCGTTTTCACCGGCGTGGGAACGGTTGGCTGGACGTCCGAGTATCGGTGGTCCAGCTTTGAGACGGTCTACGAGGAAGACCGAAGCAGCCCCGAAGGGCGCGACACTCGAATCATCGTGCTGGATGGGGAGCGCCGAGTCACCTTCGGGGGGATACTGACTGACGAACGGCGCGACTTCGTGCTGCACGCCCTGCGCGCGATGCTGGCCGAGAAGCAGGCGACGGCAGCACTGTCGGCGCCTCTTTCCTGATTCTTGCGCCCCGATTCCCTTCCACGTTTTCGGCCCGCCTCACGGTATCATATTCACGATGGACCTGGTCACTGGCAATCTCGGCTGGATCGAAGTGATATGCGGCCCGATGTTCTCGGGCAAGAGCGAGGAGTTGATCCGGCGCCTGCGCCGGGCCATGATCGCCCGCAAGCGGGTTCAGGTGTTCAAGCCGGCTCTGGACGACCGCTATTCGCCCGACGAGATCGTCTCCCACGGCGATATTCGGATGAAGTCCGAGGTGGTCCAGGCTGCCGCGGACATCCTGTCCAAGCTGGACTGGCGCACCGAGGTAGTCGGCGTCGACGAAGCGAATTTCCTCGGCAGCGGCCTGGTCGAGGTGGCGACCAAGCTGGCGGACAGCGGCAAGCAGGTCATCCTCTCCGGCCTGGACACCGACTACATGGGGCGGCCGTTTCCGCCGATTCCGGAGATCCTCTGCCTGGCCGAGGCGATTACCAAGACGCTGGCGATCTGCGTGCGGTGCGGGAATCCCGCCAAGCACACGCAACGCCTGGTGGCATCCGACGAGCTGATCGTGGTCGGCGCGGCGGGTGTGTACGAGGCGCGCTGCCGCCGCTGCTTTGAGCCCGGAGTCTCCAAACAGGAGTACCTGGATTTCGCGCGCCCGGCGCTGAGGAGCGGCCCGGCACACCCAGCCCGCTCTTGAGTGATAGAATGCAGGTGAATCTCAGAAAAGGAGCACTTTGCCGTGAGTGATATCGACAACCCTCCCTCCAGCGGCTCGGGTTTTCGCCTGAGTACCGCGGTGCTGTTCGGCGCCGTCATCGCCCTGTTAGCCGCCACTGTCTATTTGTTCGTCCAAGTGGACCGCCTGCAGACCGATGTCGCAAACCTGGAGAAAACGCTCCAGAAGGACCTCACGACCTTGCGCGAGAGCTCCTCGGTAACCACGGCCACCAATCGCCGGAACCTCGAAACCATGAAAGACGAACTGGAGGCCGCCAAGCGGCAAGCGGCGATGGCGGTGGGCCAGGCCAAGACCGAGCTCCTCCGGAGGGCCGAGGTACTAAACGCACAGCTCGCCGAGGAGCAGAAAAGGCAATCGGCTCAGGTGGCCAGCCAGATCTCGGAAGTCAAGGAGGCCACTAGCGAAGCAACCGCCAAGATCGGGGAAGTCAAGACCGATGTTGGCGGCGTAAAGACCGACCTCAGCGCCACCAAGGTGGAACTGGACAAGACGATCGCCGAGCTGAAACACGTTCGGGGCGACATGGGCGAGATGAGCGGGCTCATCGCCACCAACGGCAAGGAACTGACCGCGCTGATCGCCAGGGGCGACCGCAACTACTTAAAGTTCGACCACCTCAAGAAGACCAAGGCTCCGCAGAAGCTCGGCGACATTGCGATCCTACTGAAGAGGACCGACCCGGGCAAGGGCAGGTACTCGCTGGATGTGATTGCGGACGACAAGAAGCCGGTGGAGAAGAAGGACAAGGGCGTCAACGAGCCGCTCCAGTTCTACGTCTTCTCCAAGTCCAACCAGGCGTATGAGCTGGTGGTCAACCAAGTGGGGAAGGACGAGATCTCCGGCTACCTGGCGGCACCCAAAGTCCAGACCGCGCGGTAGAGCGGGGTGCTCATTTCGAGTCCGCGGCGCTGCGCTCCAGCTCGGCGATGCGCTGCTTCACCTCCGCGGCGTCCGTCGCTTTCGGCGAGATTTCCAGGTACTTGCGCAGGTGCTCGATCGCACCGCGGCGGTCTCCTTTGGCGGCGAGCACAGTCCCCAGCAGGTGTTCCGCGCGCGGAAGCTCGTGGTTGGCGTCAAGCTCGATAGCCCGGCGGGCGCTTTTCTCGGCGGCGTCCAGGAGCTTGAGATTGAAACTCGCCACGGCGTGGTAGAAGTAGATTCCCGGAAACTCGATGGGGTTCAGCTCGATCGCGCGCTCCGCGATGCCAACCGCGTCCTGCATTCTTCCCTCACCCAGGGCCAGCCTGGCAAGCTGCAGGTAGGGCTTGACGTACCTGGGGTCTGCCCGTAGCGCCCGCTCGTACGCGCCACGCGCCTCGGTGGGCTTGGACTGCTCCCGGAAAGCCTCTCCGAGATCGCTCCACGCGGCCGCGTAGTCCGGGTAGACGGCAACGGCGCGTTCGAACTCCGTCTGCGCGGCGGACCATTTCTTCCGCGACATCGCCGCGACGCCCTTGTCGTAAGCCTTCCTGGCTTCCTCGGGCGCCTTGAGAGCGGTCATGGAGACGGTGGAACCCTCGTGGTCTCCGAGCCGCTTCAGCACGATCACGGCGCCATCGCGGAGAGTGACGTCCGCCCTCCGGTAACCCGCCAGCGCGATGGTGACGGGGCAGACGTCGGCCGTGGCGCTATCGTAAGGGCGAGAGCGCCAATCGGGTTGGTACATCACGGTGCCGTTGCCAAATACGTTCAGGATGCGGCAGATTGGCAACAACCGTACCGACAGCTCGGGAGTGATCAGCGGCGTCGTGGGAAGAGGGGTGCCGCCTTCGGTGACTATTTTTGCGTGAAACTGGCCCCAAGCCACGGAGGCGCTGGCCAGCGCTACTGCACAAATCCCAACTCGCGCATTTCGGCTCATATCATTCCAGGGGCAGCGCCGAGACCAGCAGTTTCACGGGCCGGGCAACCTCGACTTTGAGCTTCTCGCCGAGCGAGAGGTTCCCGCTCAGCGTGAGCGTGTAATGCGACCGCAGCACCTCGAAGATGCGCCCGCCCGGAGGCCCGTTCAGGGTCTTGCCCATATCGCGGAGGTTGAACGAAGCGCCGCCGGTCCGGCGCGCGAGGTTCTCGAGCATGGAGCGCTCCGCACCCGCCATGTATACCGGGTAGATGGACACTCCGTTGCGGCGGGCCAGGCGGACTACCTCGCGCTCGGAGGTGCGGCTCGGCCCCTCGATGCCGGTAGTCAGCAGCAGCGCAACCCGCCGGAAGCTGCTGCCCTGAAACCCGCCGTCAATAGCCGCGTATAGCGCGTCGAGTACACACGGGCTGTTGCCGTACTTCACACCCGCGACAGCGCGCCGCAGCAGCTCCCGGCTGGAAGTGAAGTCCTGGATCAGATCGGCCGAGGAGTCGAACGATACGATGGCCATCTGCTCCTTGGGCTGGAGCTGGTCGATCAGGTTGACGGCCTTAGGCTGCACGACTCCGCCGACCAGGCTGGTGTCGAGCAGCAGCATGACATCCATGAGACCTTGCGAGAATTCCGCGGCCTCCACTTGCCGGGGCGTGCGGTCATCCAGGACGGTGAAATCCGCCGCTTTGAGGTCGGTGACCGGCTTGCCGGATTTCTGCTCGACCACCGTGACGAGCACCTTCGTCGCGGGCCGCGCG
>Ga0187850_10002443_pt1 | contig 17223 bp, 8 predicted proteins | sample June2016WEW_4_15_FD_132436 | JGI IMG/M metagenome (GOLD analysis project Ga0187850, IMG submission 132436) | Peatland microbial communities from SPRUCE experiment site at the Marcell Experimental Forest, Minnesota, USA - June2016WEW_4_150 | ecosystem: Environmental > Terrestrial > Soil >... | reverse complement strand
GGTTGCGCGGAAGGCGCGGCAGTGGCGGGTGGCGCGAGCGGGTTGGTGACTTCCTTGACGTGCACCTCTTGGCCGTCTTCGAGAGAGTCCGGAGGGTTGAGAACGATCCAATCGTCGGGCTTGAGGCCGTTAAGAACTTCGAGGCTGATACCGTAATCGCGGCCGATGGTGAGCGATTGCAAACGCGTGTGGTGATTGGCGTCAATCACAACGGCGCGGAGTCCTTCGGAGCGGAACAGCAGCGCGTTCACGGGAACCCGGAGGCGCTGGGCCGTGACTTTGACCTGAAGATGAACCTGGGCATAGCCGCCGGGCAAAAGTTGTGCGGACTTGTTGGGCACATCGACTTCGGTGAGGAGCGTGCGGGTGGATAGATCGATGGCCTCCGCGGTACGCACGACCTTGCCCTCAAATCTCTGGCCGGGGAACTGCGTGAGTTCCAGATAGGCGCCGATGCCCGGGCGAATGGAAGAGGCGTAGGCTTCGGGCACATTGATGTAAACGCGCATAGGATCGGTTTGCGCGAGGAAGAAGAGCTGCTGCGAGGAGCCGCCATTGCCGGCGTTGATGAGCATACCGATGTCAGTATTGCGGCGTGTGATGACACCGTTAAAAGGGGCGTCGATGCGCTGAAAGGATTTCAGCTCTTCAAGGCGGCGAACGTTGGCTTCGGCGGACTGGACAATAGCGCGCTTAGCGGCCAGGTCGCCGTTGGCATTGTCGACTTCCTGTTTGGAGACGCCGTCGGATTTGAGGAGTTCGGAGTAGCGTACAGCAGTGGTTTCAGAGAGGTGCACGTTAGCCTGCGCGGTGGCCAGATCGGCGCGAGCCTGGGAAAGTTGCTGGTCAACTTCGGGGGTATCGATCTCCGCGAGGAGTTCGCCCTTGCTCACGCGGCTGCCAATGTCGCGGTACCACTTTTTCAGGTAGCCATTGGTGCGCGCGTAGATAGGAGATTCGATGTAGGCCATCAGCGTGCCAGGGAGAACCAGATTTTCGTCGCCCGTCTGCGCGGCGGGATGGAAGATGGCCACGGTGGGAACGGCGAGAGTCTCGGTGTTGTCGGCGAGCGTTTTGTACTCCGCGCGGCGCTGGAACATCAGGAAAGCGCCAACGACCACAAGAACAATGACGATGAGGAAAAGAACCAAAAAGAGGGAACTCTTCTTTGGCGGAGATGCGCCGGGATCGTTGCCGGGATGTGTTGAGACGTCAGTCATGTTCAGTGGCTCCACGCAAAATGTTGAGATCCGAACGTCATGGATTGGATGCCCTCAGAGCCACGGCGCGCTGGCGCCGGCGCTCAAGCCCGCCGTGAATGATGGAAAAGACGCACGGCACAAAGAAAAGGGTAGCCAAGGTGGCAAAGAGCAGGCCGCCGATAACGGCGCGGCCCAAGGGCGCGTTCTGCTCGCCGCCTTCGCCGAGGCCGATGGCCATGGGCACCATGCCGATAATCATCGCGAGTGCGGTCATGATCACAGGACGAATACGGACAAAACCTGCTTCGAGGGCCGCATCGGCAGCGCTCCTGCCCTCGTTCAATTGTTCGCGCGCGAAGGAAATCACCAAGATGCTGTTGGCGGTAGCCACTCCCATGCACATGATAGCGCCGGTCAGCGACGGAACGTTCAAGGTTGTGTGGGTGAACAAGAGCATCCAACAGATGCCCGCCAGCGCGCCCGGCAGAGCAGTGATGATGATGAAGGGGTCGAGCCAGGACTGGAAATTGACGACGATGAGCAGATAGGCAAGAACGATCGCGCCGGCCAGTCCATAGCCGAGGCCCGCGAAAGAGGAGTTCATGGTCTGTACCTGACCGCGGATGAACGTGCGGCTACCGCGCGGGAGTTCCTTCTGAATATTGTCCACGAGTTTCGTGACTTCAGTGGCCACGGAGCCGAGGTCGCGTCCATCAACGGCGGCATACACATTGATCATCGGCTGGACATCGTAATGGGAGATGGAAGCGGGGCGCGCGACGGTGGAAATGTCCACCAGATTGCCGAGGATCTGCGGGAGAGCGCCGGAAAGGCTGCTGTTGACGGGGGTGTTCTGCAGGGCCTGGAAACTATCGACGCGGTATTGAGGTGTCTGGACGGCAACGGTGTAGCTGACGCCATTTTTGGGATCGAGCCAGAAGTTCGGCGAGGTCTGGAAGCTTGAGGAGAACGAGACCAGGACGTTTTGAGCGACGTCGCGAGCCTGCAAACCAACGTATTGGGCGCGGGTGCGATTGATGTCCATGAACAGGGTGGGGGCATCAAAGGCCTGCTGGACGTGAACATCCACGGCGCCGGGAACGTGGCGGATTTCGTTGGCGAGCTTTAGTCCTACGGCATAGTTGGTGGGCTGATTCATGCCGGTGATTTGGATATCGATGGGCGCAGGCGTCCCGAAATTGAGAATCTGAGTAACGATGTCTGCGGGCTGGAAAAAAAACTGCACGCCGGGGAATTCACTGGGGAGGCGCTTGCGCAAATCGTTGATGTACTCGCGCGTGGAACGTCCGCGCTCGGGCTTAAGCTGCACCAAGATTTCGGCGTCGGAGGTGCCGATAGTGCCGGAGTTGCTGTAAGTAAGATTGATGCCGGAATAGGGCAGGCCAACGTTGTCGAGAACGGTGGTGAGGTCGCGGTCGGGGATGGTACGGCGAATCACCGCATTGACCTGATCGGCGAGGCGTGCTGTCTCTTCAATCCGGAGACCGGTGCGGGCGCGCATGTGCAGGCGAATCTGGCCGGCGTCAACACTCGGGAAGAAATCGCGGCCGAGAAAGAAAGTGAGTCCCGCGGAGAGGAGGCAGAACGCCAGAAAGCAGGCGGAGAAAAGTGGCGCGTGGTGCAGGGCGGCAGAGAGGGCGCGGCGATAGGCAGCGCGGAAACGCTCGAAGGCGCGCTCAAATATCTGCTGGTAGCGCCGGAAGAAGCCCATTTTTTCGCCGGCATGGAGATCGGCGTGGTCCTCGCCTTCCGAACTCAACAAGTACATCGCCATCGTCGGGACGATGGTGCGCGACCACATGTAGGACGCGAGCATGGCGAACATGACCGCTTCGGCAAGCGGCACGAAGAGATATTTGGCGACGCCGGAAAGAAAAAACATGGGGATGAATACGATGCAGATGCACAGCGTGGAGACAAAGGCGGGAACAGCGATCTGCTGAGCGCCGTCGAGGATGGCCTGGACGGTTTCCTTGCCCATAGCGAGATTGCGATCGATGTTCTCGATGGCGACGGTGGCGTCGTCAACGAGGATGCCAACAGCCAGAGCGAGGCCACCCAGGGTCATGATGTTAATGGTTTCGCCTAGGGCGCTGAGGCAGAGGACGCTGACGAGGATAGAAAGAGGAATGGAAGTGGCAATGATGAAGGTGCTCTTCCAATTGCCGAGGAAGAGAAGAATCATGATGGCCGTGAGACACGCGGCGATCAGAGCCTCGCGGAGAACACCTTGGATGGCGGCGCGCACGAAAAGGGACTGATCAAAAAAGGTGGTGACCTTGAGGTCCTTGGGAAGGGAAGGCTGGTAGTCGTGAAGCGTTTGTTTGACGCGATCGACGATGGATAGCGTGGAAGCATTGCCGGTTTTGTAAACGCTCATGAGCACGCCGCGCTGGCCGTTGGTCAGGACGACGTTGGTCTGTGGGGAGAAACCGTCGCGCACGTGGGCGACGTCGCGCAAGTAGATCGTGGAGCCATTGACGGTCTTCACGGGAAGGTCGTTCAGTTCGGCAACGGTGCGCGGACTGCCATTCATCTCCACGTTGAATTCCAGCGATCCGAGTTTGGCCGTGCCGGTGGGCAGGATGAGGTTCTGCGCATTGACGGCATTTACGATATCGACCGCGGAGAGCCCCTTGGCTTGTAGAGACGGGGCGTCAATATCAACGGAAATCAGGCGCTGCTTGCCGCCATAGGGATAGGGTGATGCGGCTCCCTGAACAGTAGCGAGTTGCACGCGTATGAAATTGGCACCGTAGTCGAAGAGTTGCTGCTCACTGAGGCTGTCGCTGGTCAGGCCAATCTGAAGAACGGGAACGGTTGAGGCGGAATAGATGATGACCAGAGGAGGCGTTGTGCCCGGAGGCAGCGAGCGCAGGAACGTCTGTGAGATGGCAGTGGTTTGCGCTAGAGCGGTCTGAATATTGGCGTTCGGCTGGAAGAAGACTTTGATAATCGCGATGCCGTTCAGCGATTGGGATTCGATGTGCTCGACATCGTTGACCAGCGTGGTAATGCCGCGTTCGACGCCGGTGGTAATGCGCTGCTCCATCTCCTGCGGCTCGAGGCCGGAGTAGTTCCAGACCAGGGCGATCACCGGGATATTTATTTCCGGAAAGATGTCCGTGGGCGTGCGCGGTACCACGACAAACGTCAGCAGAATGATGACCAAGGCCATCACGATGAAGGTGTAGGGCCTGGCAAGAGCTAATCGGACAATCCACATAGAAAGAGAAAGTGACCTCTAGGCCAGCCGAAGCAAAACGCCACACACGAGCTCGCCGCCTTGCAGAGTAACTCTGCGTACTCTTATTAGACTACGAGTGGACCATATTTGGGTACGGCGGGTTGGGGGCAGGCAGGGGCGAAAAAAGGCAGGGCAAGCATCGAGAATTTTGATGGAGGAGGCAATCGCGCAGGCCATTAGGTGGCGCGAAGTCGGCGGGGAGATTCGTGTGGCAAGCCGAAATGCGTGCTCACTTGTGGGTCATAGTGAAAATGGCAGCACAGGGGGCGGAACCACGGTAATGAAGAGAGAGGCTCGATGCTGACAATAGGAGGAGAGCAGTTCGCGGAAACGGAAGGCGTTCCGCGCGGAGCGAGCTCCTTCGAGAGGAGTGGGCATCGTTGAGGAGGGCTACTCCCGGAAAATGAAATTCAGGCGCACGCCGCAGATTTCGATGAGGTCACCGTCGTTCAGACGCGTGGGGCCGGGAATCGGCGTGCCGTTGACGGTGGGAACTTTGTCGCCGGGGCCGAGGTAGTAGCCGTCATCGCGCTGATTGATCTGGGCAGCCATCGGTGGTTTGAACCAGCCACGAAGGCGCACGGTGGCCATGGGTGACTTGCCGATGACAGTGAGCTTGTTGGTGAGTACGTATTCCTTCTGATTGACCTTGCCGCTAAGAACGACAAGGGTGGGCATCTTGAGGCGGCCAGGGGAAAACTGAGAGCGTTCGCCCATGGCGGCAGCTTGCTGTAGCATGTCGCGGCGTGCCTTGGTATCGAGGACCATGGTTTCGTTAATTTTGGGAGCAGCGGCTTTGCGGCCGGTGTCCCATGGAATGGCGGCATCGGCGGTGGCGTCAACTTTGATGTGATGCTTGCCGATCCAGATGGAATCGCCATCGTGTAACGTGGCGCGCTCCACACGGAGGTCATTGACGAACGTTCCGTTGAGGCTGTCGAGGTCTTCAACGACGAGGCGGCCTCCCTCGAAATAGACGCGAGCGTGATAGTTGGAGATGGCGAGGTTGTCGATGGGAAGGTCGTTGTCCGGAGAGCGGCCAATGCTGACCGGACGGCTGCCGATGGGGACCTCCTTAACCAATTTGTCTTCAAACATGAGGCTGAGCTTCGCCATGCAAATCCTCCTGCGGAGGTCTATTCTCTTTTGGCCGAGCCGCGACGCAGCCAGGAAAGCCAACTCCGGGGCTCTTCCTGGAAGCGCGCGACGATGACAGTAATGTTATCAGTGCCGCCGCGTTCGTTGGCTAATTCGATGAGCTTGCGGGCCGCGGAAGTGGGGTCGGTCTCCGCTTGCAAAGAGCCGGCAATTTCTGGTTCGGTGACCATGCGAGTAAGGCCGTCGGAACACAGGAGCAGAACGTCGCGAGGATAGATGCCGACTTCATCGACATCCACTTCGACTTGGGAGTGAGCGCCGAGTGCGCGCAGAAGCACACTCTGTATCTCACTGTCTTCCGCTTGCTGGGGCGTGATGATACCGCGGCGCACCTGTTCCGCGACGAGGGAATGGTCGTCGGTGAGCTGCTGGAGCGTGCCCCCGCGCAACAGATAGGCGCGGCTATCACCGACGTGAGCGATGCTCAGGCGGCCGTTATCGAACCACGCGGCGGTAAGAGTGGCGCCCATACCGTACTGCTCCGGATTTTTCTGCGCGGATTGATAAATCTTGCTATTCGCGAGGTGCACGGCGCTTTGCAGACGCTTGGTTTTCTCCGCCCAATGGACGCCGGGAGCCCCGGAGAGAGTAATGCCGGAATCTTCCTTCGCTTCGGCGCAGTAATTAACGATGGTTTCAACGGCCATGGAACTGGCAACTTCTCCATGAGCTTGGCCGCCCATACCATCGGAAAGGACGAAGAGGTGGAGCGCTTCAAGAATCCGGAAGGAGTCCTCGTTGTTGGTGCGCACACGTCCTACGTCCGTCAAGCCGTCACTAGCGATCTGCACAGCCGCTCCTTCCAAGCTTTCCGTGAACACGCGTGGCACCCCCTGCGCGGACACACCAGCAAGTACCGTATGGTCCACGCTAGCAGAGGCTTGGGCGCTAGGAAAGGCTTTGCACCCAAGTGATTACTCGCCGATTGGCAACACTGGCCGAAGGGCCAGTTGGGAAGAATATCCGAATCGCAGCGGGGGAGACAGCAAGATATGAAGGAAGGGGCGAGGGAGTAATCCCGGGATGGCCGGGACACTTCTGTGGAGGGGAAAACTCCACTACAATCGCGGTGTGCGGAAAACAACGTCGCGGCCGATGCGCAAGGGAATAATCGGGTTGGCAGTGCTTTGCGCTGTGGGTGGGGTGTGCCGGGCGCAACAGGCTCCTGCGGCGTCGGGGGCGCGGATTTTGCTGCTGCCGCGGAAAATTGTTACGGGGGAGCGCGCGACGCTGGCCGTACTGGACGTGAATGGGCGATTGACGCCTGGCGCGACCGTCGTTTTCTCGAATGGAGATAAAGTCACCACAGACGCGACGGGACGCGCCTTGTTTGTGGGCCCGCTGAATGCCGGCGTGATTTTTGCTGCGCTTGAAGGGCGCGCCGGGCGCGTGACGTCCGTCATCCTTTCGCCTGCGGAGGTGCCTTCCGGCTCACAGGAAGTGATCCTGGCGCCGCGCGTGGCTACGGTGAACGACCGCTTCGAGATCTCGGGACACGGCTTTTGCGGCGACGCGGACGCAAACAAAGTAAGCATCGGGAGCGTGCCGGGATTGGTGCTGGCGGCTTCGCCGGCGTTTCTTGCGGTGCTGCCCCCGTTGGATATCGGCCCAGGGCCGGCGCTTGTGGAAGTAAGCTGCGGGGCGCGTAAGGCCACGCCGTTCACGGTGGTCTTTGTCAGCCTGGAACTCGAGGCGAGCGGTGCAGCGCTCGCCCCGGGAGAGCAACGCGAATTGACAGTGCGCGTGCGGGGGAGCACGGCGAGGATTAACCTGGAAGCGCGGAACCTTGCGCCGGATGTGGCGGATTTGCAGAGCGGAACAACGGTGCGCGCGGCTTCTTCGGGCGGCGCGGAGAATGTGGCGCGGTTTACGCTGCTCGGGAAACAGCACGGGAGTTTCCTGATTTCCATCCGTCTGGTCGCGCCGCTTGTGACGCCAAGACCGTAAAAGCGGCAGCCCTTCGAAACTCAGGGTAAACAAGCTGCCGCACTCCAGAAAATTCAGGCGGATTTTTTGGCCGCGGCGGGAGGCAGCGTCAGGGTGTCCTGGGTGTCTTCGAGTGAGGGCTGCGCGACGTCGCCACTGCTAAGCAGGTTATCGAGGGTGTTGGAAGCTTTGTCAAAGCGCTTGTCGGCTTCGGTGTAGCTCTGCTGGGCGTTCTTCAGGTGCGTGCCAATCTTTTCAAAGTACTCGCCAAAGGTATCGAGCTGCTTGCGCATGCCGGATAGATTTTCCGAGAGGCGCTTGGCGTTTTCTTCGATCTGCATGCCACGCAAGCCCATGCCGATGACGCAGAGATGCGCGTAGAGAGTATTGGGCGAGACAGCGATGATATTGCGGCTGCGACAGTAGGCGTCCACGGCCTGCCCCTTGGAATCCACGCTCATTAGCAGTTCGTAATAGACCGTTTCGCTGGGAACAAACATCAGCGCGAGGTCCAGCGTGCCTTCATCCGGCACGATGTACTTGCGCGCAATGGAATCGGCGTGGCCCTTGATTGAGGAAACGAAAGCCTTGCGAGCTTCGTCGCCTTCGGCGCCGATGCGGCGGTAAGCGTCGAGAGGGAACTTGGAATCCACAGCCATCATTTTTTTGTCGCGCAGCAAAATCACGGCGTCGGCAATCTCACCGCTGCGGAAGCGATATTGCATGGAGTACTGCGAAGGCGGGAGTGAATCCTCAAGCAGGCGTTCGAGCGTGACCTCTCCGAGTGAACCGCGCGATTTGGTGCCTCCGAGAATGCTCTCCAGCGTCTGGGCGGTCTGGAACATCTGCTTGCCGGCTTGCTGCACTTCGCCCAACTGGCGCTGGATCTGGTTGATCTGCTCGCGGGTATTTTTCAACTCTGTGGACATGGCGGCCTGGGCGTCAGAGGTGATTTTGGAAGTCACTTGCGCGGAATCCTTGACGCCATCCTGAAGCGCCTTGGTGACGGCTTCAAGGCGCGAGGCGACGGTTCCGGCCAGGGTCTCGATTTTGGTGGTGCTCTGCGTATGCGCCGTGGACATCCCCTGAAAATCGCGGCGCATTTCGTTCATTTGCGATTCCAGTTGCTCGTTCTTCTTCTGGTCCTGGGTGTTCTGGAGAAGGACCCAGACGAGCAGGCCAATCAAAACGAGCGCGAAAAGGGCGGCGATCCAGATGACGTTCATGCGTGCTCCGATGCGTTAACGGGAAACGGTAAAACTACTTTACTCGGAAGACCGCGCAATGGGTAGAGCGCAACGCGAAAGGGGTGCCTGCAGCAAGCTGCAAAAGAAAAGAGGCCCCGATGACGCGAGGCCTCTTGGGTGAAGTGAGAATGCGGACGCGGCTACCAGTTCAGCTTGATGGCGAATTGGAACTGCCGGGCGTCGTAGGCAGCCGAGGGCTGGCCCGCGGTGCAAACCGCGCCTGCAGAGGGATCGCACAACTGGTTCACGGCAAGAATGTTCGTGTGGTTGAAGAGGTTGAAACCGTCGGCGATCAGGTCCAGCCGGAAGCGCTCGCCAAAGTTGATGCCCTTGGAGATGCGCATGTCGAACTGGTAGAAATTCGACATCCGGAAGGCATTGCGGCCGAGGTTGCCAATGCAGCCGTAAGGCGGCGTGATGCCAGGAACAGTGAACGTGGAGCCATTGGCCAACAAGCAAATGGAAGCATCGACAAAGGCCACGCCAGGAATGTAGGGCGATGTTGTGGCGCCGGGCGTTTCGGCAGCAACAACCGAAGGGCGATCCTGCGACGCGCCCAGTTCGAGGCGCGTATCCTCGCCGGTGATCACGTTGAAGGGTCGCCCCGAACCCCATTCCACCAGAGGGGCGAGGGTGAAGTTGCTCAAGAAGCTGTTCAAGAAGGTTTCACCGGACTTATGGGGAGACGACTGGAAGACCGCGCTGGTGACCCAGCGATGGCGCTGGTCATTGACGGAGTTGGAGCGCTCCAGCCAAGGGAAACGGCTATCTTGCGGCTCCAGTGTGGATTGCAGGTCGGTGGAATCGTCAATCGAATGCGACCAGGTATAACTGGAGAGCAGTTCAAAGTGTTTCGAGAAGCGCTTCTCCAAATTGACGGTCAGGGCGTTGTACCAGGAGTTTCCATCGGACACCTGTGTATCCACGCTGTTGAACGGGATCGGGACACCCGGCACGCCAACGGGAAAGTGCGCGGCGGCAGCGAGTGCCTGCTGAGCGGCAAAGCCACAGGAGAACTGAGCCGAGGTGGTAGCCCCTGGACATACAGATGCGCCGAGAGCGGTAGCGAACGAAGGGTTAGGGCCGGAAGGCCGGAAGAAGTTGAAGAAAGCCGGCGTGCCGACGAATTTACCGTTCAGTCCAGCAAAAGCAGGGGAGTTCGGACAGTTGTAAAGAACCCCAAGAACACCAGGTACAAGCCCGGGAGCCAAAGTGGTGAGACCGCAAGTACTGAGCGTGGGCATAGCATCCTGGACCTGCACGGTCACCGGGTTGGTAAACCCAAGGCCCGCCGCATCCGCATAAAGCAAGTTGTTGGTGAGGAGTTGTGGATCGGTGGAGTTGATATCCTGCGGCCGGTTGAGGTGCAAACCCCGCGTCCACTGGTAACCCGCGCTGAGCTTCCAGTTGCCGGCGATCACGCGCTCGATGGTGAGATTAGCCTGCTGCGCATAACCATACTGGAAGTTCTTTGCCACGGGCAGCGTGAAGGGGAGAATCGGAAGCGGGAAGCCGAGGTTCAGATAGGTCTGGTTGGCAAACAAGGAGTTGGGAGCAAAGGGATCGAAGCGCTGCTGATTGGCTTGATAACCGAGCGTCACCGAACTGGGAAATGCGAGATAGATGGATTGGTCGTTCAAAACGCCCTGGAAGATCGAGGAACCGTTGAGGTTCTGCGGACCGTCCGCGCCACCCCCGCAGTAGCCCAGAGGCGTGGAAGAGCCTGTGGGAAGAGGGAGCAAGCCGCATGCCGAAGCAGTCCCTCCGGCGGAAAGCAATTGCACCGAGCGTCCGCCGTCGGCAGTGACGGAGTTGAACGCTACCGCAAGCAATGGATGATCGTAGAAGAGGCCGTAGCCTGCGCGGACGACGGTCTTGCTGTCCCCCCGGGGATCCCAGGCAATGCCGATGCGCGGGGCAACGTTCTTGTAGTCGCGCGGGATGCCTTCGATGACACCGAGATATTTTTCCGCGGCCGCATTGACGGCCGTGGCCGGTGCAAACAGCGGGCTGATTTCAAGGTCATAACGCAGTCCGTAGTTCAGCGTCAGATTCCGGGTGAGGCGCCACGTGTCCTGGGCAAAGAAGCCGAACGGGAGATTGTCAAAAGGCTCGTTGGAAGTGCCAATGCCCTGGATGTAAGTGGTGGGAATCCCCAGCCCGTAGGCCTGCAAGGCGGTGAGTCCCGGAACCGCGACGCCCCCGGTGCAGGAAGGTCCTGTTCCCCCAAGGCAGTCGGGGAGGCCGAAAGTATCGGCGGGAAGGCCACCAAAGTTGACGTCGCCTCCAAAATCCAGCTGGAAAATCTGCTGTTTTTTCGAGCGCAATTGGATGATGTTGACGTCGGCGCCGAATTTGAGAGTATGGCGGCCGCGCGTAAGTGTGGCGTTGTCGGTGAATTCGAAACGGCGTTCAATTCGGTCAACCGTGGAATAAGGCTCTCGGCCGAAGTACGCGTAACCGGGAATGTTTACGCCGATTTGATCGCCGCCCTGAAGGTTGGAGTAGCCGAAATGAATGCCGCGGCGGGCCACCTGCAAGCGGAATTCATTGAAGGCGCTGTCACTCAGAATGGTGTCGTGCTGGAAAGTTACGTTGAAGTCGCGGGATTGATTGACGCCCGTGCGGGAGCCCGCGTTTTGGCCAAACACCTGGTTTTGCGAGGTGGACTGAATCCCGGTGACCAGCGAAGGAGAAACGCCGACGCGGAGGAACGAGGTGTTGTGATTGTTCCAGCGTTGATCCAGCCGAGCGGACCACAGGCTGGTCTTTTCCGTAGCCGGGAAATTGCCTCGGATGGAAGCCAGCGCAACATAGGATGCCGGAAGGGGTGCCGTGAATGCAGGGATTACAGAATGGTTCGGCCCAATAGCCGCCCCTCCGGCGCAGAGGTTTCCATTGACAGACTGTCCAAACGGGCACGCTACTGGGATGGGGAACTGCTTCAAACCAGGCTGCTGGGGAATCGTTCCATTCGACAATAGCGCAGGTACGAGCCCCAAATCCTTGCCGCTGATGGCCACATTGGAAGAAGACGCCAGTATGGCTTCATACAACTGCCCTGCAGGTCCAAGGGCCGCCGAAGCTGGATTCGCAAAAAACTGCTCTTGCTGCGGAGTAAGGCCGGTTGCCGGATCAACCCCGAATGGCACGCCTTGCGACGCGCTGCCGATGCTGGAAAATCCGGTTTCTTCGCGCTGGGTGTATTCGTAGCTGAAAAAATAGAACGTCTTGTCTTTCTTCAGGGCGCCGCCGAAGGTCAATCCAGACTGCGTGCGCGTGTAGGCCTGCTTGACAGGAACGAGGTCGCCGTTGGCGTTAATCTCGCCGGAGAAGGGGTTACGCGCCTGGAAGGCTTTGTTGCGGACATAACTGAACACATCGCCGTGGAAGTCGTTGGTGCCGCTCTTGGTGACGATGTTGACCACGCCGCCTGTGGCGCGGCCGTACTCCGCGTTGTAGTTGCTGAGAATCATCTGGAATTCCTGCACCGCTTCCTGTGAAACGGTGGAACGAATGCCATTGGTGGAGTTGTCCACGGCGTCGGCCCCATCTACGCTGACCATATTGGAACGCGCGCGCGCGCCGCTGAGGTTCAGGCCGCTGTTGGGTGCAGGGCCAATGGTGGGAGAGATGTCCCGGGTGGTTTGTGAGTTCGTGAGGGTAAAATTGATATAGTTGCGGCCGTTGATTGGCAGGTTATCGATCTGGCGTTCCTCGATGGTCTGTGCGCTCTCTGAGCGGGTGGTCTCAATCGGGAGGGATTCCGAGCTTACCGTCACGACTTGTGTCTGCGTGCCAAGTACCAGCCTCACGTTCAGGACGGCTTCCTGGCCGACCCTGACCTGGACGGAAGGATTTTCGTAAGGTGCGAAATTCGTACCGCCTTCCACGCGGAGTTTGTATTCCCCTGGCACCAAACCCACGATTACATAGCGCCCGGCATCGTCTGCTGTAGCGGTGCGTTCCGCCCCGGTGGCCAGACTCGTGGCCATGACCTTTGCGCCGCGGACCGTCAAGCCTTGTGGATCGGTGACCACTCCGGTCAATGTCGCGGTGTTTACTTGTGCCGCCGCTGTTGTTACCCCTAGCACAACCGCCATACACAGAATCACACACGCAAACAGCGACTGCCTGCGTTGCATATCCTTCCTCCTTATGGAACCTGCAAAACCCCCGCTACCCCTAGCGGTGACGGCCCTGGCCCGTCAGTTGATGGCCTAAGAGACAATGAAATGGATAGGAGGCCTTTTACAGCAAACCGCGAATCTTTGCAACTGTAATCTGCAGAGGCAAGTGGCGCGAAACGCTCGTATAGGCAGCGTGCCCAACCTGTCAAGGCGTGGCGCACCAGTACCGCCTGACCCCTGAGGATGCGCTTCGGACTTAAGGAGATGCTTCAGCCTTCAGTGAGTTGTTCGGGGACGAGGGACTTGCCGGGCTCGCGGTGTTCTTTCCAGGCCTTCAGGAGGGTGGCGGCGGCGATCAGAATGGCGGTGGCCACGTTGGTGATCACGACGGCTTGCGCGTGGATCAAGAGGCCATAAGCCAGCCACATCACCACGCCTCCCAAATAGAGGCTGAGCATCCCGTAGGATAGGTCGCGGCCACCCTGCTTGTAGATCTTCACGAGCTGGGGGACGAAGGCAAAGGTAGTGCAGAAGCCGGCCACAGCTCCTAGAATTTCAATCCAACCGGGGGCAGTCATCATTCGGTTACTCCTAGGTTTTTTCTGGCCCAATGGCGATCATCGGGACCCAGAGGGCGGCGGCTTGCAACGGCTTAAAGCCATGCTTAATTTTAGCAACACGCCTGGGCTACTTCTAAACGAACGTTTTGGATGTGACACATTCGTAAGGGTAATGCAAATAAAGAGATGAGGTTGCCTATGGTGTACCGCAAGGGAACCAAAGGGGTTACGGCCAGATCGCGGAAGCAGTAGGGAATCACAAATGCAGATGCCGCTGTACCAGCTTGCGCAGGCGCTCGCGGTCTTCGTCCTTCATGTGCACGAACTCGACGCCGCCGCCATCCGGGCCGATATTGCGAACCACGGCGGTGAAGTGAATCTTGCGGAGGCCAGCGCGCACCTCGAGTTGGATGGAATCACCGACGCTCAGGCGGCTGGGGGATTCCAGGTAAGCGCCGCCCAGGCTGATGGTGCGGACGCGCGCCGGGCTCATCATCTGCTGGCTGCCCATTTGCGCGCGCAGGGGAGATTCGAGCGGGATGCGCGCATAACGGCGCGGCACCACGAAATTCGCAAGCGGCGCAGACGCCGGCTCGAAGGCGGCACGTGCCCGCGCAGATGCAGGACTATCTTCCATGAGCGCCAAGGCATCTTCGGCAACCGCACGCAGCCCGGCGGGCTCGACGTACGTCAGGCCTTCGCGTCTACTGGCGAGATGGCGGAGCAGTTCAGCGGCTTCGGTGGCGCGAAGGCGGCCGAGAGCTTCGATGGACTTGATGCGAACGAACTGGTCGCGCAGGATTTCGTGCTCACCGGCGGCGATCTCCATGAGCATGGGGACGGCGGTGGCTTCCTGGCCGATGCCGATCTGATCGATCATCATGGGCACGACTAGAGGGTGCGCGTCCGCAAGAATGGCGGAGAAAACAAACGCAGTGCTTTGCGCGGAGGGCGTGTTGGAGGGTCGCGCCAGTTCGCTGACGGCCAGATCCTGCAGGTTCCATTCCCAACTGGCCATCGCGCGCGTCAGGCCGCGGAGCAGCCGGTCGGGATCGGCGGCCGCCAGGAGTTTGATGGCGGCACTGACGCGTTGCCGCCGCGCTTCAAAGAGGCGCGTTTCCAGGAGAGTGAGCGCGGGAACACCAATAGCGCGCAAGATTCGAGCCATCGCCGGCAACATCTCCGAGCCGCAGGAATCGGTCAGCAGAAGGGTCAGGCGATCCAGCAAACGCTCCGGATCGCGCTGCAAGAGCCGAGGCAGAGCGGGGTCGAGAGGGCGATTGGCCAGCGCGGCGTCCACGAGCGCCATCCAGCGATCGTTGGCGACGAGGCGATGGCCGAGCGCGTTCATGTGCTCGTGCTCGGCATCGCGCGGCACCTTTTCCAAGCTGATCAGAATGGTCTCGAAGCTTGCAAAATCGCCGCGGGTGACCGCAATGCGGCCGAGGGTTTCGAGGAAGGCTGCGAGCAGAGCGCTGGTTTCCGGGGCGTGTTCCTTGGAGAGGGCCTTCATCGTGCCGCGGCTCAACTCTTCTGGAAGCTGGTTGGGCCACAACGATTCCAGGAGCGGCGTAAGTTCGCTAAGACCTGCGGCGACAATGCGCCGCGCCGCAGGAACTTCGTGTTCGAGGCGTCTGGCGTAGTTCAAAAGAATATTGCGGGCTTCACGACGGGGAGCGTCCGCACCGGCTTCGACGAGTTGGCCAAGCGTCTGGCGGATAGCCGTGATGGGCACGCACCAAATCTCCGTGCCGCGAAGGACTGCGGACTTCTCACGTGGCGGCAGCTCCAGCCAGAACCGCTCAAGCAGCTGTTCCCGGTAGGTTTCGTCGGCCCAGGCGGAGGCCAGCACGGAAAAATGCTGCGAGGAATGAGGCCCGCGATAGCCGCCGGCACTGACCAGGACATCGGCGAGGTGATTCAAAACCTCTCGCACGGCGACGGGAGCAAGGTTGCCAGCGGCAAATTCCGTGGTGAGATGCTCGAGGACCAGGCTCTGGGAAAGCCGCTGCAAATAGGCCTGAGGTGCTTCGCCTTCCTGCGGAGTGTAATGCGTTACGGCGGCCATGAGCATTCGCACCGTGCTCCTGCTGGCGAGTTCCATGGAGGAGTGAATGGCGCGCGCCGCATCTTCCGCGGAAAGACCGCTGGCCACTTCCATCGGCGGCGTTAGGCAGCCGATAAGGCGGAGTGTGTCGAAAGTCGCTTCGGCTTGCGGCGCGCGGATGGGCGTGTCGCCGTTATCCTGCGGGGCATTGCCGCCATAAGCCACCAGCGCGGCGATGAGACTGGCCAGGACTGTATCCACCTTGCGCTCGGTCAACGTATTGATCTGGATTCCTTCCACGCGCTGCTCCCGAAGTTGCGCCGCCCAGCCTATGGCTCCCGGGCGATTTGCCGGCTCATCTGATCTTAGCAAGGTGGCTTTGATGAGTTGTGCGAGGGTGTCCAATTCGCCCACATGGAACTTTGCGGCGAAGTAAAGGGTCTGGATGCCGGCGCGTTGCAGGTCGTTCGCCAGGGCATAGAATTCGCCGCGCGCATCGGGCAAATGGCCTTCGGCAAATTTTGCTACAACGATGCCACCCCGTTCGGTGCGCACTTCCAAGCCGTCAAAATCGGTGGCGGCGCGCTTCAGGGAATCGTAGGCGGCGTCCAGGCTGTCCAGCACGCGAGGGTGAGCGGAATCGTACAAACGGTGGGCCCGCAGCAGCAGATGCAACTCGCGCAGGGCCCGGGTCAGGTCGGCCAACTGCGGATCGCCTTGGCGGGCGCGCTCGCGAGGTGCAGCGGCGGGCTCGTGCTTCACCGCACGAGAAGAGGCAGGCTTGGCCGACCTCTTCTCATCGAGCAGAAGTGAGGCACGCAATACCAAAAGGCCGTCCTTGGTCCGATGCACTCTGTCGGGACCGCGTCACCATTCCAGAACCAGGCTCGCCCAGGGTGCAAAGGGAACAGTTGAGCGGGAAATCCGCGCCCCGGAGGGAGCGGATTCCGCAACAATAGCGTAGGATGAGGGAATGTGTATGGATATAGTACTAACAGTCCATTGTGGGATAGAAATGTTACGACTTCCGAGGGAAATGCTATCCTTCTACAAGCCCACTTTTCTCTTTTCTTCGCTGTACGCCGCAGTCTCTATTTCGGCTTCAGTTGTTCAGTGACGGGCACGGTGCTGCCTTCACTGACCTCAACGCCACGCCTCACTACCTGGAAGCCGTTCAATTTCAGTGCGATAACATGGGTTCCGGCGGGGATCTGCACGCGTGAAGGAGAGAACTGACCGCTCGAAATTCCGTCGATGATGATCTCAGCACCTGGCGGGGTGGTTGTGACCTGTGCCCAAGCCACGTGAGTCTGACTGCGCTCCTTGAGTTCGGCGTCCAGCGTCGTCTGGATATTGTCCTTGACCTGAACCTCACCGACGTAGGGTGCGTAGCCCTGGAGTCGGAGCACCAGGTCGTAGTGGCCAGGGGCGAGGGGGAGGGTCGTAGGGGTTTGCCCGGATTGCTTGGCGCCGTTAATGAAAATATCCGCACCAGGTGGTTTGCTGCTGATGTAAACACCTTTCGCCAGGGCTTCCAGATGAAGTTTCTGATCCTGGGATTCGCCCGCCTTCAACGCCAGTGCGGTTTGCACTTGAAGGTAGCCATCCTTCTGCACCTGAAGACTGTAACGTTCCGGGAAGAGGTTGTTAAAGCTGCAAGGTGTCTGGCAGTCGGCCAGAAAGCG
>Ga0187850_10002433_pt1 | contig 17267 bp, 18 predicted proteins | sample June2016WEW_4_15_FD_132436 | JGI IMG/M metagenome (GOLD analysis project Ga0187850, IMG submission 132436) | Peatland microbial communities from SPRUCE experiment site at the Marcell Experimental Forest, Minnesota, USA - June2016WEW_4_150 | ecosystem: Environmental > Terrestrial > Soil >... | reverse complement strand
GAGCGCTCCAACGAGAATGCGGGCGGCGGGCCCCCAAACGCCAGATCGGTAACCCGGATGAAGAGCGTGAGGTCGGAAGCGTTGACGAAAACCTGCGGGTAACCTGGGTCGCGGCAGGCCTCGCCGCGGCAAATCGGATCGTACGCGGTGAAGCGGTTTTCGCCAGGACCTCCGAATCCCGGCTGGGCGCAATCACGGCAGGCGCTCGAAGCCGTGGCGCGCACCATTAACAACAGACAACCGTACAGCAAGTATCTACGCGAAATGGCGCACCCCTACAAATCATTAGGATAACAAATTGTTGGGGCCGGAACGCTACAATGGAAAGTACCGTAGCAGTACCGAAACCCACACTCTGAGGCATGCCGAAGCGAATCGCCATCGTGGAGGACGAGGCCGAACTGGCCTCGCTCATCGACTACAATCTGAGCCGCCACGGCTACGAAGCGCAAGTTCTGGGCGGCGCCAAGGGCACCCTGAAGGCTCTGGAGCGCTCCAGGCCGGACCTGATTCTGCTGGATGTGATGCTGCCGGAGGTGGACGGCTTCGAGCTCTGCCGCCAGATACGCCAGTCGCCGGCGCTGGCGCGGACGCCTGTGCTGTTCCTCACAGCCAGGTCGGACGAAGTGGACCGCGTGCTCGGTCTGGAGATCGGCGGCGACGATTACATGACCAAGCCCTTCAGCCCGCGTGAGCTGATTGCGCGCGTGAAGGCGCATCTGCGGCGGGAAGAGATGGATGCCGAGCCGGGGGCGGTGGAAATCGGCCCCTTCCGGCTCGACCGGACGGCGCGCCGCGTTTTCCTCGCGGCCCGCGAGCTTTCCCTCACCTCCACCGAGTTCAACCTGCTGGAGTTCTTCCTGACGCATCCGGGCCGCGCCTACAGCCGCGGCCAGCTTCTGGAAGCGGTATGGGGCGAACAGTGCTACGTCACTCCGCGCACGGTGGACGTTCACGTGCGCCGGTTGCGCGAACAGATCGAACAGCAGCCGGACAGCCCGCGCTACCTCACCACGGTCCGGGGCTTCGGCTACCGCTTCGAGGAATCCGCTTGACCGGCAGGATTTTTCTCAAGCTGATCGTGGGCGTCTTCTGCCTGCTCCTGCTGGCGCTGGTAACGGTGGATTACTTCGCCACGCAGGTGGCCCAGGACACTTACATCCAGAACCTAAGGCAGCAACTGGCGGACAAGGGACGGATGTTGGCGCTCTCCTTGCCCGATGCGGCCAAGCTGGATGAAGAGGGCGCGCGTGCGATGGCGCGGGCGGCCGGGGGTCGCATTACCGTGGTGCGCTTGGACGGCAAGGTGCTGGTAGACTCCGGAGCCAACGCCGCGGAAATGGAGAATCACCGGACGCGCCCCGAGCTGGTCCAGGCGTTCCGCGGCGAAGTGGGCTCGAGCATCCGTCGCAGCGCCACTATCGGCGTGCCGTTCCTGTATGTGGCGGCGCCGGCCCCCTCACTGGGCGGCGCCATCCGCATTGCCGTGCCGCTTTCGGAAATCAACCGGCAGGTCAACCGGATTCGCGGCAAGATCCTGGCCAGCACGGCGCTGGCGTTTCTTCCGGCGATTGCCATTGCGGCGGTGCTGGCGCGGTTCATCTCGCGGCGCCTGGCCGCCATCATGTCGCATGCCGGCGAGCTGGCGCGAGGCAACTTCCGCGCGCGCCTGGCGCACACCGATTCGAGCGAGTTCGGACAGCTCGCCAAGACCTTGAACGACACCGCCGAGAACCTCCAGCAGACCGTGGCGCAGCTCCAGCGCGAGCACGCCGAGCTGGAGAAGGTGGAGCGCATGCGCAAGGACTTCGTGATCAACGTGTCACACGAGTTGCGCACGCCCCTGGCCTCCATCCAGGGCTACACGGAAACTCTCATGGATGGCGCGCTCGACGATCCTGATCACAACCTGCGGTTTCTGGGGATCATCCGCCACAATGCCGAGCGCCTGGCGCGCCTCACCGAAGACCTGCTGACGCTTTCGCGCATCGAACAGAAGCGTCAGAAATTCGAATTCGAAAGCCACTTGGTGAATAAGCTCCTGAAGGACGCCGTGGAACAGGTTCGTCCCATCGCCGAGAAAAACGACATCCGCCTGGAGCAGGAACACGCGGGCGAGGATGCCACCGCGTGGTGCGACAGCGAAGCCGTATCGCAGATTTTCGGCAACCTCCTGGACAACGCCATCAAGTACACACCCTCCGGAGGGCGCATCACGGTGGGCGCGCGCCCGGCCGGCCGGTACATGGAGGTATACGTCCGCGACACGGGAATTGGAATTCCCGCCGAAGACCTGCCGCGCCTTTTCGAGCGCTTCTACCGCGTCGATAAGGCCCGCTCGCGGGAACTGGGCGGCACGGGCCTGGGCCTTTCCATCGTCAAGCACCTTGTGGCGGCGCTCCACGGAACTACGCGCGTAGAGAGCTGCGTCAACCAGGGCTCTACGTTCTATTTCACACTCCCGGTGGACGAGACGGCGGCCGCGAGAGAGCAGCTTAATCCCGAATTCACCGCCTCTTAACCATTCCGTAACACACCCGCTGGTAGGTTGAGGGCTTGCGGCAACCGGGCCGGACATGTCCGGCCCCTACAGAGCGTTCGTTGTAGGGGCGAGGCACGCCTCGCCCGGACCGGGCGTGGAGTATCGAACACCATGAAGAAGATCCTGCTGATCGAAGACGACACCGACCTCTTCTCGCTGTTGAAGTACAACCTCGAGAAGGAGGGCTTTTCCCTGACCGGGTTGCAGACGGGAAAGGGAGCGCTGGAACTGTGCCGGCAGGTGCGGCCCGACCTGATCCTGCTGGATATCATGCTGCCGGACTCCGACGGTCTCGACCTCTGCAAAGGCATCCGCAAGGATCCGGAGCTGGCCTCCACCCCCGTCATCTTTCTGACCGCGCGCGCTTCCGAAACGGACCGCATCGTCGGCCTGGAACTGGGCGCCAACGACTATGTGGTGAAGCCGTTCTTCGTGCGCGAGCTGATCGCGCGCATCAAGCTGCAACTCCGGGGCGCACCGGGGTCCCAGGCCACCCCCGCGCGGGTGCTGGAAGCTGGCGGCCTGGAACTCGATCCCTCCAGCCGGCAGGTTCGATTGGAGGGCGCGCCGCTCTCGCTCACCGCCACGGAATTCCGCCTGCTGGAGTTCTTGATGAGCCGTCCGGGGGTGGTCTTCAGCCGCGAGCAATTGCTCAACGCCGCGTGGGGCCAGGACCGCGCCATCACCGATCGCGCTGTGGACGTCTACGTTCTGCGCCTGCGGCAAAAAGTGGAACGCGACCCCGCCAGCCCCATCCTGATCCACTCGGTGCGGGGATTCGGATATACCTTCGAGCCAAGGCGGGCGATGGCGGCAACTTCCTGAACTTCGCAGAATACCACTGCGGCTGTTACTTACCCCGCCGCCCGCCGCAGGCGGTCGAGCACGCCGGCCCATTCGGGGGTTTCGGGCGGACGCTGGACGGCAATCCAATCCAGGCGCTGGGCGTCCAGGCGGTGCAGCGTGTCATATAGAACAGCGGCGTACTCGAGGGGGTTCGGCGGCATCTCCTGGCCGATGCGCAGCCACGCGCCCCGGCCTTCGGGCGGACGCTCGCCGGGGTTGAGCAGGTAGAAAGGCGTCGCGGGGCAGTAGTGGCGCGGGTGCATGCCGGGAGAGGCGTGCGCGCTGGGCGCTGGCGCGGCAGCCGTTTCAACCGGGCCAATCAGCGCTTCAATCTCAGGCAACGGAATCACCCCGGGACGCAGCAGCACCGCCGCGCCGGCCAGGGAAAGCACCGTGGATTCGATCCCTACGCGCGCGGGGCCGCCGTCGAGCACATAGTCGGCGAGGGATTCCGGCACGTGTCCGGCCGTGGTGGGGGAGAGTTCCGTGAAGCGGTTGGCGCTGGGGCCGGCGATGGGCACGCCCGCCGCCCGAATCAGCTCCAAAGTCAGCGGGTGCGCCGGCATGCGCAGGCCCACCGTGGGCAAGCCCGCGGTCACGATGTCCGGAATGTGGGACCGCTTGGGAACCACCAGCGTCAAGGGCCCTGGCCAGTAACGGCGCGCCAGCGTTTCCGCGGCAGGCGGCCAGCACGCGGCCAGGCCGCGCGCCATCTCGACGGAATCCACGTGGACGATCAGCGGGCTGTTCCGCGGGCGGCCCTTCGCCAGGAAGATCCGCTCCACCGCGTCTCGATCCAGCGCGTTGGCGCCCAGGCCGTACACGGTCTCGGTCGGAAACGCCACCAGCCTTCCGGCCCGGATCAACGCCGCGGCGCGCTGGACACTCACTCGGGGGTGCCCCCTGGGCCCTCGTCTTTGCCGTCGCCGGCCGTCTTCCCGGTCTTGCGCCACACCAGGTAGGCGTGGACCAGCGGCTCGATATCGCCTTCCAACACGCGGTCCACGTCGCCAATGGCCAGCTTGGTGCGGTGGTCCTTGATCATGCGGTAGGGCGCCAGCACGTAGCTCCGGATCTGGCTGCCGAAATTGATGTCGAGCTTCGAATCCTCGGTCTTGCGCGTCTCCTCGCGCTTCTTTTCGAGCTCGTGCTCGTAGAGCCGCGCGCGAAGCTGCTTCATGGCAAAATCGCGGTTCTTGTGCTGCGAGCGCTCGTTCTGGCACTGCACCACGATGCCGGTGGGGAAATGCGTGATGCGCACGGCCGAATCGGTCATGTTGACGTGCTGGCCGCCGGCGCCGGAGGAGCGGAAGGTGTCGATGCGGAGGTCGTCAGGCTTGATGTCGATCTTGATCTCGTCGTCCACCTGCGGGTAGACGAACACCGAGGCGAACGAGGTGTGGCGGCGCGCGTTGGCGTCGAAGGGCGAAATGCGCACCAGCCGGTGCACGCCGATCTCCGATTGCAGCAGCCCGTAAGCGTTGTCGCCGTTGACCTCGAAGGTGGCGGACTTGATGCCCGCGCCCTCGCCCTCCAGGCGGTCGGTCACCACCGTCTGCAAGCCCTCGCGCTCGGCCCAGCGCAGGTACATGCGCAACAGCATCTCGGCCCAGTCCTGGCTTTCGGTGCCGCCGGCGCCGGGGTGGATGGTGACGATGGCGCTGCGCCCGTCGTTTTCGCCGGAGAGCAGCATGGCGGTCTCGATCCGCTCCAGCAGATCGGCGTAGGTCTTCATGTCCCGCTCCATATCGGCGGTCACGTTCTCGCCTTCGCGCGCCAGCTCGAAGAGCGTGTCGAGATCGTCCGTCATGGCGCGGATGCGGGCGTCGCTGGCGATAAACTCCTCCAGCCGCTTGCGGTCCCGCATCACCTTCTGGCTCCTCTCGGGTTGGGTCCAGAAGTCCGCGGCGGCGATCTGCTCTTCGGTTTGGGCTAGCTTCTGTTTCTGCGCGGGGGCGTCAAAGATACCTCCGGACGGCCAAGGCCTGGTCGCGGAGGGGCTGGTATTCGCGGCCTAACTCTTCCACAGTCATGGGGGTTTCAATCCAATTCTAACAAATGAGCGGCCTTCCCGACGTTGCGGGCGCGGGTCTTCCCCATCCGGATGGCGGCGCCCTCGGCCTCGTGGATATGGCCGCAGAAGAAATACTCGGGCTGGTATTTCTGAATGAAATCGCGCACCGCCGTGGAGCCGGCGTGCACCCCCGGGCGGATCTGGTCGAGCGCGGTGCCGTATGGCGGCGCATGGCAGATCAGCACCAGCGGAGCGAGATCGGCAAAGCGCTGGAGGCGGCTGGCAAGCTGCGGCTCGCTGTACTCGCCGGGGGTGTTGAAAGGCGTCGGGTTGGAATAGCCCAGCCCCGCGATGTGCCACTTTCCCGCCTGAAAGTGGCGCTCGTGGAAATTGTGGAGCCCGAAGCGCGCGCACATCCCGGAAACCTGTTCGGCCGATTCGTGGTTGCCGGGGAGCACGTAAACCCTATCGCCTCGCCTTTGCAGGATTTCTGCGCAACGCTCGACGCCTGTCGACCACGTGAGCTGGTCGCCCGCCGCGATGTAATAATTCGCCTCCACGCCGAGCAGGCGTTCCAGCGTCTTCCAATCAGTATGGATGTCGGAGAAGATCAGCAGCTTCAATGAGTGAATGGTACCTCAGTGCCGGTATACTTGAAACTGAGCCGCGACCGTAAGGGAGCGGAGGCTTTCGGGACCCCGCATTCCATGGGCGAATACGACACCGAACTTTCAAAAATCGTAGCCGAGTTGAACCGCGCGGCGCCCAGCCAGAAGACCCTGGCGCGCCTGCCGCAGTCCACGGCGTCGCTGGATCAATTGCTCGCTTTTGCGGCCAGCCGCAACGCCTCCGATGTGCTGCTGATTGCCGGCGCGCCCGCCATGCTGCGCGTCAACGGCAACCTGGCGCCGGCTTCGGGAGCGCTCCTGGACCCGGAGGACGTCCGCAGCCTGGTGCTGCCCCTGTTGGAGCCGGCGCAACTCGAGGAGCTACAAAAGCGCAAGTCGGTGGACCTGGGTTTCGTGCGCGACACCCTCGGCCGCTTCCGCATTAACATTCACCACCAGCGCGGCACGCTGGCGGCCAGCATCCGGCTGCTGCCCTCGCGCATTCCATCCTTGGAATCGCTGCACCTGCCGGCGTCGCTTGCCCGGCTGGCCGAGCGCCGCCAGGGACTGGTGCTGGTGACCGGTCCCACCGGGTGCGGCAAGACTTCCACCCTGGCCGCGCTCATCGACCTGGTCAACACGCGGCGCGCGGCGCACGTGGTCACGATCGAGGACCCTGTCGAATACCAGCACGCCAACCGCAGCGCCATCATCGAGCAGATCGAGGTGGGCCGCGATACGCCCGATTTCGCAGTGACCTTGCGCAGCGTCATGCGGCAGACCCCGGACGTCATCCTGGTGGGCGAAATGCGCGACGCCGAGACCATGGCGACCGCCCTCACGGCCGCGGAGACCGGCCACCTGGTGCTCTCCACGTTGCATACCAACGATGCCATCCAGGCCGTGAGCCGCATCCTCGATTCCTTCCCCGCCGCCAACCAGCCGCAGATTCGCCAGCAATTGTCGCTGGCGCTGCTGGCCGTCATCGCGCAGCAGCTTGTGCCGGGGGTGGACGGCGTGATGCGCTGGCCGGCCACCGAAATCATGATCGCCACCGACGCCGTGCGCGCCCTGGTCCGCAAGGGCGACGACCACCAGCTCCGCTCGCAGATCTCCGTAGGCCGCGCCGAAGGCATGATGACCATGGAGCAGTCCCTCGCCGACCTGGTCCGCGCCGGCCGCATTACCCGCGAGACCGCCCTGGCCCACTGCTTCCGCACCGACGATTTCGTGCGCTACCTGGGGTAAAAAGCCTCCGAAGGTCGCGGTAGGGACGATCCTCGCTGATCGCCCCTACCGCGACCTGTGGAGCCGGCTTAAGTGAACAGTATTGGGGCTGGGCTGACCCCCTTCCTGTGTCGCCGGAGCGGCTGCGGTATAAACGGGCCCAAAAACAGTCTCGACGGAGGCCAGTAGGCGTATATTGGATGGTAGCCAGGAAGCGAAAGTGGAAATCCTGGCCAATACCCTTTTAGCCGTAGCCGTGAGATCGCCGGTTCGGCAGTCCTGCGACCACCGCGGCATCAGCGAAAGAAGGAGGACATATGAGACTGAAGTGGCTGCACACGCTGGTCCTCTTGGCAGTAGCCGGGTGCCTCGCGGGCCAGCAACCGAAATCGCAACCGAAGCCGGCCACGACCGCCAACGGCGTGTTTCTTGGCAAGAGCGGGAACCCGATGGCCGGTGCGCGTCTGATCCTTTGTCAGGCGATCGAAGACCAAGGTAAGATCAAGCTGTTGTCGAATGTGCCGACCGCCACCGCGGACAGTCAGGGCCGGTTCACGTTCCGCGGTTTCACTCCGGGCAGGTGGACCATCATCTATCTGCCAGCGGGCGTCGATGTTGCCATATCCAATGAAATCGACATCTCGGCGCTGGAGGCCGTTGACAAGTCCATAACGCCGCTGTTGGTCCGGGCTGAACTGGGCACCGGCAAACCCTACGATCCTCGGCCATGGGGCCCGTTTACCCTTATGAAGGGCCATACCTTTTGGTCGATGGGTGCGCAGATGAAAGTCTGGAACGCCAGTGTGCGACGAGGCCAGCGCGGACCTTTTCTGGAACTTCGCCGTGGCGCCGTCTGGCTGCAGAACTTTGACGACAAAAGCGAGATCAAGTTCGAAGCGTGGAGCTTTTGAGAGCCGGAAGGACTGATTCGCCCGCGGGGTCCCTGATCTGTTTGCCTCGGATCCGGCGCATGGTCTGGCATTTGAGAGAAGCCGGGCCGAGGTGCGCAGCCAGGATGGTCATTTAATAACGCGGTACGTCGAGCGAATGGCTTTGAGCTTGTCCGTGCAGACGGGCTGGTAAGGGCTCTTGATGGCGATGCACTGCTCAAAGAATTTTGAGGCGTCGGCAACGTTCCTGAGCTGGGAGTTGGCCATCCCGAGATTATAGAGAGCCCCGGCCATGCGCTCGTCGTTGCCCTCGAGCAGGGGCAGAGCCGCTCTCAGCACCTTATTGGCCTCGGCCAACTTGCCCTGAGTGCAGTACACCACGCCCGTCATCCACTGCCCCCACCCAAGGAAATAGTCCTTGTTCTTCTGCCAGTCGGCGTCACTGACCCCGTCCGGCTTCGGCTTGGTGTTGACCAACTCGAGCAGCTTGGAAGAGTAGTCGAGCACCTTCTGCGGCTCCCGGTTCTGGTGCAGGTAGAAGTCACCGACAGTCGCCAGCATCAGTTCGTTGCCCTGGCCCTTGGCAATGCGCTGCTCTGCCATGGCAACCGCGGCCGGCACGTCGCCGCTCTGGACTAATGCCGAGAAGTAGAGTCCATATGCCTGGGATATGTAGGCGCTTTCCGGAGCCCGCTCCACCAGTGTCTTCAGCAAGTCGATTTTCTTGGCCGCCTCCGGAGCCTCCAACGCCGTGGATAACAGCGCGTACTCCGTGTAGCCGTCCAGGCGTTTGGCATAATCGACGCGCTGCTTGAATGCATCGTCGTCTTCGCCCTCGGCTTTCGGCGCCTGGGCCGCCTTGCGCGCAACGTCCGAGACCTGGACGGCCCACTTGCGCACCGCATCGGCGTCCTTCTTCGCCTCGGCCGCCTTCACGGCCGCAACCGCGGTTCCCAGATCGGCCGGATCTTCGGCCAGCACCTTCTCGGCGGCAGCCATGGCCTTGTCGAACTGGCCGAGCTTGGCGCAACTGGCCACCATCTGGGAGTAAACCCAGACCACTCCCTCGTGCTTGGGGTATTGCGCCAGGAACTGATCCATCAGCGCTACCTTCTTGGCGTCGTCGGACTCCTCTTTGACTTGTCGGAGCAACTGCCCTTCGGGCGTCGTGATATCGATGATCATCACGTTCTGGCGTTGCGCGCTGGCGGGCGCCGCCACCAACGGCAGGAGCAGGAACAGGACCAGGACCAGGGAACGGGTTCCCATCTTCGCCTCCTATGCCTCAATGGCAAGGCATCATCCAGGATTTTGGTTCTTACTTCTGAGCCACCATCCAATATATGCCCAATCGCCTCCGTTGGAGCCGTTTTTTCCTCTTCTCCAGTCCACGCGAACGCGGCTGCCGCCAAAGGGACAGCCGGCGCCTTTCGGCGCACGACAAAACCCGCAAGTGCCTCATTTCACGCAAATTCTCGTAGGCCGCCTCGTCCCTGCCTCCTTCACGCGGACAGTTAGGGGACCGCCAAAGTCCCCAACCCCAACTGCGGGATGATGGGGGGTTGCGTTGCCTGTTCCTGAAACATGCTCTGTTGTATACTGAATCGGGCTTGGGTCCCGAGACTGAGACTCCCACCAATGTTGCGAATAGTGGAGGTGAGGATGAAGTCCCGACGAACGTTGTGCACCGCTTGCGGGTTGCTGGCCGCCGGCCTCGTGATGGTAGCTCCGGGTGACGCCCAGACGACCGTGAACCTGGGAACAGCCGGCAACGCGGCGCAGTGGTTGATGACCGCCGCCGGGGCCTCCGCCGCTCCCGCGTTTCAGGACGGCGGCTCCATCAGCATCACGAGCAATGGCTTGTTGTCGGGAACATTTGTCGCCGGCGGGAGCCTGGCGAGCTTCAACGGGTTTTGGCTGGCGGACAATACCTTCTCGATCCCGGCGGGAGCAACTGGCGTCTCCCTGAGCTTCTCCGGCCTCAACGCGGATGATCGGGCCGTCCTCCAGTTGAATGGCGCCACTGTCGGCAACGTGGGGATCAGCGGAGGCACCGGCCTGCCGACACCGGGACCAGGATTGATGAGATTCACGGAATCCGGCGCCGATTCGGCGTTCACGTTCACCAGCACTCAAAGTGGCACCTTGACGTTCGGTTTCAACATCGGCGGCACGAACACGCTGCGTCTCATTGTCAACAATACGGGGGCGGGGCTCGCCGCGTCGACCCACACTTTCCTGACAGGCACCGACAACTGCAATGCTTCCGTGACGGCAACGTTGACTTACACGCCCGGAGCGGCGACGGTCCCGGCCGTCTCCACCGGCGTTCTGCTTGCGCTGGCAGGGCTGCTGGCCGTTTTCTCCATCCTCGCAATGAGGGGTTCCCCGCGCCAACGCCGGACCTGAGAGCGCGGCGATCAAGAGCATTGGCCCCCGGCCGCAATGCATCTTTTCTTTTCCCGCGAAAAAAACTCTTGACATTGTATTATTATGCTAGTACACTATCATTCTAGATGAGCACCACGACCCAGCGCCGGCCTTTCGAATTCCGGCTCGACCTCCGCAGCGGCGTCCCGGTTTATCGTCAGATCATCGACCAGGTCATGGCCGGCATCGCTGCGGGAGCGCTGGCGGGAGGCGACCAGCTTCCCACCGTCCGGCAGGCGGCGGTGGACCTGTCGATTAATCCCAACACCGTGGTCCGTGCTTATCGCGAACTCGAAATCCGGGGCGTGCTGGAAACCCAGCAAGGCACGGGCACGTTCATCAGCCACCAGAAGGTGAAGTGCGATGAGGTCGAGCGGCAGCGCCGGCTGAACCAGCTTGTGGGTGAATTTGTGTCGCGCGCCGGATCCGCGGGCTTCACCGTTCGGGATTTGTTGGAGCAGCTACATGATCTACAAGGCGATTCTGAAAAAACAAGGAGATGACTCCATGAAGCCGGACCAGTTGCAGTACCGGATTAGTAAAGTCGGGGTGGCGCTGTTTATCATCTGCATCGCGGCCGGCGTCGGCGTCACCGCGGCCATCCACACGCCGGTGGCGTTGTTCGCGGGGGCGCTGTTGGGACTCTACTTTCTGTTTTCGATCAGGGTAGCGGACCAGTGGGAGAAGGTGGCGGTGCTGCGGTTTGGGCGGTACCTCGGACTGCGCGGTCCCGGCCTCTTCCACATGATTCCCGTGGTGGACACGCTCAGCCGTTACGTGGACCAGCGCGTGCGCGTGGCCAACGTGTCGGCCGAATCCACGCTCACGCGCGACACCGTCCCGGTGAACGTGGATGCCATCGTGTTCTGGCTGGTGTGGAACGCGGAAAAGTCGATCCTGGAGGTGCAGGATTTCGCGCAGGCGATTCAGCTCAGCGCGCAGACCGCGCTGCGGGAATCCATCGGCCGCCACGAGTTGCACCAGATGGTGGCGGAGCGCGAATTGCTCGGCCGCGAATTGCAGCGCATTCTGGACGAGAAGACCAACCCGTGGGGCATCACCGTGCAATCGGTGGAGATCCGCGACGTGCAGATTCCGCCCGCGCTGCAAGACGCCATGTCGCGGCAGGCGCAGGCCGAGCGCGAACGCCAGGCCCGCAACATCCTGGGCCAGGCCGAGATCGAGATCGCCGAAAAGTTCTCGCAGGCCGCGCTCACTTACCAGAACAACCCGACGGCCATGCACCTGCGCGCCATGAATATGCTCTATGAGGCCATCAAGGAGAGGGGCGCCATGGTGATTGTGCCTTCTTCCGTGGTGGAAACCATGGGCTTGGGCGGCATGCTGGGGACCGCCGCGCTGGGCGGAGCCAAACCGTAGGGGCCGGGCAGGCCCGGCCTCGCCGCGGCGCGCTACGATAGGCACATGCGCCTAATCACATTCACGCTTGCGATTGCCCTGGGAAGCGCGCCGCTAGTCGCTAAGGACGAAAAGACCAAGACGGCCGGGAGGCTGGACGACGCGGCCAGCCTGTTTTCCGAAATCATGGGGACTCCGGATAAATCGATTCCCCAGGGTTTGCTGGACAAGTCCTACTGCATCGTGCTGGTGCCTGGCTTGAAGAAGGCTGCGCTCGGTTTCGGCGGGAAGTACGGGCGCGGCTTTGCGGTCTGCCGGAACGCCAGCGGACCAGGATGGGGACCGCCGGCGGCCATTCGCATTGAAGGCGGCAGCGTCGGCTTTCAGATCGGCGTCTCCTCCACCGACGTGGTATTGCTGGTGGTGAACGAGCGCGGAATGAAACGCCTCACCACCAGCAAGTTCACCATTGGGGCCGATGCCACGGCTGCCGCCGGTCCCGTGGGCCGCAACGCCACCGCCCAGACGGACGCCCTGATGACGGCCGAGATTCTTTCCTGGTCCCGTTCGCGCGGCGCGTTCGCCGGTATCTCGCTGGACGGCGCCACGCTGCGCAACGACATCGACGAAAACCAGGCGATGTATGGCCAGCGATGGGACAGCAAGCAGATTCTCGGCGGCGGCGCGAAACCGCCCGAAATGGCCGCCCGGCTCCTCGCCGCGCTGAACAGGTACTCGATGCGGAGAACCAACTGACGCTCTACAGCGTCAGCGTCACCTTGCTCAGCGTGCGCGGCTGGTCCGGATCGAGGCCCTTCTGCGCCGCCAGGCACGCGGTGAAAAGCTGCGCCGGCACGATGTAGGGAATCGGCGTCAGCACTTCCTTCACGCGTCGCGGCAGGCGGATCACCTTGGTGGCCCGCGCGGCGGCCTGGCGGTTGCCGGAATCCGTGATGACCACGGTTTCCGCCCGCAGCCGCTGGAGCTTGTCCAGGGTCTTGCCGATGGAGGGCCAAGTCAGGCCCGGCGGGGCGAACGCGAACACCGGGAAACTGGGCTCGACCAGCGCGATCGGCCCGTGCAGAAAGTCGGCGGAAGAGAAGCGTTCCGCCACCACGTAGCAGGTCTCCATGAGCTTCAACGCGAATTCGAAGGCATTGGCATAGTTTAGCCCCCGCCCCACCACCACGGCATGGCGCATGAAGCGATAGCGCTCCGAGAGCGCATCCATCTCCGGCTCGAGCCGCAGCGCCGCTGCCACGGCTTCGGGGAGGCGTTCGAGGTCGGCGATGCCGATGGCGCCGCCGAGCGCGTACGCCAGCAGGTACAGCATCAGCATCTGGCCGGTGTAGGTCTTGGTGGCGGCCACGCTCTTCTCTTTGCCCGCCCGCACCAGGAACACGTGCTCGGCCAGGCGCGCCAGCGTGCTGGAGCTTTCATTGGTGATGCCGAGCGTGCACGCGCCCTGCCGCCGCGCGCGTTCCAGCACGAGATTGGTATCGGTGGATTCGCCCGACTGCGAAATGGCGGCCACCAGCGCATCACGGTAGTCCACGCGCGCGCCATAGAGGGTCAAGATGGAGGGCGCCGCCAGCGAGACCGGAATGCCCGTCATGATCTCGAGCAGGTACCGGCCGAACAGGGCCGCGTTATCGGAGGTGCCGCGCGCCGCCAGCACGATGAGCCGCGGCCGCCGCCTGGCGACCAGCTGCTTGAATTTCTCGACGCCGCGCGCTTCGCCCGCCAGCGTGCGCGCCAGCGCTTCCGGTTGCTGCCGGATCTCCTCGAGCATTCGAGACACAGATTTCACCGTCCTGATCCACTGTAGCCCATCAGCCCGGGTAAGCCGCCGCCACCTGCTTGCGGACGAATTCCAGATCGCGCCGGATGGCGTCCAGCTCGTTCTTCGGCCGGTAGCCCATCTCGATCGAAATCGGCCCCGTGAACTTCACGCGCGCCAGCGCGGCGAAGAACTTTGCCCAGTCCACCATTCCCTCGCCCAGCGGGCAGGGGGTCGCCTTCCAGGCTCCGCTGACGCCTTTGGCCCAGATGAAATCGTTGAGCGTCACCATCTTCAACCGCGGCAGCGCGAGCCGCAACGCCACCCACCAGCCGTCCACGCCTGCTTGGGCGGCAGCGGAGCCGGGATCGAAATCGTAGCCCACCCACCGCGGGTCCATCCCGCGAATGATGAGGTGGGTGTCCCACACGGCGCCGCCCACGTTGTCGCCGGCGACGTTGCGGAGGCCCATCGCCATTCCAGAGCCCCGGCCCACCGATGCCAGCCCCGCGATGTCGCGCTGCACCTCCGCGAGCCGCGCTTCGATCTCGGACGCGCCGTTGTATTTCCAGACGCCCGGCCGGAAGAGCGGCACGCCCATGAAAGCCGCCAGGCCAAGAACCAGGTTGACGTTGGGGTCGGCCGGGGAAGTCATGGAGGTGGTGATCATGGGAACGTCGAGCCCCACGCCGGTGACCGCCTCCACGGCGCGCACCAAATCGGCCTGCGCCTGTTCCGGAAGCACGTGTCCTCCCGGTTCCACCGAGAGATCGCAGCCATCGAAACCCAGGTCGCGGAGCACCTTGCCCAGCTCGTCGTACTCCACCTTCACCAGATGTTTCGAGTACAGGCAGACGGGCGGCTTGGCTCGCGGTTTCGCGGCGCCGCCGGGCTTGAACTGCGCCGCCGCGCGCCATGCGCCCGTTGCCCCAACGGCCAGCAGTTGCCGTCTGGTGAGTCCCATGGAGCGGGGAAATCCCCTTGCTATTAGTGTAGTAAGGCAGCCGGAACGCGGTAGCGCGCTGTCGCGGCCCGCAACCGGGGTCCGCGCGCGGCCCGCAATTCCGGTTCAGGCCTGCTTCTGCGCGATCGGCCCGATGATGGGCAGGGACACCTGCTTACCCTGGTAGGCCGAGATGATCATGTAGAGCCACAGGACGAAGAACGCCAGCCAGATCAGCGTTGACAGGAAATACAGGCTGTACACATGCAACACCCCGACCATGATGCTGAGAATGATGTTAAACACGATCAAAACCAGTATCCACGCGACGTTCAGAAAGATCGACTGGAACGCGTGGAATCGCACATTCTTGTTCTGGTTGTAAGGAGCCAGCACCAGGAACAGGATGCCGGTGATCAGGCCCAGCACGTAGCACAGCGCGGAAGCGACGTTATCCGTCATCCCGGTGGCAGCCGGGGCGGGTTGAGGAGCGGCTCCGCCGGGTGCGGAGGCCGCATCCACGGAAGCACCGCATTTCGCACAGAACTTCCCCTCCACCTGGGCACCGCAACTTGCACAAAACGCCATAAACGACCTCCTAATCGACTCTGTTGTGTGAATTCGACCGCAGCGCCATTATACCTGTTCCTTGGGTCCAAGACATCCGGAATTTGCCATCACCGCCCCGGCCGGCCCAGCACGACGAGTGGCACAACCGCGCCCACCGCCGCTCCGACGATCAGCGCCGAATTACCCGCGCCCAGGAAGGAAACCAGCAGGCCGGCCAGTGAGCCGATGCCCGCTCCGGCCACTGCGATCATGAGCCTCTTCGCCATGGTGGAAGCGATACTCTTACCATCCTAATCCGGCGCCGAGCGGGATAATCAACTCATGAAGGCCTGTGTATTGGTATCGCCCGCCCCCATCGAGTCCAATCCGCTGCGAATTGTGGAATTGCCCAAACCGAAGCCCGGCCCCGGCCAGGTGCGGGTGCGGGTGCACGCCTGTGGGGTGTGCCGCACCGACCTCCACGTCGTCGAGGGCGAACTGCCTCCCCGGAAATCGCCCGTCGTGCCGGGGCACCAGGTGGTGGGCGTGGTGGAAGAGAGCGGCGCGCACGCGTCGCGTTTCCAGCCTGGCGCGCGCGTGGGCATTCCGTGGCTGCATGAGACTTGCGGCGCCTGCGAGTACTGCCGTTCCGCGCGCGAAAACCTGTGCGAGCGCGCCGTCTTCACCGGCTGGATGGTGGATGGCGGCTACGCCGAGTACGTGGTGGCCCCCGAGGATTTCATCTACGCGCTGCCGGAGGGATCGAGCGACCTGCACGTGGCGCCGCTGCTGTGCGCCGGAATCATTGGCTTCCGCACCTTGCGGCTTTCCGGCGTCGAGCCGGGTGGACGCCTCGCCATTTACGGCTTCGGCGCGGCCGCTCATGTTGCCATCCAGGTGGCGCGCCACTGGAATATCGGCGTCTACGCCATTTCCCGCGACCCGCGCCATCAGAAACTGGCGCTCGATCTGGGCGCGGTGTGGGCCGGCGGCTCGAATGACGAGCCGCCCGAGAAACTCGACGCGGCCATGATCTTCGCGCCCGCCGGCGAGCTGGTGATCCCGGCGCTCCGGGCGCTCAAGCGCGGAGGGACCGTGGCCATCGGCGGGATTCACATGAGCCCCATTCCGCCGCTCGATTACAACCTGCTCTACCATGAGCGGGCGATCCGCAGCGTGGCCAACAACACGCGCCAGGACGGCGAAGACTTCCTGCGCATCGCGGCCGAAATCCCCATCCACACCGAGGTGCGCGAGTTCGCCCTGGAGGAAGCCAACGAGGCGTTGAATGCGCTGAAGAACGACGCCATTCGCGGCGCGGCGGTGCTGCGGGTATAGGTTTTTTTAACGTACACTGGTTATTTCCGCCATGAAACTTCAGAGCTATACCATTACCCAGGGCCGCGACCGCGCCCCCGCGCGCGCCATGCTGAAAGGCATCGGTTTCACCGATGAAGACCTTGCCAAACCGATCATCGGCGTGGCCAACACCTGGATCGAGACCATGCCCTGCAATTACAACCTGCGGGAGCTGGCGGTCAAGGTAAAGGAGGGCATCCGCGCCGCCGGCGGCACGCCCATGGAGTTCAACACCATTGCCATCAGCGACGGCGTGACCATGGGCACCGAGGGCATGAAGACCTCTCTGGTGAGCCGCGAGGTGATCGCCGATTCCATCGAGCTGCTGGTGCGCGGCCACATGTTCGACGGCGTGGTGGCCCTGGTGGCCTGCGACAAGACCATCCCCGGCGCCGCCATGGCGCTGCTGCGCACCAACGTCCCCGGCGTGGTGCTCTACGGCGGCTCCATCCTGCCCGGCAAGCACAAGGGACGCGACATCAGCATCGGCGATGTATTCGAGGCGGTGGGCGCCAACGCGGCCGGCCGCATCACGGACGCCGAGCTGCTCGAGATCGAAGACCACGCCTGCCCCGGGGCGGGCGCGTGCGGAGGCCAGTTCACCGCCAACACCATGGCCACCGCGATGGAGATCATCGGCCTTTGCCCGATGGGCGCCGCTTCCGTGCCGCAAGTCGACAAGCGCAAGGAAGACGTGTGCTATCGCTGCGGCCAAATCAT
>Ga0187850_10002432_pt1 | contig 17279 bp, 9 predicted proteins | sample June2016WEW_4_15_FD_132436 | JGI IMG/M metagenome (GOLD analysis project Ga0187850, IMG submission 132436) | Peatland microbial communities from SPRUCE experiment site at the Marcell Experimental Forest, Minnesota, USA - June2016WEW_4_150 | ecosystem: Environmental > Terrestrial > Soil >... | reverse complement strand
ACATATCCCCCCGCCGCGCGCCCATGCCGGGGAAGGTTTCAAGCTCCTGGCGGCCAACCTCGATTACTCGGATTACCTGGGGCGCATTGCCTTTGGCAAAATCTACAGCGGCCGGGTCAGGACGGGCGACACTTGCGTGTGCCTCCACGGCGATGGCCGCCGGACCACCGCCAAGATCACCGCCATTTTCCATTTCGAGGGCCTCAAACGCATCGAAATCCCCCAAGCCCATGCCGGCGACGTGGTGGGCTTGACCGGGTTCGAAGAGGTGTTTATCGGCGAAACCATTACCGATGCCGAAGACCGCCTCCCGCTGCCCTTCGTGCCGATTGACCCGCCCACCATCCAGATGGAATTCGCCGTCAATGACGGGCCCCTGGCGGGCCTGGACGGCCAGCTCGTCACCGCCCGCCATATCTGGGAACGGCTCGTCAAAGAAGTCCGCACCAACGTCGCCTTGCGCATCGAACAGACCGACGCGCCGAACCTCTTCCGCGTCAGCGGGCGCGGCGAGATGCAAATCGCCATCCTGGTCGAGCAGATGCGCCGGGAAGGCTACGAAGTCCTGGTCTCCCGCCCCGAGGTGATTTATCGCAAGGACAAGGACGGCAAGCTCCTGGAACCGATCGAACGGCTGTTCCTGGAAATCCCCAAGGACACGATGGGCGTCATAATGGAGAACCTGGCCGGCCGCAAAGCCGAGATCAGCAGCCTCAATCACCACGGCGACCAGGTCAGCCTGGAGGCCTTGATCCCGATGCGCGGCCTGATCGGCTTCGAGACCGACCTCCTGAACCAGACTCGCGGCCTGGGCGTCCTGAGCCACTTGTTCCACGAATACGGCCCCCACCGCGGTGAAATCGTCGCCCACAAGAACGGTTCCCTGGTCAGCATGGAGGCCGGCGACGCCACCGCCTACGCCTTGAACATGATCCAGGAGCGCGGGCGGCTCCTGATCGAGCCGGGCGACAAAATCTACAAAGGCATGATCGTCGGCGAAAACGCCCGCGAAAACGATATCCCGGTCAATCCCTGCAAGGCCAAACACCTCACGAACATGCGCTCGGTGGGCGACGGCAAAGGCATCCAGTTGGAGCCGGCCCTCAAGCTGTCCCTCGAACGCGCCCTCGAGTACATCGGCCAGGACGAGTTCCTGGAAGCCACGCCGAAAAACCTGCGCCTGCGCAAGAAAATCCTGGATGAAACCAAGCGCAAACGGGCGGCCCAGAGGCGGGCCGTCAAAGTCGTGGCCGCGTAGAACGTGCTTAGCGAGGCTGCGCCTCAGACCACCTGTGGAATCCCGATTCGGAATCGGGATTCCGAATCGGGATTCATTGGGTATTGAGTATTGAGTATTGCTTATTGGTCATTGAGTCGGCAGTCCGAAAGCTCATGCAGCGTCATCCGCGGGCATTCTTCAATAACCAACGACCGTTTTTCGATGCTCAATTTTCAATTCACCTAAAAGAAGCGCTGGCTCAGCGCACTCCTGCAATCGCAGCGAAACTTGAGCTGATTACGGCGAGTTCTGCCGGTCAAGCCCTTAGGGCGCGGACTCCGGCACCGAGCCCGCCGGGAGCAGAAACAAGCGGTATTGAACGGTGACCTGCTGCCGGGCGGGCACCCAGCGGCAGCCGGGCACGCCGAACAAAGCCCCGCGCTCGAGCATGGCGCGGCGCGATTCGGGAAACGGCGACACGCCGAATTCCAGGCCGCGCGTGAGCGTGGCGCCGTTCCACGGCCCGGAGGCGCGGGAGTAGTTCTCTTCCCAAATGCCGAGCCAGGGAAAGTCCTTCTGCTTCCAGACGTAGCCGAAAGCCAGGCGGTGGGTGGGACTCCAGGCGGCAAACCAGGCGTCTTCGCGGGCCGGGTCCATCAGGTGTGTGGAGAAGGCCCCGGAGGCCGGCCGGTTGGTGAACAGGCGCAGGTCCTCGCGGCTGCCGTCCAGGCAGGGAACCAGGGGCCAGTCGAATTGCGCGCCGGTCCGCATGTAGCCCTTGCCCCCGGCGAAGTCCTGCTCGATGACTTTGGATTTGGTGGCACTGGCGCGGAACTGGGTGCGGCCTTTTTCCAGGAACGGCGGCCCGAGCGTGACGTGCTCGGTCCAGGCGATCGGACGGTCGAACGGAGAAAGATTCTCGACCGTTTCCGTGATCGTGGCCACCCGCGCCGCGGCGAGCAGATGGATGCGGCGGACGAACCGGAGCCGGGCGGCCTCGAGGGTGGCGCTCTGAATGAGGGTATCGCCCTCGACGGCGAGGTCGTAAGCCGCGACCGGGGCTTCGCCATGGACGGTCATCCCGGCGGCGGCTTCGGCCGCCGAGGGGCCGCCAAAGGTGTCCAGGCAGAGGTTGTGGCCGAGGATGCCCGCCAACAGCTTGCTTTCCGAATCGCCGCCGTACTGCGGGTGTTTGGCGGGGTCGTACTGGGAGGGCTCCATGGTTGGCCAGGGCGGCGCCCAGAGCGGGTTGAGCCCGGTTGCCTGGTCGATGACGGCGGCAATGTGGCCGCCTTCGACGGTCACAATAATCGCCAGCTTGCCGTTATCCAGGGCGCGCGCGCGCCGCCCGCGATATTGGATTTCACTCATAAGCCAAAATGTTTGAAGGTTGCTCGTTTCGTGTGTGATCGAACGTCCGCAGTATCGTGCCGCCGGAGCCTGCAAGCGAGCCAATTCCGGGCGCGAATTGGGGCTTGGCCCCAGGCCGCGGGCGGCGCAGTCTGTAGCTTCAGTTACATGCGTGACATGAGTTGCAGGCGTTACAAGGGTCACAAAGGCCGCAGGAGTTACATGGGGACGAGGGCGTGCCCGGGCGAACTTGGAGACTGGCGGGTGATTTCAAGCGCCGTGGCGCCCGGGCGCCGGGGGTGCGCCTCGGGGGAGCGGGTCAAGGTCTGGCTGGCGGTCTGCCTTTTGTTTTGCCTCGGGCGCTGGGCGCTGGGCGGCCAGGAATCGTGGGCGGCGGCGCTGAGCCAAATGCCGCTCGGCACGAATGTGACGCAACTGGACCGGCTGAATTGCGTGCCACTCCTGCTGGGCGCCTTCGGCTCCAACCAGGTGGTCAAGGCCCTTGTCTTCATGCCCGGGGCCACGGATGAATTCTACATGTTTCGCCGGGCCAAAGCGAGGCTCACGCAGGCCGCCCCCACGCTCCTGGACGCGGTGAGCGCGCTCACCAACCAGACCCTGATCCGCGCCACGTTTCAAGCGCCGTTCCTGCTGCTGCACTCGGATGAGGACCCGCTGGACCTCGAAATCCAAATCGAGCACCAACCCACAGTTGACAAACTCAAGGCCACCCCGTTCCGGTCGCGCGTGCTGTATTTCGACCAGGATTGGGAGTCCATCCAGCCGATCCTGAAAAAGACGCTCAAGCTCGATGTCCGCCCCTGGCGCTATTCGGAGGACTCCTGGCACTTTTACCGCCACAGCCTTGCGGCCTGGAACCTGACATGCTGGGAGGCCCTGCAAGCCGTCGCCTTCGCCGGCAAGACCGGTTTCAGCGTGCGCCGCCCAATCAACCTCCTGGTGCCCCAGCGGCAGGTGGTCTTTTTTGGCGATGTGCGTTTCCGGGCCAAGCCCACCTTGACCGAATGGCCCAAGTGAGGTCCCGGCGGCGGCGGCGCTGCCGGAGCCGGGGAATCGGGATTGCCAGCCGGCAACGGGGGGCCCTTTCGGCCTTGAGCCGGGGGATTTCGGATTTGAGAGCGAGGCCGTATCGGGATACTTTCAACCGGGACCGGATGCTGCTTGCGGGCATCGATTGCGCTTGTGTCACTGGCCCCTGGCCACACGGGGGCGATTTTGAGGCGGCGGAGTTGACGCGCTCCAAGAGCACAATTCGTGACTGTGCGGAGTGTAAACGGCCCGGCCTTTGCAGTATGCCTGAAAACCAAACGGACACGTTGCGGGCGCCGGCGGAACCGGTCTCTTTTCCGCCGGGCCTGCACAACGCGTACCTTTTTTCCACGTTCAATGCCTTCTCCTACCAGGTGGTGCTGAACAGCCCCATGGTGCTCTACGCCAAAACGCTGGGCGCCAGCGCCACCGTGCTGGGGATCATCGCCGGCATGATGCCGCTGCTGGTGATTTTTCAAATCCCGGCCGCCAGTTACATCCCGCGCCTGGGCTTTAGACGCTTCGTCTATGCCGGCTGGGGCACGCGCGTCATGTTCATCTTCGGGATGGCCCTGGTGCCGCTGAGTGGGGGTTTCCTGGAGGCCAAGACCCTGCTGGCGCTCATGCTTATGCTCCTGTTCTGCTTCAATCTGTCGCGCGGCATCTCCAGTTGCGCCTGGCTGCCCTGGATTACCGCCCTGGTCCCCGCCCGGCTCCGGGGCAAGTACCTGGCCCGCGATGCCGCCGTTCAGAACCTCGCCAGCTTCGTCACGTTCCTCATCGCCGCCGCCTGCCTGGCCGGCCCCTCCCGGCCCTGGCAATTCGCTATCCTCTTCGGCTTCAGCGCCACCATGGGGGCCGTCAGCCTGAGCTTTCTCAAACGTATTCCCGACGTCGCAATGCCCGAGGAAGTCCGCACTTCCCAAGGCCCGGTCCCCTGGCTGGCAATGGTGGTTCACCCACCGTTCCGCAAGCTGCTCGTCACCCTGGTCGGCTACTCCGTCGCCTACGGCGGCATGACGGCCTTCACGGTGGCCTTTCTGAAAACCGAGGCGGGCCTGTCCGAATGCAAAATCCTGCTGGTCACCTCGGTGGCGTTCCTGGGCGGGCTGTGCAGCCTGTGGTTGCTGGGCTCGCGCCTGGACCGGCTGGGCAGCAAACCGGTGCTGGCCTTCTGCTTCTCCGCCTGGGTGGCGGTGCTGGCCGGCTGGATGACCCTTTCCGGCCGCCTCTTGCCGGTGAGACTGTCGCTGGTGCTGGTGCTGCAAGGGCTGATGGGCCTGCTGGCTGCGCTGGTGCAAATGTCCAACACCCGCCTCGCCATGGCGGTCATCCCCGTCCTGGGACGCAACCACTTCTTCGCGCTCTACTCAGTCATCGGCAACGTCACCCTGGGCCTGGCGCCCATCGGTTGGGGATTGCTCATCGACGCCGTCGGCGCTCACGCCCCAACCTGGCTGGGCCTGGTCTGGGGCCGTTACACGGTCTTCTTTGCCGCCACCTCCCTGGCCTTCCTCCTCACCCTGGGCTTCGCGCGGCGCCTGGAGGAGCCCGAGGCGGCCAGCATGGAGGAACTCCTGCGCGAAATCCTCATCCAGTCCCCCCAACGCTTCTGGCTCCGGTTCTGGCCCCGCGGCGGAACCTAAGGGCTCATTTGACCACCTCCACCGGCATCCCCACCCAGACGAGCTTGGCCAGGTATTCGGCGTTCCAGTTTGCCAACCGGAAGCAGCCGTGGGATTCGGTCCGGCCGACTTGCTCCGGGCTGGGCGTGCCGTGGATGCCGTAGCCGGGCTTGTCCAGGCCGATCCAGACGACGCCGACCGGATTGTTCGGCCCGGGCGGCAGCACCAGCTTGGTATTCAATTGCCGGGCTTCAGCAGACTCGGCGAAGAGCTCCGGGTCGAACGTGTAGTTGGGACTCGGCGCGATGACGGCGACGTGCAAGGCGCCGACGGGCCGTTTCTCGACCTGCCGCGCAATACTGCAGGGGAAATGCGCCACCAGCCGCGAGTTGGCGTCGAAGGCCTCGAGGACTTTCTCCGCCAGGCGGATGGTCACGGAGGCCGCCTTGCCGGGGGCCTCGAGACCGGCCGCAGCCGGCAGTTGCACGACCGTGCCGGCCGGGACGTTGGCCCAGTTGAGGTCCGGGTTGAGCCGCCGAATCAGGTTCGGATGCGCATGGCCTTTCTCGGCGACCAATTCGAGGAGCGTCTCGTAGTCCAGCGCGCTCTGCTGCGACTTGCCGAGCCAGGTTGAGCTTAAGGGCTGCAACCGGGCCAAATCCCCGGCGGTGACGGTGTAAGTCGTGCAAGCCGGGGCGGTCAGCAGTAGTGGCCTCCTGGTAGCCAGGTCCAACTCCCCCGTCGCCGGCAAGCGCTCCCGCTCTTGAAATGCACGCAACGCCACCCGAGTCTGCGGACCGAGCCGGCCATCGAGCGAGCCGGCGGAAATCCCTTGCCGGTCCAAAGCCAGTTGCGCTTCGAATACATCCTGGACCGGGCGTGGAAATCCTTCGGGCTGGCCCGGTTGGACCTCGGTCTCCAGGGGCAGGGGAACCGCCCCAGGCCCAGCGGAGTTGGTTGGCCGCTTCAAACCCGCCTTCAGGGCCGCATACTCCGCCATAATCCCCGCCCATCGATTACTGGGCGCCGGCCTCCCGCCGGCCAGCTCCGGCCCGCTGACCGCAGCCTCCCGAGCCTGACCCGCAGCCGGCGGACTCGGCCCTGGAGCTTGCGGGCTCTGGCCCGCGGACGGCGGAGGGCGGACGGCGGACTCTTGACTTTGGACTTTAGCCTCCCCTCCCGGCTCCTGACTCCTGGCTCCTGACTTCAGAGCCGCCTGCCACCAAATCCAGCCAAGCAAGCCGAGCGCCGCGACCGCGAGAATCCAATAAAGAACTCTCGTCGGCCCTTGGCTCGAATTGGGCAACCGGAATTTCCTACGGCGGCGCACGGCTACAGGCTAACCGGCCAGACGCAATCGCTCTACTGAAAATGATCTTTGGCGGGGCGAGGGCCGAGGGTCGAGCGGCGAGTGACCAAAGCGCCCTCTAGGCCCGCCCGCAGGATAACTCGGTCAACTTATTTGGCTTATTCAAGTCATTTAAGGCTTCAACGCCTCAACGCCATGTAACCAGGCAGCTATGCCACTATGCCGCTCCTCTGGTTGGCCTGCCGGCCACAAACTCCTGGCGGATCACCGCCTGGCCAATGATTAGCGCCGCCTCCCAGTGGGGCACAAGATCGGTATTGAGGATCAGGTGATAGAGCAGCGGATCATCGATGTCCTTATGGAAGTACTTCTTGAGGTAACGCTGGCGCCCGCGATCCTCCCGGCGCACGAATTCGCGCGCCTGCTTGGGGCTCAGGCGCTCCAGTTGCTGGATATACGCGACCCGCCTTTCAAAGGACCCCACCAGCCGCACGTGAAACATATAATCCAGCTTGCTGGTGATAATGTTCGCGCCCCGGCCGATCAGGATGACGTTGCCCAACTCGGCCAGGTGCAGGACCGTGTCGGCCGTGTTGCGCACCAGCGTCCAGGAGGGCGGGTGCAGGCCGAAGAGTTCGTGCATCGTGTCGGCGATTTCTGAGATGCGGTCCTCCGGCATGAACTGCGCCAGGCGCTTGGGCAGGTGATGGTCCTCGAGCACCTTCTCGACCAGGTTCCGATCAAACACCGTCCAGGGACACGCCTCATTGGGCGCGTGCGCTTGCAGGTAGGCGGCCAGTTTCTCCGCCACGACGTGCCCGCCGGAGCCGGTCTGACGGGAAATGGTCACCGCCCGCCGCTGGACGTCGTCCTGGGCCAACGGCGGCTTGCCCGCCGGCCGCAACTGGCAACTGATGAACGTCAGGCACCGATCCAAACCAACTTGTGTCTTCATACAAGTCCTTTCGTTCCGGCATTCTGAGGCCGAGTCTAATCCCACCTGGTCGCCCCGCAAAGCCCAATCGGATGGCCACAAGCCGATTTCGGCCTGCCTAATATTCTGTATTGGGGCCGCTGGCCGCCGCGGCTCCTTGCGGCCAAGACCGGCTCTGCTTGGACAAGGTTAATTCCAACGAGCGTTCAAGATGACACTAAGGCCCAAAGGACAAGCGAATTAGCGCCATCTTGAACGCGAATTGGAATAAATCCAACCGGAGGCACGGCCCAGGCGGAGAGGAGGCGTGAGCGTGAAAATGACGCAAAATGCGTGAAATTCGCGCATGGCCAAGAGAGCAGACCGTCAGAATCAGGTGAATTCATGCGTTAGGCTCCCTGGCACTTAAGATGCTGTCAGGGAATTGTGCAATACGAGTTGTTGTTGGGTTGCACACAAGCTACGGTTCGCCGAGACGAAGCTCTGGTAAAGCGCGGCTGAGCCATTGCGGGGGAGTTGGGGGCACTGTTCGGTGTCGAGTTGGCAAGGGCCGGCTCGCGCTGAGCAGTGCCCCGTTCTCCGGCCGAGGCGGTATTGACGAAACCCGCATTTTTTCTTCCCCTCTTACCGCAAGGCAGTAGTGCGCTGAGCCAGGCTCGGCCTGCGCCTTGCTTTTCTTCGCGGGCGGCGTCCCTCGGGCGGCAGATGAACGTGCGCTGGCAAGGCACCGACCGGGCGACAACGGGGTTTGGGAAACTGACCAGGCTCCCGCTGCACAGGGGAATTGCGCGCCCGTTTGCCTTTGCCCCCCGGCGCTGCGCGACCGCGCCAGCCCATCCCCGAACCGCCAGGGGCGCGTTCCACCTGCCTGCCGACAGGCAGGCCGCGTCTCTCAATTTGGGCCGGTCCGTTCCGACCCTCGACCCTCAACGCTCGCTCCTCGACTTTCAACTTTCAACCCTCAACCTTCGACCGAATTATGAAACGCATGACAACTGAGCTATTAGCGGGCCTGGTCCTGGCTGGCCTGGCCATGGCGACCACTCGGGCCACAGCCCAGGAATACACCTTCACCACCCTGGCCGGACCGCCGGAAGCCGGCCCGGGCGCCATTGACGGCACGGGCAGCGCCGCGCGGTTCTACTATCCAGGGGGCGTGGCGGTGGACAGCGCCGGCAACGTGTATGTGGCGGACTGGTATAACTGCACGATTCGGAAGGTGACGCCGGGCGGCGTGGTGACGACGCTGGCGGGCTTGGCGGGAAGCTCAGGCAGCGCCGACGGCACGGGCGGCGCGGCGCGGTTCAACACCCCGACCGGCGTGGCGGTGGACAGCGCGGGCAACGTCTATGTGGCGGACTCCAGCAACAACACGATTCGGAAGGTGACGCCGGGCGGGGTGGTGACGACCCTGGCGGGCCTGGCGGGAAACTCGGGCAGCGCCGACGGCACGGGCAGCGCGGCGCGGTTTGGGCGGCCCCCTTACGGCGGCCCCACTGGCGTGGCGGTGGACAGCGCGGGCAACGTCTATGTGGCGGACAGCGGCAACAGCAGGATTCGGAAGGTCACGCCGGGCGGGCTGGTGACGACGCTGGCGGGCTGGGGCACGGGCAGCGCCGACGGCACGGGCGGCGCGGCGCAGTTCTACTATCCGAAGGGCGTGGCAGTGGACAATGCGGGCAACGTCTATGTGGCGGACACGTTCAACAACACGATTCGGAAGGTGACGCCGGGCGGGCTGGTCACGACCCTAGCGGCGGGCTTCGCCTGGCCTTGTGGCGTGGCGGTGGACAGCGCGGCCAACGTCTACGTGGCGGACACCGAGGACTACACGATTGGGAAGGTGACGCCGGGCGGGGTGGTGACGACCCTGGCGGGCCTGGCGGGAAGCCCAGGCAGCGCCGACGGCACGGGCAGCGCGGCGCGGTTCAACGTGCCAGGCGGCGTGGCGGTGGACAGCGCGGGCAACGTCTATGTGGGGGAGTGGGACAACAACACCATTCGGAAGGTGACGCCGGGCGGGGTGGTGACGACGCTGACGGGCCTGGCGGGAGGTTCGGGCAGCGCCGACGGCACGGGCGGCGCGGCGCGGTTCAACACCCCGACCGGCGTGGCGGTGGACAGCGCGGGCAACGTGTATGTGACAGACACCGGCAACCACACGATTCGGAAGGTGACGCCAGCCCGGGTGGTGACGACGCTGGCGGGAAAGGCTCTCTTTGACCAGTGGGGTGACCCAATTGGTGGTTATGCCGACGGCACGGGCGGTGCGGCGCGGTTCTACCGGCCAGAGGGCGTGGCGGCAGACAGCGCGGGCAACCTCTATGTGGCGGACTCCTGGAACCACACGATTCGGAAGGTGACGCCGGGCGGGGTCGTGACGACGCTGGCGGGCCTGGCGGGAACCTCTGGCAGCGCCGACGGCACGGGCAGCGCGGCGCGGTTCAACTGGCCTTATGGCGTCGCGGTGGACAGCGCGGCCGACCTGTTCGTGGCGGACTGCTATAACCACACGATTCGGAAGGTGACGCCGGATGGGGTGGTCACGACGCTGGCGGGCCTGGCGGGAAGCCCTGGCAGCGCCGACGGCACGGGCAGCGCGGCGCGGTTCACCTTGCCTCAGGGCGTAGCGGTGGACAGCGCGGGCAACGTGTATGTGGCGGACTCCGGGAACAACACGATTCGGAAGGTGACGCCGGGCGGGATGGTGACGACGCTGGCGGGCCTGACGGGAAACTGGGGCACCGCCGACGGCACGGCCAGCGCGGCGCGGTTCAACGGTCCATCCGGCGTGGCGGTGGACAGCGCGGGCAACGTGTATGTGACAGACACCGGCAACCACACGATTCGGAAGGTGACGCCGGGCGGGGTGGTGACGACGCTGGCGGGCCTGGCGGGAACCTCTGGCACCGCCGACGGCACGGCCAGCGCGGCGCGGTTCAACGGTCCATCCGGCGTGGCGGTGGACAGCGCGGGCAGCCTGTATATGGCGGACAGCGGGAACAACACGATTCGGATTGGCGGTGTCGCCTGCCCGGATGCGCCCACGATTGACCTGGCTGTTGGGCCGGTGGGGCAATTGCGCCAACTGGACACCAGCCCGCAAACCGCCGTGGCCTGGCAGTGGCGCCTGACCCGGGACCCGGCCGCTTCATCGGCCTCGCTCTCCGCCGCGAATGTCCGCAATCCCACGTTCACGCCCGATGTCGCGGATTTGTATGTTTTCCGGCTGGAAGCGGCCGACGCCGCCGGGGCGGTGCGTAGTATCGGCACGCTCGCCTTTACCGCTTACGCGGGGCCGGCGCCTCCGAGCATCCTGCTGAACGATGGGAGCTTCGGTGTCCGCTCGAACTACTTCGGCTTCAATGTCAGCGGCAGCGCCGGCCAGGTCGTCGTCGTGGAGACCTCGACCGACCTGCTGAACTGGACGGAGCTGGCCACCAACACCGTCGGCGCCAGCCCGTTTTACTTCCGCGACCCCGCCCCGCCGAACTCCCCATGCCGGTTCTACCGGGCGCGGGCGCAGTGAGAACCCTCGACCCTCGGCACTCGGCACTCGGGCCCCCGCCGCGCGCTCACTGCATCAGCCCGAGCTCCACTTTGGCCCCCAGCAAATCGGGCGCGGCCTCCAGTGCTTGAGCGAATTGCTGGCTGGCCTTCTGCTTTTCGCCCAGGCCAAGTTGGCCCAGGCCCCGCAGATAATGGGCGAGGGCCGTCCTGGCGCCCGGTGACTGGCGCCGGCGGGAGCCTTCGGAGGAGTCGCCCTGCTCGAGGGCCTGGTCGGCTGCTTCCAGGAGGCTGCGCAGCGCCGTCTCCGCCTCGGCGCCCTGGCCCAGCTTCCGCCTGGCCAGCGCCTGGAAATAAACTTGGGCCTGCCGCTCCGAGAACCGGCCTTCCCCTCGGCGGCGCGCGCCCGCCGGCGGGCCTTCCGACGCTTCCTGCCAAAACTGCCGCGCTTTCGCCAGGTCGCCCGTCCCTTCCCAGGCGGCGCCCAGCCAATAAGCCAGTTCGGCGTTGCGCGCGGCGCCCTCCTGATCACTGGGCAGGTTGTCGGGGATGGTTCGAGCGGCCTGGAAATCCGCCAGGGCGGCGGCGAACTGGCCGGCAGCCAGGGCCTTGCGGCCGCGCAACAAATGGGCGTTCACCCAATGCTCGGCCACCTCGAGCGTGCCCCCCTCCCAGACCGCAAATTTCCGCCCGGTCATGAGCCGGAGCGCCTCGTCGCACTGGCCCGCAAACACCTGCAAACCGATTTCCCGGGACAAGGCATCGTCGTGTTGCGCCACGACGGCGTGGTTCTGCTGAAGCAGGGCCAGTCGCTTTTCGGGCGGCGTGCCGGCGGCAGCGTAGAGCTCATCCAACTCGGCGAAATGCCGGGCGTACTTCACGGGGCCGGAGACAGCCTGCTCGAGCTGCGCGATGGCGCGGGCAGTGTCATTGGTGGGCTTTTGATGCGTGTAGGCCACCGCCAGGTTGCGGTGAACGATCGGGAAAGACGGGTCGAGGGCGGCGGATTTCTCCCACAGTTTCACCGCTTCCTCAGGCTGCCAGTCGTAGAGGAGATTGCCCAGGTAGTAGGGCGCGCGGGCGTCGCTCGGGTTGAGCGCGCTCGCCCGCCGCAACACCGCGATGGCCTCCCATTGGAATGGGAACACATAGTCCGGCGGCAGGGTCATCGCCAAACGACGGTCTTCGGCGGCCTGGGGGGCGTCGCCCAGGCGCTCGGCGAATTGCCCCAGGTAGTAATAGACCAGCGGCGAAAGGCGCGTTTGGTCTTTGGCGGTCTGGACCATGAACCGCAGGAGAGCAGCGCCATCCTGCCACAGGCCGGCGTCCGCATAGCCGGCGGCCGCCTCCAGACCGGTGGCCGGGTGGCGGCGCAGGGTCTCAGCCAACTCGGCGGCGGCTTTCCCGCCTTGCGCCAGCCAGCGCTCGGCCAGCAGCCCCACATCGAGCGGGTCGGTTTGGCGCGCGGCGTAGTCCAGGATGGCGAGCGCCCGCTTGGTTTGGCCGGTGTGGCGCAACAAAGCGGCCTTGAGGCTGAGCGCGCGCAAGTCCAGCGCGTTCGCCTCGAGGGCACGATTCACCAGGTCGAGCGCCGCGGGGAGGTCGCCGCGCATCGTGGCCAGCTCCGCCAGCGAGTAGCAGGCCGGCGCCCGCCAGGCCTCGCTCCAGGTCGCCTTGTAGAATGCGTCGCAGGCCTCGCTGAGCCGGTCCTGGGCCTTCAAGGCCGCGCCCAGGTAGTAAAAGGGTTCGCCGTCCCTGGGGCTGGTGTAATTGGCCGTCAGCCGTTCCAGGGCCTTGCGGAAATGCGCCTCCGCTTCCGTAAACCTGGCCTGCCTCAGCTTCCGGATGCCGAAGACGGTATTGACCCGCGCGTCACCGGGGTCGCGACGCAGGGCCTCTTCCCAGTACGGTTCGGGCTTGAGCGAGGGGTTATGGAACTGCTCGAGGCGCTGGCCGGCCAGGTAGAGCTCTTCGACCGTGTTCAAGTCCCTGGGCGGCGGCGGCGGGCTGTAGGGCTTGGGCATGGTGGCCGGCGCCAAGCGGACCGGCGAATAGGCCACCAGCACCCTGCCGTTGGCGGCGAGCGAGGCGCACAGGTCATGCTCCTCCACGCCCGCTGGGACAGGCACCTGCTTGACGTAAGGCTGGCCGGGGCTGATGGCAATGTCTTCCTTGAGCAGGACCCGGCCGCCGGCCTGGAGGGAGACCGTGGCCGCGCGGTGCGCGGCGGTCGTGCAGAACCCAAGGGTGGCCGTGCCGTTCGTGCCGACTTCGAGGTTCACCGCGCCCTCGAGGTTGGCGTGCTTCACACCCTTGATGTCGCGGAAAGGATACCAGTAGAGCTGAAACGACTTGGTTTCTCCCGGTTGCAGCCAACTGTAATCGGGCTGGTTGTCCGAGTAAGCCCCGACCATCAGTTCGATGTAGGGGCCGTCGTCATCGGTCAGAATCTTGTCCCACATCCGCCCGCGCGGGCCGTTGCCCCAGGTCCAGAACTTCTTGCCGGGAACCACGTGGTGGTCGGCCACGCTGATGACGCCCGCCTCCTGGCCGTGGTCATAGCCGGCAAAGAAATCGTCTTCGTAATTCCAGGCGAACATGGAATTGGCGGCCCAATGGTTCGAGTACCAGCTCACCTCCACGCCGCGGGTGAAGTCGGCCCCGCTGTAGCGGGTGGTGGCCACGGGCCAGGTGGTGAATTGGTTCTTGGCGTGGTAAGTGACGAACTGCGTGTGCGGCGGATAGATCACCTGGTAATGCTCATTGACGTGCACCGCCACGTTCGCAAAGCAAAGCATCGTATTGGCCAACGGCGTGCGGTTGACAATCCGCACCGAGCACTCCAGCCAGGACCGCCCGGGGCGCAACGTGTAGCCGACCGCCCAGCACATCCGCTGCCGCAACTCCAACTCCCCCACCCACACCGTCTTGCTCCCGTCCGCCCCCTGCTCAATGCGGTATTGCACCGGCAGAAACGTGGTCGCCCGATGATGATGCGGGATGTTCCATTCGATGCCGCCCGATATCCAGGCCCCAATCAGGCCAATCAAGGCCGGCTTGATGACGTGCTGGCGATAGACGAAATTGTAACCGTTGCTCTTGTCCACCGCCTCGAACAAACGCCCGCCGATCGCCGGCAAAATGCCCAGCCGCACATACTCGTTCTCCAGATAGACCAGCCGGTACACCTTGTTCGACTTCACGTTCGTGAGCCCGTCGTAAAGCGGATAGGGATAGACCCGCCCCTCGGCTCCCTGCGAATTGCGGCCGAAGTAGAACATCGGGTTCGGCTCCGGCTCGCCGGCCAGGTAAGTCGGGATCACCTCTTCGCGCTCCGACACCTTCACGGCCGCCCCGCCGGCGCCCGCCGCAAAGGCCGCTAAAACGCCGCCGGCCAGCACCGCCCTTGCCCAGGCCGCATTAGTCTGAAATGCTCGCGCGCGGCGATGATTCTCTGGCAGCGAGGCGTGGCATAAGGTCCTGACCTGGCGGCTGCCGGCCGGACTGGGATTTGGCTCGGGTTGCATGGATTGGCAGTTCAGTGCCCGCACTCTACCAGGCCGCGTTCCAAACGGCAATGCTGCACGCGCTCGGGAATTGTGATTGACGCAAGGTTATTTCTGTGGATTAAGATGGCTCGTGCAAATTGAAAGCCTGAAAGTTTTCTGCGACTTGACTGAAACCCAAAGCTTCACCAAAGCCGCCCAGATCAATGAAGTGACGCAATCCGCCGTCAGCCAGACCATCAGCGCGATGGAAAAGCAGTTTAAAGGGCTGCTGGTCGAGCGGAGCAGGAAGAATTTCCGGCTCACGCCCGAAGGGCAGGTGGTTTACGATTATGGCAAAGAGATGCTGCAGGCCTATGACGCCCTGCACAGCAAGTTGCAGGGCTTAAAGGACGTCATCTCCGGCACCATTCGCTTGTCGACGGTCTATAGTGTTGGGCTGCATGAGCTGCCCCCATACATCAAGCGGTTCCTGAAAGACTTTCCCAGCGTGAACGTGCATGTGGAATACCGCCGTGCCAACCAGGTTTATGAGGACGTGCTGGGCAACGTGGTGGACCTCGGCCTGGTGGCCTATCCGACCCGCGACGCCAGACTGGAAAACGTCCCGCTGCGAAAAGACGCGCTGGTCCTGATTTGTCATCCGCAACATCCTTTTGCCAAACTCAAGACCATCTCGCTCAAGGCCCTCGGCGGTCAGAAGTTCGTCGGCTATGAGAAGGACATACCGACGCAGAAAGCACTGGACAAGGCCTTCCGAGAGCGCGGCGTGGCCGTGCAAGCAGTCATGGAATTCGACAACGTGGAGACCATCAAACGAGCGGTGGAGATCGATTCCGGCGTTGCGATTGTGCCGGAGACAACGATCCAGCAGGAGGCCAAAGAGCGGACCTTGGCGGTCGTAGCCCTGGAGGAGGCGGCCTGTGTCCGGCCTTTAGGGCTGATTTACAAGAAACACAAAGTGCTGTCCCCGGCCATGAAGCAGTTCATTGAACTGCTGAAAAAGCGGCTTTAGCCTTTCTTGGCGCGGCGCTGGCCCAGGCGAGTCGGCAGGGACGCGGGGCATGAATCCCGACCAAGCTGGCGCCGTCCCCTGGCGCGAATTGGAATAAACTCTCACCCTGTTAGCGCCGCCGGCTCAAGGCCAGGAAGCACCGCCCGCGGCCGCCAGAGGGTTCTGTGGTCAAGGGGGCGAGCGTGGGCCGGGGAGGGCGCCGGAGGCGGGGAGGGATTGGGCAAGTTCGCGGAGCTGCTGGATGGCGGCGTTGAGCAGGAGCGCGCCGCAGTCATCGGCTCCCGCTCCGACCGCCTCGGTCATTTCGTAACCACCCCGCCGCTTTTCGCCGGGCATACCGACGTATTCCACGCCATTGCCGTTGGAGTAGCCCAAGACGAGCGTGTGCGGGAACGGCGAGCGGTCCTGGATCTGCATGGCCAGTTCGATCAAGGGTTCGCCGGGCAAAGCCACGATCGCCACGGGGCCGCAGGCGATAATTTGGATTTCTGTTTTGACCACCAGTTGCTGCAGTTCGCGGCGGGCGGCCTGGTTCAGCGGCAGGTCCAGGGGAAACCGCCGGCAATGCAATGGGGCGGGCGGCAGGCGGAGGCTGTTGGTGTAGGCTGACAGGGCGCGGCGGCCGACCAGTTGGCCAATCTCCCGGGCGGCCGCCAGGCCGCGCCGGGCGGGCACAATGTCGCCGGCGCAGCCTTGGAGGAACTGCGCCTGCCCGCCGAGGGCTTCCTGCAATTGGGCTGCGGCGGCGCCGGGCCAATCAGCCGAGAGGCCTCTTTGTTTTGGATAAACGCACACGGCATGACAGGGGAGGCTGAATATAGTATCGAGGTTGTTGCCCTGGCCGTCTTTGAGGGCCAGGACGGTCAACGTGGGATCCAGCGGACCGAATTTCAAACCCGCGGCCAGACTGAACGGGTCGGGCGGCTCAAAGACGGTTTCCACGCGGCCATCGGGCCGGACCGGGCGGCGGTTGAACAGGACCTCGGGGACCAGCGCGCGCCCGATGGCGAGAGACGCCGGGCGGAGGGCGGCCTTGGCCTCGCGCACGGCTTCCACGCAGTTGCTGGAAAGCCGGCTGGACCAGGGCTTGAAAAAGGCCCCGGCCTCCACCCTGGCGAAGTCTCTCCGCTTGGCGGACAGCCACGGGTCTCCCAGCAGGGGGCTTAGGGGCGCGGAGTGGGTATGGGAGGCATTGATGAGGATGTTGGCGGCGGGGATGCCGGTGGCTTGCTCAATGGCCTGCCGCAGGTTCGCGGTCATGGTTTCGCGGGTGTCGGTCAGATCGCAGGAAAGTAAGGCCACGCGGTTGCTGCCGTCCGATAACACCAGGGCGCGGACGAAGAGGGGATCGATAACCTTGTCGAACGGCTTGAAATCGACCCAGCTCGCCATTTGGCTCGCCGGGGTGATCTCGCGGCGGGCGGCCCCGGCCAGGAGCACGGAGGCGGCCTCAGTTGGGGCTACGGACAGGCATGGTCCCAACAGCGCGGCCCAGAGACCAGGGGCCAATGGGGCACTGCCGCCGAGGACCGGGGTGAGAAGGCGGCGGACGAAACCGCTTCCGAAAAGGCCGACTTTCATAGCTCAGGACCACGATTAGCGGCAGTCTTGCACCGGGCGGGGCGGTCGTCAATGCCAAGCCGTTGCGCCACATTCCTAGGGGGTCGAGTGGAGTGGAGGCGCGCCCAGTTTAGGCCGACGGCTTCCGTTGTTTCTGCTCTTTCGAGCATCGTGGCAAACAACCGCCAGGCCATGCCGAACGTT